>SMVB01445207.1_pt1 | contig 11422 bp, 10 predicted proteins | sample 2456461 | NCBI WGS metagenome assembly SMVB01 (sample SAMN11095934, study PRJNA526329) | marine sediment metagenome | biome: Marine sediment; feature: Surficial sediment; material: Deep marine sediment; isolation source: Hadal surficial sediment | place: Pacific Ocean | collected 2014-05 | depth...
AGCTTTTCGATGCAATTTTTATCGATGCTGTCCAGAAACTGAGATACATGGCGACCCATTGTATTGATGAGATATATTCTTTTTCTTGCTCTCGTTAAGGCCACCAGAAACTGATAAATCTCACTATCTTCGGCATCCCTGCCCATCGGCAATTTGCCTTGATCGAATCCGATCAGGAAGACGACATCTGCCGACAATCCTTTGGCACCTAAAATATTGCATACTGTAATACTCAAATTTGCTAACGGTCGAGGTAAATGGACATTCTCATCTATTAACTGGTTGACAAAAATACTCCGCTTCTCCTTTTCATCTTCAACGATTTTGCCTGCCAATCTTTCAATAGACGAGTCAGCGATCTTGGCTCTCTCAGATTCTGATTTGTTCAATATCTTGTGCAATGTACTGCAATTCTTCTCTGCAGTCTTTTTGAATTCCTTCGGTATATTTTTGACAAATCCTTCCGCATCACTGTAGTGATTCAAGATTAAATCATTCTTCAATCCATTATCCCCCAGGCCATCAATCAGTAATCGCCATCCCAAAATATCATTTGATCCTTTCGCCAGAACTTTATATCCACTAACAGTTTGCTGTTTGAAGGTGAAAAGATCTTTTTGCCGGCCTACAAGTCTGACGTCTTTGAAACCACACTCTGTTAAAATTCTTGCTATCGAGGCTAACTGTGTTCTGCATGTTCTACCTTCGCCCAATACCAATACGGATTTGATCTTTTGCTCTTTAAGAATTGCCTTTTATTGAGCGAAAAAAATACCGGAAGATCTGTTACTTCCTCGGAATAATGCTGAACGCGAACGGGGAACGATTCGTTGATGAAGGTGAGAATTTTCGAAACTACACGTATGCACAGTTTGGCCGCAAAATCCTCAACCAGCCGCAGGGGTTTGCCTGGCAAATATTTGACAGCCAGGTGGACGACCTCCTTTATGATGAATACCGGTTTGCGCATGCCAGCTTTGTCGAGGCGGACTCGTTGTCTGAACTGGTATCGAAGCTTGACGGTGTTGATGCAAAACAGGCACTGCACACAATTCAGGAATTCAACAAGGCAGTTGACCCGGCCAACGCGTTTGATCCAACTATTTTGGATGGTCGCTGTACAACCGGTCTCTCGGTCGATAAGACGAACTGGGCCAACACGCTGGATGCGCCACCGTTTCGAGCGTATCCGGTCACTTGTGGAATTACGTTTACCTATGCAGGACTTCGTATCGACAAGAACGCAGCGGTTCTCAATCGCGATGGAGAGAAAATACCCGGGCTCTATGCCTGCGGTGAAATGGTGGGCGACGTATTTTCTGCGGGTTACCCCGGCGGCTCCGGGCTGACCTCCGGCGCCGTTTTTAGTCGCATCGCCGGACGAACGGCGGCACAGGGCTAGGGTTGGATGATTTACGGGCTTCGCAGATTAAATCTGAGGTACCGTATCGTTCCCTTTTCAACCACTGCCTGGAACCGGTCCAGCCAGTACTTGATAGTCGCCAGGTCGAAGGTCGGCGTGGAGCCTCCGGCAAGCACGCCGCCGGCGCCCAGCAGCAATAGTTTGCGTTTCAGCAGATGGATCAGGCTCGTGAGGCCGGCACTCTCATCTGCGATGATCCGGACTGCGAATCCCGCAGCCGTAAATTCTTGCGCGTAGGTCTGCTGATCCTTTGCGTCGACGAGGCAGGTCCAGGGCGAGATAACTTCGGCAATATCGGCGGGCAGTGGGCCGCCGACGGCCATATCCGTGATAGCCAGACTACCGCCCGGTTTCAACACCCGTTTGATCTCAGCTAGCACGGCCGCCTGGTTGGCAAACAAGCTGAAGGAGCATTCGGCCAGGATGCCGTCGAACTTGTCATCTTCAAATGGCAGCTCCTGTGCATCGGCCTGGATGAATCTGACGGCTGCATTGTTGATATCTGTTCTTTCAATGGCCCGTTCAATATTGGCAGCGCTAAGATCCACCCCGCTGACCTGTAGATCAGAGTCCCGCGCTAGCATCAAAGCCGTTGTCCCTGTGCCGCAGCCCAGGTCAGCCATCGTGGCATGGGCTGGCAGGTGCATTGCAGCGATCGTCCTGCGAGTGAGATCCTCGCCGCCCGGATGAAAGATGTCTTCCGCGAGATTGCGAACCCAGTCCTGCTCATAAAATGTCGAGCAACACGATACGGCATCCTGTCCTATCGATTCAGTGGCCGTCGTCATTCGTATTTTCCCTGTCACTATCGTTTAGAGACCAGTCATACGGCCGGTAACGAATTCGGTAATCGGCATCTTTCGCAGCTTGCAACTGTTGCCCAAGGCCAGGTTCCGCGTACTGCTGCAGGTAACTGTGGATATCGTCCGGGAATTCCTTTCTGTACCACTTGAAAATACTCGACAGGGTCAGCGTGTTATCGTCTATCGATACATTTGCCCGGTCATTGATGAAGTCCCGTGCTGCCGCGTCGAGCTGTTCATCGCTCCATTCCCAGGCCCGCAGCACCGGGCAGGAATTGCTGGCGCAATTCAAGGCAAAATGCACTCGCGAATCTTTCTGGTTTTGCAGTACTTGTTTCTCGAATTTATAAAGGCTGGTTTGCTTGCCACCCACGACTACCTCGCGGTCGTAGAAAAAGCCTTTCCCGGGAACCAATCGGGAGGTGAACGAGATTTTCACATCACGCACGCTTTCCAGCGGCCAATAGTCCAATACCGCCTGCAGGACCAACGTGTTGTACGTGTTGATCCAATAACTGCGTTGCGCCTCGCTCGTGGGAAACAGCTCGGGGTGGCTGTCCGGGCTGACACGGGCGATCAGGTCCACCTGGCGATCCAGCATCGCCAGGTCTTCTGGTGATTTTTTCCAGGCCGCGTAATCGACTTTTTCACCATCATCGATTGTGTATTTCCGGACCAGCGCAAGGAACGGTCCATCGGAGTACACTGCGGCCTTCTCAATCGTTGTCGTATTGTCGCTCGGCACAGCGGCAACTTCTGCAAGCACAAACAGAGCCAGTAACAGGGGTATGCAAAAACGGATTGCTTTCACGCATTGATCGCCTTGGCACGGGCTATGCGTGGTCGAGTGATCGCGTTGAATTCGCAAAACGATACGGGCTTGCCGTCCTTGTCGAGGATGTGCACGCAACACTTGTCTATGCGGTCCTGGTCATACGTCCAGGCGTCCATGAAAGGCTTGATGCTGATGGTGAGCACCTTATCCCAGATATCAACGGCACCGGATTGATGTTCGATCAACGCATCGAGCAGGTGGTCGATGTCAGGACTATCCAGGCCCTGTAGCGGCGCTTGGGCTCGGTCGACCGAGCTGGCCCAACGAATAGCTTCGCTGATAGCCTGCGGGCCATTGATCGTGTTGGAGAATCTGTCGATCAGATCCCGCGCCTCATCGCTATCCCAGGTTTCATAGCGAGGAAAATAGCGAGATACCGGGAGCAGACCGTTGCCGGTTCGAATGGCGACAGCCATGCTGAAACAGTTGGGGTCCGAGCAGGGTATCGGTACGAAATCCTCTGGTGAGAACACCCCGAATTGATCACAGATCAGCGTAATCGTGTCTGCCAGTGTCAGGCGATCCTGGCGCCGCGCATTATCATAACGCCCGGAGTACATGGCGGGCTGGATCACGACATTCTTTAGCGCCGGATTTTCAACTGCCAGCCGAACAAAGGCTCCCACTTCATGGTCATTGATGTCCCGGGTTAGTGTCATTACCGGGTGAACACGGATGCCGTGGGCCTGACAATTGTCCAGAGCCCGACGCTTGATCTGCAGCAGGTCTTCGCGGCCGCGCAGACGAACATAAGTGCTGTCCTCGAATCCGTCAAATTGTAGGTAGACAAAAATCCGGTCATCGGTGTGCCGGTTCATGCATTTTGCCAGGCGTTCGGCAAAAGCTGGCCGGGCCAGCTTGATACCATTGGAGTTGATACAGACTTGATGGAATCCACGTTCGAACAACAGGTCGACCATTGCAAAAAAATGGGGATGAATCGTCGGCTCGCCGCCGGAAAGCTGGATCATATCGGAGTCGCGTTTGCCCTCAGCCACCAATTGATCCACCTGGCGGGTAAATTCCTCGAGGCTCATCATCTTCGAGTGATGAGGTGACGAGCCAGCGAAGCAGGTTGGGCAACTGAGATTGCAGCGTTCGGTGATCTCGATCAGGATGGTGCAACTATGGTTGGTCCAGGGCGCCGCATCGGCACCCGGCATACTTTCTGATGCCGCAAGACTACAGCTGTTGCCGCAACAGGATGCACCCGGACTCGTTGATGCACGTGGCCGTGCCCCGGGTTCAAAATAGTGCCTGATGTCCGAGGAGAGCAGGGCAGAAAACTGGCCGTGGCGAGCGCAGGTTTTGTCCATCCACACCTCGCCCTGGCGCTCAAACACTTCCGCATCAATCGGTTCCAGGCATTGAGGGCAGATGCTTGACGTATTCTTGATTTTTCTGCCGAGACCGAAGGAATCGGACGCACCGATGCTTGACTCGGATTCCTCCCCGAGATCATCCAGGACCTGTAAGTCAAAGTTCATGGACCAGCAAGCTCCGCGACGCGTTTTTCTGACGTACTAACTACAAGACCAAGATTTGGCGTTGGTTATTACAACGCTACAAAAAACGGGTACAGCCGACGCTACTTTCGATTCAACCTGAGCCGCGGAGGTATTGAAGATCTGCTGGCGGAATCGATCTATTCGCCCACGGCCTGGAATTGATACATCGCCTCGACGATCGGTGACAGCGGTTCGCCGTAACGGCCAAACCAGTTGTGATAGACACGTCGTATCCTCGCGCCGCGAAAAAGTGATGCGAGCGCCCTGTCTGCCACGAGGCGGAACTCCGTGTCGCCGCGCGGAATCATCATGGCGTATGGCTCAAACGAAAATGAGCTGCGAGTCATGGCGTACTGGTTTTTCGCGTTCGCGTTTCTGAAAACCTGCCCAATCAGCATCGCGCGGTCCGAAGCATAGCCGGTAACTTTACGATCATTCAACAGTTCCATGCCTTCGTCATGGGACGTGATCAACTGCAAATCGACATCGAATTCGTTAACCTCGATGACGCGCCGCATGACGTCCTCGGTCGTCGTGCCGCTCAAGACGGCGATTTTCTGGCCGTCAACGTCGTCAATGTTGCCAATCGGGTTGGTCTTGAGTGAGAGTACGGCGCTGCCTGTGATGAACGTCATCAACGTAAAATCAACACGCTCGCGTCGAGAAAGCGTCACCGTCGTTGCGCCGCACTCGATGTCAACGTCGCCGTTCTCAATAGCGCTGAGTCGTTGCTCCATGGATTCCAATGGCGTGTAAACGATATCGATTTTCTCCAGACCCAATTCGTCGCGAACTGCCGACGCGATATGCCGACAAAGATCGATGGAATAGCCCACTACTTTGCCGTCGCCGTCCTGAAAAGAAAGCGGCGGTGCATCCGGGACGTAACCAATCCGGAATTCGCCTGTTTCCGAGACGCGCTTGAGCGTGTTGTTGTGATTGTCAGCATTCGCGGCGGCGAACATCAGAAGTAGCGAAGCAGTAAGCAGGAGTCGCATTATTATTCTCCGGGTTTGGCTGGGGTTTACGACAGAAACCTTACAATACCATGCAGCCATCGACTGCGCCCGCGTAGCTATTGTAGTGTAGCCGAACTGGGATGAATAGTTATTTGAACGCCACAAAGAGAATCGTAGTTATCGGCGGTACAGGCCATTTCGGCGGCAGAATTTGTCGCCGAATCGTTGGTGAGAAACACACCGAATTAGTGCTTACGAGTCGCAGTGACGCCGGCGCGCAGTCGCTTGTTGATGAGTTACGGAAGCTACGCCCAGACACGGTCGTCAGCGCAGCGCGCCTGGATCTGTCATCAGCGGATTTGAATGCCGACCTCATGTCCCTGCGCCCGGATATCGTCGTGCACACGGCGGGGCCGTTCCAGGGACAGGATTACCGCGTTGCCAGGGCATGTGTTGAGGCTGGCAGCCACTACATTGATCTCGCGGACGGCCGGGAATTTGTACAGGGTTTCGACAGCCTGCATGATGAGGCAAAGCGGCGCGGCGTATTGCTGGTCTCAGGCGCGAGTACCTTACCGGGTGTGTCCAGTTCCGTTATTGATCATCTCAGGAGTAGCTTTGAGTCGATTCGTGATATCGAGATTTCGATCGCGCCTGCCCATCAGACGCCGCGCGGGACCGGCACTATCGCGGCCGTACTAAGTTACTGTGGAAAGCCATTCGACGTGCTCTTGAACGGTCATTGGGTGACCCTGTACGGGTGGCAGGACATGAAAACGCAACGCTACGACAATCTCGGGTTTCGACTCTCCGCGGCATGCGATGTACCGGATCTTGGATTGATGGCCGACTATGTGGCCGGATGCAGGACAGTGACGTTTCATGCGTCCCTGGAAGCCAAGTGGGAACAATTAGCGCTTTGGTTGATGGCATGGGTGACAAGGATTGGAATCGTCAAAGACTGGGCTGGTTTTGTGCCGTCCTTTCAGTGGGTAAGTAGTCGGCTGATCAGTCTTGGTTCCGACACGGGAGGAATGCAGATCAAGTTGACTGGAATTGGCAACGATCAAAATCTCAAAACCGTTACCTGGTCTTTGATTGCCCGCCAGAATCACGGGCCGGAAATCCCCTGTGTTCCAGCGCTTATACTGGCTCGCAAGCTTGTGGCTGATCAAATTTCAATGCGCGGTGCATTCCCCTGCCTTGGCATGTTCTCGTTGGCTGAATTTGACGAGGAGGTTGCGAGTCTGGACATCGAGTGGAGCATTGATGAGACCGAGTAAGCAATGACGCCCTATCTGTGGATCAAATTGCTGCACATCCTGAGTTCCACCGTGCTGTTTGGTACGGGAATGGGAATCGCTTTTTTCATGCTCAAGGCTTATCTCAGCAATAACGACGAAGCAATGGCCGTCACAACTCGTCATGTTGTCATGGCGGACTGGCTGTTCACCGCGCCCGCTGTCGTCATTCAATTGGCAACCGGGCTGTGGCTGACGAGCAAGCTCAACATATCTTTCGGCTCGACCTGGTTCCTCGCGGTCATTGGTCTCTACATCCTTGTTGGCGCTTGCTGGATACCCGTAGTCTGGATTCAAATGCGCGTCAGAGACCTGATCGCGGGCGGCGCGAATCGGGATGAATACAAGAATTTGATGCGAATCTGGGCCGCGTTGGGATTCCCCGCGTTCGGCGGCGTTCTTGTATTGTTTTTCCTCATGGTGTCGAGATATGGCGCTTACAGTTAATGAAGAACCGAGGAGGTGCCACAATGACCTGGATCAATACGATTTCGTACGATGACTCCGAGGGCAATCTCAGGAAGCTGTACGATCGTATCAAGGGACCGAACAACAATGTCGACAACATCATGCTGGCGCACAGTTTGCGCCCGCATTCGCTGCAAGGTCACATGACCCTGTACAAATATGTCCTGCATCATCCGCGCAACACGCTGCCGAAAGTCTATCTCGAGGCGATTGGTGTATATGTAAGTCTATTGAATAATTGCGACTATTGTGTCGATCATCACTTCGTCGGCATGGCACGCCTGCTCGATGACGCTGAGCGTGCCGAAGTTATTCGACAGGCGCTGCAGAGTCGCCGACCAGAAGATGCTTTCGAAGCAGGTGAATTGGCTGGCCTCAATTACGCGAGCAAGCTCACACTGACCGCCGATCAGGTGACTGAGGCCGACATAGACGTATTGCGACAGGCGGGCCTCGATGACGGCCAGATTCTCGAGATTAACCAGGTGACTGCTTACTTCAGTTACGCAAACAGAAGTGCTCTCGGTCTGGGCATCAACACAAAAAACGATATTATTGGGTTATCGCCCGGCGACTCGTCGGATCCCGACAACTGGTCGCACGACTGACATCGAGCGTTAGGAGAACAGAAAAATGCCGCTTAAGTACTTTGATCCCAATGTCGATACTGCAGACGTTGTCCAGGCGATTCGACGTGATGGTGCTGCCGTTGTTACGAACCAGGTTGCGCCGGAGCTTGCCGATGCTGTTCTGGCCGAGTTGCGCACACCGTTCGACGACGTCGGCCAATTCGATGAGAGCGATTTCAACGGCTATACGACGTTGCGCGTGAGCGGGATTCTCGCTATCTCGCCGACTTCCCCTGAACTGGTTGCCCATCCGCGGGTTCTGGAGGTGGCGGATGCAATCCTGCTTGAGCACTGTCTTAACTATCGCATCGGCAGCCTGACGGCGATCGAGATTCATCCGGGTGAGACGGATCAATATATGCATGTCGATGACGGCATTTATCCGGTCCGCATGCCGGGGATGCAGTTGCAGATCAGTGCCATGTGGGCGCTGCAGGATTTCACTGAAGAAAATGGTGCTACCCGCGTGGCGCTCGGTAGCCACGTCGAACAGAACACTGACCGTTACTACAATCGGGAAAAGAAAACTGACGGTGCATCGGATAACCACGACGAAATCGTTCAGGCGGTCATGCCCAAGGGCTCCGTGCTCTTTTACCTGGGCACCACCTGGCACGGCGGGGGCGCCAATCGAACCGATAAGCCCCGCGCCGGCCTGATCAACACCTATGCCCTGGGATGGTTGCGGCAGGAAGAAAATCAGTACCTCAATGTACCGAGGGCGATCGCCGAGCAACACTCAGAAACCATTCAGAAGTTGATGGGCTACCAGTTGCATCGAACACTGGGCGCGTTTCAACATCCGGATGGCACCTGGTTTAAGAGCTGATTGCGGTCAAAGGAAAGGGGATTCATGAACCATTCAAGCAAGTTCGCATTGCAGGTAAGCACAGCTCTAATCTTCCTTGCACCCGTAATGGCACAAGCTCAATGGGCGGAGCCCGGGGAAGGGAAACTCATTATTCGTGGTGGCTGGTTATTCGACGGTGTCAGCGAAACACGCCGTCGCAACAGCGGGATCGTTATTCGCAACGGAAAAATTGTGGAAGTTGACGCCGATGTCCAGCTGGAGATTCTGAGTGCTTCCGCCGTCATTGACTTGACGGACTCCGAAACGATTCTGCCTGGCATGATCGACCTGCACGCGCATTACAACTTTGACCTTGTCGATGCGGGTCGAGTCGAGGAGGTCGTCTACAACGGCATTATTTTTCTCGCGAACGGCGTGACATCGACTTGGTCAGCCGGTGAGTATTATCCCGAGCGCGTTATTGCGCGGCGCGACCTGATCGATGCCGGTGAGGCGACCGGACCGCGTTTGTTTGCGTCCGGCCCTTACTTCGGCGCGTTCCGCTGCGAGTACAGCATCAAGACGGCGGCAGACGACTGCCTCGCGTGGCCGAATGACATCACCGAAGATGAGATTCGGCAAGAAGTCGACAAATGGGCGGAGCAAGGTGTCATTAGCATCAAGATCAAGCAAGCAACGCCCGGCGAGGCAAAAATCCTGATCGAGCAAGCGCACAAGAATGGCATGACCACGACCGGGCATCTCTCGAATTACAATGTCGAATATGACGTGACTCTGCGAGACGCCATCCTGATGGGAATCGACCGCGTCGAACACCAACTCACGCTTGGCAGCGGCGGTCCCCGCAGTGCGGAAATGGAACAGATGATCGACCTGATGCTCGCGCACGAGGTCTATTACGATGCCAACCTGCAGATGTACGGTGGAATCAACCTGCGCCAGGAACATCCTGGCGAAATGGTCTGGACCGATGAGGCGAAATACTTTACACCCTATGCACAAACACTGCTCGAAGAGCGCGGCCCCCCGACTCCGGAATCGGACGCAGCAGAATTCGCGCAGCGAGTGCTCGAACTAAAGACCTTGTACGATTCCGGTGGCGCGCATCTCCTGGTCGTTGGCACCGACGAACCCGTCTATACGACTCTCTTGCCGGGCTTCGCCTACCATCGCGAATTGCTCGCGATGACGTACGCGGGTTTGCCGCCGACCGCGGTACTGAAAGCCGCCACGATCAATGGTGCAACCGCGCTTGGTGTCGAGGATAAACTCGGCTCGATTGAAGTGGGCAAACTCGCTGACCTCGTGGTGGTCAATGGCAATCCCCTCGACGACATCAAGACAGCGCGCAACATCCAATTCGTCATCAAAGAGGGTGTTATTCACGACCCGTTAGCGTTGCTTCGATCTGCCGAAGGAAAGATCGGGCCTGTAGGGCCGGAAGATCACGCGAACTGGGAATTGCAAATTAGGCCATTGCGAGAATAGCGTGCACCGAAGCACCGGTAGTATCCATTAAGTGAAACCCTCAGATCGTAATCTTGGCATGGACAGGCGTATCTCGCGCAGGGATGTCCTGCATGGCGCGGGGGCACTGGCGGCAGCGTCACTAATCCCCGGGCGAGCCCTTGCGGACCAGATTCTTGCGCTGGAGAGAGCCGGTACAGTTGCTGCCGCCTATCCACCCGCTCTGACGGGCTTGCGCGGCAACCATGTCGGGTCCTATGAGGTTGCCCATCAGCTGGCGCGGAATGGCAGGCAGGATTGGGGTCACGTGCAGGAACCGGATCCCGAACTTTACGATCTTGTCGTCGTCGGAGGGGGCATCAGCGGTCTAGCCGCCGCACACTTCTTTCGCAAGTCGAATCCGAACGCGCGCATTCTGATTCTCGACAATCACGATGATTTCGGCGGCCATGCGAAGCGCAACGAATTTGTTATAGGCGGCCACACCCTGCTTGGCTACGGCGGCAGCCAGACGCTCGAAGCGCCCTCGGGGTACCCCGATGTGGTCAAGACGCTGCTGCGCGATCTCGGCGTCGACCTGAAACGTTTTGATACGGCCTACGATCAAGACTTCTACAAACGACATGGTCTCGGCGCCGGAACCTATTTCAGTCATAAGGATTGGGGTACCGATCGCCTGGTCCGGTATGACATTGGTGGCCCTGGAAGCTACCTGCCACTGGCACCGTCGAAACTCACCGCCGCTGAAGCGGTGGCGCAAATGCCAATATCCGACGCTGCGCGTGCTGAGTTCCTGCAATTGCTGACAACCGAGCAGGATCGGATGTCCGACATCCCGGCTGATGCGAAAGAAGACTACCTGTACTCCCTCAGTTATCGAGACTTCCTGAGCAAACATCTGGGCGTCAGTGAGCCCGAGGTATTCGCCTTACTGCAATATCTCACGTCGGACTCAAGCGTTGGTATTGAGGCGACAATGGCGGGCGAGGCGATTTATTACATGGGCCTCCCGGGTGCGAAAGCCACAGGCATCCCGGCCGACGAGGAAGATGAACCGTACATACATCATTTTCCGGATGGTAATGCGTCGGTAGCGCGCCTGTTGGTGCGCTCCCTGATTCCGGCGGTTGCGCCGGGATCGACGATGGAAGACGTCATCACGGCTCGCTTCGACTACAGCAAACTCGATCTCGAAAAGTCGCCCGTGCGGCTGCGACT
>SMVB01241283.1_pt1 | contig 11418 bp, 12 predicted proteins | sample 2456461 | NCBI WGS metagenome assembly SMVB01 (sample SAMN11095934, study PRJNA526329) | marine sediment metagenome | biome: Marine sediment; feature: Surficial sediment; material: Deep marine sediment; isolation source: Hadal surficial sediment | place: Pacific Ocean | collected 2014-05 | depth...
ATCGTGGGCCACAATGTAGGCTCTGTCGTCAGTACCGATAACCAACCGGGGTTGACGAGATATAAAGGTATGCAGGACCGTGATATCGATCAAGGTCTCATCCTGGCCTATATCCATCATCTTGTAGCAGAGCTCGTCGTTGCAACTCCAGACTATATGCGTCATGCCTGCAGAGTCGACGTCTGCCCATACAGCATTGTTATCAATGTCGCTACCATCCGAAATGAGGAGTTCATGCGCCAGTAACTGGCCGGGCAATATTGCTGTCAGCAGAACGGTACTTAGTGCCGTTGTTAAGGATCGAAAATTCATTGTTATTCTCCAACTGTATAAAGCTGTCGGTCAATATAATTGCTTATTATTCACAAACCTTACGATATTTTGGGGTATTGATATGCTGGTTATTATTCCCAATAACAACAGATAGAATCCACGATAGTTGGGAATATCTCCAGGAGGATTTTGTTGCCCCCCATTGTTAGCTTAAGTACAACACCGAATATGCTGTGTTGCAAGTAGTTAAAAGAGTTTCAGCTTGCTCAGGCCGGGCCGTTGCGCACCGCGACACTCTTGATTTGGGCCAGTAAGCTATCGCCCTGATACAGGCCTAACTCCTCACATGATTTTCGGGTGATTGCTGCCAGTAGCTGATCCGAGCCTGTGTGCAGGCGCAACAGCATGAAGGCCCCGTGTCCCGGTTGAATTTCATCCACCGTCACCGGCAGAATATTCAGGATGGTGCTGTCTTGCGGCATTTCCCGGCACAAGCTGATATCGCTGGCGCGAATGCGCAGGCGCACAGGCCTGCCAGGTTCACCCCGATTGCCCGGAATAATCAGTTTTCCACCCGAGAACCGGACAGTGCAAAGGTCGTATTCCGGGTCATAGGACTCAATCGTGCCCTGGATGACGGTGCCGGCAACTTCGCCTGCCAGCGCGGGCAGATCCAGCCGCACCAGCACGGACTGAATTTCACCCTCTGCGAGCACCCGGCCGTGTTCCATGACAATGAGGTGATCGCACAGTCGGCAGACTTCCTCAATGCTGTGGCTGACATACAGAATCGGCAGTGATAATTCAGCGTGCAGCCGATCCAGAAACGGCAGCAACTCTTCCTTATGTGCGCTGTCCAGCCCCGCCATGGGTTCATCCATCAATACCAGGCTGGGGGAGCGCAGTAAGGCGCGGGCGATCGCAACGCGTTGCGCTTCGCCACCGGACAGGCCCGCTGGTTTGCGAGTCAGGAGTGGTTCGAGTCCAAGCAATGCAATGATCTGATCGAAATCGACGTGGTCTGTATGGGACCGATTGCGCTGCTTGCCGTACTCGAGATTACCGCGCACGGTCAGATGATTGAATAGCCGCGCCTCCTGAAATACATAGCCCACCCGTCGTTCGTGCACGGGCATGGAAATATTGTGGGCGCTGTCTTGCCAGATGACGCCATCGACAGACAGGTGTCCGTTCATGGCGCGCTCCAGCCCGGCAATACAGCGGAGCAGTGTGGTTTTGCCGGAACCTGAAGCACCGAAGATGCCGGTTATGCCGCGGGTCGGAATACGGATATCAACGTCAAGGGAAAAGTCATCGCGTACCAGTGTGTAGCGCATGTCCACAGTGTTGGCTTTGAGTGCTTGTGAGTTCTGCTGGCTCATCGTTGTTGCCATCGGCGGTTAACAAAGTACATAAACAAGAGCGTGACAAATGCGAAGCTCAGCAAAATGGCCGCGAGCCGATGGGCGTTAGCGTAATTCAGCGATTCGACCTGATCGTAAATCGCAATGGAGATGACCCGGGTTTTGCCGGGGATGTTGCCACCTACCATCAGTACCACGCCGAATTCGCCGAGCGTATGCGCGAAGCTCAGGACCACGGCATTCAGAAACCCGCGGGCGGACAAGGGTACGGCGACAGTGAAAAACGCATCGAGTCGGGATGCGCCGAGTGTCCAGGCAGCCTCCAGGTTCTGGCGTCCCAGTGCTTCAAACGCGTTTTGCAGCGGTTGCACTGCAAACGGCAGGCTGTACAGGCACGATGCGATGACCAGTCCTGAAAATGAGAAGGTTAACGTGTCACCCGTCAGTTCAAGCCACCAGCTACCGATAGCACCGTAGGGCCCAAGCAGGATCAGCAGATAAAAGCCCATGACCGTGGGCGGCAGCACGATGGGTAAAGCGACAATGGCTTCGAGCACGGATTTCGACCGGGATGCCGTATTAGCAAGCCACCAGGCGATGGGTGTGCCTATAAAAATTAGCGTGACGGTCGTGACTGCCGCCAGTTGTATGGACAGCCAGAGTGGTGCAGAACCGGGGAAATCAAACAGGGCAAAATTGCTCACGACCGTTGCCTAATGGGGTAGCGTGTAGCCGTGGCGTTTGATGATGGCCTGTCCCGATGGGCTTTGCAGGAATTCCAGAAAGGCTTTAGCTGCAGGGTTATTGCCCCGGTTAAGCAAGATGGCCTGTTGTGCTATAGGTTGGTGCAGTTCGCTCGGTACCTGCCAGCTGCAAGTAGCAGCGGGCAGGCGTTCATCCAGTGCCTGGGTCTTGGCGATGAAACCGAGGCTGGCATTGCCCGAGGCAACAAAATGCAGCGTCTGGGCGATGTTTTCGCCGGTGACGAGCCTTGCCTCCACTGCCTCCCATGCATTGATTTTAATCAGTGTCTGTTGTGCGGCTGCACCGTAAGGGGCGGTTTCCGGATTCGCTATCGCCAGACGTTTGTTGCCCAGTTCGGTTAATTTCGCCTTGCAATCTGCATCTTTAAAATCAGGGTCTCTTGACCAGAGTACAAGACTGCCGACCGCGTAGGTAAAGCGACTGTTTGCTGTGGCAAGTCTGGATTTTTCCAATAGTTGCGGCCGCTTAGAATCTGCCGCAAGAAACACGTCAAATGGCGCGCCATTGGTAATCTGTGCGTAGAGTTTGCCGGTTGATGCAGAGCTTATCTGCACCAGCGTACCGGTCTGTTGCTCAAATACGCTGGCCAAATCCCGCAGGGCGGGCGTAAAGTTGCTGGCAACCGCCACAGCGACTGAGTTGTCCGCTGCCAGGAGCGGCGCGACCAAGGTGCTGTATACGAGCACTGCCGTGGCTGTTGCCGTGCGTAAATAGCGCGTGGCGCAGGATAAAAGGGCTTGTGAACTCATGTCCGGTTGCAATTTTTATTGGCTATCGTCGACTATGGTGCAAGATAAACAATTCACTGGTTGCCGTAATACACATGCAGTTAATAGTCGCCCATGACACCTGAATCCACAACAAGCATCAAGTTGATTTATCTGATCGCACTTGCGGTGACCATGTTTGTGTTCGACCAGGCTGCTGTAATAGTTGGGCTGCTGGCTCTGCAGCTAGGATTGTGGTTGCTTTCCGGGTTGCCGCTGGCGGGTGTCTGGGCAGGGATCAGGCGTTTGCGCCTGTTTTTTCTGGTTATTATTCTTTCTTACGCATTCATGGGCGTGGCAGAGCCGGACACGGATAGTTGGTATCCGGTGTCGATAGGGTCGTGGACCCTGGAAATCAATCTGGCGGGCATTCAGTTGGCAATGTTGATGTGCTTGCGCGTTATGGCTCTGGTAATTGGCAGTAACTGGGTCAGGCTCAGTTCACCTCAGGGTGCTTTCGTTCATGGTCTGCGTGCCATCGGATTGCCTGAGCTTGTGGCATTGGGCATTGATGCGACGTTGGATAATCTGGGTGGGGCAGGTCGGGGGGCTGGCAAAGGCAGCGGCAAAGGTGAAGGTGGCGGCCGACATCAGCGGAATTCGTCAGTTGCAAATGAAGCTGACGGCTTAACCTTTGCCCAGATTCGCACGGGCGATCTTTCGATTATTACTGACTGGTTCTCACGCCATTTCCGCAAAGCACGGCACGCCCTGCAAAACAGTTACCAGGAATTATCAGAGCAGCAGATTCATGACCTGACGGTTGTGCTCAGCGTTAGCCTTGCGATCATGAGTCTGAAGTTACTGCAGATTCTGCCGGGTCTGCCGATGGCGCCCGGGCATAAAAATATACTGGTAATACCGCTGCTACTATTTGCAGCGCGTGCCACGTACAGTCGGTTTGGTGCAACGACTACGGCGACGGTGGCGGGAATTGTTTCGTTTATGCTCGGCTACGGTAAGTATGGCATTCTGGAACTGGCACATTTCGTTGTTCCCGGGTTGCTGGCAGATGTATTAACACCGCTGGCGCGTGCCTCAGGCCGCACCGGACGATTGCTGCAGTTTATTATTATTGGCGCAATCCTGGGGTTTGGTCGGTTTGCTGCCAACTTTTTGATCATTGTCCTGGCAGGTGCACCGCAGATTGCATTTGTATTGTATTTGCCAATGTTGGTATCTCAGGTAGTATTCGGCGCGACCAGCGGTTTCGTCAGTCTCGTATTTCCTGCCGATGCTGCTGCTCTGGAAGTTCAGCAACAACAAGCGGAATCAGAAAATCAAGAATAAGGGATCTATATGAACGATTTTGTTAGAGACGATGGCCGCACACATATGCAGAGCGGTTTGATGCGCGAGAGCCTCGTCAGCAAGTCACTCCTTGAGAAAACCGACAGGGTCACCGTTAGGCGTATGGTGCCGGACGTCAATATGCTGGCCGTCGGTGGGCGCAGCATCATGGATCGCGGTAGTGAGGCGATCCTCCCCTTTGTTGAAGCTATTGCTGAACTGAAAAAAGAGTTCAAAATCATTATTGGTGTTGGCGGCGGTGCTCGTGCGCGCCATACCTATGAAATAGGACTTGATCTGGAATTACCGATTGGCGGTTTGGCTCGAATTGTTGGGGGTGTTGAGGAAAACAACCGCGATATTCTCCAGTTTTTGCTGGCGCCACACGGCGGCATTACTTTTATTAAAGATCATTTCCAGGATCTTCAGCTGTTCCTCGCGAACGGCATGGTGCCGATTTGTATCGGTCAGCCGCCATACCATTTTTGGGAGCCACCGTCGAAAGAGAAGGGGCGTTTGCCTGATAACGGCCCTGATGTTGGGTTGTTTTTGCAGGCCGAGGTGATTGGTGCGGAACGCGTTATATACATCAAGGACGTTGATGGGGTTTATACCGATGATCCTAATAAAAACCCGAATGCCGAATTCATAGCGTCTATCAGCGCACAAGAGTTGCTTGACGGCGATTTCCCTGACCTGCCTATCGAACGAGAGCTGCTCCGTACTCTTGAGAACTCGCATTCGGTGACATCGGTGCGCGTCATCAACGGTCTGGATACGAATAACATTCGTCGCGCTCTCGAAGATGAGGATGTCGGCACGCTTATTTATTCCAGACGCTATCAGGGGCAGGAAGGGCAGCGTTCATGAGCAGGAAACGCGAGGGAAAAATCTGGATTGCGGGTATGGACAGCCCGATGATTAGTGCGACCTTGTCAGGCCGGCAGTTTCGCGAAGACCTTGGTGAGCGTTCATCAATCAGTATTCTGCCGGATATTTGGGTGGTCAAGATCGGCGGCCAAAGTATTATGGATCGCGGCAAGAAGGCCGTTGTGCCTGTTCTTGAGGAGTTGGTCGCGGCGCATAAAAATGGAGTGCGTTTTATACTCTGTACCGGTGGTGGCACGCGAGCTCGGCACGTTTATTCGCTGGGCCTGGATCTGAATTTACCCACCGGCATGTTGGCGCGACTGGGCAGCACCGTGCCTGTGCAGAACGCCCGCATGCTGCAGTTGCTGATCGCGAAACACGGCGGCATCGTTATATACCCTGATGACTTCGACAAGTTGCCGTTCTATCTAAACGTGGGCTGTATACCGATAACTTCGGGCATGCCGCCCAATGAATTTTGGGAAAAATCCGCAGCTGTAGGATTAATTCCGAGCAACCGTACCGATGCCGGTGTTTATCTGCTGGGCGAATTCTTAGGTGCCAAGGGTGTGCTGTATATCAAGGATGAGGATGGAATGTACACCGATGATCCAAAAAAGACACCCGATGCGGAATTTATTCCCGAAATATCTGCACAGGAATTGCTCGACAGTGGTCAGGACGATTTGATCGTGGAACGAGTTGTACCTGAATATATGTTGCGTGCAGAAAAGGTGCGCGAGATTCAGATTATCAATGGGCTGAAACGGGGCAATATTACCGCCGCATTTGAGGGTAAGCACGTCGGTTCAATTATTCGGGCGGAATAAAAGGCGAGTCCGGCCGATGTGTTGCAGACGGCTACTTTTCTGTTGTTGCCTGTCTAACTCCGCTTTGATGCTGTGATAGGTCGTTATGATGGTGGCCCGAAACATACAAGGAGTGACTGCATGCATCGTTGTCACCGGTCTGACGCTGGGTGCGTGCGCGCCGGTTGACGATACTGCTGTTGGTGCGGGAGTAGCTGCGGAACACCAGCGTATGGCGTTCGGCGGTCGGTTGTTCGACAAGTGGTACGACGAAATTGATACAGATTTCGTGCCGGACGATCCGGCTACTCCTGCAGCCGATGGCTCGGGTGGCCCGAACGGTGATGGCACTTTGAACGATGCTGACGGGCTGCCCATCCTGAATACCGGCCACAGTTATCGGCTCAAGAATCTGTTCGGCTGGGACATGCGCGGTGATGCCGGAATTTATGGTCATGCATACCAGGCCAAGCCATTTATCCTGCCGTCCGGTCCGCTCAGCTCGCAGCACGCAGACTTAACGCGTACGGAGTGGATCCAACGCTTGGCAGCCGGAGAGGGTGGCTTGCCCGTCTACAGGGATGTGCTGAATACGGCACAGCTTGAGGCGCTGGTCGATTACATGCTGGCCGTACGTGAGCGGCGGCTGCCACACCCGGATGACTTGTACAGCTTGTCGTCTGATGCGCCCAAAGGTTTCATCCTGGCACCAGGCGGTGATGCGGCCCGTGGCCACGAGATCTATCAGGCGAAATGTGCCGAATGCCACGGCGATGATGCGACCAAAATTATTTTCGACAACGGCGAACAAACGCTCGGCATGCATGCGCGCTACTACGGCTATGCCATTGCCATGATCACCTTGGTCGGCGAACCGGGTTCGAACATGGGTGCACAACTTGACCCCGGCCTCACCGCTGCCGAACAAACAACGACACTCCTTAACCTGCTTGCGGCACTGTGCGACCGCACGCGTTACCCGCGTGGCAACGCATCGGACCCGGACGTGCCCGACGACGACCCACGGTGCGGGGAATACTTGCGCTAATCAAGCTCAGTTACAGACTCCGTAGATATTGGGCTTTTATCCCACGCCTGCCCGACTATGAGTTTGCTGCTTGTCATGCAGCGACGTTTGCGGGTTCTTAGCCGTGACTCGCCCTGCGACGCCAAAGAATCACGCCAGCGAAGCCGACAAAGCTTGCAACCATAATCCATATCTCATGCAGACCTTGTTCAATCAAGAGCCTTGCCAGTAACTCGAAACCAACATATAGCACCGAATACACCACGCCTGCACTCAAAGCGGCGCACTTCCAAAGCAATGTTCGGGGTTGTTGTCGCATGCCTAGCCGATACCAGGTGCCAGCGAAGATAAGCGTATAGCCGTTGACTACCAAGAGGTAAAATGGCGCATAGTTGAAATAGTGGTTGATGACAAAGAAGCTCGCCCCGAAACAGGTCAGCAGAGCATATTTCCATTCATCCAAAGGCTCAGTCAGCACCTTTTCCCACACAACAACGAGGACTAAGTATGACAGCCATGTCCCGAAAAGCAGTTCATGTAAAGCGATGGGCCCTTGCCAGCTGGGGTCGAGTTGCATGTCACCTATACCGTACTTTGGGTTACTATTTCCACTGGTCTTAATGCACGTATCCACAGCATCGGTTGAGTATACGGTAATGAGTCGAACATCCAGGGTGCCAGGTCCGCGATGAGGCAGCTATGGGAACAGTAACGCCCATCACCAGAGCGCAGTTCGCCGTTGGTGACCTGGTTCATCACCGGTTGTTTGACTATCGTGGCGTCATCGTGGACGTGGACCATAAGTTTCAATCCACCGATGACTGGTACGAAGCAGTTGCAAGATCGAGGCCCCCGAAAGATAAGCCCTGGTACCACGTTTTAGTACATGGAGCAGCGCACTCCACCTACGTGGCCGAAATTAATCTGGAGCGAGATGTCAGCGCAAACCCCATCAGCCATCCTATGCTCGAGCACTTCTTTTCTCATTTAGAGAACGGACGGTATATCAGTGTTGATCGGGCCAATTAACATCAACGATATCTAAGCAGCAAATTCAGTATGCATCCCCTGGATTCCTGTTGCAGACGCTAGGTTTCAGTTTAAGAATCTGAATGCAATGGATTAAAAGAATACTGATAATATTTTCGGCTCTGGTTCTGCTGGAGGTTATAGGCGGAGTGGGGTTTGTCTGGTATGTATCATCAGACCTGCGTGAAAGAGAGCATGTATCGGATGAGGTATTAATTAAAAATCTGGGCTCACACACCGAACAGTATCAGCGATTGATTTCGATGTTCAGGGAAGACTATCCGGTTGCGGTGGTACACCCTGACTGGATCAGACCGGATAATGTCATTACGGCGGATCGCTGGGCCGAGTACCAAAAGCTGTTCGTTGAGTTAGAGCTTGATGCAGGGATGCGAGCATGGGGGGAGGGCGGTATCTGGTTTATTGCAACTGCCCGGGGGCCGGTCACAGGCGGCTCAAGCAAAGGGTATATGTACCAACCAGCAACACATACGCCTGTATATTCAAGCCTTGATGAAATTCCTGAAACATTACAAGCCAATGTGAAGGGTTATAGAAAGATCAACGATGCATGGTACATCGTCTTGGTTTGGGATAACTAAGCCAGACAAAATATTGTGCCCGTGATTAACCGGCGGAATGTAAGTGCAAGGCGGAGCTTCAGGCGTGTGGGAACATCAGGTAACGAGCATAGAGAATCCGAACGGCGTCATCGTTTCTATTTCTAGCCAAGGCTCCGTGCTGTCTTACGCAGAAGTATTCGGCTTATTGATCGATGCTGAAGAGTTTCGAAATTATGTACTCCGAATATTTGCTGCTATGCCTTATGCGGCCTTTCGATGGGAAACCCCGCCCGTTACGATCAGCTCATTGGACAGGCCATTTAGATTCGCAGTGCTGGACAGTCCCGAACTCGATCGTATTCCAGACAGAGTGACATTTGCCGAATTTTTCGAAACTATGGAGCCCGGAGGGGTAGGAGAATTCCCGAATTTGGGCAGTGATGCCATCTTGATCGTGCCGAGCCCTGTAGATGCGACGTCTGCATACAGTCATTTAGCGTTATTTCTGAATTCCGCGCCGTACTCACAGCTGCACTCGTTTTGGCAAATGATCGGAACGACCGTTAACAAAAGCATTGGCGTGGCTCCATTGTGGCTAAATACCGCAGGCGACGGTGTCGCATGGCTGCACGTTCGGCTGGACCAGCGACCGAAATACTATGTCTATCCACCGTATCGTGAAGCTACTTATCACAACGAATAAATGGGGTCAGAGTAAATACTTACGATTTTTACCCTGACCCCAATTATTGTACTAACCCCAATTATTGCCATTTGAGAAGCAGATAAATTATGAGCAATCCCATCATCGCAGACAGAGCCCCTAAGAAAGTAACTCTCAATAAGGATGAGGAATATCATTTTTGTGTTTGTGGCCGTTCCAAAAATCAACCGTTTTGTGACGGCTCTCATGCGGGAACGGAATTCAGACCGAAAATATTTATAGCAGAGCAGGACGGCGAAGCATTTTTATGCGCGTGCAAGCATACGGGCAATGCTCCTTATTGTGATGGAACACATAAACAGTTTAGAGATGAAGATGTTGGTAAGGAAGGCCCGGGACTAAAGCGGGGGGCTACGGACCTGCCGGTTGCCGTAGCGACGCCAGAAGAACCAACAGTAGAGTTTATCCATCAGCTTGCCAGAGAAGGCTTGTCCAAAATGGGGCATCACGGCCAGATGACTTCTATGGGGGTCCCGCGCAACAAGCTGCCTCATTGGGATGATCTGCAAATAATGGCGGCTCAAATGGCAACTAAGCCACTGATGGAGGACCGGAGTGTTGCTACAGAACTGATTATTGGGCCAGAGTCAAAAAAGCCTTTGCGTCTGAAAATCCCTTTGTTTGTGTCTGATATGAGTTTCGGGGCGTTGTCAGAGGAGGCAAAAATAGCTCTGGCAAAGGGCGCGGAGCTGGCGGGCACTGGCATATGTTCGGGTGAAGGCGGAATGTTGCCCGAAGAGCAACAAGCCAATACTCGATATTTTTATGAATACGCCAGTGCCGGCTTTGGCTATAAGGAAGAGCTGTTAAGAAAAGTACAAGCCTTCCACTTTAAAGGCGGGCAAGGCGCAAAAACGGGCACGGGCGGACATCTGCCAGGTAATAAAAACACGGGCAAGATATCAAAAGTAAGAGGCATCCCCGAAGGTCAGCCAGCGATATCTCCGCCAACATTTAAAGATATTTCTTCTGTATCGGATTTCCAGCGCTTCGCGGGTCGCGTTAGAGAAATCACCGGTGGCATCCCTGTCGGTTTCAAACTCAGCGCAAACCATATAGAAAAAGATATTCAGTTTGCACTGGACGCCGGAGCTGACTACATTATTCTGGATGGTCGTGGTGGCGGTACGGGTGCGGCCCCGCAGATGTTCAGGGATCACATCAGTGTGCCAACGATACCCGCACTGGCGCGGGCTCGTTGTTATCTCGATGAGCAAGGTGCCAGTGGCCGTGTAACTCTCATTATTACGGGTGGTTTACGCGTTCCGATTGACTTTGTTAAGGCCTTGGCCTTAGGTGCAGATGGCATTGCTATCTCAACTAGTGCTATGCAGGCTGTTGGTTGTGTGGCGGCAAGGATATGCAATACTAATAATTGCCCAACGGGCGTCGCAACTCAGAATGCGGAGCTGCGTAAGAGATTGAATGTACAAAAGTCCGCTGTCCAATTGAGAAACTTTTTTGAGGCTTCCATCGAGTTAATGCAAGTGATGGCTCGAGCCTGCGGTCACGATGATTTAAAGAATTTCACCAAAGATGATCTGGCAACATGGCATCGTGAGATGGCCTTGTTATCAGGGGTAAACTACTCTGGCATTGGATGCCCATAAAGCTGCCCATAAAGCAGTGTATAGCAAGACCAATAAATGGGGGCAGAGTAAATCCTCACGATTTTTACACTGACCCCATTTATATCTGGTGCTCAGGAGAGGATTGGGCGCACAATTCCAACACTCGCCCAGTCAGCGCGTAAGTTGTTGAAAACAAAATAATTATTAACGGTTCAAGGACTTGGCAAAGCGCAATATCCTTTCTTAGTTGGCTTCTCAGTCATATCCTGCTTGCTGCGTATGGTGGCCCTATCGAGTCTGATTTGCCGAGTGACGATGAGCTGGACTACGATTTCTTTCTGGGTCTGCAGTACGACACAGAATAGA
>SMVB01090565.1_pt1 | contig 11415 bp, 23 predicted proteins | sample 2456461 | NCBI WGS metagenome assembly SMVB01 (sample SAMN11095934, study PRJNA526329) | marine sediment metagenome | biome: Marine sediment; feature: Surficial sediment; material: Deep marine sediment; isolation source: Hadal surficial sediment | place: Pacific Ocean | collected 2014-05 | depth...
ATTTTTTCATAATTATTTTTGTATAATAATTATATTATTATATTAAAATGTTACTATTTAACATATTAAAATATTTATAATTATAAATGTCATCAAAGTGAATAAAAAACAATATAAAAAAGAAATTTACCAACAATCCTTTATAAGTGAATCTAAACAAACAGATTACTTAAATAAGATAGTTAATCAACTTATGAATGAGACAATTATAAATTGGGAAGAAAAAGGTATTTCTTATCCTCATCTTCGAAGTTGCTCGTACTATATTAATGATCCAACACCTCACCTCACCTTATTTACGAATTATATAACTAATTTATATGGATTAACAAAAGAAGAAGCAAATTATATATGGAAAAAATATAATGATTCTATAATACATAAGATAGATAATAATAGGGAGAAGTTGGGGCGGTGGAGAGGTGGAGGAGCACTAAATGAATCTGTAGAAAATAGTTATTTGGATAAGATTGTTGACCAAATTGTGAATGAAACCAATATAGATTATAAAAAAGAAAAAATAATAATCCCTTTTTCTTGTTCTCCCTCTTCATGTTTTTTTAACTCAAGGGATCCACAAACACTACCACCAGGTCTTTTTATAGATTATTCTCAAGAAATATATGGTTTAACAGATAATGAAATAGAATATGTGTGGACTCGTTATATAAGAATTTTAAGAAATAAAATAATATAATAATTAAATATTTTTATCTAGTTTTATTTTTTTTATATCTTGTGACATTTTTTTCTCCCATATAGATTCATGTGTATAATATACACATATTTTAATAACTGAATCTACAGCACCAATGCTTATACCAATAAATGGATTGCCAGTGATACCCCACGCTATCAATGATGTTATTATAACACTTATAACTCTTGTGCTAATAGCTCGTTTTATGCGTGTAACTACTAAATATCGTTTTATCTTTTCTTTATTACTCATTTAATTTATATAGAAATATACTATTTTTTTTGTTAAAAAACAAATATAAAAAAAAAGGAGGAAAATATTTTTAAATACTTTCGCTCCTTTTGATCGGGGTTTGTGAGAAAAACTCTTGGGGAGGTTTATCTCTTTGCCCGTATAATTATTTTAATATGATATAAAATTAATATTATTATTTTGGAATGTCAATAGAGTTATAATCTTTTTTATTAAAAATAAATACTTATATAATAAATTAAAATGGCGGCAAAAGATTATATAAATAAAGTAGTTAGTCAGCTTGTTGATGAAACAGATATAGAATATAATGATGTTTCATCAGGTTTAGTTGGTTATGACGAAACTACTATAATAACTGCAACCTTTCTTTACCCCACTATTTCTTTACCTTATTTTAGTTTTCTTGTGTTACATGCCCCCGGTGAAACCACCATCTGGCCCGGCATTTATAACCCACCTGATATTATTTTCCCAGGTGCGTTTTATACATTTTGTGAAGAAATATATGGATTAACAAAAAATGAAATAAGAGAAGTGTGGGATAAATATAAAAATATTATTAAAAATAAAATAAAAAAAATTTTATTCGTAAATAAAGTAAGATGGTATGATAGAGATATAACTGAAAATATTATTAAAGATAAATCAGTAAAAATTTTAAAAGAACAAATTACTTTATCTGATGAAAACACAGAATTAATGTATGATGCCTATAAAGTAATGGGGTTAGATGAAGAATGGGCAATAGAAGATTTACAAAACTTATTAGAATGGTTAAGCGGGTTGCCGGACACTCTTACATTATATAGATTATTATATATAGATGAAGAAAGTGATATAAATAAAGAAGAATTGGGGGACCACTATTCTCATAATAAAAAAGAATTATTAGATAATCATCATAATAGAGGATCTCTTTATGGTGGATATGGGGATTACCCAATACTAATCACTGTTGAGGTTAAAAAGGATCAAATAGATATATTTAATACCTTACATAACAATATTCTTTATCCTCATGAAGAAGAAATTACCCTTAAAAATAAAGGAAGAGGAAGTAAATTGATAAATGTTTCAAAAGTATAATTAATAATTCCAGTTTACATATATATGTTTGGTGGGGATCCAGGAAACTTTTTAATTAGTGGATCAATAATCCTATCCACTTTAGTTTTTATTTCAGTAAGTAAATTTTTTTCTTCATTATCCTTATCTTTAACTTTCATTAAATTTTTTACTATAATTGACCATTGTTTTTCATTAGGGGTTCCGTTTATACCTAATGATATTCCTTTAATAAATGCTACAAATTCTTTACTTGTCATAATTATTTTTTTATTAAATCCACCACTCCCTCATTTTAAAAAGTAAATCATTAAATTCTTTCCATTCTTTTTCCTCTAATTTCATACCTTCGATGGATGCACGTTTATTATTTATCTCTTGCGATTCAGTTTGTGTGTCAACTAATTCATCAAAACTAGTATTAGGAACTGGCACATAATTTATATAATAATCATCATCATAACCACACCTATTTGAATAATTATCATTCATCATATTATCAATCAACTCTATAACTCTCGATAAATCTTTTTCTTTAGGAATTCTAGTATTATGATCCTCTTGTAAAAACCACCCATTTTTCATTGCTTTTAAAATACAACCAAAATGTGTTTGCATATAAATCAATGTTCCACCATAATCATAGTAAGAGGTATTGGATAATGCTTCGCGGAATAAGAAAATATTCCTAATCCACATTTTAAATCTAAAATATTTATCTTTAATTTTAGAAATATGTATATCAAGGCATTCCATAAATTTTTTACATAAAAACATAACTATATTAATAAATTAATTTAATCGCCAACAATTAATTTAGATAATTCAATGCATTTTTCATAGTCTTCAGCATCTTCGAAATAATTTTTTATGTGTTTTATCTCATTTTGTGTTGGATCATTTTCTATATTATGAGCAAAAAATATACCCTCTCTCTCAGAATTGCGAAGCATTTCTTCATAAGTTATATCCCCAACTATAATGCTATAGGAATTAAACATAGCTTCTTCCACGCCTCTTATTGCAGTTAACTCGTCCATTTTTAATTTATTAATAAAAAATTATTTTATCGTTTAATAGTCTGTAAGAAATCTTCTATTCTTTCAATTTTTGAATTTATTTCTTCGGAGAATTTTTTACCCATACTTTCTTTTATTACATCTATAATTTTAAAATATTCCTTTACTAAATTATTACCCTTTTTATCTATTTTTTTACCTTTATCAACCAACATATTAAATTGCCCTTTTAATTTATCATCAGCCTGATGCATTAACCCTAAACCAGCATACATTATATTTTTTAATGTTTTCATTTCCTTTAGTTTTTCTTTTTTATTATTTATTAATATATTAAGTTCAGAGTAAGAAACTAAATCATTAAATTTAGTATAAAATTGTTCTACATATATTCTAGCAAACTCTAATTGATCAATTGAAAGACAACTATCTACCACTAATTTACCTTTTTCTTTTGCTTTTATTAATTTATGTATTTCCATTTTATTTTAATATATGTATAATCTCTTTACAAATAAATATTACTAATAAAATATTTGTTTATAAAGATAAAATATAATTCACATATTGATCATATTTAAGATCAATATAATATTTGGCTAATTGAATGGACTCTTCATCATTAAATCCCATAATTTTTTTAATATCTAAGCCAATAATATGGGCGGCTCGATGTCTATCAAAAGAATGAATAAGACTATAAGAAACATTTTCAGTTAATATAATAGTTTCCATTTCATCTTCATCCTTTATGATGGGATAATATTTATTAAAAAATCTTTCTGATTTTTTGAAGAAATTTTCTAATTGGTTTAAGTTAAATTGGTCCATAGTTGTTATCTTTATAACAAAGATACAACAAAATTATTCTTTATCCAAATTTATTTCTTTAATTAATTCACATAATTGGGTGTCATTTAATGCAAATACCTCTTTCAATTCTGCCAGATCAGGAGAATTAAATTCATAATTTTCTAAATAACGCTCAAAAAGTATTAAAAATTCTGTAAAATTTTCTGTAAAATCAAAAAATATAGTTTTATCTTTTATACCCTTTAATATATTAATAACTCCCTCAATATCTTCTTTAAAGATTTTATCAATCAATAAATGTAAATTAGATTTTATTATATTTATTTTCAAATTTAATAATTTTTTATCTATATCTAACCTTAAAGATTTTACTGTTTCAACATCATTAGATAAATCACTATAAAAATTTTCAGTAATTATATTGTTTTTTTTTAAATGTTTATTAATCGCATTTTTAATTGATTCATTTTCCATATTAAAAATATACTAATTTTTTTTTAATTTATCAATATTTGATTATTAAAATATATTTAATTATCTTTTACATAAATATTTATCATTTTTTCAATATATTTATATTATATATTGATTATATAAATTTCCACCACGTCACATAAGCAATTATTTATAAAATAAAAATATTTGTTGGTGACATTAATTATACATAATAAATTAAATAAAATGAATAAAGAAAGATTATTGGGTAAAAAGGTTATATTAAGAAATGTATGTTGTGTTGATACCATAAATGGTATAATAACTGAAAATTATAAAGATGTAACCGGCATACTAGAAAAGATCGGCAGCAACGATTTTTTTGGATGGGGTATAAGTGCTACATTAAATGGTAAATCTTATAAACTAAAAACTTTATCCCAAATTCAACCTATTTACAGATAGGATGAAAATTTTATTATTTGACACAATTGGTGATATATTCTTGATGGATAAATTCACCAATAAAAAGGAAAAAATAACTACCTTAAAATATTACTTAGATTGTCCTGTTATTTTCAGGGATGGTTTATTATTTGGAACCTTTTTTGACCATATTATAAAAGAAAAAGATTTTTTAAATAATATTTTTAAAGAAACGATGAATAAATCTATAATAGATAATTTTATAGATGAATGGAACACTCAACCAAAAACATCAAATAAAAATAAAGGTATACAATATATAAAAGCATATAAAGTATTTGACTATATAGAATTACCAGAAAATGAAATTTTTATAGATGTAAGAATAGATTTAGATGGGGTAGGTTATAATGAAGAATTATATAATTTAGAATTTATACCATTAAATGATTTAAAAAAATTACCTTTTATATTATCAGATAAAATATCCATATATAAAACGGTATCTAATCTTAGAGGTGAGGAATTATTTTTTGAGGGTCAATCATTTACATCTTTATTTGATCTTATAGGTGGTATTTTATATGTGTTAACCACACATAATAACCCAAAAGATAGAGAGTCGGCAAAAAATAAATTTATTAAAGTAATAAATGACACCAATTTAATAGAAATATTAGAAAAACAAAAAGAAAAATCTATGGGTGAAGAAAATTATGAGGAAGCTTCTTATTTTAATAAAATATTAGATAAATTAAAAAATGGGTTTGTGAATCCATAATTCTTCACTTATATTTATAATATCATAATTCTTAATTTTATGAGTATTTATATAATTAACCTTCATTAATTGATTAAAATTAAATTTAATCTCTTTAATATCATAACCTATTAATTTCATAATTCCTAAATTATCTACTATATTACCCCATTTATCGTAAGATTCTTTTATATGCTCACCGTAATATTTACACAATTCATAATCATACGTGATAACATATAATTTCATTTGCGAAATTAATTTATTTTTTTTAATTATATTTTGTTGCTGAAATGATTTTGGTAACATACATTAATAAATATATGATTTTAAAAAAGTAATATATATATAAGAGAGATTAACTACTAATATCCCATCGTCTTGTTGTTCCTAACACCATTTAACCCAAAAAATATAATGACCCACCAATAATGGTAAAAGATTCCTAGGATCAATCTATTTTGTTCATTTGTTTTGGTTTACAATTTCTACCTCTGTCCAAGCTGCAATATGAACTGGGTTCTGTTCTTTATCATAACAGAGTGAATACATACCATCAATGTGTTGAAAATCCAACAAATCACCAGTCTTTTGCATTAATGATGCTGGTGGTATCTTTACATTTTCGTCAATGATTTTTATTTTGCTGTGTTCTGGTACATCGTATAATTTCATCTTTGTTTTGGTTTAGTATACCATGAAATTATTTGTATGATAACAATTAAAGTTAAATTAACGGATGTGATTGTCCATAATATTTCAATTGCACTCATCTTTATTTTGGTTTGAATAATTTAATTAGATGTGATTTCAATGTAGGTACAGACTGTGCAGTCATATCTCTACTCATTACCAATCTATTACCTTTTTCTTTTTCTTCCTTACAAAATCGTAAGAACTCATTTACTTCTTCTTTATATGTCATCTTTGTTTTGGTTTAATTTATCAATATTAAAATCATCCAAAAAGCCACAAAGCCACAAATGAAAAATAATAAATTTATTTTATCTTTTCTATCTAATTTCATTATTTTATTTGTTTTGGTTTATGTACTCGATGTACTCGTATTGAGTGTCTCTAAATTTATAACTTTTATATGGGTTATTATCTTTATCTAGTATAATATGCCAATCATGTTCTTCAGATATCACCCAACCCTCTTCACCACTAAAATCTTTATTACTTACGTCTTTATTTATAATTATTCTTTTTCTCATTTTATAAACTGGTTTAAAATTTACATCTGTAATTTCAAAACCACTTTTTGTAAAATCACCTACTTTGAATTTTTGTTGAAAATATTCAGCTCCAAAAATTGCTCCATCTTTTTCTTTCTTTTTTGTTTTGATTTGTAATTTTTCTTCAATAATATCTATAATAGTTTGTTTAATATCGCTTTTCATTGATGGTAACCAAAGTTTATCCTTAAAATCAAATAATATTTTTTTTAATTTTTTATTGCTCATCTTCTTTGTTTTGGTTTAATATTTTTATAAAATCTTTCATAAACTCTAAAGTGTGGTTTACAAGTTCCACTTTACCTTTTTGATTAAATTCCTGCGTTAAATTGATGAATACAATTAAATGTTTTAATATTTCATTTGTTTCAATTTTATAATCAATGTTATTTATTTTTTCTTTACTCATCTCTAAATTCATTATCTTGGTGTTTTAAGTAAACATCGTATCGTTTAGACAACTCATCTATTAAATCATTCATAGTTTGTTTATCACTTATTATCGAATGTGAGTCATAAATACCTGTTGATAATAATTCTTCAATTAGTCTATGTAATAATTCATTCAATAACTTTTTAGTCCTATCCTCTTGTTGAGTCATCTTCTTTGTTTTGGTTTAATCTATCCATTTAATAAAGTTTTCATCAGACTCTATTTCTTCAATTTCTTCCTTCATCCTATTCTTTGAATCCTCAGTATAATAAGAACAGTTTGGGTCTTTTGTGTAATCTAATGAATAAATCTTTTTGTCTTTTTTAAAGTTCTTCATAAGACCTTCCCATCGGTCTATTTCTTTTTGTCTCCATTCATCTAATGAAGTATTTTCATCAAATACAATTTGATATATTGCCCCAGTTCCAGACGGAAGTACCTCAATACCTGTATTCCAGGTTCTACCATAACGGTCTTTAGGGTGTTTAGGTTCACCGTATGACCACTTCATAAAAAACTTTAATGGGTTATTTTTCTTTTTATCTTTACTCATCTTTGTTTTGGTTTAAGTATTCTTCGAAAGCTTTCTCGGGTGAATCACCATATCCTATGATGTTAGTTTTGCCATTAAAGTATTGTGATTTTTCATCTCTGTTAAAACAGGCCCACATTCCTCTATAGTGACTGTAATGAAATAGTACATTATATAGTAATAGAGCATCTTTTTCGTTAGGAAATGATTGAGGATTGCTAATATGTCCAGAGATGTTCATCTTTGTTTTGGTTTAAACAATTTGTGTAATTAATTCATCTTTGCTAGTGAAAACATCTTCTTGGTTAAACCAATCATATGAAATCTGAGTTCTATTTCCACCAAGAGGTAATTTTTCTGTTTCTATAAGATAATCTATTTGAATACCATCCATTTCTGTTTGGGTTCCATCTGTATTACCTTTTCTCCAAGGTTGTTGTTCTGTAACTCTAATTTTATCTACAACAGTTTTGGTTATCTTTTTACTTCTTAATACATAAACCTCTTGGCCTACTTCGTATTTTACATTATATTTTCTCATCATCTTTATTTTGGGTTTAGATTTTTTTACTGGGTAGGAGTATGACCCATCTGAATCTGTTATAGTTTTTCTTTCTAAGTTACTCATCATCTTTGTTTTTTATACATTTTAATTATCTTTTAATATTTGATCGATAGCATCAAAATCTTCTACTCTTATTGTGTTAATCATTGCAATTTCATTTATTCCTTTAGAAACAGAGAATCTGTGTTCTTCATAATCATATTTATTATACATAATATTTCTTACAATCCCTATATATTTTCCATAAGATTTATATTCTCTCCCTACTATTAATTTATTTTTCATTTTTTATTTATTCTTTTTAATGTATATTTTATATTTTCTCGTTCAATATGATATAAATGATATGCCATTGGATCTACCTTCTCTAGCTTATCTAAATACTTAGTTACACGAGCATCCATTATCCTTAAACTATTCATATCTATATGGTCCAATATTTTATCTAGTTTAAATAGTTCATCCAATCTACCTCTAAGGTATTGTATTTCACCAAATTTTTTCCAATCTATTTCTTTCATCTTATAATATTTTTATTATAATTTATTTGTTTATAGAAATATACGAAAAATTTTAATTACAATCAAATAAAAAAGGGAGAAAATAAATTTCTCCCTCTTCCAATCAAACAAACACTATATTAAACCATAGATTCAGATAAACTCCACAACATTTTATTAACCTTTAGATTTTCATCTATTGATTTAATTTGTCGGGTTTTATTATATTTAATTATACCTTTGGAATCAGTGGTTGATGTTAGTATTCCACCTTTTAACATATTTTCCTGAACTCTGTTAAAAACTGTCCATAAATCATTAGATTTATCAACAACTCTACGAATTCCCAATACATCATTAAGGTTTACCCATCGTTCTTCACCCCATCTTTGTATGACTGCTTGCTTAGCAAATTCTTTTTGTTGAGTGTCTGTCATAGTTTTTACCATCATTTCTTGTACCTTCCCAACGACCATAGGAATATTAGCAGTAACTTCACTAATTGTATCTATAACAGCAGATTTTTCAAATCCTTTATGACGAATTTTATATTGGTTGAAGGTTTGATCGGCAATAACTAACCCATTACTACATACCAAACGAAACAATCCAACATGGAATTTGAAGGATGAAGTTCCATTATGAGAGTTAGTTAAAACAATCTCTGGGAAAGTATCCCCAATTTCTTTTGCAATATTATCATTCTCAGAGTTACGGAATCTCACAATATGTTTTTTGTAGGGGATTCTAGCTTCTCCACCAGATTGAGTATTTGATTGTAATACCTGAGTGGGGTGCCAACCATTCTCCCCTAAAATATCCATAACTTCCGTAGTAGGAATATGTTTGTAGATATGAGATAAATGTCCTGATTGTGTTTGTGTTAAAACTGAAGGTGCTATCCTTCTTATTTCATCTAAATTTAAATAATCCATAATTTTTATTTTAAGTGTTTATAATTAATTCTAATACAAATATAGTAATAAATTTTTAAAACACCAAATATTTATTCATTTATTTTTATATTTATTAATATAAATTAATATTAATGAATAAATTAAGTAAAGCTGAAATAAAAATATTAACGTGGTTAGATAAACATGTAGATAATATAGTAGACCAAAATAAAGCTTATAAAGAACTTGTATCCGTATTAGGGTTTAGCTATTCACAAGCAACAAAATTCTATAATCTATGGTATCTTAACCAAGATGAAAATATTCCCTATAAAGAATTAACCGATATTAAAAGAGACAGTGAATTAGTAATCCAATATTTAGAAGAAATATCTAAATCTAATAACCCTGAAGAAAAAGTAGATGAATTATATGATAAAAACAAAAAAGAATTTCTTAAATTTATGGGTCCATGGTGGAATCTAAGGTGTGGATGGGCTTCAACCTCCCCCTGCATTAGATGGAAATCCAATGAAGTTACATTAGTTTTAGATACATACCACTGGGAAAAGTATTTTTCAGGATTAGATGAAGATAGTATATGGAGATATAACGATGCTACTTCTCATTATAGTGAAAATAATGAAGATTTTGATGATGACGAATTTAACTATGTATTATATGATGATGAAACATTAAAAAAATTAAAATCATTGGGTGAAATGGGTGGAATAATTACTTTTCCTGGATCAAATGATTCGAATATACAGGATGGAGATATTGCATTATTTTTGGAGCGTGTATTAACTCCAGCTGAATATCAGGAATTAAAGGACAATTATTTATGGGAATTGGGATCACAAGTTTCTACGACTAGAAATAATGAAATTATAAAAATATATGATGATGAAATAACTTATCCATCAGAATATTGTAGTGGGGGGGATAATTGTTTAAAAATACCTTACAAAGATCTAATAAATTTTGTAAAAGATAGTGAATGTATGAATTTATCTGAAATAAAGGATGAAGAAATAAATGGAATTATATCTTTAGATAGTTCATATTATGATGTATGGTTAGATAAAGATGGTAAAGAACAAGTTATAAATGAATTTAATTTTGAATTAGATCGCGTAATAGATCATTTATTGGAATCAGATGATACTCTACCACATAGAATAGAAAAAATTAAAAATTTTAATTCATTATTAAAAAAATTAAACTTTAGACAATGGAAAAATGAAGGGAAATATACAAGTGAAGACGGAAAAATAGTAATATTTGCACAAGATTATAATAGTGAAACAAATAAAATTATGTTTACATATAATGGAGAAAACCATATTACACCCCTTGAAGAATTAGTGCATTGGGTACAAGGAAGTATATTAGATTTAAATGAATCAGTAAGGATAGGAAAATATAGATTAATGATGGAAACGATAGAACAACCAGAGAATATAACAAAAATTGCCATTTTTGATTTTGATGGTACATTAATGAATACTCCATCATCAAAAAACGGAAAAATAGAATGGGAAGAAAAAACAGGTAAAAAATATCCACACATTGGATGGTGGAGTAAAAGAGAATCATTAGATACTAATATTTTTGATATTAAACCAATAAAAAATACTATAATAGAATATCTTGCAGAATATGAAGACCCACATACTTTAGTAATTATGTTAACTGGAAGATTACCTAATCAAGCTGATCAAGTGGAAGAGATATTAAATTCCCAGGGAATTATTTTTGATGAATATCATTATAAA
>SMVB01243671.1_pt1 | contig 11415 bp, 12 predicted proteins | sample 2456461 | NCBI WGS metagenome assembly SMVB01 (sample SAMN11095934, study PRJNA526329) | marine sediment metagenome | biome: Marine sediment; feature: Surficial sediment; material: Deep marine sediment; isolation source: Hadal surficial sediment | place: Pacific Ocean | collected 2014-05 | depth...
AATGTCCTTTGCGCGGAATAAAGGATAGCTCCTTTCTGGGATATAATGACACGGGACGCGACAGCTTGGTCATAGAAATTCCTGTCCCAACCAATAAGTATTCCATTTTCAAAGGCGAGAGGAGTGAAGTTTTTATCACCCATACTGCTATCCGTATATAATCCACCCTCTGTTAAATAGAGCCAAAATTCAGTATTTTGCCCTTCCATGGAATAGGCTTCTGTCGTTCTGGGTTCACCCATAACTTGGATTACCTCATTCTTAGTCATTCCTATATTCAATCCAAGAATAGATTTTCTATTGGCTTCAGCCTCCCAGCCTGTTCGAATAGGGCTTCCAGCACATCCCACCAAAAGTGCAGTTATGAAAAATACCGATACTATTTTCTTCATTTTTTCCATCTCCTACTGGTGAACAGTAAATAGATTAACCTGCATAAGATGCAGGGATTCAGTTTCCAGTCCGTTTAATTCGCCAATGAATAACGCCTTCAGGCTGCACATTTGTTTAGACATTAGAGGCTAGCACAGTCCTTGTTTTTTTATCACGGCATCTCATGCGGATCGGCCTAACGATCTCCGCGATCGCTTCAAAGGCCGTCAACGGAACTACAAACGCCCACGAGTCCACGGTTGGTAACATGGATGTCGATCATCTGCCACATATACACAAGCGACAGAAGGAGTAGGGCTGACATAGCTCTAAGGGGAATGATCCCTCCCACGACACCTCGACCCTTCTTACACGCTCTTTGACCACCAATGTGATCGGCTCTACCAAACCAAAGGGATGAGGCGCTTTGCCTGACGTCGATAGGCATCATATTCAGGGAATCGTTCAATCAAGAGACTCTCTTCATACCGAAGTTTGACCGATAGCGTCACCACCAGCCCTACCCACAAGATCATCCGCCATGGCAGCGGTTGTTCTATCATCCATGCCATTGTTATCAACAAAAGACTCGTGTACATGGGATGTCTCACCCAACGATATGGCCCACAAACAATCAACTTTCCATGTTGAGGAACTTCCGGAAAGACTCGAAAGTTCCGCAAACCCATCGTCAGGAACGCCCATAGCCCTATCGTTCCTCCCGATACCATCATTCCTCGAAGATCCCAATGGGTCGGCCACAAGGGACCGGTAAACATGATCAGCGCAATCAACGTAAATTGAGTCACGACTAATACAAGGGAAAACCACGAATGAAATGAATCGCCAGGACTTTTGAACGAAGTCACGAACCGCCCTTTCTCATTAAGATCTTCCAGAAATCTTCCGACGGGAGTTTTGAGTGAGTACAATGAATCTAACAACCTCCAAAATTCATGTCACTCTTCAGGCAGCCAGTCGTTCAACCTTGCTCACTATGATGAACAAACTTCACACCTCGTTTCTTAAACCAATTCTCCCGGCATTCTTTTTTTTCGCAGGCGTCACCTATGATTCTCTCACATTAACGCGCATTGACCGCCTACTCGACAACCTTATCCTTCTTCTTTACTTGGCCCTACTGGGAATTCTGGTCATCCTCACGGGTCGTTTCCAGCTTGGCCTGATCCCTCCTCCTCCTGCTATCACGTCCTGGAATACCATTTCCCTTATCTATCGAGCTCAACCACATTTCACAAAAGGCCTCCAATTTTTACTGGGTGGACTCTTCAGCGCCTATGCCGTTTTCTACTCTCAAAGTACGTCGTTCTCCACAACCGCAATCTTTTTGGGAGTGATTGTGGCATGTCTCATTGCCAATGAATTTTTTCAAGCCCGATATGCAAGCCTGAAAATGCTGATGAGTTTGTATGCGCTTGTGACGCTCAGCTTTTTCACATTCTTCCTGCCCGTGCTGACCGGATGGATGAATAGTGTCGTGTTTCTCTCCGGGGCCTTGCTGACAGGAGTCATTGTCTGGAAGATGGTTCGCCTCACATGTCAAGGCCAGCCACACATGACCCGCTTCACCGCATTGACGATGAGTTCCCCGGCATTCGCGTTAGTAATTCTCTGTACAATGCTCTACTTTCTGAATTGGATTCCACCCATTCCACTCTCCCTAAAATTCGGAGGGATCTATCACCACATTGAAAAACATCAAGACGAATACATTCTCACCTATGAAAAAGGCCCGTGGTATGCGGTGTGGAAACATTCGAATGATCGAGTGGGAATTGAGGATCCGGTCTATTGTTTCACATCGGTGTTTGCTCCTGTCACGCTCCACACAACGATCTATCATCGTTGGCAATGGCGACCGCTCCATGGGACCGAATCGTTTATCACTACGGATCGTATTCCTGTCACGATTACCGGAGGCCGCGAAACCGGTTATCGTTTGTATACGATGAAACACCGCATCCAGCCTGGTGAATGGCGCGTGAACGTTGAAACGGAAGACGAACGAATCCTTGGACGAATGACGTTCGTTGCTGAAGATCATCATCGACGTGAGCATGGCATGATAACGATCACACGTTAAGAAAATTCGCGTGACGCGATTGAACAGAATCACACATGAGCTATATGCAAAGAAATATTTTCCTGATACGTCATTTTCATTTTCACACATGCATAAATTTTTTTAAGAATTTCTGGAAATACAGCGACAAACATTGTAGTATGTTTCAAATATCAAGATGCAGAACAACCAAAACACTTCCTTGCTGAAATTTCTCTCTCCTCGCACTAACACTGCAAAAGTTTTTTGTTCATCTTTCAAATCCAACAACCGAATAATTCTAGCGTGATCCCATACTTCATGAAGACAGGTTCATCTTTTCATTTTCACATACTCATCATCATCGGTGAGTCTTTACGGCGGCTTCAATGTCGCATCAATTCCGAAAGGGGGTGAGTGCATTGGCCACAAAGAAAAAAGCACCGGCTAAAAAAGCAGTTGCTAAAAAGGCACCAGCTAATATAGCGGTTGCTAAAAAGGCACCAGCTAATATAGCGGTTGCTAAAAAGGCACCAGCTACAAAAGTGGTTGCCAAAAAGGCACCGGCTAAAAAAGCGCCAGTTAAGAAGAAAGCTGCCACAAAAAAACGGTAGATTCTTCAGTTGGGTAGCCATAACGCCGGATGGAGTACGCTCTATCCGGCGTTTTTTTTGTTGAAGCTCAAGATAGTGAGAAGCAAGAGAGACAGAAACAATGACTTCTTCCTCTTTCCTTCTCCCTGCTTACCGTTTACCTTTCCACTTGACGCAATCAAACATCTCCTGGAATGATCGTCTGCGCAATGCTCACCCGCTTCATGCTGAAGCCGTTTTTCGTTTTTTTGATTGAAGGGATTTCACATGGCACGTTTCATTATTATCTGTGTGGTAGTGGTTTTTCTCAGTGGCAGCCAACTTCTTGGTCCAGAATCATTGGTTCTGGCATCCGATGAATCTGGAACCGATTCTCCTCAGCCTTCCGCTGCCATCCGCCAAAAGGCTGAGCAAGAATTAGCCACACTTCGTCAGAATCCCGAAAGATTTCGTATCTTGGTCACCGGCATACAAATATTCTTAGGACGATTCGGGTATGGTCTTGGCCCCTATACAGGCCAACTTGATCAGGCAACACAAGACGCCTTAAAGGCCTATCAGAAGAAAACCGGCCTGTCTGAAACCGGTGATATCGATTTTTTGACATTGAGAGGCCTGACAGAAGATGATCGTGTCTTAAACCGGATCGTTCCCCTTCTTCCACTTTCTGCATTTCGAGCCAAGGAATGGGACACATGGGTCGAAGTACAGGGGAGTTGGATGTTAAAAGAGGGCAACACCGATGATGTGCTCCACACATCGAGGATTACATGCATGCGCGAGTTCAATCGATGCATCGATTCAACAGCCTCCTTAGTGAACGCGAGTGTGCCGAAATTGAAGGTCCATACTCATGTGTACGACATCAAAGAATGGGATGAGAACAAAATCGTCTCAACGCCCTACGACGGAGAAGCCTGCACCATTAGCATCCTCAGAATTTCCAAAAATCCCCCGCTCGTCACCCGTTTCGTGTCTTCACAGGGAAGTCCGGGGGCATGCGCCAACGTCAAAGCCAATGATCGGCAATATTTATTGGAAGATGGACTGAAAATTTATCAGATTCTGAAAATACAAAAATCCAGCGCGATTCAACAGATCTTGCAAGTGGCTCAACATTCAAGTGAGAAGTAAAAAGTAAGGAGTAAGAAGATGGGCAGTGTAAGGGGATAATTTCTCAGAGTCTCTTTATGATATACACCTCCCATCCTATTCTTCCCCCCGATACACCCAGGAGAAATACAAGCCAGCCACGGCGATGGCAAAGAGTTGAATGGTTTGAAGGGCCGGGCTGCGCTCTGCGCCTTCCGCTGGTGGCGAGAAAATAAAATGAAAGCCCAAAAACTCGAGAGCGTGATCCGGCGCCGTTTGCCAGGGAGGAAAGAGCACTGACAAGATGAGTGACCCGACCATGATATAGAGAATCCGAAGGTTCAAGGTCTCTTGCTTGGGTTCTTCCTCAGATTTCCGGTCTGTCCGGTTTCCACATTTCGGGCAGAACCGCCCCTTTAACGTGAGCCCATACCCACAAGACGAACATGGTTTCGTGTCACTCACCATCATGCCGACCTTCTCAATATGAAATAATATCCCTAGACCATAGCTTCATCGTATCTTGCCGGTTTTCTTGCCGTTCGTCTAGGAGGCGACCCATGCTGAAGGGAGAAGTGAAAAGTAAAGGAGTATCAACAAGAAAGACTGATTCTTCTTCTCCCTTCTTTCTAAAGAACATTTGACCAGATTCATCTTCATTTCTATAATTTCTCTCAAAACAGCATTGCCGCATTCGTTACCAAACCTCACATCATTTTGATTCATTCTTTTCCCATTCACCTCGTTGGTCAATGGATCAATCCAGAGCACATCCGCCTTATTTACCTCCAGCTTGTATAAGGATATGACGTGACACCTTCATCCTTTCGCGTGATTTCTGTGATTGGAGCCGGAGCGTGGGGAACCGCATTGGCCCATTTACTCGCCACGAAAGGGCTGAATATTCGCCTCTGGGCGTATGAGCCAGAAGTAGCCGAGAGCATCCAGACTCAACGCGAAAATACCTGGTATTTGCCGGGCGTGCTTCTTCCCGATTCCATTCAAGCCATGAATAGTCTATCTGACTGCCTTTACAAGACGGATCTTATTCTGCTCACAGTTCCCTCACACACCATGACTGGCATCATCACACAACTTCGGCCCATTCTGACGCAACCACGGCCCATCATGATCGCCACGAAAGGCATTGAAGAAGGAACGCTGTACTTAATGAGTCAAGTCCTGGAAAAGCACTTGCCTGCTGAATGGCACTCACGGCTCACGGTTCTCTCTGGCCCGAGCTTTGCCGCAGAAGTCGGCCGTTTGAAACCAACCACAATATTATTAGCCGGGAAAGACATATCTTTAGTGAACCGGCTTCAACAAGTGTTTCTCACCCCGCAGTTTCGTGTGTACGCCGGCTGCGACATGATCGGCGCCCAGCTGGGTGGTGCCCTCAAAAATGTGATGGCCATTGCCTCAGGCATCGTCGACGGACTAGAGTTGGGTGCCAACGCACGAGCCGCTCTCATCACGAGAGGATTAGCTGAAATGATACGATTGGGTCGAGCAATGGGTGCTGAAACATCGACCTTTTATGGATTATCAGGGTTGGGCGATTTAGTCCTGACAAGCACAGGCACTCTCAGCCGCAATTACCAGGCCGGGCTCCAACTGGCCAAAGGGACAAGTCTGTCATCCCTGCGTTCCAGCACCCGCACCGTTGCCGAAGGTATCAACACATCCCGCGCAGCCATGGCCCTGGCCACACAACACAGCGTGGAGATGCCCATAGTCCAAGGTGTCTATCGCGTGCTTTTTGAAGGGGATAATCCGCGCCACATCGTCAGTGATCTCATGTCGCGAACGGCCAAAAGGGAAACTGAAAACATGGGGCCCGGCAGCATGCACACCTTTGATACATCAAGTCACGCATGAATCAACAACACTTAACAGCGTTGCTCCAAGAAGTGCGGACCGGGAAGGTGTCGATCCCGCATGCCTTGCGCCAACTCCGCACCCTCCCTTTTGAAGACTTAGGATTCGCCTCGGTCGATCATCATCGATCCCTGCGTCAAGGATTTCCCGAAGTGATCTTGTGTGAAGGAAAAACCCCGGCTCAAATTGTCACCATTGCCAAAAACCTTTTGAAAGCCAAGGGGCCGTTTCTCGCCACTCGAGTCGACCCCCCAATCGCCAAACGACTGACCCGATTACATCGCAAAGCGGTCTATCATGAAATGGCAAGAATGGTCTCGGTCTCCGATCCTACTCGAAAGCCAGAAGGCCTGATCACCATTGTGACGGCAGGAACATCAGATATTCCGGTTGCAGAAGAAGCCCGAGTCACGGCGGAGGTGATGGGCAGTCACGTCAACACCCTGTATGATGTGGGGGTCGCAGGCATCCATCGGTTATTGGATCGTCAGGCCATGTTGCATCAAGCCAGGGTGGTCATTGTCGTAGCCGGAATGGACGGCGTGTTACCCAGTGTGGTGGGGGGACTTGTTGATCGTCCCATTGTGGCGGTTCCCACCAGCCAAGGATACGGGGCAAACTTTGGCGGGCTTGCACCCTTGTTAACGATGTTGAATGCCTGTTCATCCGGCATTGGAGTCGTGAATATCGACAACGGCTTTGGAGCCGGCTGCCTCGCACATCGCATCAATGAGGTGACGAACTTGCCTCAGAAGACATCACCGCCCCGGTAGGGACCTGAATAAGGGACTGATCGAGAGTTGGCTTGGCAATTTGCCCCAAATTGGATAAAGCCGCTTCTGGTTCGAGGAACGGGGGTTCAGTAGATTCGAGTTCCTCCAGGAACATTTCTCCCTGAATCTCCAGTACCAGGTCTGTATTCTCACTCAAGACGTCTTGACCAAATTCATTCTCACCCGAAAGATCTGGAACCTGTCCATCCTCCTCACCAACTAATTCTTCTGTATAAACCAGAGCTTCCCCTTCAGCTTTTAACTCTTCTTCCATCATAGGAATCGTATCCGCCACCAATTCCTCCTGCTGAAGTATTTCAATCTCCTCGGATACCTCAGGCTCTGGAGGGAGAGGAGGCAAGACCTCGCCCACATAGGCTAAGGCCTCCAGGGTTCCTTGGATCTTGCGAGAGACGACCTTCGTTCTGGGTCCGTTACCCGTATCTTCCATCAACTTGGCTTGAATTTCATAAAAATACGAACCATCATGAACAAAATCATCATATTGGTCCTTACCATCCCACACGAGTTCGATAGGCACAAAACTTAACAGTCCCCCTTGCGTGGCTTCGGCAAACGACATGCGGCGGCTCACAAAACTCATCGATCTCCGTGTTGGTGAAGTAATCAACACTGAAACTTCCAAGATTGCATTGTCTTTAGCCGACAAAGGCACTTTCACCATCATAGAAAAAGTCACCGGCCCCTGCCCGATAATAAACGGATCGGGAGACGTCGTGATCTGTGCAATTTTGACCGGGGAAACGAACCGTTTTCTCTTTTTTTTTGCGTCAACTGGCTCACAGAGAAAAACAGAGAGAACCATACCCAGGCATACCACCATCAACTTAGGCCACATTCCTATAAACACCCGTCACCTCTTTTCTTGTCGATCATACACAAACATTCTTCCTATTGTGCCAAACAATTCCTCTTCAGACCAATAAATTCTGGAATTATTTTAGACTCATCGCAAGCGGAGTGGATCATATCTTTGATAAATATTCAATTCCTGTTCATTCGGCCACAGAGACAATTGTTATCAAGCCCATTGAAGTCACGCTTTTATGGCTTGCTGATTCCAGAGTCGTTTTGATTTACTCTGTATGATACGGTTGAGACTGTAAGATTTTTCTGAAATTCATCCATGACCAGACATCTTCACATCGATGCATTTTCGGGAGTCAGCGGGGACATGTTTCTTGGCGCCCTCGTGGATACGGGTGTGCCCTTGCCCGTTCTGAAAAATGGCCTGAAAGCCTTGGGCATCAAAGGCTACCGCCTTCGTGAGCAACAGGTGATCCGCAGCAGTATTCGAGCCACCAAAGTGGATGTAGATATTCAAAAGGGATTTACTAAACCGTTATCTCTCGCCACTATCAAAAAAACGTTAACGAATAGCCGTCTGCCAGACACCATTCGCACTCAAGCCCTTCAGACGTTTCAGCTCATTGCGGAAGCTGAAGGGACGGTGCATGGGAAACCTCTCAATCGAGTGCATTTTCATGAAGTGGGCGTGATCGATTCGCTGGTGGATATTGTGGGGACATTGTTGGGGTTTGCGTATCTGAACGTGACCACTGTGTCATGCTCTCCCATTAACCTGGGATCGGGAACCATTGCCACGGCTCATGGCTTACTTCCCGTTCCGGGGCCCGCAGTGGCTCAGATGGCTCAGGGTATCCCAGTGTTTGCCAACGGACCGTCCAGGGAATTCACCACCCCAACCGGCATGGCTTTGATGAGGACTCTTACGCAGGATTGTAGAACACTTCCCCCGTTAACACCACAGAAAGTCGGTTATGGCGCGGGCACGGCTGATCCCGAGGGTTGGCCGAATGTACTTCGGCTCTTTCTCGGGCAAGAAATATCTGCTTCATCAGTCACATCTGAGCCTATCGTCCAACTCGAGACCAATATCGATGATATGAATCCCCAACTCTACGACCAGATGATGACCCATCTGTTTGAGGCAGGCGCCTTGGATGTCACCTTGACTCCAACGATGATGAAGCGGAACCGGCCAGGCATCATCGTCTCCGTTCTGGCTTGGCCCCAAGATCTTCAAGCGTTAACCACCATTTTGTTATCCGAGACAACAACGCTCGGTGTTCGTATTCAGGAATTGACGCGCACGGTTGCACTGCGTCACATTCAAACAGTTCGACTGCCAGGAGGGTTGGTGCATGTGAAAATTGCTGATTTAGGCAACGGACAGATGAAGGTCATGCCTGAATATCGAGATTGTCTTGCACTGGCAGAGCGCACAAAGCAACCAATCCAGGTCATTATCGACCTCGCCCGCCAAGCATTTGCGCAGACTCATAGGGCTCAGAAGACTTCCCGATCAAAGAAATCCACTAAGTTTTCACAATAAAATACTTTAGAAATGGCCGATTTACCTACTCAGAAACCGATTCTTGCCATGACGATGGGTGACCCTGCCGGCATCGGGCCGGAAATCATTGTGAAGGCCTTGCAACTACCGAAAGTCTGGCGAGTATGTCGGCCTTTGGTCATAGGCAGTCGCACCATCCTCGAACGCACCGTTCAACGGCTCAAAATATCCCTTCCGCTCATATTGGTGGATGGCCATGATTCTTCTACAACCCAACAGGCCTTTCGCCGGGGTCATCTTCCCCTATTCGACCCTTTCTCCAAACCAGTACGATCCGTCAAACTTGGGCGTGTTTCTGCTCAAGCCGGGGACATGGCTGTCATGTGTATTCAAACGGCAGTACGGTTGGCACAAGCGGGTTGTGTGGCAGGAATCGTCACAGCACCCATTAATAAACATGCGATACATTTGGCCGGGCATTGTTACCCCGGGCATACCGAAATGCTGGCAGATCTGACCAAAGCCAAAGAGTCAGGAATGATGATCATGGGCGGGCCTTTGAAAATCGTCTTTACCACCACTCACCTGGCCTTACGGGATGTGCCGAAAGCGCTGACCGTACACAAGATTGAGAAAGCCATTCGCTTGGCTCATTGCAGTTTGCGGCAGTTGTTCGGGATCAAGAAACCACGGATTGCTGTGGCAAGCCTCAATCCTCATGCAGGCGAGCATGGCCTGTTTGGAGACGAAGAGCAAAGACTCATACTGCCAGCGATCAAACGAGCCAAAGCCCGAGGCATCGCTTGTAGCGGACCTCATCCGGCCGACACCATGTTTGCAAAGGCTGTGACTGGCGCGTTTGATGGCATTGTCGCGCTCTATCACGACCAGGGATTGATCCCCTTAAAGACCGTGGCCTTTGGCCATTGTGTGAATATCACGGTAGGCCTACCCATCCTTCGAACATCGGTCGATCATGGAACCGCGTTCGATATCGCCGGAAAAGGGAAAGCTGACCCCACCAGCCTGGTCGATGCTATCGTGATGGCCGCACAATTGGCTCCGAACTTTACATCTCAAAAACTTGGTTGAGAAAATACTAATCGTGAGGCGAAAGGCGAAAAGAGTTCCAGCCTAGAATCCTTTCACGCCTAACGCCTTACGCTTCACGATCCTAAAGAATGCCCCTCATACATGCCTCCTTCTCCCTCAAACGCTCGAAAGGCTGCCTGCCTCGCCCTGCAGGCCATTTACCGCACCAAAGCCTTTGCTGATGACGCTATTGAAGGCACCCTTAACGATGTTGCCGTATCTGAACAAGACCGTGGGCTGGCCCTTGAACTGGTCTATGGAGTCTTGCGGCATGCAATTACATTAGATTGGCGGTTAGATCATCTCTCACGCAAACCCATGGCCCGCCTTCCTCTGAATGTGGCCACAACATTGCGGGTCGCAGCCTATCAATTACTCTACCTTGACCGCATTCCTGACTCTGCCGCCGTAAACGAGGCTGTTAAATTAATTCGGAAACAGCCGGGGCACGATTGGGGCGGACTGGTGAATGCGATCTTACGCAATTTGATTCGCCAGCCGTCTCCAGCACTTCCTGATCTCATGGTGGCCCCTATTGAGGCCTTATCACTGAAATATGCCTGTCCCGCTTGGATGGTCGAACGATGGATACAGGCATTTGAGATCGCCCATGCCGAAGTCCTGTGCCGGAAAACGTTAGAGATTCCTCCAATGACACTCCGGACCAATATCTTACGTTGTTCCCGACAAAACTTACTGGATCGGCTTCAGGCTGAAGGAGTGTCTGGACAGCAAACTTCCGTAAGCCCTGTGGGAGTCATGCTTAATAAATGTGGCAATCCAGGCCAACTTTCCGTGGTGCAGGAAGGATGGTGTTACATTGAAGATGAAGCGGCCCAACTTATCCCCCCCCTGCTTGACCCTCAACCCGGGGAACGAATTCTGGACGCCTGCGCAGCGCCAGGCGGGAAAACGACCCATCTCGCCCAATTGATGCAGAACCAAGGCACAATCATCGCGCTTGACCGCCAACGCGAGCGGCTCCTTCGCCTAGATGCCAATTGCCAACGATTAGGCATTGAGATTGTTCAGGCTCATGAATGTGATGTGACGACAGATGTACCAGAAGATACACCAGGCACTGCTGATACGTTGTTTTCTTACCCACATTTTTTGACTGAACCGTTTGATCGTATTTTGGTTGATACTCCATGCTCCGGGCTTGGCGTGTTGCGTCGACATCCCGAGGGAAAGATGCTGAAACATTTCTCGACA
>SMVB01206725.1_pt1 | contig 11414 bp, 13 predicted proteins | sample 2456461 | NCBI WGS metagenome assembly SMVB01 (sample SAMN11095934, study PRJNA526329) | marine sediment metagenome | biome: Marine sediment; feature: Surficial sediment; material: Deep marine sediment; isolation source: Hadal surficial sediment | place: Pacific Ocean | collected 2014-05 | depth...
CATCCCGAACCCTCTTTTTACATTGGACGCGGTACTCGGGCATGGTGCGGTCGATTGCCCAAGAGCCCTGGTAACGTCGCTCGCCTGGTTACTTGCCTGTCTTTGTGCAGCTCGATGCTGTCTGGGACCCCGGGGTGCCGGCTTGCGCTCGTCTTTAACGCGCTCGCCGCTTGGCCTGCGCCTGGATGGAAAGGATCGGCTCGTTCCCAAAATTGAAGGTTCTCGGGGCTTTGTGTCAGATTCAGGGCAACACCCTTCACCTCGCTGCTCTTGTTTGTCCTCCCTCTTGCTTTCGCTTTCAGTCGTTACACTTCTGAGCGGCTGACTAGGCCTTACTCAGAGGGGCCTTCCCACTTTCGCGGGCTCCCCCTAGACAGGCAACCATTGCCAGGTTACCCCATCCCGCCTTCGCCGATTTCACGGAGCATGTGATAGGGGCCGATCCGGTCAGGGATTCTTGTTTCAGCGCTTGGCGGGCGAATGACGGTGGACTTCTCCAGTGTTCCGGTAGCCACAGAGCGCACGGCTGGGGGTGTCTTGTCCAGGAGACTCTCACCTTCACCGGCGATGAGAGATTCGACTTCTTTGCGGAGCGTGGGGTCTAGGGCGCCTGACGATGCTCGGGTTCGAGCGCGCTGGCGGCGTTGAAAAGGTGCCTGACTTGTTCCAAGCGATTGGTAGCCATGCTCGCACCCCCTTTTTGGGTGCAACCTCGGTGCGACGAAACGAGAATGAGCCTTCACCAGGCCCAAGGGGATTCTACGTGCTTGTGAAGCGTCGGCTCAAACGGCCTGGGTTTGTCAAGACTTTAAGAGCCACCTCGCGGTTGAGTTTTAGGTCCATCGCCTTGTAGACGATGCCCATCCCGCCACGGTTGATCTCTTCGAGGATCTTGTAGTGAGACAGGGTTCGGCCGATCATTGCACGACGTCCATGACCCAGATGTCGCCGACATCTTCGAGCCAAGTGAAATAGAGGTACTGCCCATCGGTGGCCAGGCTGTCTTCGTACAGCCACACGCGTCTTCCGGACAGACCGGTCATCTGACGCTCCGACCGGTCCTCGAGCGAGAGCGCCCAGACGTTTCCGGCCATCTCGTCAACTCCGGCGAAATAGATCCGTTTCCCATCTCTCGACCACAGCGGAGCACTGGAGGCCTTCGTCAAGAACTCCGGCTCGCCGCCAGACGTCGGGACACGCCACACGCCGGGTGGGCCGAAGAAAGCAAGCCAACCACCATCAGGCGACCATCTCGGCCACCCAGCTTGCCCGGGATGGGTCACGATTTGAATCGCCTCTACTATGCCTCCCTTGCCAATGGGCGAGAGTATTTCGTACGGGCCTAAGCATGTTCCGGAGGTAAGAGCCATTACGAGCCTTCGACGAGATACTATCCGGTGGTGAAATCGGGGGCAACTCAACGCGCGTGGAGGGAAAGCGAATGAAACGTGGTCTGGTTATCGGTGTTCTCGCGGCCAGCGTGTTATGGCGGGTCTCGACTTCAAGCGGGCAGCCTACCGATGAGGAGCTGATTCGCCTTGCCCGGAATGCTTCGAACGAGGCGATCCGAAACCACGACGCCGAAGCGGTCGCGTCCTTCTTTACCGAGGACTACAGCCTCGTGGCCTCGACGAATCTTCAGATCACCGGGAAAGACGCCAACCGGGAAAGCTTCGCCGAGCACTTCGAAGAGCGACCCGATGTCGTCTACGTCAGAACGCCGCGAGAGCTGGGCTTCTATCAACCATGGGGAATGGCTTACGAAATCGGCACCTGGGAAGGGGGATGGTCCGAAGGCGAGCGCGGCGTTGAGATCCGGGGAACTTACCTGGCCAAATGGCAAAAAGTCGGAGACCGATGGTTGATCCAGGCAGAAGTCTTCGTGCCCACGCACTGCGAAGGCTCGGATTACTGCGACGCCAAACCGTGAACGTGAACGACTTGGATATGCGCCGATGGCGTACATGATCTTGCACGGACCTAAACGCAGACCTAGTGCTCGGGGCCATTTCGAGGAATCTGGCGGCTCGACGAGTGGGATTCGGGGCGCCGAACTAGACTAGATCTATCGAACTTGATTCTCCTTGTCGATAGGCGTCGTCTTGGAGACTCGCACGGTGAGATTGTCCGAATCGAGCTGGCCGGAGATACGGACATGCTTGCCCTCATAGCCCTCGAGCGCCTCGGGATTCTCGACGACCCATAGCGCGGGCTCACCGTCGGTGACGAAAACCATTCGCTGCGCCGTCCACTCGGGATTGAGGTGGGGAGCGCCCTTGATGCACTTCTTTACGCAGTCCTCGCCTCCGGCTTTGCGATGCTCTGCCCCACAGGATTCGTCGCTGACCCAGCCGGTGACGCAAACGTCCTTCTTCTCGGCTTTCGCCACGACCACACCGGCGAGCAATACGAGCATGATTCGGAGCTCGATTGGGGAAAGGATCTCGTAGCGACCAAGTTGGGTACCGCTTGTAAGTGCCATGGGTCAGTTTCTAGTGACGTGGCCTTTCAGCTGGCTACACGATAGCTAACCTCACCGGATGTAGCCAAGCGAGCGGAGCGTCCTTAGCTGCTCGGGAGTCAAGGGCGATTCTCCAGGTCGGCTGAAGCGCTGCGCCAGCGCCTGATGTGCTTCCCACTGCCTCTGGAGAAACTCGGTGTACTTCTCGACCAGGTCGGGTCGCTCCTCGTGGAGGCTATCGAGGCAGAGAGGATCGTTCCACAGGTCGTAAACCAACAATGGAACGGGTCGGCACCGGTCTTCCGGCGCTTCGGGATCAGGATTGATCTGAAGCGACGCGCCCCATCGTCCGTCGATCACTTCGATATGACCGCGCAACTCGCCCGAGTCCTGGTCGACATAGAACTCGTCGAGGATTACCGGCCTTGTTCTGAAGCTTTCTTGTCTATCGAGCAGCAAGGGCGCGAGGGATTGGCCCTGCATCACCTCCGGTGCGTCAAGTCCCACCAGCTCCAAGATTGTCGGCAGGAGGTCGATCATCGAGACCGCCTGGCGGATGCGTCGACCGGGGGCGATGCGCTCCGGCCAGACTACGATCAGTGGTACGCGAGTCTGAGCGGATCTGAACATGGGGCCCCACCGCGGCGGAACTCTATCCAAGAGCCCGAGACCATGTCCTTCCCCGTGATCGGCGGCAACGATGAACAGTGTGCGCTCCCACTCGCCCGTCGCCTTCAGTCGCTCTACCAGCCGGCCGATTTGATGGTCGTTGTGTGCCATCACCTCGTCGTAGAGACCGCGGGCAGCATCGAAAAGGGCTCGGCGATCGATTCCGGTTTCCTCGAAGGCGTCGGCCGGATAGAGCCACGGCGTGAGCCAAGCGGGACCGGCGAGTCCTGAGGCTTTGGCCAGCTGACGCTCCCAGTCGTAAAAACGTTCGCGCACTTCTGCCGAGACGAACAATCCAGCAAAAGGCGCCGACGGCTTCCACGGCCAGTGCACATCGGTGGTCTGAAAGTGAGCCCAGAAAGGCTCTCCCGGATAATCCTCGCGCCACTCGAAGAAGCTCTCGTGGAGCTCGACGGAGGAGGTAGAGTTGCGCTCCACGCCGCCCTCCCGCAGAAGATCGACCTCCTGCTCGAGATGACTGAGCGTTCCTGCGTGGCTGTTGGAGACCAACACCGCCGTCTGATAGCCGGCGCGATGCAAGTGCTGGGCCATGGTGGTGGCCTCTTCGGGAATCGCGTCGGTATCGGTTCGATAACCTCCTAAAACGCTGTGCTGGAGGGACGCCATGAAAGAAGCGGTCGATGGCTTCGTCCACGTGGAGTTGCTGTAGGCATGCTCTAAGACGACTCCCTCCGCGGCGATGCGCTCCAGGTTTGGTGTCGTTGAGCGGTTGTATCCATAGACGCTCATATAGTCGGCGCCACCGGCATCGATGATATAGAGAACCACGTTAGGCCTGTCGGCCTTCCGGGAGCCGCTGACGGTAGGCGCTGCCCAAAGGGCCACGCTACCCGCTCGTTCCGCATCCGCCTCGAGTGACAACGACACCCGCTTCCCCGCCACCGAGGACAGGTTGACGGAGTGCTCGGCCCAGCTTTCTTTGTCGGAATGAGTCTCCTCGAGAAACGTTACGGCCTCTCCGCCCTCGGCCCGCACGCGGATGCGAAAGGTAACCGGCGCATCCCCCCGCAGCACACCGAGACTGACGTCCAGACGTCCCTCTTCCGGCACAAGCACGTTGTATTCAAGGCTTCCCGGAGTGTGCGTGTAGAGCACGCGGCGACTCAGTTGGCCTCGAATCTCGGTACGAACGCCCACGCCGGAGCTCGCGTAGGTCTCCTCCTTCGGGACGAGTCTCACCGAAAGAACGTCGATAGTGGAGGGCACTCTGACGCTCATCATGAGGCCGAGCTGCCGCCAGGGCCCCTCCCATTCTCCCAGCGCGCTATAGGACCAATCGGCCCGCATCCGGTAAGTTTGAGCCGATCCGTCGTTGATAAAAAAAGCGTAGTCCCCGAGGAAGCGAAAACGGGAATGCTGCATGAGTCGATTGGGACCTTCATCGAGATTGAAGCGAACGCCGAGCGAGTCCCCCTCGCCCGAGGTTCGTGCCCTCAGCTCCACATAGGCCCAGTCCTCGCGGTTGAAGTCGGGCAAATCGATATAGATGCCGCTGCTGAGGATCCGACCCCACGGCGAAGTTGCGCGGTTGGCTTCGGTGAAGTGCAGGCGCAGGGCCTCTTCTGTCCGTGTCGTCCGTGCCGGCGCGACTCCCGGCCCGGGGGGAACAACGACTTTCCAATCGGGTTGCGGCTCATCGAACCACCACTCGACCGCAGCAGGAACGTCCACGGGGAGTTCGGAGCCCTCGATGTTAGCGGCATCGATGTGCTCCTCGAGGTGAAGGGGTACATCCGCTGTCAAGGCCGCGGAGCCGCTTTCAAAGTCGGCACACCTGACTGCTAGCAGAACGGTGAGCAACGGCACCGCCCGCAGGAAAGTTTGGGAAGACGAAAGCTCTAAAGACATGACGATGTCTCTTCGCTAAACGCCGGCCATGATCGCACAAGGGCTCGGAGCTTCAGCCAAACGATGGTTGCGATGTTCGGATGCTTTGGAGTCGCGGCGGCCTGGGGCTCTTGGACAAAGCGGCGCTTGCGGTCCGGGTTGGAGACGAGCTCGGGTGGGAGGACTTTGAGAGCCACGGCTGATCTCTTCGAGGATTTTGTAACGGGATAGAGTGCGGGCCATCATTCGCTTTCGTCCGTCACGACGTCCATGACCCAGATGTCGCTCACGCTTTCTTCCCAGGCGAAATAGAGATGCGTCCCGTCCGTGGCCAGCGCGATGCTAACGAGGCTTCCGTGCCTGCCCTCGAAACTCGTCATGGGGGTCTCGGTGCCGTCTTCGACAGAGACAGCCCAAATGTTCGACCGTCTTTCCTCGGCACCGATAAAATAAACACGGGTTCCATCCCGCGACCATCGCGGGTAGCAGCGGGTCCTTCGCTCAACTGCTCCAGCTGTCCCGTCTCGAGCTCTAATTGCCACAGCCGCTGCTCGTTCGTACGCAGGGACAAGAAGGCCAGCGAGCGTCCATCGGGTGACCAGATCGGCGTGGAATCCGCGGCGGGATCCGTCGTGACGCGGCGAGCTTCACCGTCCTCAGCGGGGACGATCCAGACGTCGTCTGCTACAAAGAAAGCGATCGATTGTCCATCGGGTGACCAGTCGGGATAAATGCCTCGATCTTCGATGCCGGTGACCTTGCGCGCCTTGCCACCTCCGGCCGGCACGGTCCACAGTTCCCGCTTGCCGCCGCGAAAAGCATAGAAGGCGACCTCTTCCCCATCCGGTGACCACTTAGGGGCCCAGTCGGGCGTCGAATCGGTGGTGAGCTGTTGCATCTCGCCGCTTTCCGCATCCCGGATCCACAGGTCGGGGTTCCCGCTTCGGTCCGTACTCAATACGAGACGTCCGTCCTTCGAGACGTCGAGCATCTCGACGAAAGCCTGGTCGAACGTGAGCTGTTCAGCCTCTGCCCAGGTGGCGGGGCGATCCGTCGAGATCGGGACCCGCCAGACGTTGCTGATACGGCGTCCCCTCGCATAAGCGAGCTTGCTTCCGTCTCGAGAAAAAGAGGCGTGGCGCACCCCGAGCCCCGTCGTCACCGCTATGGCCTCACCCGCCACGTTGCCGTTTTCGTCGAGGCTCTGCTCCCAAATGTAGCTCACCGTCCCGACAATCACGCCCTCAGCCGTCTTCGCTTGGGTGGGCTGCTCGCTGGCTCCATCCTTCTCGACGAATCTGCCGGAGGGCTTGGCCAGGCCGAAGTCGAGCACTCTGATCCGACCATCGTCGCCCACCATCATGTTGTCGGGTTTCAGGTCGCGGTGGGTGATGCTTTTTTATGGGCGGCAGCGACAGCGTCGGCCATCGGAATCGCGATGTCGAAGAATTTGCTCAGCGAGAATCCGTTCTTGGGCAGAAGCTCCGTGAGGGTCTTCCCATGAACGAGCTGCATCGTGATGAAGTGAATGCCGTCGGTTTCCTCGACCGAGAACACCTGGACGATGTTGGGGTGGTCGAGAGCCGCGAGCGCCTTCGCTTCGCGTTTGAACCGCGCCCGGCGCTCTTCACTCTCGGCGAGCTCAGGCGGAAGGAGGACTTTGAGAGCGACCTTGCGGCCAAGCTTGTTGTCCTCGGCGAGATAGACGTCGCCCATACCTCCGGAGCCGATCTTCTCCAGGATTTCGTAATGAGCAAGGGTTTGGCCGATCATCGTGGGATTCCCCGGAGATACTATCCGGTCAGGGAATCGCGGGCAATTCAGACGACGAGGGCCACGACAACCTAACCGAAAGTCGCGACCAAAGGCGAGTTGCAACGTCGCGGTCGTAAAGCTAAGGTCTCTCGATGTCGCCCGCTCCCCGGAACGGCCTCGGGCCGTATGAGAGCGCCTCCCAGGTGAACAAACATATGCCGCAACATTCAAACTGGTCGTCTCGTTTCGCGTTTGTTTTGGCTGCCGTTGGTTCAGCTGTGAGGCTCGGCAATATTTGGAGGTTCCCCTATATGTATACCTTCTTGGTCAAGTCGAAGTCTTCGCGAACAAAACACCCTTCGACCTGATCGAGTATCTGATTACGAATTTCATGCAACCGATCGGCGCATTGATGCTGGTGCTATTTGTCGGCTGGAGAATGTCCGGCAGCATTCTTCAGCAGGAACTAAAACCCATCACTGGCGGTAACTTGTACAGTGGGTGGCTAACTTCGGTCCGTTACTCTTCAGGTTGATCGCCTTTTACGGAAACTGGACAGTTCTGCCGTTTGACGTGGCTGCCGCCGCAAAGTTTGACGCGCTGTGACAGGAGGGCGTACGTATCGGCACCATGGACCTCAAGATCGCGGCGATCGTGTTGGTCAACGACGGGACGCTTTTGTCGAGCAACCTCAAAGATTTTGGAAGGTCCCCAGACTACACGTGGAAGACTGGCGCGCGCGCTAGGCGGTGGCCGTTCTCGGCGAGCGAAGGCTGCCCGCCTTAGCCCTGACGACGGCGGGCTCACCGCCATGCAAATCCATCTCTCGAGACCAAGGGAGGGATTCCATCGCCAATCTCGTCTCATACATTCATGAGACCAAAACCGATGCCTGCAGTATGATGAGCCCGCGAAACTGAGGGTTCATCATGAAAATGCGGGATCGGAAACTGGGGATCGACCGCGACATCACGCGGCGCGATTTTTTGAGCGGGGTCAATATCGCGGTGACCGGGTCCTTGCTCGCAGCGCCTTTGGCGCAGGCGCTCGCGGCGATGGGGTCCCCTCCTGGCACCCAAATGACGCCAGGTTACTACCCACCGACACGGGACGGCATGCGCGGCAGTCATCCGGGCTCCTTCGAGGTGGCACATCGGATGCGGGACGGTGAAACATTTGACGATCCTGCGGATTCGACCGATACCGGTGAGGAGTACGACCTGGTGGTGGTCGGTGGCGGCATTAGTGGGCTTGCGGCAGCCTGGTTTTTTCGAAAAGAAGCAGGACCCGATGCGCGCGTTTTGATCATCGAGAACAACGATGACTTCGGCGGTCACGCCAAGCGCAACGAATTCCACTACGGAGGCCGCACACTGGTCGATCTTGGAGGCACCGAATACATCGAAGCGCCTTGGAGATATCCGAACGCGGCGAAGGTGTTGCTCGACGATCTGGGCATTGATGCCAGCCTCGCCCGCGATGTGTTCGACCATGACCTGTACCCCTCACAGAACCTGCGCTGTGGAATATTCTTCGACAAAAAAACCTTCGGTGCAGACAAACTCGTTGTCGGCGAGGCCGGCATCCCACATAGCGCGCAGCAACCCGCCTATGTGACGTTGCCCGCCGAGCTTGAAATGTCGGTAGGTGACAAAGACGCCGTGACGGCTTTCCTGGCCAGGACACCGCTCTCCACCGGTGCGCGTGAGGAAATTCTGGAGCTTTATTGTGGTGGTCGTGAATACTTGCCGGGCAAGTCGAAAGAGGAAAAACTCTCCACGCTACGGGCGATCGACTACATGAATTTTCTGACGAACATCGTCGGCGTTAGCCAGGAGGTCCTCGACTTTTTCTGGATGTGGCGTGGCAGTTACATGGGCAACGGCACGGACCTGACACCATCGATCGCGGCGTTTCGTTATGGCTTGCCGGGAACGGCGGGCCTGGGGCTTTCCGAGGAGCTCGAACGCTCCGACGACGGGCAGGAACACAGTTACAAAGAGGACTTTCATTTCCCGGATGGCAATGCATCCGTTGCCCGAATGCTCGTGCGAAAAATGATTCCCGGTGTCGCGCCCGGCAATTCGATGCACGACATTATCTCGGCGAAGTTTGACTATGCCGAGCTCGATCGTAAGGACGCGCCGGTTCGCATGCGCCTGAATGCAACCGCGGTTCATGCACGGCACTTAGGCGATCCGGATACGGCCAAACAAGTCGAGCTCACTTATGTCGAAGGCGACACGAGCAAACGCGTGCGCTCACGTTATTGCGTCATGGCTTGTTACCACTCGGTCATACCCTACCTGTGCCCGGAAATACCGGCCGCACAACAAGAGGCGTTGCGAGGCACGATCCGGATGCCGCTGGTATCAACGAATGTGCTCATCCGCAACTGGACGGCGTTCGAGAAGACCGGGATATTTGCCGCTTACTGCCCGGGCAGTTATTTCTCGGATATCCGGCTAACGTACCCGCTTCGCTTCAAAGACTACGTGTCGGCACGATCGCCTGAGGAGCCAATCACGGTTCATATGTATCGCATTCCGCTGCCCGGCAAGGGCTCGGGCGCCGAGCAGTTCCGGGCTGGGCGCTACGAGCTGCTTGGCACATCGTTCGAGACATTCGAGCGAAACATTCGAAGCCAGCTTGGCGCGATGCTGGCGGATGGTGGATTTGATCCTGCAAGAGACATCAAGGCCATTACGGTGAATCGATGGCCGCATGGTTACGCCGTTGGTTACGACTACCAGCAGGACAAGATGTATTATTTTGCCGGCGAGTGGACGGATGAGAAAAAACCCTGGCTCAAGGGCAGGCAACGATTTGGCCGCATCGCAATCGCCAACTCGGATGCGGCCGCGAGCGCGATGACGGAATCGGCGATTGAACAAGGGTATCGAGCGACAAAAGAGATTTTCGCGATAGAGGGACAGCTACCTTAGTTACTCGAGGCCATATCGACGACGCGATGAGGGGCATGCGAGACCTCGTTAATCCGAGATGGATGTACCTAAAGGGCGCGTTGCTGCTCTTAATATTGCTGTCCTGCTGTGCACTGCTGTTGCTGGAGGCGCCAAGCTGGCGCGCCGCTCTGTTGCTGGCTCTCGTCGTCTGGGCATCCGCACGAATTTACTACTTCATGTTCTACGTGATCGAACGATACATTGATCCGTCCTATCGATTTTCCGGAATCGGTTCTGCCCTGCGGTACTTCTTGAGTCGCAGTGCGAATCGAAAACCGCCGGAGCTCTGAGCCGCATGGCGTGTACACGCCTCGCCGGTCATCAGTGCACGCCGTAACAGGAATCGGTCTTGGCAGCCATGATGAAATCGTTGCGGTGTAGGCCCCGAATCTTGTGGGTCCACCACGAGACCGTGACGCGACCCCACTCGGTGAGGATCGCTGGATGGTGACCCTCGCTTTCAGCCAGCTCGCCGACCCTCTGGGTAAACGCCAGCGCTTCGGCGAAATTCTTGAAGCTGAAGACGCGGTTGAGGCGAGGGATGGCCTCCTCAGCCAGGACCTGCCACTCCGGGGCTTCGGGCTTCAGTTGCGCTATCTCTGCGTCGTTGAGCTTTGGCGCGTCGCGTCGGCAGGCGACGCACTTTTCCTGAATCAACTTAGCCATGAATTCCTAGGGTATCTCGACTTTGACGTCGTCCCCCTCGACTCGCAAGTTGTAGGATGTTAAAACGACGATTGTAACGGCCACCGCCGAGAGAAGTCAAAGCGCAGCGTCGACCGCTCATGTATCGTGAATGCAAATTTTGATATATATTGAGTCGCGCCTTCCGTGAGCTGCTGAAGAAGCCTAGAAACACCTGTGCAGCCGATAACGCGGTTGGACATTACGCTGATACGGGTCCCGTCCGCTTTGGCCGAGACGCGCAATCGCCTTCCGGGTAAAAAGCATGGCCGACGACAGCCGAATTCAAAAGTTCCAGGAGTTCCTTGCCAAGGACCCAGGGGATCCGATGCTTCATTACGGGCTTGGAAACGAGCTCTCGAAAAGCGGCCGCTTCGCGGACGCCGTCGAGAGCTTTGAAGCGGCCATCCGCGTCAAGCACAACTACACGGCGGCATACCGTCAGTTGGGCAAATCCTTGGAGGAATTGGGCCGTAAGGAAGAGGCCCGACGTGCCTATGAAGATGGTATCGCTTTGGGTCTCGAGGCCGGAGATTTGCAGACCGTGAAAGAGATGAAGGTTTTCCTGACCCGTCTCGGAGCGGACTCCGAACCGTGAGAAGGCGAATGGAGCGCCGTGGGTAGTCTTAGAGAGTCCTCTGAGGTAGAACGTTTGGGATTTATCGGATACGCAGCCCGCCGAAACGTAACTCCGGGTCGTGACGTCGTCCGGATCTTCATTAACTGCGCCCGCACGGATGGCCCCCCCATCGAAGGCGAACGACAACGCTTGAACGACCCCGCAGGCCTTTCCCCCCCAGACGATATCCGCTTTCTCCATGCCATCGACGTCCTTTTCGAGGAGCGGCAATGTCGATTCACGGGACTCGATACGCTGTCAGCCGTTCGCAAGTTCCACCGCTTCATGGGTGCTCTCGGTGGGCGGGCACGCGAAATGGGGAGGGGCCACGACTGGCCATTCGAGTCAACAGGGAGGCAGGCTCCGCTATCGAAGAAGGTGGAAAGCCTGCAATCGACCTGAACCTATCGCA
>SMVB01210043.1_pt1 | contig 11412 bp, 7 predicted proteins | sample 2456461 | NCBI WGS metagenome assembly SMVB01 (sample SAMN11095934, study PRJNA526329) | marine sediment metagenome | biome: Marine sediment; feature: Surficial sediment; material: Deep marine sediment; isolation source: Hadal surficial sediment | place: Pacific Ocean | collected 2014-05 | depth 0-1...
GGATCGTCCCGGCGAGCTTCGCACGCTCGACACCCTGCTCTTCTCCCGCCACGATGAACGAAGCCAGCACGGGAATCACCGCGCCGTTCATGGTCATCGAGACCGTCACCTGGTCGAGAGGAATATCCTGGAACAGGATCTTCATGTCTTCGACCGAGTCGATCGCCACGCCGGCCTTCCCGACATCCCCCGATACGCGCGGATGGTCGGAGTCGTAGCCGCGGTGGGTTGCGAGATCGAAGGCCACCGACAAGCCCTGCTGCCCGGCGGCGAGATTCGCCTTGTAGAAGGCGTTCGACTCCTCCGCGGTCGAAAACCCCGCGTACTGGCGCAGTGTCCAGGGACGGTTCGCGTACATCGTCGCACGGGGCCCGCGCAAAAAGGGAAACAGGCCCGGCAGCGTATCGGTGTGCTCGAGGCCTTCGAGATCCTCCGCGGTGTAGAGCGCGCGAATCGGCAGACCGTCGGGGCTCGTCCAGACGAGGTCCTGGACGTCCTTGCCCCGCAATTCCTTGGCTGCGAGAGCTTCCCATTCGGCGCGTGCGTCCGCGGCGCGCGGGCCGCGCTTCTGCGGGGTTGAATCAGACATCACTCACTACTCCACTCTTTAAAACCGGGCGCTGGATAACCCTGCGTTGGAAAACCGGACTTTCGATCACCTGGCGCCAGACAACCGGGCGTTGTCGCGCCCCCGAAATTCGCTTGCGCCCTCGCGCGGGCGGCGAGTCTAGCAGGCTCCTCCGACCGGCGAGCAGCGCGATCCGAGCGGCTACATCGCCCTCCGATAGCGCCCTCCCACCTCGAAGAGCGCCTCACTGATCTGTCCGAGGCTGGCCACCTTGACCGTCTCGAGCAACCGATCGAAGAGATTCTCCCCGCGCCGTGCGGCCTCCTGAAGACTTGCCAGCGCGGGTCCCGACTCCTCCGACCAACGTGCATGAAATGCGGCGAGCGAATCGAGTCGCGCTCGTTTTTCCGCCTCGGAGGATCGCATCAGGTTCTCCTCCGAGACCTGTGGCGGCGTGGGCGAGTCCGGCAGGAACGTATTCACGCCGATGATCTCGAGATCGCCGGAATGTTTCAGCTGCTCGTAGTGCATGCTTTCCTGCTGGATCCGGCCGCGCTGATAGAGCGTCTCCATCGCGCCCAGGACCCCGCCCCGATCGCTCAAACGCTCGAACTCTACGAGCACCGCTTCCTCGACGAGATCCGTCAGCTCATCGATCAGATAGGCGCCCTGTATCGGGTTCTCGTTCCGCATCAGCCCGGCTTCGCGGTTGATGATCAGCTGGATCGCCAGCGCGCGACGAACGGAGTGCTCGGTCGGCGTCGTGACGGCTTCGTCGTAGGCGTTGGTATGCAGACTGTTGCACTGGTCCTGAAGCGCGGTCAGCGCCTGGAGCGTCGTTCGAATATCATTGAAATCCATTTCCTGGGCATGCAGCGATCGGCCCGAGGTCTGGATGTGGTATTTGAGCTTCTGGCTCGGCTCGCTCGCGCCATAACGTTCGCGCATCGCGACCGACCAGATCCGCCGGGCCACCCGCCCCATCACCGAGTATTCCGCGTCGAGCCCATTGCTGAAGAAGAACGAGAAACTCGATGCGAAGTCATCGATCGACATGCCGCGAGAGAGAAAATACTCACAGAACGTAAAGCCGTTGGCGAGGGTGAAGGCGAGCTGGCTGATCGGATTCGCTCCGGCTTCCGCCATGTGATAGCCCGAGATCGAAATCGAATAGAAGTTTCGGATTCCCTCGCGATGAAAGGTCTCCTGGATATCGCCCTGGAGCGTGAGCGAGAACTCGGTCGAGAAGATGCAGGTATTCTGCGCCTGGTCCTCCTTGAGGATGTCCGCCTGCACGGTCCCCCGCACGCTCTGCAAGACTTCGCTGCGCAGCCGCGCGTAGGTCTCGGCATCGACCACCCGGTCGCCTGGAATCCCCAGCAGACCGAGTCCCAATCCGCCATGGTCGGAGGGCAGCTCGCCTTCGTACTCGGGCAGCGAGAGCCCTTTCTTCTCCAATTCGGCCTCGAATTTCGCCCGCGCCCCTTCGAGTTCACCCCGCTCGGCGAGGGTACGCTCGACCCGTTGATCGATCGCCGCATTCAGGAAGAAGGCGAGCACCGTCGGCGCGGGCCCGTTGATCGTGAGCGATACCGAAGTCGTCGGCGCCGCCAGATCGAAGCCCGAGTAGAGCTTCTTTGCATCGTCGAGCGTGCAGATCGAGACACCCGAGTTCCCCACCTTTCCGAAAATGTCCGGGGCCTCCGAGGGGTTGCGTCCGTAGAGGGTCACGCTGTCGAAGGCGGTCGAGAGCCGCGCCGCGGGTTGGCCCGCGCTCAGATAGTGAAATCGCCGATTCGTCCGTTCGGGCCCGCCCTCGCCGGCGAACATGCGCGTGGGATCTTCTTCGCTTCGTTTGAAGGGGAAGACACCGGCCGTAAACGGAAACGAGCCCGGCAGATTTTCGAACGCCAGGTATCGGGTCAACTCGCCCCAGTCCTGGCTCCGGGGACAAGCCACCTTCGGAAACGAAATTCCAGCAAGCGTCTCGACGTGGTTCTCGACTTCGATGGCGCGTCCGCGGACCTCGTAGCTCTGTCGCTCCGCCGCATAACGTTCTCGGCGCGCGGGCCACTCCGCGAGTTCCCCCGCCAGTTCGGGATCGATCGCCGCGACGGCTTCGTCATACCCGGCCACGAGCCCGCTCGTAGCCGGGTCGTCTCCGGCCGGCTCGATCGGTGCGAGGGGTCGAGTCGCTGCGCTGCCTCGCGAAGCGAGCACGCGAGCGAATCCGTCGGCCAGCGCTGCGCTCGAGGCCCAGTCTTCGACACGCTCGCGATAGCTTCGTAGCGATTCCGAGATCTCCGCCAGGTAGCGCTGGCGTGAGGCCGGAACGAGTCCGCTCGCCTGCGAGATCTCGAGCTCCGGCGCGTCGGACTCCACCACGCCGGCGAATGCGGCGATCCCGAGTTCCGCGAGCTTCATCTCGAGGGCGATGGCCAGACGATCCGTCCCCGTGTCGTTCCAGTTCCGTGCCACGGTCGGAAAGACCGGCACCTGCGAGTCCGGGATCACCGAATGGCTGTGGTTCCGTCGCCATTGCTTGCGGATATCCCGCAAGGCATCGGAGGCGCCGCGGCGATCGCATTTATTCAGCACGATCAGATCCGCGAAGTCGATCATGTCGATCTTCTCGAGTTGGGAAGGCGCGCCGTAATCCGGCGTCATCACATACAGCGAACAATCGACCTGGTCGACGATCTGCGAATCGCTCTGGCCGATTCCCGCGGTTTCGAGAAAGACGACATCGAAGCCCGCCGAGCGCAACACCATCAGCCCATCGCCGACCGCCGCGGAGAGCGAAAAATTGGCGCGTCGAGTCGCCATCGAGCGAACGAATACCTCCGGCCCGCCGATCGCATTCATCCGGATGCGATCCCCGAGCAGCGCCCCACCACTGCGTCGTCGCGTGGGATCCACCAACAGGAGCGCGATCCGGATCGACGGCACGTCGCGCCGCAGGCGCATCACGAGTTCGTCGACGACACTCGATTTCCCCGCGCCCCCGGTCCCGGTGAACCCGATCACGGGAGCCGGCTCCCGTCCATTTCCGGCGATCGCCGCACGCAGGGCATGCGCGTCTTCCTTGTGGGTCTCCGCATGGTTCTCGAAAAAGCTGATCAGCCGAGCGACCTCGCGCGAGTCGCATCGGTCGATTCCCGCGGCGAGTTCTGCGAGACCCGCGGCCGGATCGGCTTCCGCGGCGCGACGGGCTTCGAGGCACTCATCGACGATGCGCTGGATCATGCCCTCGAGTCCGAGGACCCGACCGTCCTCGGGACTGAAGATGCGGGCGACACCCAGCTGGTGGAGTGCCTCGATCTCGCTCGGGGTGATCGTGCCGCCCCCGCCGCCATAAACGCGAACGTGGGGCATTCCGACTTCGGAGAGGCGCTGCAAGAGATACCCGAAATACTCCATGTGCCCGCCCTGGTAGGACGAGATCGCGATTGCGTCGGCATCCTCCTCGACAGCCGCCTCGATGAGTTCCTCGACGCCCCGGTCATGCCCAAGGTGGATCACCTCGGCGCCCAGCGACTGCAGCAACCGTCGCATGATGTTGATCGCCGCATCGTGACCATCGAAGAGCGACGCCGCGGTGACGACGCGAATCGGCGGACGGGACCCACTCGTCGGGGCATCGGCTAGATCGCTCATGGAAGGGTTCCTTTCGGCTCGACGTCAGGCGGCCGGATCAACCGGGCGGCCGGCCATCGCGGCGCAGTCGTTCGAGCTCGCCTCCGGATCGGCCGCCGCGTTTTCGGCGACGCGATCGTCGACGTGCTCGCGGTAGTCGACGAGTTCGCCCCGCAGATCGAGGAGCTCGGCCACGCGACGATCGACGTCGGCCAGATGCGCTGCGAGCAGGTCCTGTAGTCGCGTGAGCATGTCCCCGGTCGATCCGCCGATCGCGTAGACCGCGTTCAGATCCCCGACTTCCGACAGGGAAAGCCCCAGCGCCTTGAGCCGCGTGATGAATCCGAGCCGCTCGAGCTCGTCCGGGCCGTAGACGCGGCGACCGCCCTCACTCCGGCGTACGCCGGGCAAGAGTCCGATTTCTTCGTAGTAGCGAACGGTTCGAGGCGAGAGCCCCGTTCGTTCACAGACTTCCGCGATGGCCCACATGGCGAGGAGTTGTCCTCCATTTGCCAGCTCACGTCAACTGTGTAATATAAACTGTGCAGTGAATCGGTCGAACGGCTACGGGGCGTGAGTCTCCGCGGACGCCGCCCGCGGGGTCCAGCGAATATTCCAAGCCGGACTGGACTGCCGCGGAGCCCGGGCGCGCATCCGTCTCCCGACCGCAATCGGGACCCCCGTGTCAGTGGTATCCGAGCTCAGAAATTCGACGCTCGTTCTTGAGCCAGTTCGGGTCCAGCTTCACGAAGAGCTGAAGATGAACCTGACGCCCCACCCATTGTTCGATTGCGCCGCGGGCCCGGATTCCGATCTTCTTGATCATGCGGCCGCCCTTGCCGACGACGATGCGCTTCTGGGAATCGCGCTCGACCAGCAGATTCGCCTCGATGCGAATCATTTTCGGATTCGACTCGTCGTAGCGGAGCACCTCGACCGCCATCGAGTAGGGCAGCTCCTGGTCCAGCAGCTCGAAGAGCGCCTCCCGGACCATCTCCGCACACAGCCAGCGCATCGGCCGGTCCGTGAGTTCGTCCTCGCCGTAGAGCGGGGGACAGATGGGCAGCATCCCGGCAACCTCCGCCAGGAGCGGTTCGATGCCCTCTTCCGTCTTGGCGGAAACCGTGAAGGCCAGCCAATCCCCCGGCGCTTCCGCGATCGGCCAGGGATTCGTCTTCGCGCGCCGCAGATCGCTCTTCGTTCCAACGACGATCGTCGGCCGGGACATCGCCCGAAGCGCCGCAGCGAGTTCGTCGTGGACTTCCGTCCAGCCCACCGCACGATCGACCAGCAAGAGCGCCACGTCACAATCCCGCGACACCTCGGCCACCACCGCATTCAACGCCACGTTCAACTTCTTCGGACTCTTGTGCTGACCGGGCGTGTCGAGAAACAGGATCTGCGCGCCCTCCCGTGGCAGGATGCCGAGGATCCGGCTGCGGGTCGTCTGCGGCTTGGCGCTGACGATCGCGAGACGCTGACCCAGGATCGTATTCAGGAGCGAGGATTTTCCTGCGTTAGGCGGACCTAGAATCGCGACGAAACCCGAACGAAAATCTTCCAAGTCTCAGGCCTCCACGGGATCGGCGTCGTGACGCCGTTCGAGCGCGACCTGGGCAGCGCCCTTTTCCGCCGCGCGCTTGGTTCGTCCGACCCCCTCGCCAAGCGTCGTCCCCTGCGAAGTCACTTCGATGGTGAACCGCTCTTCATCGCCTTCGACTTCGCTGTCACGTACGAGCCGATAGCTCGGGAACTCGCCCTCGGAAGCCATCAGCGTCTCCTGGAGCTCGGTCTTCGGATCCCGCTCGACGCGAACCGCATCCGCGGCCAGCGCTTCGGCAAAGAACCGTCGCACGAAGCGCTCGACCGGCTCGAGCCCGCCGTCGAGAAACATCGCTCCGATCAGCGCTTCCATCGCGTTCTCGAGGATCGACGGTTTTTCGCGCCCTCCGGAACTCTCCTCGGTCCGCCCGAGTCGCAGCCTCGACCCGACGTCGATCTGACGCGCAAGCTCGGCGAGTGAACGACCCTCGACGATCGAGTGGAGGGCGCGGGTCAGATCGCCCTCGTGCCAATCGGGCTTCGCGCCGTAGAGTGCCTCGGCCACGACGAGGGCGAGCACCGAGTCGCCGAGAAATTCGAGCCGCTCATTGCTCTCGGGGCTCTCGGGCGCCGGACCGCCGCCCGCGCTTTGCCCTGCTCCGCTGCCTGGCTGAGCGAGTGCGCACTCGTGGGCGAAGGAGGAATGGCATAACGCGGTCGCGAGCAGCAAGCGGTCGCGAAAGCGATATTCGAGGATCTCCTCGAGCGAATCGAGATTCGCCACCCCGTTCGTCCCCCCGCACGCCTCGGCCTCCAAGCTCACCGAATCCCCTCGACCAACCAGCCGCCGCCGATCACTTCCTCGTCGAATTCCGCGTCGTAAAAGACCGCGGCCTGACCCGGCGCCACCGCCCGGACCGGCTCCGCGAAGCGAATCGTGGCTCGATTTCCCTCGACCGCTTCGACCTCGGCGAGGACGGCCTGGTGACGATGTCGGACCTGAACCCGCACGCGCAATGCAGTCGGCGGCGGCTCGCCGGCAATCCAATTCACCTCTTCGACCGTGGCCCGTCCGCAGTCGAGCCCCTCGACATCCCCGACGATGACCTTCTGTTCGCGCGGATCGAGCCGCAACACGTAGAGACGACGATTGGCCGAAATGCCGAGGCCGTGGCGCTGGCCGACCGTGAAACGGTGCACACCGCGATGGGTGCCGAGCACCTGACCGGACTCATCGACGATCTCGCCGCGGAGCCGTGCCGCCTGCGGACGCAATCGCTCGATCACCTTCGCGTAGTCACCGTCGGGGACGAAGCAGATCTCCTGGCTCTCGGGCTTGTCCGCCGTGCCGAGTCCGAGCTTCCGCGCCCGCGCGCGCACCTGGTGTTTCGTCATCTCACCGATCGGGAAGCAGGCCGAACGCAGTTGTTCCTGATCGAGCGGGAAGAGGAAATAACTCTGATCCTTCTCGCGATCGACGGACCGGTAGAGGCGCGCCTGTCCGGTCTCCGAATCGTGCGTCACGCGGGCATAATGTCCCGTGGCGACGCGAGTCGCGCCGAAGACCTTCGCGCGTTCGAGCAGATGGTCGAACTTGAAGGACTTGTTGCAGGCCACGCAGGGAATCGGCGTACGACCCGCGAGATAGCTGTCCGCGAAGGGCTCGATCACCTCCCGCTCGAAAGCCTCGGCGTAATTCGCCACGTAGAAGCGGATGCCCAGACGCTCCGCGACCCGCCGCGCATCGTCGGCATCCTCGAGCGAACAACACCGGGACCCGCTCTCGGAAAGCTTCATCGTCACACCGATCGCCTCGGCCCCGTCCTCGGTCAGGATCGCGGCCGCGACCGAGGAGTCGACGCCTCCGGACATGGCCACGACGATCCGCTCGCGCTTGCCGGCGCCGCCGCCATCCCCCGCGCCTTCACGCGCGTCATCGACCGCGCGCCGATCCGCGTACGATTCGCTCATGGCGCGTCCACCGATCGCACCCTCGGAACCAGTTCAGCGAGCAGCCCGACGACCCGATCGATCTGTGCCTCGTCGACCCCGTAGCCGACCGAGAGCCGCAGACTTCCGCGCGCCTGCTCCGGCGTCCGCCCCATCGCGGTCAGCACCTTCGACGGCTCGATCGAACCGGAATGACAAGCCGCACCCGCCGACACCGCGACGCCCTCGAGATCGAGTGCCTGCACGAGCACCTCCCCGGCGACCCCGACGAACTCGACGTTCAGCGTATTCGTGAGGAGCCGATCGCGGTCCCCATTCCAGACGACGTCGGTAACGCTCGCCTGAATACCCGCCCACAAGCGGTCGCGCAGCTTGCCACAGGCTTCTTCTCGCTCGGCCTGCTCAGCCATCGCAAGCGCGCAAGCCAGACCGTAGCCGACGATCCCCGCAACATTCTCGGTCCCGCCCCGCAGCCCACGTTCCTGGCCGCCTCCATGAAGGAAGGCCGGAAGTGCTGCGTTGTCCCGCGCGATCAACGCGCCCACGCCCTTGGGTCCACCGAGTTTATGTGCCGACGAAGAAAGAAAGTCGGCGGGCACTCGAGCGAGATCGATCGCGGTCTTTCCGACGGCTTGCGTCGCATCGGAATGAAACAGAACCCCACGCGCTCGGCACGAGTGAGCGATCTCTTCGATCGGCTGGATCGAACCGGTCTCGTTATTTGCCCAGATGATCGACACGAGCTTCGTTTTGTCGGTGATCGCCTCCGCGATCGCCGCCGCATGGACACATCCGTCCGCATCCGGTGCGACCCGCGAGACCCGCACCCCACGACCTTCGAGAAGCGATAGCGGCTCCGAGATCGAGGGATGCTCGACCGCGCTCGTCACGACCTGATCGCCGGGCCCGAGCAGCCCGAAGAGCAGCGTATTGTTGGCCTCGGTGGCCCCGCCCGTAAAACGGAGTTCGCTCGGCTCGGCGCCCAGCAGGGCCGCGACCTGGCCGCGGGCGGACTCCACCCGCGCGCGAGCGGCGGCCCCCTCCGCGTAGACGCTCGACGGATTGCCGAATTCCTCGCGCAAGACCGCACTCATCGCGTCCGCGACTTCGGCCCGAACCGGCGTCGTTGCATTGTGATCGAGGTAAATCCTCATCAATCCTCAGCCTCGCCCTTCATCCCGGCATGTCGCAGGCGCTCCGCCCCCGTCGATTCGGACTTTTCCGGCTCGACGCGCGCGACCGTAGCCCTCGAGATCGGGGATTCAAGCTTCGGGGTCGTGGATCTTCGATTCGGGACCCGCGCAGAGCGATTCGAGGGTCTCCTCCTCGGCGACACGGCGCCAGGCCCCCTCGAGCCGCAGAAGCGTCCGGGTCACCTCCGCGTTGCGTCCCACGGCCTTCTGGCCGTCGTCACTCACGACCCCGCGCACGGCGCCCAGCACGGCGCTCACGGTCAGGTCGCGCAGCGGGCCCGCCGGCAGGTAGGCCGCATCCCTGCCCTTTTCGCTCTGCACCGGACGAATCAATTCCGCTCTTTCGAGCTGCTCGCAGAGTCGGCGAACCAGCCGCACCGGCTCATCCAGGCGGTCCGCGAGATTCTCCGCGTTCGGCGGATCCCGTCGGTCGCGAAAATGACTGCCAATCGCCACGGCGATCTCGAGCGCCACCGCCTCCTGCTCCGCGAGGCTCGCCTCGCCGCTGCGCATTTCTCGTCGCGCAAAGGGCAGATTCTGGGCCGCAAAAGCAACTTCGGCACCCAACAGGACGATCGCCCAACAGGCATAGAGCCAGGCCAGGATCAGCGGCACCGCCGAGAGCGCGCCAAACACCGCCTGATAGGTCGCGGCCCCGATCTGGAACTCGGTGTAGATCGTTCGCGCCACTTCGAAGAGAACGGCGGCGACCACGCCACCCAGGGCGGCCGCACGAATTCGGACTTCAGTATTCGGGAAGAACCAGTAGAGGAAGGTGAAGCCCGTTCCGAGAACGAGCACCGGAACCCATGCGAGACCCACGCCATGGATCTGCGCAAAGGTCGGATCCTCGAGCAACCACGCGACGAGCTGACCATTTTCGAGCGTCGTCGCGAGACTGACTGCGATGCCCGTCGAGACCGGCGCCACCACCATGACGGCCAGGTAGTCGGAGAAGCGCCGTGCCCAGCCACGTGGCGCAACGACGCCCCAGATATCGTTGAGGGTCGCTTCGAGGTGCCGCAGCGCAAGAACCGCCGTGCCGAAGACCACCGCACCGCCGATCGTTCCAAAGCTCCGAAAGTCGAGTCGGTTCGCGTACTCGCGCACCGTCTCCCGGACGTCCGGCGCCACCATCGTCAGCTGGTCGATCGCAAAATCGACGAGCGTCTCATCCCCTCCGAACGTACCCAGGATGGCGATCACGACCCCTAACATGGGAATGATCGAAAGTGCAGTCACATAGGTGAGCGCGCTCGCGCGCAGCAGGAGCTGGTCCGCCTGAAATCCGCGAATCGTGAGTGCCAGGAGCTGAACCGTCGAACGCAACAAGCGCATCGCCCGGGACTCTTCCGGATCGAGCCTCCACAGCTCGTGACGAATCCAGACCGGGACCGCTGCGATCCGCGCCACGAGCCCTTCCGTTTCATTCATCCCGGTCGTCCGCGTCGAATCGTCCTCAGCCATCCCGGGTCGTCCCCGCCTCGCGGGCCGGCTCGACGCGCAGCCAGCCTTCGAGCCGCGCCCGCGTCTTGGGTCCGATTCCCGGTACGCGCTCGATTTCCGCGACCGTTGCGAAGGGGCGCTCGCCACGTGCCCGGAGGATCGCTGCGGCGCGCTTGTGCCCGATCCCGGGCAGCGTCTCGAGCAGATCCGCCCCCGCGCGATTGAGATCGATTCGGTGGCCGACGAGCAATCGCGCGATGCCCTCGAGTTCGCTCTTTCGCACTCCCAGAGCCTCGCCCTCGCCCACACGCGCTTCCTGTCCCCCTCCCTCCCCCCGTCGCTGCCCCTCGTCCGCGCCGTCGCGCTCGAAGGCCACCGCGGACACCAGACACGTGGCGCGGGATGTGCCCAATTCATCCGATCCAACTGGAATGAGGGCCGCACAGATCGGGAGGGGCTGCCTCGAAAAATCGAGCTGCGCGGAAAGCCACAATCCAAGCGCCAGCACGATCGTCAGACCCAGCCGCATCTCGACGAACGAGCCCGTTCCCGGACGCGACTCCCCGACATGCGCGTCCGGTCCGGAGGCTTGCAAGCGTCGCAGACGCGTAAGCCGCTCGGCCCAATCCGACAGCACTCCCTCGGCTGCCTCACCCGCGGCGAGGACCCTTGCGCGGCGGATCGTTCCGGCACTGCCATGCACGAGCCCCGGCTCGAGCGGAGCCTCGGCGCCCCGCCCCACGACCTCTGCGGCCAAGGCCTCCTTCCGCGGCGCCTCCGCCCCCGCGGCCTCGGTCCCCATGGCCTCCGTCTCCATGGCCTCCGTCCCCATCGAAGGTCCCTCCAACTCGATCGTCAGCAGCTCGCGGCCCAATGCGCCGGGAAAGCGATCCGCCCATTCGGCGGCGAGCACGGCACCCGGGACCAGCATGTCGAAGAAGCCGATCGATTCGAGTTCGTCCTCCGATTCGAGGCGATAGAGATCGATGTGATGCAACACTTCGGGGCCCTCGGGCACGACGTATTGCTGGGCGATCACGAAGGTCGGGCTCGAAACGATGCGGGGATCGACGCCGA
>SMVB01297662.1_pt1 | contig 11412 bp, 10 predicted proteins | sample 2456461 | NCBI WGS metagenome assembly SMVB01 (sample SAMN11095934, study PRJNA526329) | marine sediment metagenome | biome: Marine sediment; feature: Surficial sediment; material: Deep marine sediment; isolation source: Hadal surficial sediment | place: Pacific Ocean | collected 2014-05 | depth...
ACGTAAAATCTTTTTTTGACTTGCCACGCCCTTAGAGACTGTGTGAAAATAAGGAAAATACATTAACCCACGATTTCAATCCTAGAAAGAACAAACTATGTTCTTAACCGTTTCAATGGTTTTTACAATATTCACACAAGCTCTAAAAGTCGTGGCAATTCGAATATTATATTGCGTAAGGTAAGTTAATAATAATATTAATATTACATTTATTCTTGGTGAGCTGACCTGCAGGCTTCTTCTTGATAGCAGGTTAGGCGCAAGTGAGTTAGCTTTATAACCGTATGTATCCTATAGAAAAATGGAGCTGTTTTGTTAAAGAAGTATTTTCTCCACGTACTTGCGGGTGTATATGTACTCTTTATTGCTCTCGCTATTTCTCCTGTTTCGAGAGAAGTCTGATTAGCTGAAATAACACCCGTAATATTAATATTCACGTTATTTGTATTTACATATAGGAAGTCTCGTTTTAACAACTTTGCCTATGTTATGTTTTCTATTTGGATATTTTGGCATACGATCGGTGGGCACTATACGTTTCCTAATGTTCTATTTGAGTGGGTAACTGAAATGTTAGGGACGGAGAGAAATCACTTTGGTCGTGTCGGACATTTTGTTATTGGGTTTTACGCCCTATGGAATGGCGGAGTGGCTGCTAAGAAAAAAATATTGTGAACTAAAATTGGGGATGATTTTTAGTTTGTTTTTCATAATGAGTATAGCTGCGGGATATGAAATTATTGAGTTTTGATATGCTGCTGCTGAAGGAGGAAGTGCCGGGATAGAGTTCCTTGGATCACAAGGAGATATATGGGATGCCCAAAAGGATATGTTATCAGACACATTAGGTGCAATTACATCTTTGGTGATGTTTTATTTTAATCGACAGGATAAAAGGATGTCTTAACAACAATGAAGTGCAAACTGAATAAAAATTCGGCAGGTTAAGCTAACAGTTAAATGATTTATTTAAAATCAATTTATTGTATGAATTAGACGATCAGCATTTTTTTAAATCACATCTTTCCAAGATAAAATAAAAAAGATGGTCCCTCCTCTGCAAAATTAACCTGCAGAGCTTAAATTTGTTTTTTAACAGGAGACAAATTTATAAGGGACCAAAATGAAAATAACACTCTTGAGTCAAATATTGGAACAGATAAACAGAAATTCTTTCAATCAAGCTGTAAAAAAATACCAAACCGACAAACACAACAAGGGAATAAATAGCTGGACTCATTTAGTTACAATGCTATTTTTACACCTGGCAAGAGCCAACTCAATCCGTGAAGTAACAAATGGACTAAAATCAATTACTGGCAATCTCAATCACCTTGGCATACAAAACAAGTGTCCCAGCAGATCATCACTTTCTTATATCAATGAACACAGGGACTGAAGAATGTTCAGAGAGTTTTACTTTCTTTTAAAAAACAGTTTGCAAGGCAGAGGGTTTTTGCAAAGAAAAATGTTTAATAATATAGATAGAAAGATATACCTGCTCGATAGTACTATAATAAGTTTATGCCTAAAAGTATTTGATTGGGCAAAGTACCGGAAAGAAAAAGGAGCAGTTAAGCTTCACACCCTGTTGGATTATGATGGTTTGATGCCTTCATATTTGTATATGACACCAGCTGCTCAATCGGATGTGAAACGCAAACAATATTTTACTCTGCCCAAAAACAGTGTAGTTGTATCCGATAGGGCTTATCTTGATTTCGATATGCTTTATAGGTAGGCAAAAGATAACATTACTTTTGTTTTAAGACTGAAGAAATCAATACGGTTTAATCCTTTAGAAGAAAGGGAATTGCCTGAGGGAGAAGATGAACATATAATAGTGGATGAAATAATTGAGCTATCAGAAGAAGACACCGCGCAACACTATCCGGATAAATTACCAAGAGTAGTAGTATATGATTCTGAAAACAATCAATCAATTGAGCTAATAACTAACAGTTTTACTTGGACAGCATCAACCATATCAGAGCTATATAAGCAAAGATGGCAGATAGTCCCGATCTAAATCGGGATCGAGGAATTGAAACAACACCTAAAAATCAAATCTTTTATAGGGACTAATGAAAATACAATGTTCATACAGATTTGGACAGCACTAATAACATTACTACTGTTAAAACCTTAAAAGAGATAGCTGAATACCCTTGGGCGCTTTCTAATTTGATAGCATTCTTAAGAATGAACTTATTTGTAAAGATGTCACTGATCCCAATGGTTAAATAAACCATTTCACCCGCCAGATTATTACGATAATTCTAAAGCTCAATTATATTTATTTTAAGTTGAGGGGGGATAGTTTTTAATAGTAGGTGAAATCTGTCCAATTTGATTTGCTTTCTCATCCTCTCAATTTATCTTGGACAGCAGTGATGCATACTGTAATTATAATCTTTGTGTGGCGAAATAGTATATTCATAGCAAACCTCCTTTGGTTGTTAGTAGCTAGAAATTAATTAAACGGGAAATAGAGTAATTATTTAGATCCCTGTTATAAAAGCGTTAACAAAAGGCGAATAGAGAAATGTAAATTTAACTCTCTAAATCATTTTACAGTAAACATCTCGACCATCCCTTTAGCAGCAGAGGATTCCGAAATCCAGGCATAATTTCCCGGCTCTAATTCTACCGTAAAGTAAGATGTATAACCAACAGGCATTTCCTGAGTACCACCTAAAAATACAACTGGAGCGGGAGACTCCAAACCTTTTATATTCATCCAATCTAACCAGAGTATCACTTCATCAATATCAGTTGTATCATTCATTCTTATTAAGTGTACATCATTACCCAGTCCCAATTCGGGATGTTCCTTAAAGTGCACAGCAACGGTATTTTTCCCTGTTTTAACTTCCCCTTTCGTTTCAATTTTATAGTTTGAAAGAGTAATATCCATATCAGCTTTAGGAGGTTCCAGATCGGAAGTTTCTTTTCTTACAGTTATAGATCGAATCATTCCTAATGCCGTATGAAATACTCCTTGTTCCTTAATATAACATTCCATCGCATATGTGCCGGGGGTTAACTTTAATGTTACTTGAGAAGTTTTTCCAGCGCTTATTATCCCGGTTCCACCCATTTGTTTCACAGAAGTAAAATACCATCCTGGAATCATTTCAATTAACATACCTATAGCTTCGGCTTTACTTTTTCCAGCTTTCAGTGAATCAAATACCAAATCGAATGGTCTTGTTACCTCATTATGATAAGTTTCAAAAGAAATTGTATCCGGAAGAAGATTTAATAAAAAGAAGTGATCAGCGTGACCAAGATTTTTAAATTGAAAGGTTGTCCATCCAGATGGGATTTCATCAACTACTTCGAAATTGAAATCTCGGGCAATTACGTTAACCACATTCTCATTTGTAGAAGTATCACAAGAATATAATATTATTATAGCAACAAAAGTTAAAATAAATTGATTAACTAATTTCATATTTTGCTCCTGATAGTTTTATGTGATTAATTTCCATCAAAGGGAATCGGGGCAAGTATAGCAATCATTGCCTTTAATGTGTTATGCTTTAAACTAATTATTATTAGTTATATTCACCCGGAATTTAAAGTATAATATATATTGTGAAAATATTTGCTAAATGTCAAATATCATTAAGTTAACTGCTGGTTACATTTTGTATTATCAAAGTAAATGAAAGATAAAACGATTGAAAAGTAATTAACTCAATATGTTTTCAAGACTCTTAAAAACAAATTCTCTTGTGTTCAAAACTCTATCGGGATGCGAGATGTGATTTATTTTATTCCCGAAAAATCCACCCCAGCTTGATGTAACTATAAAGTTTGGTAAAGATTCGTTCATACCTTCGAGTCGGCTGCTGTATATTGAACTCAATACAAGTTTAACTATTTCTTCTTCTCTGTTTAACATGTTCTTCATTATCTCTTTCTCCTTTTCAAAAGAATCATCTTCAATTAGCTGAAGTATAAGATCGAACAAAAGTTTGTAGCGCGTATCAATATTCTCTTTATAACTTATATATTCCAGCAATCTTGCACCGACTGCCAATTCTTCATTATTAAAAATTGCTTTTATGTCCTTAATGAACTGATCGGTTTCCCATTTAATAGATGCAAAAAAAAGTTCATCCTTCGATTCGAAGTAGTGGTAGATTGTTGCTTTGCCTATTCTAATATCGCGGGCAATTTCTTCAAGAGTTGTCTTGCCAAGGCCGTGTCTCGCAAAGCGTTTTACAGCCGCACGAATTATTTGTTGCTTTCTTTCGTTTGCCATAATGAAGTGATGATTTGATTACAATAAAAATAGTGATAAAATATTATTAAATAGCGTCCCAAAATATTTATTGCTTAAAATAAATTGAATATTTTTGAGGCTGGATCCTAAGTAGATATAGAGCATTAATAGGTGCATGTCATCCCGCTTCGATATGTGTGATCAGGCCACCAATGCATAAAAGAAAATGGCATTGCGGTTCTAAACAAACTAGAAACCTAAGTTCCAGATACCATTTAATCCTATTCGTATTTCAGTTTCTGCAAGACCACTGTAATTATCCTGATACCTGACTCCTGTATCGAGCAGTAACCATTTAGAAATAAAGAATCTAAACCCAACGACAGTTACAATTCTCCTTGAAGCCTTAATTAGACCATCTGTTGTGCTCACCTTCAAGAATGGATAGGACTGAAGCTCGAACATTAAAATTGTCCTGTTATTAAGATGGTATTCAAGTCCGCCAAAAAAGTTTATTACTGCTTCCCTTTCCTGTTCATTTTGTATGTACGTAGAGTTGCCTTCGTTGAATACGACGTAAACATTTTTGTAACGCAGATCGGCAAAATCAATACCGGCTTGAAGAGTTAATCCGGGAATGACCATTTTTCCAATAACAGCATAAACTGAGGTCATCCTTGATTCATAATCAGCTGTTCGAAGACCTGCGTTATAAAGACCACTTTCACTGCTTCTTATAAAATCGCCATCATTTCTTGATGAGTTCCAGCTATTATTAGCTTTAATACCGATTGCAACTCCAGGAATATTTTCGCTCTCAGTTAATATTTTAACCTTAATACCGATATTGGTAAAATTTTCGCTGGAGCTAAACATTGAACCTAAAAGGGATTCGCTGCCAATTTCTATGTCTCCATATCCACCGAGACCAAGACCCAGAGTACCAAGAACTCCTGTGTTATCTGCAAATCCAAAAGAACTTCCAATGAGAAAACTGAAATCGAGAGAATTAATGATTTTTGAATTTGGAATTGAAAAGAGTCTGTTTAAGGTATGGGGGAAAACAAATAGTTCTTCTTTTAATTTTAACGAATCAACCTGTGCCGGAGTCAGACCAGTCATTATGAAAGAAAGGGTTGAAATAAAAAGTTAGTTTGAAAGGATAAATAATTTATTCATAACTCCTCCTGTATTTATTGTTCAATTTAACACTATTGACTTAAAGATACAGGTAATAAAATAGTACCCTGAAAATTCTAAACGAATCCTAACTGAAACATTTGTCGCTGAAGCAAAAGCGGCTAATAAGGTATGAAGTTAGATGAAATACAAATGAATATTAAAACGAAGTCTATTTCTATAGACCTCGTGCAGTTTCTTTTGTTGAGCCAAAGAAAATTATTTTACTCAAATAATAAATGAAAGTGGGAATGACCTGTAGGGCGTATCAACTTACTTTGTAATACGCCCTCAGGAAATAAAAAGGTTTTTTCACTATTCTTAATTAGTTGTAATATTCTTCTTTGCATCATCTATATTTTCAGAAGTTTTCTTTCTGCCCTCTTTAATTATTTTTTCAGCTTTCTCTTTGCCGGTTTCAATCATATTATACACTTTATCATACAGGTCTTTTATTTTATAGTTGATTTTTTTTTAGTAATTATACTTCAGCTTTTTTTGGTAAGAGTGGATTAAGAATAAAAGCGAGAATTATAACCAACAAACATCCAATAACATTATACCATAAGAATGGTATGCTTGCAAAAAGATAGCAGTAAAGAACTACTACTTCTGCAACTAGTGCAGTGTAAAAGCTGGTGTTTCCACCAATCTCTCTTCTTAGTTTTGCCGCTCGCTGGTGTGTATAAAAGTTCTATTATGCTTCCGGTTTTCCACCTGCAAATAATCCAAAAAGGAATGTCTTTAAATTTGATTGAAAAGGTGAAAAAAGATAAGTTTCAAAAAATAAATTAATGAGATGTTTATGTTACAAGTAGAAAGGGAATTAAAAAATATAATTTCAAACATTCCACCAAAATTTAGAACTACTATTTTGCAATATGCAAAATCAATTAAATTACGTGCTGATAAAGGAGAACTTAGCGACACAGAATATTTGGAAAAGATACCAGGAATGACTGAATCAATAGTAAGAGAGTCTAAAATAGATCGAAGCAAGTATTCAGATAAACTCGATTGGTGATGTACAAACTCATTTATTTTCCCCAAGCACAAAAAGACTCAAAAAAAATTGCCTCCTCAAACCTAAAACCTAAAGTAGAAGAATTATTAGAAATTATTAAAAGAAATCCATATTCGTTTCCACCCTCCTTTGAATTTCTTTCAGGTAAACTTACCGGTTTTATATCAAGAAGGATAAATAAACAGCATCGCCTGGTTTATGAAGTAATTGAAGATGAATCGAGTATGAAAAAACATTTACACACAAAGAAATAATTATAATGCGGATTCCGCATGATAAAAATGAGCAATGATAAATAGATGAATTGCCACGTCTTTTCAAGACGTGGGATAAAAAAGAACAAACTAAGGATGGGGTTTTAACCCCAAATTGTTTTAGCTTATTTTTCAATCCTTCAAGTTATGGCTAAAGCCGTATTTCTTTTGTGCTCGCAAGTTCCCCGACTTAAAAGTCGGGGCAATTAAGTTGTCTTGTATAGGAATAATGACAAAAATATAAAATTTCGCCTGAGGAGGACTGGTATAAACAGATAAAAAACTAATAAAAGTTGTAAGAATGTGGACACATTATGAATAGATTTTTTTCGAAGTCCACTTTGTTCCCAGCCTCAAAGAGCTATTCACCGTTGTAAAAAATTACAAAAAAAATCAATGGATAATTTTGCAATTATGAATTAGATTTTTGAGGTAGAAAAGTATTCAGAATTAATGCAAGTATTATAACCAACAAACATCCAATAACATTATACCATAAAAAAGGTATGCTTGTAAAAAGATAACAATAGAGAACAACCAACTCTGCAACAAGTGCAGCATAAAAGCTGGCGTTACCACCAATCCACTTTAAATAGAATGCAACGAGAAAAATCCCAAGGATTGTTCCGTAAACAAGTGAGCCGAGTATGTTCACAGCTTCTACCAAAGAACCAAGCTGGCTGGCAAACAAAGCAAAGATGATTGCATATATACCCCACAGTATTGTTGAGAGTTTTGATACTTTAAGGTAATGAGAATCTGAAGCATCCTTTTTTATCATTCGTTTGTAGATATCAATAACAGTTGTTGAAGCAAGCGCATTTAATTCGGCGGAAGTGGAAGACATTGAGGCGGAAAGTATAGCTGCCAGTACTAATCCGATCAATCCTATTGGCAGAAAAGTTGTAATGTAGGTTATAAAAATAAAATTCGTATCGTTTGTATCTGCATCGGGATTTGTTTCTTTTATTAAATCAATTGCTTTCTCTCTTACAATAGTCGCTTCTTCCTGCTTGGCTAAAACATCATTTGTCTTTTCAGTTATTTCAATTTCGCTGCCGCTCTCAATTGCACCAAGCATCTCTCTAATTTTCACTTGTTTTTCTTTATATATTCTGTCGTAATCTTTTTCTAATTCTATATACTCTTCGGAATAAATACTGTTCTTTACATTTTGCTCTTCAACAGGATTAAAAAAGAGCGGGGGAGTAACGAACTGGTATAAAACAAAAACCATAGCGCCAATAAAAAGTATTATAAACTGCATTGGTACTTTAACCAAACCGTTTACCAGCAATCCCATTCTACTTTCTGCAATAGAACTTCCTGCAAGGTAACGCTGCACCTGTGATTGATCTGTGCCGAAATAGGATAGCATTAAAAATGTACCGCCGATTATTCCCGACCAAAAAGTATAACGGTTACTCAAATCGAATGAAAAATCTATTGCATTTAGTTTGCCTAATTTTCCTGCCACGTAAGCTGCATCAATTACAGAAATATCATCGGGTAGAAGAAAATAAATTATAACAAACGAAGAAAACATTCCCACCGTAATGATGCTCATCTGAAGAATATGAGTTTTGTTAACTGCAATTGTTCCACCTACTGTTGTATAAAGTATTACAGTAAATCCTATAATCAATATTGTTAAATCCAATTGCCAGCCGAGAATAACAGATAGTATTAATGCAGGAGCATAAATTGTAAAACCCGCCGCGAGACCTCTTTGAGATAAGAATAAAATACTGCCCAATGTTCTGTTTTTTAAATCAAATCTTTTTTCAAGGTATTCATAAGCTGTATAAACATTTAGCTTGTGGTAAAGAGGTACTGCTGTGATAGATAAAATTATCATCGCAATTGGGAGCCCAAGATAGAATTGTACAAAACGCATTCCATCTACATAAGCTTGCCCTGGTGTAGAAAGAAAAGTAATAGCGCTCGCTTGCGTTGCCATAATGGAAAGTGTTATTGTCCACCATGGAGTTTTTCTGCCTCCACGGATAAATGAATCCATATCATTTGTCCCGCGGGTTTTTATTATTCCATAAATAACAACAAAAGCAAGAAAGCCAAGCATTACGATCCAATCTACATAGCTCACTCAAATACCTTTGTGAAAAAATAAAATAAAAGGATGAGAAGAATAAGATTCCCAAAAACTAATGCGTAAACTCTAATCCAGGATCCTAAAATTGGAGGCGTGGATTCGTCTGTTGATTTCTTTTCTCTCTCTTCACTTTGCATTTTTACCTGCGGAGATTAAATTCACGAAAAGTCTGTAAGCACCCGGTATTCCTGCAGGCAATTCCCTAAAGAAAGATAATCCTGTGTAAATAATAATTCCGTCTCCGTATTCTGCATATAAAAGTGAACCACGTTTTGGCGATTCACTAAAATCATTCATCTCCAATAATGGTTCATATTCATCATCCCATTCATTCGGAAAGTATAAACCTCTTTCCTGAATCCAGCCATCAAAATCTTTACTAGTAATTTTATTTGGGATGTTCATTAATGGATGATCGGGTTTTAAAATTGTTACTGCAGCATCTTCTTCCGTTACACGATCCCTGGAAATTTTTAATTTATAGGGACCGGGATCTGCAAATCTTTTACCCAAAGTATTGTACTGAACTACATACGTCCCACCGTTCCTAACATACTCTAAAATTTTATCCTGGTAAGCGTCCATTCTTTCAACTGTGTTGTATGCTCTTATACCAGCTATAATTACATCGTAATTTGATAAATTGTTGTTCGATAATATTTCATCTTTGAGTATATCGACTTTAAAACCCAACTCTCTCAGGTAATCGGGTATTTTGTCACCCGAACCCATTATATATCCGATCCTGTTTATAACTCTCTTACCGATATTAAATCTGATCATCTTTGCCTTTGCGGATGAGAATACAGTCTGCTCCGGAATATGATCATATTTAATTGTTATAGAACTTTTCGTATAAGTTTTATTATCAATGGTGATACTTGCATTAATTTTTGCACGACTATCTTCTAATGGTGGTGTAATTATAAATACAAATCGTTTCTCTTCATTTTTCTTTATCATTTCAAAGGCAATTGATCGAGGTGCAATTTTCCAATTACCCGGTACAGTTAATTTTAATTCTCCGTTAATTTTATCATTAAAATTTTTAAGAGTTACTGTTAACTCTCTTTTTTCATCTGAATGAAATAAATATAAATTACTCTCAAAATTTGCTGTGACAGGTGGTGCAATAACAATGGGGCTGTAAACTTCTCCGCGGGTAGGATCATTTTTCCGGTAAAGAACCGGAGTTCTGAAAACGATCATTATTTCATTAATTGATACTCTAAAATGAGCTGTCAAAGGTGGTCTGCCTTCTGCTAATCCAATCATAGACTGATCACCGATCCTGTACATATCTCCGTCTCTTTTTTCCACAAGCCAGTATGGTTGTGTAAAATCAAAATTTTCTGGCAGATGAATTTCTTTTTCAATGAATGTGAAATTACCTTGCAGTAAAATTGTGTTCAACACAGTATCTTGATCCTGATATGAAATATGCACCCCTTGAAGTTTAAATGGTAATTCTGATCTGTTTACAATTCCTGTTTTAACTTTAATCTTACTACCGGGAGTAAATATTCTGTCTTCAGTAATTGCTTCAATCCAGATGCCTGCGCAAGTCCGTATTAAATTTAAAATCTCTCTGCCTTTTATCTGTGTCCAATATTCATCGGGAAGATCAATAACTTTGTTATATGCTTCGAGAAGCAGCGGAATAATTTCCGATGGATTATCATCATTAAAATCTTTGTATGCTTGCTCAAGCAGGCGGCTAACATCATCACCACCGCTAACTTTGTTCCATGTCAAATCTATATCTGAGAATAAATCATTCTCTGCAGGATCGCCATCCATATAGATAAAATAATTCAGGTAGTTTCCTCTCCAACCCGAATCGCCAAAGCCCTGGCTTTTATGCATACTTCTGCTTATTGCAGAAATTTCTGTATAAGATTTACCTAACAAAGTGTTATAGCTGCCTAAATTAATTTTGATAAGAGTATCCGGTTCAACACCCATTTTTTTGAAAGCCGGTGTCCAGCCATTCCAGTAAATTCTTTTTGGAGACCAAACGTCTACATATTTTAATTGATCGGGAAATTCATTTGGATCACCTGCAAGTTTGAAGGCATCCAGTGCCGCAATTGCCGATGTTGTGTGTTGTCCGTGCATTCCTTCACCCGTTGTGGGAAACCTTGTTACTATTACGTCTGGTCTGAATTTTCTTATAATCCAAATTACATCAGATAACAATTTATTCTTATTCCATTTTTCAAATGTTTCTTCGGATGATTTGGTATATCCAAAATCTACTGCACGGGTAAAAAACTGATGAGCACCATCAAGCTTTCTGGCTTGTAATAGTTCCTGTGTACGAATAACTCCCAGCAATTCCGCCTGTTCCGTCCCTATTAGATTTTGACCACCGTCTCCACGGGTAAGGGTTAGGTATCCTGTTCTCAGCAATTTCTCCGAAGAACAATATGCTAAAAATGCTGTGTTCTCATCATCCGGATGAGCCCCGATATAAAGTACTGTTCCCAGCACATTAAGTTTTTTAAGTGCTAGTTTAATCTCAGATGCATTGTAACTTTTAACGGGTTGTGAGATCAGAATAGAGGAAGTGCACAGCAATAGCCAAATCACTAAATATTTTAAATTA
>SMVB01198741.1_pt1 | contig 11411 bp, 3 predicted proteins | sample 2456461 | NCBI WGS metagenome assembly SMVB01 (sample SAMN11095934, study PRJNA526329) | marine sediment metagenome | biome: Marine sediment; feature: Surficial sediment; material: Deep marine sediment; isolation source: Hadal surficial sediment | place: Pacific Ocean | collected 2014-05 | depth 0-1...
GCATCGGCCCGGGTTGGCGACCGCCGCGCATCCTGACCCAGGGGCAGCTCACCGACGAGCTCGTGCGGCTCGACCGACCGGTCGCCGGGCGGCTCGCGCGGACGCTCGCGTGGGAGCGCGCGCTGCGATCGCTCCCGCCGGCCGAGCTCGCGAAGCTCCTGCCCGAACCGCCGGCGGAGAGCGATGCCGGCGAGTGGACGCGACTCGCCGAGACCGTGCGTGCGTTGCACGGCGAGCTCGCGCCGGAGGGGCTCGACTTTCGCAGCGTTGCGGAGGGCTCCGCACGGCCCGAGAGCGCCGGCGAAGCGGCGCGCTGGGAAGCGCTCGCCGTGGCGCAGGACGCGTATCGCTCCGGCCTGTCCGAGCTCGGGCTCGCCGACCCGCACGAAGCGCGCTTCGCCGCGATCCGCGCCGGTGCCGTCGACAAGGACGCGCGCATCGTGCTCGTCGGCGTCGCGGACATGAACCGGCTCCTGCGCCTCGCGCTCGAAGCGAGCCCCGGGCGAACGACGGCGCTCGTCTTCGCGCCCGAGTCGGAGGCGGAGAGCTTCGACATGTGGGGCTGCCTCGTCACCGCGCGCTGGAAGGACCGCGATGCAACCCTCGCCGCGGAGGACTGGTACGTCGCCGACAAGCCCGTCGACCAGGCGCGCCTTGCGACCGACATCATCGGGAGTTGGGACGCGAAGTGGGCGGCCGAGGAAGTGACGATCGGGGTCGCGGACGAGGACGTGACGCCCTACCTCGAGCGGCGGCTCGCGGCCTTCGGCGTGCGCGCCCGGCACGCCGCGGGTGTGCCGCTGGCGCGGACGCGCCCCTACCGGCTGCTCGAGGCGACGGCGGAGTTCCTGCGCGGCCGGCGCTTCGCCGACTACGCCGCGCTCGTGCGCCACCCCGACCTCGAAGCACGCCTCAGCGCGGCGGAAGGTCTGGGCGACCCCGCCGCGATCCTCGACGGATACTTCGCCGTACACCTACCCGACGGCGTGTCCGGCTTCTGGCCCGGGACCGACGAGAACACGGCGGCGATGCGCGCACTCTCGGAGGCCTTCGAGGGCGCGCTCGCAGGCCTGCTCGAGCAGACGCCGCGCTCGCTCGGGGAGTGGGCACGCCGCATCCTCGACTACCTGGCCGGCGTCTACGGCGCGCTCGAGCTCGACACGGACGTGGAAGCGCAGCGCGTGCTCCACGACGCCCTCGAGGCGCTCGCGGAGGCCCTGCGCGAGATCGAAGAGCTGCCCGCGGCGCTCGCGAGCGGGCCGTGCGCGGCGGCGGGCGCGATCGACCTCGCCTTGCGCGAGCTGCGCTCGAAGACCGTCCCGCCGACCCCGCCGAGCGCCGGCGAGCCGACGATCGAGCTCCTCGGCTGGCTCGAGCTCCCGCTCGACGACGCGCCGGGGCTCGTCGTGACCGGCTTCACGGACGGGTGCGTCCCCCAGTCCCTGCAAGGGGACGCCTTCCTGCCCGACGGCTTGCGCAAGCAACTGGGCCTCGCCGACAACGACGCGCGCCTCGCGCGCGACCTGTACGCGCTCACGGTCCTGTGCGCCTCCCGCCGCGTGGCGTTCGTCAGCGGCCGCCGCAGCTCGGTCGGCGACGCGCTCGTCCCCAGCCGGCTCGTCTTCCGCTGCCCCGAGAGCGAGACCCCGGCGCGCGTCGAGACGTTCCTCGGGGTCGCCCAATCACTGCGCGCCGCGCCGGTGCTCGACGCGGGCGAGGAGTCGTTCGTCCGCCCGCGCCATGCAGCCGAGCGCGAGATCGAGTCGATCAGCGTCACCGCCTTCAGCACCTACCTCGAGTCGCCCTACCTCTTCTACCTGCGCCACGTGCTCCGCTTGAAGTCGGTGGAAGACGGCGCGCGCGAGCTCGACCCCATGCAGTTCGGCATCTTCGCGCACGAGGTCCTGCACGCGTTCGGCCTCAGCGCCGCGAAGGACGCGCTCGACGCCGGGACGATCGATGCCGTGCTGCAGGACGAGCTGCGGCGCCTCGCCGAGCTCCGGTACGGCCGGGACCCGATGCCGGCCGTCGCGATGCAGATCGAGCAGCTCGCCTACCGCCTGCACCTGTTCGCGGAGCGTCAGGCCGAATGGGCGAACGAGGGTTGGCGGATCCTCGAGGTCGAGTGGGCGCCGGACGACGGCTGGGTGCCGTTCACGGTCGACGGTGAAGACATTCGGCTGACGGGGCGCATCGACCGCATCGACAAGCACATGCGCACCGGACGCATCGCGATCCTCGACTACAAGACGGGCGAGTCGGCGAAGGACCCGGTGGCCGCGCACTACAGCAAGCGGCTCGATGTCTGGCGCGACCTCCAGCTGCCGCTCTATTGCCAGCTCGCCCTGCCGCTCGAGCTCGAAGAGCTCCCGTTGCTCGGCTACGTCGCGGTCGGGCGCGACCCCGCCAACGTGCAGTTCCGCCTCGCCGAGGACTGGACGGAGGATGACATCGCGAATGCCACCGAGGCGGCGCGCGACGTGGTCCGTTGCATTCGCCGCGGCGAGTTCGAGGACATCGGACGCCGCGTGCCCACCGAGCCGGCGGTGCGCGCCCTGTGCGGCCTCGGTCTGCTCGCGGGCGAAGACGACGGGGAAGCCGGGGAGGACGCGCCGTGAGCGACCTCCGGCACACGCTGCTCCTCGCCTCCGCCGGCACGGGCAAGACCTTTCGGCTGACGAGCCACTTCCTCGGCCTCCTCTTTCGCGGGGTGCCGCCCGCGCGCATCCTCGCCACGACGTTCACACGCAAGGCGGCGGGCGAGATTCTCGACCGCGTGCTCGAGCGGCTGCTCGAAGCCACGCGGGACCCGAAGGCGCTGGACGAGCTCAACGCCGCCCTCGCGGGCAAGACCGTGAGCGCGGCGGACTGCACCGCGAAGCTGGCCGAGCTCACGCGCGGCATCGATCAGTTCCGGGTGCGCACGCTCGATGCCTTCTTCGTACACCTCGCCCAGCTCTTCGCGCTCGACCTCGGCCTCGCGCCGGGCTGGAGCATCCTGGACGAGGCCGACAATCGTCAGCTCGAGGCCGAAGCGCTGTCGCGCGCGCTCACCGAGGCCGACCGCGCCGAGTGGCTCGTGCTCCTGCGCACGCTCCAGATGACGCCGGCTTCGCGATCCGTACACGAAGCGCTGGCGAGCGCGGTCAAGATCGCCCGCAGCGCCTTCCTCGACAGCGCGCGCGAGGCCTGGGACACGTTCGACCCCGGGCTGGGTTTCGCGGAGGAACGCGTGGCTGAGATCCGCGCGGCGCTCGCGGCGTTCCAGGTGCCCGTGACGCAGAAGGGCGAGCCCAACAAGAACTGGGAGAAGGCCCACCGCCAGGCGCTCGCGCACTTCGACGCCGAGAACTGGAAGGGCCTCCTGGAGCTCGGGTTGATCAAGAAGCTCCTCGCGGGCGAGCCCTTCAGTCGCCTGCCGATCGACGTGGACGTCTTCGGTCCCGTGGCGCAGCACGCGCAACACCGAATGCTCGTCGCGCTGCGTGCGCGCAACGCGGCGACGCGCGCTCTGCTGGAGCGCTTCGAGGTCGCCTACTCCAGGCTGAAACGGGCGCGCGGTGGCTACCGCTTCGAGGACCTGCCCGCGTTCCTGGCCCCGCCCGGGGCGCACGGCGAAGACCCGCTGCTCGAGCGCCAACTCGACATGTGGTACCGCCTCGACGGGCGCATCGACCACCTGCTGCTCGACGAGTTCCAGGATACGGCGCCGATCCAGTGGCGCATCCTGCGGCGCATCGCCGATGAAGTGCTGGCGGACGGGACGGGTGAGCGCAGCTTCTTCTGCGTCGGCGACGTCAAGCAGTCGATCTACGGCTGGCGCGAGGCCGAGCCGCGCCTGCTCGCGGGGATGGCCGAGCGCTACCCCCAGCTCGTGCCCGAGACGATCGCGAAGAGCTGGCGCTCGTCCCGCATCGTGCTCGAAACCGTGAACCGCGTCTTCCGTGACATCGGCGCGAACACGGCCCTGGACGGCGAGCAGGAGCGGGCCGCGGCGACGGAATGGCAGCGCGCTTTCGCAGAGCAGGATGCGGCGAAGCCGAAGCCCGGCGCGACCTGGTTCCTCCAGGCGGAGCCCAAGGGCGAGGGCGAGAACGCGGTGTTCCCGGTGCTCCGGATGGCCGCCCAGCGCGCGGCCGAGATCGTGCGCGAGGCGCCCCACTGCACGGTCGGCATCCTCTTGCGGCGCGGGACGTACCTCGCGCGCCTGATCTACCTCCTGCGGCGTGAGGGCATCTTCGCCAGCGGCGAGGGCGGGAACCCGCTCACCGATTCCATGGCGGTCCTGCATGCGCTCTCGCTCTTGCAGTTCGCCGACCACCCGGACGACAAGGCGGCGGCGTTCCACGTCCAGACCTCGCCGTTCGCCGCGCAGGCCGGCTTGCAACCGATCACGAACCCGGAGACCGAGGACGCCGAACGCCGCGCGGCCGCGCGGACGTTGCGCGAGCGCCTCGCCTCAGAGGGCTACGGGCCGTTCCTCGCGGGACTCCTGCGCGAGTTCGGCGCGAGCGGCTACGGCGAGTGGGACCGGAAGCGCTTCTCGCAGCTCGTCGACCTCGCCTTCGCCTGGGACGGGCGCGCCGGCCTGCGCCCCAGCGCATTCGCGGACTTCGTGCGCGAGGAACGGGTGGAGGATCCGTCATCCGCTCAGGTCAAGGTGATGACGATCCACCGCTCGAAGGGGCTCGAGTTCGACGCCGTGATCCTCCCGGAGCTGGACCTCGACCCGTACAACCCGCGGAACGAGATCCTGACCGATCGGCCCGAGGCCGACGGGCCGATCACGGCCGTGTCGCGGTCGGCGAGCCGCGCGCTCCTCGCGAGCGACCCGGAGCTCGAGCGGCTCGCGGGCATCGACGTGCACCGGACGGTCACCGAGTTCCTGTGCCTCCTCTACGTCGCCATGACGCGTGCGATCCACCGCCTGGACTTGATCGCGCAGGATCCCGCGCGCAAGACCAGCGCCCCCACCTACGCGCGCATCCTGCGGGCGGCGTTCGGTACGGACGAGCCCGACGAGGACGGCGTGCTCTGGCGCCACGCGGAGAACGACGATCCCTGGTGGGGTTCGCCGAAGTCCGAACGAGTGGAGTCGATCGCGGAACCTGTCGTGCAAGACGGCCTGGGCCTCGCACCGTCCACGCGCCTGCGCGAGACGCCGCGCCGCGCTCCATCGGCGCAGGAAGGGGGCACGGTGCGCAGCGGAGCGGATGTGCTCGCGCCCCGCAACCGATCCGCGATGACGCGCGGCTCGCTCGTCCACCGCACCCTGGCGGAGGTCGAGTGGCTCGAGGACTTCCAGGCGACGGACGCGGAGCTCCTCGCGCTCGGCGTGGAGCTGGAGAGCGACGAGGGCCTGCGCGCGGAGGCGCTCGCCGAGGTGCGCACCGCGCTCGGCCGCGAGCACATCGCCGCATTGTTGTCGCGCGCCGGACGCGAGGGCCTCGAGGTCTGGCGCGAGCGCGACTTCTCGCTCGTCCTTCCGGACGCAGGGGGCGGGGAGCACATCTGGACCGGCGCGTTCGACCGCGTCGTCCTCGCCGAGGACGGCGCCGAGATCATCGACTACAAGACGGACCGGATCCCCGCGGGCGGGCTCGCGCAGCGCGTCGAATTCTATCGACCGCAACTCGAAGGCTACCGGCGCGTGCTCGCTCAGCTCACAGGCCTCGATGAGTCACGGATCCGCTGCCGGCTCGCGTTCCTGAGCTCGGGCGAGGTCGTCGACCTCTGACGCGCCCAACCGCGCGGACCCTTGGTACGCCACCGACGGCACGGTCCCGAGACTCGAACGCGACTCAGCGTCGCGCCGAGGTCCCAAAGGCACCCAGCCAAGCGCAGCTCGTCGCTCCCCGCCCCGCGTCGGAGGCCGAACACCGCGTACAGCGCGACGACTCCGACGGCCTGCGGTGAGGCGACCCCGTAGAATGCTCCGATGCTCGGAATCACGGGTCGGTCGTTGCTCCTGCTCCTCGCGCCCGTGTGCGCGGCCATCTTCGCGTTGGACGCGCGCGCGGACGAGGAGCCCCTGCGCGTCTTCATCCGCGCCGGAGTCAAGACGCACGGTCCGGGCGAGCACGACCACCCGCGCTTCCTCGCGGAATGGACCGCACTGCTCACCGAACGCGGCGCGATCGCGGAGGGGGCGCTCACTTTCCCCAGCGCCGAGCAGCTCGAGCGCGCCGACGTGCTCGTGCTCTTCGCGGCGGAGGCGGGCTCCATTCACGGCGCGGAGCGCGCGCGGCTGGCGGCCTTCACCGCACGCGGCGGCGGAATCGTCGTGCTGCACGACGCGCTGACGGGCGACGACCCGGAGTGGTTCGCGTCGGTCGTCGGCGGCGCATGGCGGCACGGCACGGCAAGATGGCAGGAGGGCCGGACCGGCGTCTACTTCACCGATATCCAGCACCCGATCACGGCCGGCGCCCAGAACTTCGAGTTCGACGACGAGATCTACTACGAGCTCGACATGCATCCGGACGCCGTCGTGCTCGCGCACGGCTTCCACTCCGTCTTCGCGATCACGCCGCAGATGTGGACGTTCGAGCCGATGGGCCCCGAGGGCTACCGCGCCTTCGTCAGCATCCCCGGGCACCAGCACGCGAACTTCGCGCACCCGTCCTACCGCACGCTCGTCCTGCGCGGGATCGCGTGGGCCGGAGGGCGCGACGCGGATCTCCTCGTGACGCCGGACGAAATCGCGGGCCTCCCCTACCCCATGGGCGGTCCCGTGCCCCCGGAGGATGCGCACGAGAGCTTCGAGCTGCACGAGGACTTCACGATCGAGCTCGTCGCCGCCGAACCGCTCGTCGTCAATCCCGTCTCACTCGACTGGGACGCGCGCGGGCGCATGTGGGTCGCGCTGACCCCCGGCTACCCGGAGAAGGCCGAGTTCTCGGGCATTCCCGCGCACGACGAGATCGCGATTCTCGTCGACGAAGACGGGGATGGGCGCATGGACACGAAGCGCGTGTTCGCGGACGGCCTCGACCTCGTCACGAGCTTTGTGTTCCACAAGGACGGAGTGATCGTCGCGCAGGCGCCCGACATCCTGTGGCTGCGCGACACCGATGGCGACGACGTCGCGGATCGGCGCGAAGTGCTCTACACGGGCTTCGGCTACCGCGACACGCACGCGGTGATGAGCAACCTGCGCTGGGGCCTCGACGGCTGGATCTACGGCACGCAGGGCTACAGCGGTGCCGGCTCGGTGAACGTGCGCGGGGTGGACGAGTTCGGCAAGATCCCCGCCGGCGTCTTCCGCTTTCAGCCCGACGGCACCGCGATCGAGCACATCGCCTCGTTCGGTGACAACTCGTGGGGGCTCGACTTCGCACCCGACGGCGAGCTCTTCTTCACGCAGGCGAACGGTTCGCACTTGCGCCATCTCGTCATGACCGAGGGCGAGCTCGCGGGCTCGCGCGTCGGCGGCGTACGCAGCTGGCTCGACATCACCGATCACGAGCGCGCCTTCCCGTCCCGCTTCCACGAGCGTTCGACCTACGTCCAGATCGACTTCGCTGGCGGCTTCACGGCGGCAGCCGGGTGCCTTCTCTACGACGGCGGCGCATGGCCGAACCAGTACCGCGACTACCACTTCGTCTCGGAGCCGACGCTGCACCTCGTGCATCGCGACATCGTCAAGCAGTCGGGCGTCACGTTCTACGCGACGAAGCCGCGCCAGCAGGAGTTTCTCACCTCGTCCGACCTCTGGTTCCGGCCCATTCACGCGCGCGCGGGACCGGACGGCGCGCTGTACTTGCTCGACTTCTACAACCAGGCGATCGTGCACAACGACCCGCGCGGGCCGGAGCACGGACCGACGAACGCGGCGCGCCGCCCCGACCGCGATCACGGGCATGGGCGCATCTGGCGTATCCAGCACAAGCGAGCGAAGGAGCGCGCGGAGCCGGAGTTGGCGACGCTCGAGCCGCCGGGGCTCATCGCGGCGCTCGAGTCGCCTAACGGATGGCGACGCGGGACGGCACAGCGCCTCCTGTGCGAACGACCGAGCGAGGCCGTGCGTGCGTTACTCGTAACGTTCGCACTGCACGCGCGGAAGCCCCAGGCTGAAATTCACGCGCTGTGGACACTCGCCCGCACGGGGCTCGTGGACGAGGGTCTGCTCGTCGAGGCCATGCGCGACAGGAAAGCGAGCGTGCGCAAGAACGGCGCGCGGCTCGCGGGGCTGCGCGCGATGGACCGCTACCTCGCGGTCGTGCCGGTGTGGAGCGGTACACGCGCGCACGGGGAGCTCCTGCGGCTCCTCGACGACAGGGACGTGCGCGTGCGGCTGCTCACGATCATCGCGCTGGCCGCTTATCCCGTTCCGGAGTTCGCCGCCGAGCGGCTCGTACGCCTCTGGAGTCGGGCGGAGGAGAACTGGACGCGCTCGGCGATCCTGCGCCTCGGCACCTTCCAGCCCGAGGTCTTCGCGCGCGCTGCCCTGGTGCCGGCGGGAAGCCAAGAATTCGTCGAGGCGCTCTTCGGCGCGGTCGGGCGGCAACGCATCGAGGAGCGCGCCGTGGCGCTCGTGCGGATCGTCGCCGTGGCCGTGGACGCGCCGCCCGCGCTGCGCAAAGCCGCGCTCACGAGGCTAGCGGCGCAGCTCGGCGGCTTCGACGCACCGCCGAGCCTGATGCCGGGGCCGGCGGGTGCCCTCGTTCGCCTGGTCCAGAGCGAAGACGTGGGCGTCGCCGTCGCCGCGCTCCCGTTTGCCCAGCGCTGGCCCGCCGGTGAAGTGCTGACGCACGAGCTCGTGTCCCTCGCGGGCCGCCTCTTCGAGCAGCTCGAGGACGTCGAACAACCGGACGACGTTCGCATCGAGAGTCTAGTCGCGCTCCTGGCGTCGACTGGCGGCCAGCGTGCGGTCCACGCTTCCGAGGACATGCTGCAGCCGTGGCATTCCCCCGACGTGCAGGAGCGTGTGATCGATGCGCTCGGCGACTCCGGCAACGCCGCCGTCGCCGAAGTGCTCACCTATTCCTGGACCGGGCTCGGCGAACGCGCACGCGAGCGCGCGTTCGACCGCCTCATGCGCCGGCCCGAGTGGACGGCCGCCGTGCTCGACCGGCTCGCGTCGGAGGAGTGGAGCCTGCGCGACCTCGGGCCGCACCGCGTCTTCCGGCTGCGCCATCACCCCGATGCGGATATCGCGCGCCGCGCCAACGAGGTGCTCGACCGGATCGCGGGCAGCCCCGACGAAGCGAAAGCGGCGATCGTCGCGCGGCTCCTGCCCATCGTGACCTCGCCGGCCGACGTCAGGCACGGCGCCGAGCTCTTCCGCACTAACTGCGCCACCTGCCACAGCTACGAAGGCGAGGGCGCGAACGTCGGCCCCGACCTCACGGGCATCGGCGCGCACGGCGTGGAGACGCTCCTCCCGATTCTCATCGACCCCTCGCGCGAGGTCGACGCTGCCTACGTCGAGTACGTGGCGCAGACCGTGGACGGCGAGACGTTCGGGGGCGTGCTCGTGCGCGAGGGCCGCGACTCGATCGTCCTGCGCAACACGAGCGGCGACCACGAGGTCCTGCGCGTGGACCTCGAGGTCTTGCAGTCGACCGGGCGCTCGCCCATGCCGACGGGCTTCGAGGAGCTCGGAGCCGAAGCCCTGCGCGACATCCTCGGCTACCTCTGCGCGGGAAGCGCAGGCTTTCGACTGCTCGACCTCGACGGGCTCTGCAGCGCGAATACGGAGCAGGGCATGTACGACCCGGTGAAGGATCCCTACCCCTTGCTCTTCGCCCGGTACGGCGTCGTCGAGGTGAGCGGCGTGCCGTTCGAGATCCTCGACCCGAGTCGCACGAAGAACGGCGCCAATGCGCTCGTGCTGCAAGGCGGCATGAACCGCGGCTGGCAGTGCCGCGAGGACGCGCCGCAGCGGGTCGACGTGCGCGTCGGCTTCGCCATGCGCAAGCTGCACGTCCTCGGTGGCATCGCGGGCTGGGGCTACCCTTTCACGCAAGAGCAGGCGGGCGCGGTCAAGGTAACCTGGAAATACGCGGATGGCGTGACCGCCGAGACCACGCTGCGCGATGGCGAAGAGTTCGCGGACTGGGTGCGACGGATCGACGTACCGGGCTCGCAGTTCGCCGAGGGCGTCCTTGCGCAAGGCAGCCGCCGCAACGTGCGGACGTTCGCGCTCGAGTCGCCGCGTGAAGGGGTCGTCGAGAGCATCGCGCTCGAGAGCTATGTCAATCACCTCGCGCCGACCTTCATCGCGCTGACGGCGCAGCTCGGTGACGACGCGCCGGAGGCCGAGGCCGCCCCGATCGAGGCGCGCACCGCCGCCGCGCGCGTGCTCCTCGTCGGCGGCGGCTCGAGCCACGACTTCGCCAAGTGGGTGGGCGGCACGGATACACGAATCCTCGCCCCGGTCGTGGACGGCCCCGTGCGCTACACGGAGGACCCGGCCGCGATCCTGCCCGCGCTCGACGGCCTCGCCGTGCTGTTCCTCACGGGCAACCGGCCCCTCGCGGGTGACGCATTGCAGCAGGGCATCTTCGACTTCGTCGGGCGCGGCGGTGGGCTCTTCGTCGGCCACGCCGCGGGCTGGTACGGCTGGGACTGGCCCGCGTACTACCGCGAGCTCGTGGGCGGCGGCTCGCGCAGCCATGAAGCTCTCGGAGCGTTCGACGTAACGGTCCATGCGGACCACGCGGTGACGGAGGGCCTGCCCGCGGCGTTCATAATCATCGACGAGCTCTACCGCTTCGAGCGCGACCCGGAGGGCGCTCCCATCGAAGTGCTCGCGACCGGACACTCGCGCACGAGCGGCGCGAGCTTCCCCGTCCTCTGGGTCGTCGAGAGTCCAGGCGGCCGCGTCGTCTGCACGACGCTCGGTCACGACGGCCGCGCCCACCAACACCCCGCGTACGTGACCCTGATCCGAAACTCCGTCCGCTGGCTGTCCGAGCGCTGACCATGTGCCGGGAACACTTCCTCCGATTCGTGACCGCGGCCGAGGCCGAGGTCGAAGAGCTCCCGTGGGGCCCGCACGAGTGGCTCGCCCGCCCCGGTCTCGTCGACGCGCAGCAGCTCCAACTGGTGCGCGTCACCATGCCCCCCGGCAAGGCGCACCAGTTCCATCGCCACCCGTGCATGGAGGAGATCATCTACGTCGTCGAGGGCCGCGCCGAGCAGTGGGTCGGCCGCGAGAGCCGCGTCCTCGGGCCCGGCGAGACCGCGCACGTCCCTGTGAACGAGGTCCACGGGACCTACAACGTGTTCGGGGAGCGCCTCGTCTTCCTGGCGATCCTGTCGCCGGCCGAGTTCGACGGCCCGGCCCTCATCGACGTGTCCAGGGACGAGCCCTGGAGCTCACTGAAGGCCCCCGTCGATTTCTGACGCAAGGGGGTCCACTCCGGGCCCGCGGCGACCGAGAGGGACTCCGGGTCATGGCACCC
>SMVB01026036.1_pt1 | contig 11410 bp, 5 predicted proteins | sample 2456461 | NCBI WGS metagenome assembly SMVB01 (sample SAMN11095934, study PRJNA526329) | marine sediment metagenome | biome: Marine sediment; feature: Surficial sediment; material: Deep marine sediment; isolation source: Hadal surficial sediment | place: Pacific Ocean | collected 2014-05 | depth 0-1...
GTCAGACGGTCGCATAGTAAGGAGGTCTATTCCGGTCACATGGTTTACACCTTATACCGGACACTATAGTTAACACTTCGTCCGGGCCGAAAGGGTAAGGGCCGGCTTCCATCCACTCGAATTCTGCCTAGGTGCCCATTTCGACGCGGCACAATTCGACTTTGCTTTATCGTTGATGATTCGTCAGCTTGCCACTATTGGCATAGTTCAGAAGTAGAATCTCGGTTTTTCGATTTGCCTGCGGGGCGTGGTAGAAATCGATTCCAAATCGTCGGCCGATGCGTCATTAATAGTACCGATGAGATTAGTTGTTTATCGCTAATTCTTCGAGGCTCATGGCATCGGATGACAGTGTGCCCATTTTTTGTTTGGTTGTGTGTCCCGCCCAAGGAGGCGGACCTTGTTCGACAAAACGCGTTAGCGTTTTGCTCCGAGCGGCGTAGCTGCGAGCCCGAAGGGCTGCGTATTAGTCACAAAAAAACCGCGGCTGGTTGAGGCCAGCCGCGGTCTTCCATGTTGGGATCAGAATCTCCGACCGAATCGGATACCATACGACCGTGGCCGATTGGGACTGGCGGTCCAGACATGTCCCGGCGGTCGGTTATAACCTGGAAGGCTGCCGCCATAGCCAGGGTCTGCAAAATCAACTTCCCCACGCTCATCGAACAGGTTATTGACGAAAAAGGTGGCCGTCCAGCTGTCCCGTTCAATGCCCGCGCTTATATTCACCAGGGAGTAAGCGCTCATCTCCCGTCTGGCGGGAACATTCAGCGTGTCAAGGTCGTTCCAGCGTTTGCCCGTGTAAGCTACAGCGGCCTGGAAGAAACTGGGCACGGAACCGACGACAAAATTACTCCGCCAGATGCCGGTCAACTGTAATTCCGGCACATAGGGCATAGGTGTGCCTGTCGGAGCATTTGCGGGCAGGCCTGCAATACGATCGTCATCCAGGCGCCAGAAATCGGTCTGGAGCTCGGCATCGTTATAGGAGCCTGCGAAGGTCAGCATGTTGTTGTCATTGGCCGCCCAAGTCAGATCCCATTCCACGCCCTTGGTCTGGGAGTTACCGACATTCTGAACAATGGTCAGGTTGGAAATAGCGAAGTCGAGGAAACCAAACTGGAAATTATCCCAATCGATGATATAGACCGCACCGTTGAATCGCACATGACCATCGGCAAGCATCAATTTCCAGCCGAACTCGTAGTTGGTGACAAAATCAGGATCGTACTTGGGGATGCCGGGCACTCGCGCGCGATTCACACCACCGGCCCGGAATCCTTCGGACCAGGTGACATAAAGCAACTTGTCGGTATCCAGGTGGTATTCCAGATTGGCCTTGAAGGCCCAGTCATCGCCTTTGGCCACGTCATCCAGGACCCGGGTGTCGAAACAGGGATACTGTATCTCGCCGCCATCCGCTGCAGCGATCTCGACAAAAACACCGCTAATGTATTGGCCGGTGCAATGCCGGACAAAACCGTTGAAACCGTAGAGTGAATTCTCGTATTCGAAGTACCTGGCGCCAACCATGCCCGTGAATTGATCGTTGAAGTCAAAGCTCAATTCTCCGAAAAAGGCGGTGTCTTGATCTTCACGTATCTGGTACGTCTGCCACACCGTGGTGCCTCCAAATTCACGGTCGCCGGTGGGGGGCAGGACCACCGTTAGGGCGGGGTCCAGATCAGGAACGATCCACTGCAGGTCAAAGTTGTGCTCCTGTGACTGATAAAACGCGCCGGCAAGCCACCGAAGGCGCTGATCCGTTGAGGACTGGAAGCGCAATTCATGGCTCTGCCGCTTATAGTTCTCCAGGCCACCTACATATTGCGTGCCGTCGGCGCACTCGCCGGCGACGTTGTAGTAAATACAGATGTCAGGGCCTCCATAGTAATTCAAATAGTAGTAGGCCAAGTACTCGGTATAATCGCTGTAGTCGTATTCACTGATATTGTCCCGATCCAGGTAAGCGCCCGCATAGACGACGTCGATATCTCCGATACTGCCATTCAGCGTTAATGAGGCCTGGTACCATTCATCCTCGGCAAACGAATCCCACATCTTGCCGGTCTGCAAATCGCCAAAGAAATCCGGATTGTGCGTCCACTCGCCATCAATGTCCGAAGTCTGATACATGATGCCCGGCGTGACAGACCAATTGTCGTTCAGGTCAATTTTCAGCAAGGCACGCAGGCCCGTGGTCGTTACTTCGTTGTAGTTATCCTTGACAATACTGGAATTATCGACTGTAACGGTCTGCGGCCCTGGAAAGGTCATGGTGGTCAGCACATTATCGATATACCCACCAGTCTGCGTGTGCCAGGCCACCAGCCTGACTGCGGCGCGCTCACCCAGTGGAAAGTTCCAGTAACCATTCAGGTTATAACCCGGATCACCGCCCTCGGTTGTGTTGGCTTCCAGGTCAAAGCCGCCTAGGTTTTCACCCATGACCGGCTTATTGGTGATGATCCGGATCGTGCCCGACTGGCTGCCCTGGCCATAGAGCGTGCCTTGCGGGCCGGATAGCGTTTCAATCCGGGCGATGTCGTACATGTGGATATTCAGGATCTGGTTGATCGTGGTTACCGGTTGTTCGTCCAGGTAATAGCCGACGCTGGGCATGGAAGTGGAGTGGTTGCCGTCGCCGCCACTGGCAATGCCACGCATGTAAATCTGGGCAAAGCCGGGCCAAACTGAGTCATGGGAAACGGTCGGCAGGAAATCAATGAAGTCTGCGAAGCCCCTTATTCCCATGTTTTCCAGTTGCTCGTTGCCCAGTACCATGACTGATACGGCCACATCCTGGAGGTTCTGCTCCCGCTTTGCGGCGGTAACGACTATTTCGTCAAGAGGAGCTGAACTACCGTCCTGAGCCTGCGCCGGCGCCACAATCATAGCGGCAACGGCAGAACCCGTCAGAGCCAAAGAAATAGCTCTTGCCAACTGATTTCGTTCGAATTTCATCACCCGATCCCCCTGTACCCAATTGTTAACGGTGCTTTATGAGTTACTAACAATTATGCGCTTAAGGAATTTGACAGTCTAGTTTGAGAACATCCTCAAGTTAGATCAAAACTACCAAGTTGATACATGTATGAGACTATATTATATGCACGCCGTAATTCGAAAGTGCTCCCCCGCGGGTTGTAATCGTGGATAATATCGTCCATGTCAATGGCCGATAGAACCGACAGAGGTAGCCTGCAAATCGCCCTCAAGAATGCGGCTGATCTGCTCGCTCACGATCCGCAGTTGGCACAAGAGCAGGCGCATGAGATTCTGAAAGTGTATCCGGATGCTGTTGAGGCCAAACGGATACTTGCTAATGCTTTTCGCCTGCAGAAAATGCCACAGAAGGGGCTGGATGTTTTAGCGCCACTGCTTGCCGGACAAACTGATTCTCCTGATGTCTTGCATGAAACTGCACAATGCCTGGGTGGCGTTGGGCGGGGTGATGATGCCATCAATGCCCTGCGAACAGCAGTCACGATTGACCCAAAGCATGCGGCGGCCTGGCAAAGCCTCGGCCATCAGTTGGCGGTCGCTGGTGATGAAGAAGGCAGCCGCCACGCTTTTCAACGCCACTTTGAACTATCGACCCCCCATCCGGAGCTGGTCGAGGCCAGCAAACTGTTGCGCGAAGGCAAACTGGGCAAGGCGGAACGCATTGTTCGCGACTTGCTGAAAAAGCACCCCGCTGATGTGTCCGCCATTCGGGTGCTGGCCGATATCGGCGTCAAACTGAGGCAATATGAAGATGCCAGTCATCTGCTGGAGCGCTGCCTGGAACTGGCGCCGGATTTTCATGCGGCAAGACACAGTTACGCAATGGTTCTGATGCGCCGGCAGAAGCCGGAGGCTGCAATACATGAGGCTGAGAAATTACTGGCACAGGAACCGAACAATCCCAATTTTCTGATGCTCAAGGCCTCCGTTCTGACTCGAATCGGGGACCAGTCAGGGGCGCTTGAGATTTACGAAAAGATACTGAAGAACTACCCCAACCAGGCCAGGGCCCAGATGAGCTACGGCCACACGCTCAAAACGGTGGGAAGGCTGGATGAAGCCATCGAGGCCTACAAAAAATGCATCCGCCTGAGCCCCGAGGTGGGTGAAGCCTATTGGAGCCTGGCTAACCTGAAGACCTTTCGCTTCAGTGACGAAGACATCGACAACATGCGCAGGCAGGTAACGACAGAAGGCGGCGATGCCGATGACCAGTCGCATCTGGCCTTTGCACTGGGGAAAGCATTGGAGGACCGCAGGGGATACGACGAATCGTTCAAATTTTACAGGCGCGGCAACGCCATCCGGCGAGTTGAGCATCGCCACAACCTCAAAGTCAATGTCCTGGAGTCGCTGCGGCAGGTTCGGGCCTTGCCGAGGGCGTTCTTTGAGCAACGCAAGGGTTGGGGTTGCCAGGCGCCGGATCCAATTTTCGTCGTTGGTTTGCCGCGCGCCGGCTCGACCTTGCTGGAACAGATTCTGGCCAGCCATTCACAGGTTGAAGGCACATCTGAACTGCAGGATGTCATCACGATTTCGCGCAAGCTGGGCAACAAGAACCGGGAAAACCCAGCGGGAAAATATCCGGAAGTCCTTGCAGAGCTGACCCAGGACCGTTTCCGGGAGTTGGGCGAGAGTTACCTGGAAACCACTCGTGTCCATCGCTCTGATACCCCATTTTTTATCGATAAGATGCCCAATAATTTTCGCCACATCGGATTGATCCACCTGATTCTGCCGAACAGCAAGATCATCGACGCGAGGCGCCACCCGATGGGCGGTTGTTTTTCCGGCTTCAAGCAGTTGTTCGCCCACGGTCAGACATTCACTTATGGCCTGGAAGACATCGGCAAGTACTATCGCGATTACTTCAAGGTGATGGACCACTGGGACGCGGTCTTGCCCGGCCGGGTGCACCGCGTGCAGTACGAAGAAATGGTGGCCGACACCGAAGCACAAATCCGCGCGCTGCTGGATTATTGCGAACTGGATTTTGAAGAACAGTGCCTGAGGTTTTACGAAACCGACCGGGCCATACGCACGCCCAGCGCAGAACAGGTCCGCAAGCCGATCTACAAAGAAGGTCTGGAGCAGTGGCGAAATTTTGAGGCTCACCTCGATCCGCTCAAGGAAGCGTTGGGGCCGGAGGTCCGGCGGCAGTATTCCATAGACCTCTAAGCATGGACTTACCAGAATCGCTGCAGCGGGCGTTTAGCTACCTGCAATCCGGCGCGCTGGGAAAGTGTGTGTCTGTGTGTGATGAAATCCTGACCGAGAATCCGGGGTTGATCCAGGCACTGTATCTGCGCGGATGCGCCGCATTTCAGACTGGCGACATCGCCCAGTCGGTCAGTGACCTCGAAATCGTCTATGGCAACCATCCGGAGCACCTGCACGCGGCCTATTATTTAGGGCGATCTTTGCGGGCAGCGGGCAGGCTTGAAGAGGCGCTGGCGCCGCTGCAAATGGCCCTGGGCGAGAACGAATTCACAGTGCTTGCCCGCTACGAGCTCGCCACCTGCCTGGCTCGGTTGCGACGCAGACCCGAGGCTATCGATCACTACCAGGCCATCCTGAGGCTGCAGCCCGGCAATGGGGAGGTGGCCGCGAATCTGGCGTCATTGCTGGAACGCGAAAACCGACTGGACGAAGCCGAAAGCTGGACAGGCAAGGCGCTGCTGATGAATTCGACCAATGAGACGGCCCAAATGACGCGCGCCACGCTGGATCGGCGCAGCGGAAAATATCCGGAAGCAGTGCAGGGACTCCGGGATTTGATCCCGGGAATTAGCAATCCCATCAACCGCAGCATCGCCTGGAATCAGTTGGGTCAGTGCCTGGAAGGCCAGGGGGACTGGGATGAGGCCTTCAATGCCTTCAGTGAATCCAACCGGATCTTAAGGAAGCATCATCCGGGCTCCCGCCCGGACCCGCGAGGTCCGCACGGTCTGCAGACGCTGGCCCGGATTCAAGAGTGGCTGAAGGAAAAGCCTATGGCGGGTTGGAATGAGCCGGCCACTCATGACACGGGCGGTATTGCATTCCTCGTTGGCTTTCCAAGGTCCGGCACCACGCTGCTGGATCGCATGCTCTGGGCGCATCCGGATATCGAAGTGCTGGAAGAAAAAAGCCTGTTCTCCTGCCTTCACCAGGACTGGTCGGAACCCGGTACGCTGGAGGCGCTGACCGACGTCAACGAAGCGCAGATCACCGATGCCCGCCAAACTTACCGACGGGAAATGTCACGCCACCGGCGTCAGCCGCAGCGATCCCTTGTGATCGACAAGCTGCCGCTGAATCTGGCCTACCTTTTCCTGATTCACCGGCTGTTTCCGGAAGCACCGGTTATATTTCTGCAGCGCCATCCCTTGGATGTCTGTATCAGCTGTTATTTTCAGGCTTTTGAGCTTGAAGCATCGATGGCCTACTTTCTCGATATCCAGCAAACTGCGTGGTACTACAATGCTGTTATGCAAGTGGCGGCACTGTCCATGGACCAGGTCGGCAGTCCACTACACCTACTGCGTTACGAAGATCTCGTGGCCGAGCCGAAAGACCAACTCACGGCATTGCTTAACTTCCTCGGTCTGGAAAGTCACGATTTGATGCTGGAATACCAGCAGCAGGGCGGCAGCGGAATAAGCAATACTCCCAGCTATCAACAGGTGTCGCAACCACTGCATACCCGATCGATCGGAAAGTGGCGGCATTACTCAAAACAGCTTGAATCCAGTCTTCCGGTCCTGCAGCCTTGGGTGAATCGGCTTGGATATCAGGAAACGAACACAGCTAAGAGCGCTGACTAAGGCCCCGGAAATCCGGGCCATGTGCCGCTGGCTGTTTGACATGTATCAGGGGAGAACGATGCGGAAGTCCGAAAATAATAATGCAATTTCCAGAAGTATCATTGCCGGAGTATTGTTGTGGGCAGTCGGTGCATCGCCCAGTCTGGCGACAGATACCGTTGAACCGGAACTGTATTCGGCCATGGAATGGCGCCTGGTCGGGCCATACAGAGGCGGTCGAGTTACGACGGTTACAGGCGTAGCGGATGACCCGCAATTGTATTACATGGGCGCGACCGGCGGCGGTGTGTGGAAAACGAAAAATGCCGGAATAACCTGGGAGAATATCTCGGACGAGTTCTTTGGCGTCGGCACGATTGGCGCTATTGCGGTCGCGGAATCCGACCCAAATGTTATTTACGCAGGCACCGGAGAAAAGTCGATCCGCGGTGTGACTACCAGCCAGGGGAACGGGCTGTACAAGTCAACTGACGCCGGCGCGACCTGGTCGCATATTGGATTGCCAAAGGCCGGGCAGATCGCGCGCATCAAGATTCATCCGACCAACCCGGATGTTGCCTACGTCGCGGCGCAAGGTCAGATCTGGGGCCCCAACCCGGAACGCGGTGTTTATCGTACGACCGACGGCGGAAAAAACTGGGAGCAGGTACTGAGTGTCGATGCGCAGACCGGTGCTACTGATCTCAAAATGGACCCAAGCAATCCGCGCATACTGTATGCAGCGATGTGGGAGCATGGTCGCAAGCCATGGTATGTGCTGTCCGGTGGCACCGCCGGTGGCATCTTCAAGTCGACGGATGCCGGCGACAACTGGGAGAAACTCACGGAAGGCCTGCCGGAGTTGATTGGCAAGATTGGTGTGGATGTTTCTGCCAGTAACCCAAATCGTGTTTACGCAATCGTTGAGGCCATGCCCGGTGAGGGTGGCCTCTACCGCAGCGACGACGGCGGCGCCTCATGGGAGCTGAAAAACGGTTCGCGTATTCTGTGGACTCGTTCTTGGTATTACATGCACATCGCGGCCGACCCGGTCAATGACGACATCGTTTACATCATGAACGCGCCATTCATGAAGTCGATTGACGGAGGCGTAACGTTCGAAAAAAAGGAAATGCCACACGGCGATCATCATGATCACTGGATCAATCCGAATAACAACCAGAACATGATCAATGGCAGCGATGGCGGTGCGGCCATCACGTTTGACGGCGGGGAATCCTGGTCCAGCATCATGAACCAGCCGACAGCACAGTTCTATCGGGTCAACACGGATAATCAGTTCCCATACCGGATTTACGCGGGGCAGCAGGACAACAGTACGGTCGCGATTCTCAGTCAAACCTATGATGATGGAATTGGCAGTGATGACTTTTTCGCAGTCGGTGGTGGCGAGAGCGCACACATTGCTTTCGATCCGGACAATCCGCGTCTGGTCTATGCGACCACGATCAACGGTACGCTGACGGAATACGATACCGATAACGAGCGTGTGCGAGAGATCAAGCCATATCCGGAATTCGTATACGGCATGGAGTCGAAGGATCTCCGCTATCGAACCAACTGGAATGCTCCGGTTACCGCGGCACCGCAAGATCCAGGCGTTATCTACTACGGTACGGATAAACTGTTAAGGACCATTGATCGCGGGGTGACATTCGAAGAAATAAGTCCGGACCTTACAAAGAATGAAAAAGACAAACAGGGCCTGAACGGGGGGCCGATAACGGCGGAGAACGTCGGTGCCGAGTTCTACGGCACGATTCTGACTATCACTGCATCGCCACACGAACGCGGTACGGTCTGGGTCGGCAGTGACGATGGACTGATTCACGTAACCCGTGACGACGGCGAGAGTTGGTCTGATGTCACACCTGGCGACCTGCGTGGCGCAATGGTCAATGCTATCGATGTGAGCCCACACGAGCCGAGCACCGCCTACGTCACCGTCGCCGGCTACAAGATGAATGATTTCCAACCCTACATCTATAAACTGACGGACTATGGAAGGCGCTCGAAGAGAATCGACAAAGACCTTCCGGATGACAACTTCATCCGTGTGGTTCGCGAGGACCCCGAACGGCAGGGGCTGCTCTACGCCGGCGGTGAAGCCGGCATCTATGTGTCTTTCGATGACGGGAAGCACTGGCAGTCTCTGGCGCTGAACCTGCCGCCCGTACCGGTTACCGACCTGACAATACGGCAGGACGACCTCGTCGCTGCTACGCAGGGACGTGCTTTCTGGGTGCTTGATGACCTTTCCCCCCTTCGCCAGATGCGTGCCGATTTGGCAGCCAAGCAATTGCATATCTTCACGCCCGCGCCGGTCGAGACAATCAAGGGGCGCGTCGAACCGCAAGCTCATGAAGGCATGAATCCGCCGCGCGGAATTGTTCTCAACTATCATATTCGCGATGAGCAGGAAGGGCCGCTGACAATCGAAATCATAAACAGTGACGGCAACAACGTGCGCAGCTATTCGAGTGAGGAGCGTGATTTCGAGCGCTGCATCATTGGCAATATGGATCAGCGTCTGCCGTTTGAAGTCGAATACCCGACGAAGGAGAAGGGGGCGAATAAATGGGTTTGGGATTTACGCCGGGATGGTTTGCATTGCATTGATGACATCAGGTTGTTCGAAGGGTTCGCTGGTGCGTATGTGATGCCTGGTACGTACCAGGCCCGTATATCGATTGGCGACGTTGAGGACACGGCGACACTCACCGTCGTTGCGGATCGCCGGGTCGAAGCCAGTAGCAGCGATTTCGCGGATGTCGACAGCAGGATTGTCGAGATGACAACGTTAATGAACGAGCTGCTCGACGGTCTTGCGGCGATTCGAAAGTCGCGTGCGCAGATTGAAGCGTTGTTGGCTGATTTCCCGGACGCAAAACCTTTGCACCGATCGGGCGCAGCGGCGATCGCACGTCTTAGCAGCTGGGAAACGCGCGTCCTGCAGGTTGAATTCGAAACTTACGAAGACGAAGACAACTTGCCCGGCAAACTCGTCAAACAGGTGCGGCATTTGTTGGATGTAATCGACGATGCAGGGCCGCCGCTAGCGGCGGGCGCCCTTGAGCGACTGGAAGATCTGAAAAAGGAATGGGCGGCTTTGCAGGCCGAGCTGGGTGAAATCTCGGCGTCAGACATTGCTGCTGTGAATGCTTGGGCCAGGACCAACGCCATCAAGCACGTAACGCCGCCATGACGCTACGATAAGATCGGGTTCTCAATCGGCTCGGGCCTGCAGGTCATCGACGTTACATACGATCCGGTCACAGGATTGCGACTTACCGTGTGAGCATTGTGTGACTGAGTTCTGCGCAGTTGTGCAAAGTACTGCATTTGCAATGGACGTCGTGCCGGTTAATATTAATTAATTGCAACACTTACAATTAGAAAAGCGTCCTCCGAAGACTCCGGCCTCACTTAAACGATTATTTGTGCCGATAGATGCTTGAACCGAGAAAACGCGCTGCGTGAATTTTGCGTGAACTAGTTGTGCATTGTCCTGCATAGTACTGCAAATTGCGCAACGGGCGCTCCGCTAACTTATTGAAATATAAAGCCAGAAGCGTACGAACACCGGACTGAAAATCTGCGTGTCGGTGGTTCGATTCCGCCCCTGGCCACCATTTCAAATCAGTACCTTAGGTCGAATCCGACCCGCTTACGTTGCTTCAAAAACGTCCCAGGTGCCCATTTGGTGCCCACTTCGACGCGGCACTAATCGGGCTTGCCTCATGTTGAACGTCTGCTTTCGGTTTCAATGCAGGCATTCAGGATGGCCGTGTGAAGACACATCTGTCCGCTTGTCCGTCTTATTGGACGCTTTTGAACTAGAATATTAATAAGATGGCGATGGCGGCAGCATGTCGTCGTAACGAGTCGAAGAACAAGCCCCTCTGCGATGGGGGTCACAAGAAAATCGGCGTCGAAGCCGATTGAATGATCCATCACGCCCAGCGAATGGGAGGAGAGTATGTAATGACGGAAAGTGTTTACAAGGTGGTCGAGCTAGTGGGAACCAGCACTGAATCTTGGGAGAAGGCTGCCGCAGCTGCAGTCCAGAAAGCGGGGCAGAGCCTGCGAGACCTGCGCATTGCCGAGATAGGGCAACTCGACATGCAGATTAAGGACGGGAAAGTTGACACCTATCGGGCAAAAGTGAAGGTCTCCTTCAAGTACGAAGGTGGTAGCTGAGTAGCCTTGCAGTTGTTTCGCCTCGGCTCGTTTGATTCAAGGCAGTGGGGTGCTCGGTATAGTTAATCGGGTTGCAAGGAACAAGAGCAGAGCACCCGGGTACCGCCCCCCGCTCCAGGTGCCCATGGTGCCCACTTCGGCGGGGGTCAGGATGCAAGCCTGTCGCTCAAAAGGATATTAGTCAGGTGATGAGCGACCTGCCGAGCCGGGGTGAAAATCTCGTGTCGGAGAATGTAAGTCCTGCCTGTTGGCAGGATGTCAAATAACTGCGATATTGTTCGGCCCGCATTAGAGAATCGCCCCATGAGTATTTCCGTCTACGATCAAAGTATCGCCCGCATGAGTCATATGCTGCAAAACCTGGACAATATTGTTTCCAAGGCCGAAGCCTACGCCGA
>SMVB01096677.1_pt1 | contig 11410 bp, 16 predicted proteins | sample 2456461 | NCBI WGS metagenome assembly SMVB01 (sample SAMN11095934, study PRJNA526329) | marine sediment metagenome | biome: Marine sediment; feature: Surficial sediment; material: Deep marine sediment; isolation source: Hadal surficial sediment | place: Pacific Ocean | collected 2014-05 | depth...
AGTGAGGTCAAGCAAGTGCGAGCCGGCCTCGGTATGTCCGTATTGTCTACGTCGAAGGGCATGCTTTGTGACCGTGATGCCCGAGCCGCCAAGGTCGGCGGCGAAGTGATCTGCGAGGTCTGGTAAGCGATGTCGCGTATTGGCAAACAACCGATAGAGATTCCCGATGGCGTGACCGTCGAAGTCGCGAACGGCGCGGTCCAGGCGAAGGGGCCCAAGGGCACCCTTCGATGCCTGGTACCGGCCGGAATCGGTGCAAAGGTAGAAGGCGGCAAGCTGATTTTCGAACGCTCGGATGATACGAAGCAGTCGCGTTCACGACACGGGCTTGCTCGGGCCCTCGCGAACAACATGGTCGTCGGTGTCAGCACCGGGTTTTCGAAACAACTCGAGATCGAAGGTGTCGGCTACAGGGCGGACGTGAAGGGCAAGGTCCTCAATCTACTTCTCGGCTTTTCACATCCGGTCACCGTCGATATCCCGGAAGGGCTGAAGGTTGCCGTCGAAGGAAATACGAAACTGCACATCGAAGGTGCGGATATACAGCTGGTCGGTCAATTCGCCGCTGAAGTCAGGAGTTTGCGGCCGCCGGAGCCCTACAAGGGCAAAGGAATCCGTTATCACGATGAACATATCCGGCGAAAGGTCGGCAAGGCCGGCGCCTGAGACGTTCCTTTTGCGTCGCGGTATTCATCCCCGCTGCGACGAAATTTCGATGCCGCGGCGCAATTCTGGCGCAACGGCGCTGAGGTCGACATGAAGAAGAAAATTACGAATGCGAAGCGACGGAAGTGGTTGGCGCGAAGAGCGCGGACACGAACCTCGCTCGCACGAACCGAGCGGATCGTGCTGACGGTCTTTCGCTCCTCGAAGCATATCTACGCCCAGCTCGTCGAGAATGCGACGGGGCAGACGCTTGCAGCGGCTTCGACGCGAGACCGCTCGGTCGTCGCCGCCGGTTCGACGGGCAATGTGGAGGCCGCCAAGAAGGTGGGTGAAGCAATTGCGAAGATTGCAAAAGAAAAGAGCATCAATGAGGTGGTCTTCAATCGAAACGGGTTCCTCTTTCACGGCCGTGTAAAGGCTGTGGCGGATGGAGCACGCGAGGCGGGGCTTCAGTTCTGACATGGCATCTGTAATTCAATCCTCGACGTTGAATCCGAATGATTACGAACTCAATGATCGGGTCATTCACATCAATCGCGTATCGAAGGTCGTCAAGGGCGGCCGGCGCTTCAGCTTCTCCGCGCTCGTCGTGGTCGGTGATGGCCAGGGCATCGTCGGCGTCGGACTCGGAAAGGCCGGCGAAGTTCCCGAGGCGATCCGGAAGGGTGTGGAGAAGGCACGCAAATCCCTGATCCAGATTCCGCTGCTCGACGGAAGGACGCTGCCGCATGATGTGATCGGCGTTTCGGGCGCCGGTCGAGTGTTGATGCTTCCGGCCTCTCCCGGTACGGGCGTGATCGCGGGGGGTCCTGTGCGTGCAGTCGTCGAGTCTGCTGGGGTGAGCGATATCCTCACCAAGACCCTCGGCACGAATACCCCGCGAAACGTCGTAAATGCGGTCATGGCGGGCTTGAGTTCATTGCGCGATCCCGATGAGCGTCTCGCGCAGCTCGGCCGGAGTCGCTGATGGCCGCCAAGAAGACCGTCAAGGTTCAACAGATCAAGAGCGCGATCGGATATACCCAGCGGCAACGCGCCACGCTGCGTGGACTCGGGCTACGAAGGATCAGACACATCGTCGAGCTCGAGGATACGGATGCCGTTCGTGGGATGATCGACAAAGTAAGCCACCTCGTCTTGGTGCTGGAGAGCTAGAGCGATGTTGAACACATTATCACCGCGTCCCGGTGCGCTTCACCGACGCAAGCGCGTCGGTCGCGGTCCCGGTTCGGGCAAGGGCAAGACCTGCGGAACCGGCGTCAAGGGTCAGGGAACCCGTTCGGGCAAGAAGATCAAGCCGTGGTTCGAGGGTGGGCAGATGCCGCTGACCCAACGGGTTCCGAAGCGGGGCTTCACCAATCGGTTCCGAGTCGAAAACGAGATCGTCAACCTTGGCGCTCTCGGCATCTTCGGTGAGGGCGCGACCGTCGACGCCAAGGCGCTGGCGGATCGAGGGCTGATTCGCGGATCCGGCAAGCCCGTCAAGGTTCTTGGCGAAGGCGACGCACCGAAGGGGCTCAAGCTGATCGTGAGCAAGGTCAGCGGGGCAGCCAAAGCAAAGATCGAAGCGGCGGGTGGAAGTGTGGAGAGCGCCTAAGTGATTACCGCGTTCCAGAACATCGCGCGCATCGAAGAACTTCGAAAGCGGATCCTCTTCACGGCAGCGATGCTCGCGGTCTACCGCGTGGGTTGCATCGTCGTGACGCCGGGAATCAACGGCAACGTGATTCGTCAGTTCTTCAGCGATATGTCCGGAACGATGTTTGGTCTGTTGAACGTCTTCTCTGGTGGCGCGATGGAATCGCTTTCGATCTTCGCGTTGGGCATCATGCCCTACATCAGCGCATCGATCATTTTCCAACTGTTGACCGTCGTCATCCCCGCCCTCGAACGCCTCAAGAAGGAGGGCAGTGAGGGTCAGAAGCGCATCACGCAATGGACGCGCTACGCGACGATCGGGCTCGCACTTTTCCAGAGCCTGCTGATGGCGATCGCACTCGAGAGCGGGCAATTCGGCTCTGGGGCCGTCTTGAACCCGGGCTGGGCGTTTCGGCTCACGACGATGATCACGCTCACCTCCGGTACCGCCTTCATCATGTGGTTGGGCGAGCAGGTGACCGAGCGTGGCATCGGAAATGGCATCTCTCTGATCATTTTTTCGGGCATCATCGTGGGTCTGCCCTCGGGCCTTTCGAACGTCATCGACCTGGTCAGAACGGACCAGTTCAGCATTCTCGAGGTCATCTTTCTGGGCGGCATCGTCATCGGCGCCATCGCCTTCGTGGTCTACGTCGAACGGGGGCAGCGCAGAATTCCAATCCAGCACGCGCGTCGTGGTGGCGGTACCGCCGCATCCGCGAACATGAGTTATTTCCCATTGCGCGTGAACAGTGCGGGCGTGATTCCGCCGATCTTCGCTTCATCGTTGTTGATGTTTCCCCTGACGATCCGCCAGTACAGCGAGAATCCGACGATTCAGCGCTTCATCGACGATTGGATGAATCCGGGCGACTTCATCTACAACGGGGTCTACGTGGCCCTGATCGTGTTCTTTTGTTTCTTCTATACGTCGATCGTCATCAACCCGGACGACGTCTCGGAAAACATCAAACGATCCGGGGGCTATATCCCCGGTGTGAGACCCGGACGCAAGACCGCGGAGTACATCGACGCGGTGCTGTCGCGTCTGACTATGATCGGTGCAATCTACGTCGCCGCGATCTGCGTGCTGCCGGTCATCCTCTCGCAGCGCATGGGTGTGCCCTTCTACTTCGGCGGTACGGCGCTCTTGATCGTGGTCAGTGTCGCGCTGGACACGATGGGACAGATCGAGGCGCATCTGGTTTCGCGTAAATACGAAGGCTTTGGGACGACGGGTCGGGTGCGGGGAAGACTGGGCCGATGAGCGCGACGCGAATCGTCATCCTCGGGCCGCCGGGCGCCGGCAAGGGAACCCAGGCGACGACGCTCGTCGAACGGCTTGGCATACCGCACGTTTCGACCGGGAATATGTTGCGTGCGGCGGTCGAGGCAGGGACGCCGATCGGAATGAAAGCGAAGGCGGTGATGGATGCGGGCGAGCTCGTCAGCGACGACATCGTCATTGGCATCGCCGAGGAGCGACTCTCGGAAGACGACGCCAAGGCAGGCTTCATCCTGGATGGATTCCCTCGAACTTCGGCCCAGGCCGAGGCGCTGCAGGAACTGCTCGGCAGGCTCGGAAGCGAACTGGATGTCTGTCTGGCGCTCACCGTCGAAACCGAAGCGGTGGTGGCTCGGCTCCGGAAGCGGGCCGAGATCGAGGGCCGCACGGACGATAACGAGGAGACGATTCGCGAGCGCATGCGGGTCTATGAAAAGGAGACCGCACCGCTCCTGGAGTTCTATCGATGCCGAAATCTCTTGACCGAGGTCTCGGGCATAGGCACCGTCGAAGAGGTCGGGGCCAGGCTACGAGCCGCACTCGGCTAGCTCGAAAGGAAACGTGAAGCAAACAACAGGAGTCATCTAGCGTGAGCCTTGGCGAACGGATCGCAATCAAGAGCCGTCGCGAGATCGAGTTGATGAGGGAGATCGGGCGTTTTACCGCCGAAATTCTTCTGGAACTCAGAGAGCGGGCCCAGCCGGGCGTGACCACAGGTCAGCTGGATCAGATCGCGGCAAAGGCCCTTGAAAAGAGGGGCTTGAACTCTCCGTTTTTGGGCTATGCTCCCGGGGGGGTAACGCCCTACCCAGCGGTTCTTTGTACCTCGGTCAACGAAGAGATCGTGCACGGGATTCCGGGGTCCCGTGAACTTCGTGAGGGCGACATCATTAGTCTCGACTTCGGAGTCGAAACGCGTGGCTGGCATGGTGATAGCGCCGTGACGATCGCGATCGGGGAAGTTGACTCCGAAGCGAAACATCTGATCGACACGACGCGGGATGCACTCGACAAGGCCATCGAGCGGATGGTGCCGGGGGACCGACTCTCGGATATTGGTCATGCGGTTCAGAGCCGCGCAGAGCAGGAAGGATACGGCGTCGTTCGCCAATTCGTAGGTCATGGCATCGGGCGTGAAATGCACGAGCCTCCGCAGGTGCCTAATTACGGACGACCCGGGCGTGGACCCAGACTTCGAGCGGGGATGGTCTTTGCGATCGAACCCATGGTGAACATCGGAAGCGAAAAGGTTCGAGTACTCAAAGACGAATGGACCGCAGTCACAGCAGACGGTTCGCTGTCGGCACATTTCGAGCACACCGTGCTCATTACAGAGAGTGGTCCGGAGGTCCTGACGCGGATCGAAGGTTCGCATTAGAGAGAAGAACATGAAGGTTCGAGCATCGGTTCGAAAGATGTGTGAGAAGTGCCGAATCATTCGTCGGCGAGGTGTCGTCCGGGTGATCTGTGAGAACCCGAAGCATAAACAGCGGCAGGGTTAGCCCCGCGCGCGGATTGGAATTGGAGGGGTCGTTATGGCGCGAATCGCAGGCGTCGACTTACCGCGGAACAAGCGCATCGAAATCGCGCTGACGTATATCTACGGCGTCGGGCGGGTCACTTCGCTCAGGATCCTCGGGAAGGCCACCGTCGATCCGGGTTCCCGGACGGAACACCTGTCCGAGTCGGAGGTGATCAAGATTCGTGAGGTCATCGAGCGCGACTACAAAGTCGAAGGGGATCTGCGACGTGAGGTGAACCAGAATATCAAGATGTTGATGGACATCGGCTGCTATCGGGGGCTCCGCCACCGACGAGGTCTGCCGGTACGAGGACAGAGAACCCATACGAACGCGCGTACGCGGAAGGGCCCGGCGAAGACCATCGCGGGCAAGAAGCTGGCGCCGAAGAAGTGATGCGATAAATCCACATGGTTGCAAAGAAGACGAAGAAAAAGGTCAAGAAGAATATCCAATCGGGTATTGCTCATATCCACTCGACCTTCAACAATACGGTCATTACCATCACCGACGTGGGCGGGAACGCGCTCGCCTGGTCGAGCTGTGGTCAACAGGGTTTCAAGGGATCGAAGAAGTCGACGCCCTTCGCCGCTCAGATCGCCGCCGAAGACTGCGCGAAGAAGGCACAGGAACACGGCGTTCGTTCCCTTGGCGTCTATGTGAAGGGTCCGGGAGGTGGTCGAGAGTCTGCGCTGCGAGCGCTTCAGGCCGCGGGCATGAAGATCACCATGATCCGTGACGTCACACCCATTCCTCATAACGGTTGCCGCCCCCCGAAGCGGCGACGCGTATGATTCGAGAGTAGAGAGAATTTCATGGCACGTTATACGGGATCCGTTTGTCGACTCTGTCGTCGAGAGGGCACGAAGCTCTTTCTCAAGGGCGACCGCTGTTTCACTGAGAAATGCGCAATCGAGCGTCGCGCCTATCCGCCGGGCCAGCATGGCCAAGGTCGGGTACGTTTTTCAGACTACGGCGTTCAGCTTCGCGAAAAGCAGAAGGTGAAGCGCATGTACGGTCTGCTCGAGAAGCAGTTCCGCAGCACCTTCGACCGAGCCTCGCGAATGAGTGGCCGCGCGGGCGAAAACCTGTTGATGCTTCTCGAACGTCGGCTCGACAACGTCATTTTTCGGCTGGGCTACGTGACTTCACGGGCCGAGGCGCGTCAGCTCGTCAAACACGGCCATTTTACTGTGAACGGCAAAAAGGCTCATACGCCGAGCATGCTGGTGATGCCGGGTTGGACGATCGGGGTGGTCGAGCGATCGAAGAAGGTCGCTCGCATCAGCGGGGCGCTCGAGACGATGGAGGGACGTGCGGTTCCGCAATGGCTCGAGATCGAAAAAGATGAGATGAAGGGCACGATCAAGGGGATGCCTCAGCGTGAGGACATCACGCTGCCGATCGAGGAACAGCTGATCGTGGAATTGTATTCGCGCTAGCGGGCTCCTTGGGTCCCGGGGTCCTCGCTGCGTGGTGCAGGGCCTCTACGCGATCAAAACGGAATATCGTCCAATTGGAGACGCAAGGGAGTTCCGATGCAAGATGAAGTCATTGCACGCAACTGGCGAGAGCTGATTCGACCGCGCCGACTCGAGGTGGAAGAAGACTCGCTGACCTCGACCTATGGTCGCTTCTATTGTGAGCCGCTCGAACGCGGCTTTGGCACGACTCTCGGCAATGCGCTGCGCCGGGTGCTGCTCTCGTCGCTTCAGGGCGCCGCGATCACGAGTATCCGAGTCGATGGAGTGCTGCATGAGTTCTCTACGATTCCCGGAGTGATGGAAGACGTCGCGTCGGTCGTGTTGAACCTGAAGGACGTTCGGGTTCGCATGCACAGCGAGGGCCCGAAGCTGATTCGGGTGAGGAAGACCGGCGAGGGTATTCTGACGGCCGGCGATCTGGTGTCGGGAGATCCGACCGTCGAAATCATGAATCCAGAGCACAAGATCTGCACCCTCGGGCCGGATTCGAATTTCGAGATGGAGGTGACGGTCGATCTTGGCAGGGGCTATGTCCTGGCCGACAAGAACAAGACCGAAGAGATGCCGATCGGAACGATTCCGATCGATTCGGTGTTTTCGCCCATCCGGCGAGTGAACTACACCGTGACGCCCGCTCGGGTGGGGCGTGAGACCGATTTCGACCGACTGAATCTGGAGCTCTGGACCGATGGGACGATCGAGCCGACCGACGCCATCGCCTTCGCCGCGAAGATCCTGAAGGAGCAACTTTCGATCTTCATCAACTTCGAAGAACAGACGGAGGCGCCGACGCTGCTCGTGGACGAGCCCGAGCCGCTCAACCCGAATCTCTTCAAGTCCGTCGATGAGCTCGAGCTGTCGGTTCGTTCCGCGAACTGCCTGCAGAACGCGAATATCCGTTTCATCGGCGAACTCGTCCAGAAGACCGAAGCGGAGATGCTCAAGACCAAGAACTTCGGTCGGAAATCCCTCAATGAGATCAAGGAGACACTGTCGAGTCTGGGTCTCAGCCTGGGGATGACGATCGACAACCTGCCCGCCCGCAAGGATCTCGAGCGGATGCGGGAGCAGCGCGAGGCCTGAGATGAACCATAGAAAGTCCGGCAGGAAATTGGGGCGCTCGGTCTCTCACCGAAAGGCGTTGTTTCGCAATATGGTGACATCGCTGCTCGAGCATGAACAGATCCGCACCACCGATGCCAAGGCGAAGGAATTGCGTGGCATTGCGGACCGAATGATCACGCTCGGTAAGCGAGGTACGTTGCATGCCCGACGGCAGGCGCTCGAGACGATTCGAAGCAAGGAGGTGACCTCCAAGCTATTCGACGTACTGGCCAAGCGCTACAGCGAACGTCCTGGTGGCTATACCCGCGTGATCAAGCTCGGTCGCCGCCCGGGTGACGCTGCAGAGATGTCGATCATCGAACTCGTCGATCGTGACGAACAAGGGGCGAGCGCCTGAGCCGGGATCTGAAGAGCGAGGGGACCCCACGATCCGCCGTGCCCAGCCTATTGCTGGGGGCGGCGGTTGTCGTTGTGGCCATCATCTTGATCCTGCGCAGCGATGTCGGACCGCCGCCGGTCGTGCGTGGCGTGATGGCGCCGCCATTCGAATTGTCGAGGCTCGACCGGAACGACACCAGGATCTCACTTTCCTCACTTTCGGGCAGGGTGGTCCTGGTGAATTTCTGGGCAACCTGGTGTGAGCCCTGCGAACGCGAAATGCCCGCGATGGAGCGTCTCTATCAGGCGCTGCCCAGAGCCGACTTCGAACTCGTCGCGATCGCGATCGATGACAAAGAAGAGGACGTTCGCGCGTTTCAAGAGCGCTATCGGTTGTCTTTTCCGATCTTGCTCGATCTCGATCAGGCCATCTACGGGTCGTACCAGACGATGGGCGTTCCCGAGTCTCTGCTGGTGGATCGGGAGGGTCGCATCGTCGAGCGTTATGTCGGACCTCGGGAATGGGATGCGACCGAATACATGGATCGAATTCGAGAGTTGATCGGCGGTGTGCCCCGGATTCCCCCGCCCAGTTCATTCTGAGGCGCCCGCGCGTCCCCCGCGAGAAAGCGAATCGGAGGTGGGTCGTCCAGACGGGCTCGAAGGGGTCGAGTTCGGTACCCTCACCCCGCAAATCCGCGAACCACACACATCTAGCATGGGGGAGACTGGGTGAGGACGCTTGGCCTTGGTAGCTGCCTGATCGCGCTCTTGGCGATGGCTGCGCTGCTCGATCATGAAAGCGGTGTGGGAATCTGGTTCGAGCTGCGAAACGACCTCGCGGGCTCGGCTGCGCGCGTCGCTCAGCTCCGACGCGAGAACGACGAAATGCGGGACGAAATCCAGATTCTCGAGGCGGAACCGGCCGCGCTCGATCGCGCGATTCGCGAGGAACTCGACCTGGCCTTGCCCGGCGAGATCGTGGTTCGGTTCGTCAGCCCCGAGCCATCGGGAATGCAGACGACGCTCGAGCCGGACAGCGCCTGGACGCTGGGCCGCCTATTTCTGGGTGAGCGATCGGATCGGGAGACGAGGTGAAGGAAAGACTTCGGGAAAGGGTCGACACCGCCTTGCGCGAGTTGCTGGATGCGCAGGGCGATTCCGATCCGCTGCCAGATTACGTCATCGAAGTTCCTCGTCAGAAGGAACACGGAGATTTTTCGTGCAACGCGGCGATGCTCCTCGCTAAACGGTTGCGAAAAAAGCCTCGGGAGATCGCCGAGGATTTGAAAGCGCGGATTGGCGACGCAGACGGATTGATCGCGACGCTGGAGATCGCGGGTCCCGGGTTCCTGAATGTAAAGCTGGTCAGTTCCGGCTGGCAAGAAATACTCCACGAGATCATCGCAGCCGGAGCCGGCTATGGCCGGTCGGTCGCGCCGGGAGAGTCGAAGGTGCAGGTCGAATTCGTCTCGGCGAACCCGACCGGGCCGCTCTCCACCGGACACGGACGGCAGGCCATCCTGGGTGATTGCATCGCCCGGCTGCTCGAGGCGACCGGCTGGGCGGTCACTCGCGAGTATTACTTCAACGATGGTGGGCGTCAGATGCGAGTGCTCGGCGACTCGGTGAAGGCGCGCTATCTCGAGGGCCTTGGGCTCGCCGCGCCGCCGTCGGCCGCGGCCCTTGCCGATCCGGAAAAGAACTGGATCGACGAAATCGACGGACTGCCGATCGTCTTCCCCATGGACGGCTACCAGGGCGAGTACATTACCGAGATCGCCGACGATCTACGAACGAAGCAAGGCGACAGCTTGGTGGACGAGCCGGGCGAAGGCCAATTCCGTGAGGAAGCACAGCGAGTCATCTTCGAGAACATTTCGAAGACCCTCAGCCGGATCGGGATCGAGTTCGACGTCTTTTTCAATGAACGAAGTCTATACGACGACGGAAAAATCGAAGAAACCCTGGCCGATCTTCGCGCCGCAGGCCTGATCTATGACGCGGATGGTGCGGTTTGGTTCAAGGCCACGGACCGCGGCCTCGATCGCGACCGTGTCGTCATCAAGAGTAGCGGCGAGCCGACCTACCTGATGCCCGACATCGCCTATCACCGCGAAAAATTCGCGCGAGGTTTCGATCTCGTGATCGACGTTCAAGGTGCGGACCACATCGAGCAATTTCCGTTCGTGCGAGAGGCCACCGCGGTTCTGGGTGTCGACCCGGAGAGAATCGAGTTGGTCATGCATCAATTCGTCACGATCACGAGCGGCGGCCAGCGAGTCAAACAGTCGACCCGCAAGGCGACCTTCGTGACGATTGATGAATTGGTCGACGAGGTGGGCACGGATGTTTTCCGATTCTTCATGATCGAACGCAAGCCCGATGGCCACCTCGACTTCGACCTGGACCTGGCCAAGGACAAGAACTGGAAAAAGAACCCCGCCTATTATGTCCAATACGCACACGCTCGCACCCATGGAATCGAGCGCAAGGCAATGGAACAGGGGATCGCCATGCCTGAGGCGCACGCATTCGATGCCGGTCGGTTGGCGCTCGAAGAAGAAATCGAACTGGTCAGAAAACTGGCGACTTTCCCCGAGCTCATCGTTCGCGCGGCCGAGAGCCGAGAGCCCCATCATGTCGCCTACTATTTGCGTGAAGTCGCCGGCTTGTGGAATCCCTATCTGCAGGATGGGGATCGGCATCGCGTGCTCTCCGCGGACGCGAGTCTGACGGCGGCGCGCCTGGGTCTGGCATTGGCAGTTCGAAATGTTCTGGCCAGCGGGCTCGGATTGCTCGGCGTCAGCGCGCCGGAGCGAATGTGATGGTGGCCTCGCGCGGACGTGGCCTTCGTCCGGGGGGCGTCGTTCGGGCTCTGGGTCGGCTGATTCTGTTGGTCGGCCTGGGGTTCAGTGTCGGCCTGTTGATCGGCGTTCTTGCGGAGGAGCCCGAATTGCTGGTCCGTCATCTGCGTGGCGAGGGTGAAACCCTCGTCTTGCTGGCGACTGAAGAGGATCGAAGCCCAGCCGGTCAGCGGGTCTCGGACCGCAAGACGCGGATCGAGACCGGATCCGAAGCGTCAGGGGATCCGCGTCTTCCGATCGTGTCCGCGCCACCGGCACCCCCGACGTCGCCGAAGTCACCGACGACAGCGATGGAGCCGACGTCGCCGAAGTCGCAGACGTCACGTCTCGCAGAAGCGGGTTCCGACCGCTTCTGGGCGATCCAGGTCGGTGCCTTTTCGGACGAAGCCTCGGCGGCACGGCTTGCCGAGGGTCTGGGCGCCAAGGGGTATCCTACGGAGCTGCTGGCGGCGAGCGGGAATTCGCAGCGCTGGCGGGTTCGCGTTCAGCCGGTGCGTGGTGAAGCGA
>SMVB01115831.1_pt1 | contig 11409 bp, 7 predicted proteins | sample 2456461 | NCBI WGS metagenome assembly SMVB01 (sample SAMN11095934, study PRJNA526329) | marine sediment metagenome | biome: Marine sediment; feature: Surficial sediment; material: Deep marine sediment; isolation source: Hadal surficial sediment | place: Pacific Ocean | collected 2014-05 | depth 0-1...
CTACGTGATCCGCGACGACCAGATCAACGCCTTCGCGGGTCCCGCCGGCCACATCTACATCCACACCGAGACGATCCTGCAAGCCCGCAACGTGAGCGAGTTGGCCGGCGTGATCGCACACGAGGTCGGTCACGTGGCGCTACGACACGTGGCGAACAACTACAACCGCCAGCGCAATGCCAAGATCGGCACGCAGATGGTGACGGCGGCCGCAAACATCCTGACGGGTGGCACGGCCGGAGGACTCGCCAGCCTGGGCGGCGGGCTCGCGGCCATGGCGGTCCTCAACACATTCGGGCGGGAAGCCGAGATGGAGGCCGATGCCTTCGCCGTCGAGGTCATGCCCCGAGCCGGCTACCACCCGGATGGATTGGTTACGTTCTTTGAGTTGCTGATGCAACAGGGAGGGCCACAGGCTCCCGCCTTCCTGTCGGATCACCCGACGACGGGCGATCGCATCCGGGAGACCCAGGCGTTGATCGCCGAGCTTCCCAACAAGCGTGGACTCATGCGCCGGGATGGCGGCAGACTGGGGATCATCCAACGACGAATCGAGCTACTCACGCAGTCGAGACGTCGCTGAACAGACAGAACCGGAGAAGACATGGCCACCCAACCGCCCGCTTATCGCAGCGTCGGTGAGCTTCGCGCCAGCGGCTATCGACCTCGGAGCATTCGCGACGAGCTGCGAAGCCACGTTCTGGAGCGGCTGCGCGAAGGACGCCGCATCTGCGATGGTGTGCTCGGCTACGACGATACGGTCCTGCCCGCGCTGGAGAACGCGCTGCTCTGCGGCCACGACTTCATCTTCCTGGGAGAACGGGGCCAGGCGAAGACGCGCATGATCCGGTCGTTGGTGGGTCTCCTGGACGAGTGGGTCCCGGTCCTGTCCGGTAGCGAGATCCACGACGATCCGCTCGATCCGGTCTCAGCGGAGGCGCGTGCGATCCTGAAAGAGAAGGGCGATGACGCCGAGATCTTCTGGCTCCACCGCGATGACCGCTACGTCGAGAAGCTGGCGACGCCCGACGTGTCCGTGGGAGACCTGATCGGCGATGTCGATCCGGTGAAGGTCGCCGAAGGGCGCCGCCTCTCCGACGAGTTCACCATCCACTTCGGGCTGGTGCCGCGTACCCACCGCGGGATCTTCTGCATCAACGAGCTGCCGGACCTGGCGGAGAAGGTTCAGGTGAGTCTGTTCAACGTGATGGAGGAACGGGACGTCCAGGTGAAGGGCTACCGGATGCGGTTGCCCGTCGACGTGCTGGTCGTGGCAACGGCCAACCCCGAGGACTACACCAGCCGCGGACGCATCATCACGCCCCTCAAGGATCGTTACAAGGCGCACATCCGGACCCACTATCCGCCGACACGTGACCTGGAGCTAGCGGTGGTGGAGCAGGAAGCGCAGACGGTCGAGGTCGACGGTATCGAGCTGTTTGTCCCTGGCTTCATGCGTGAGATCGTGGGCGAGATGACCTTCCAGGCCCGCGACAGCGCCGATGTGAACCAGGCGTCGGGTGTCTCGGTCCGCATGTCGATCGCGAACTTCGAGACGCTCCAAGCCAACGCCGTTCGCCGCGCGCTGAAGCTCGGCGAGAAAGAGGCAGTGCCCCGGATCACCGACCTGCCGGCCTTGATCGAATCCAGCAGGGGCAAGCTCGAGCTGGAGTATGCGGGCGTCGAGCGCTCGGAGGCCGAGGTGGTCGAGGGGCTGATTCAACGCTCGGTCAAGCGCGTGTTCGATGAACAGGTTCCGCTCGAGGGCGTGGCCTCGGTCGTCGAATCCTTCGATCAGGGTTGGAACGTTGAGGTCTCCGAGCAGATGGAGGCTGGCGAGTACCTGTCCGGTCTCGACGAGATTGCGGGACTCCGCGAGGCCGCGATCCATCTGGCCGGTGGCGATTCGCCGGCTCGGATCGCGTCGGCCATCGAGTTCATCCTCGAAGGCCTACACCTTTCGAACCGGCTGAACCGGCATCAGCACGAGAAGGGTGCCCGCTACTCCCGCTCATGAAGTCCATCGTCTACAGCCACTGGGACGGCAGCCAAGCCGAGTTCAGTCTCGATGCCAAGGAGGCCCTCGACGCGCTGTCCGATTTGCTGATGGAGGGGCTCGATGTCCAGCAGGCGCTGGAGTGGATGCGGCGCCACGGCTTCCAGCTCGGCGGCCTCGACATGCGCGTGATGGGCCTCGACGAAATGCTGGACGGGCTGCGCGCCGAGGCCGAGTCACTCTACGACCGCTACGACCTGGATCACGCCATGGACGAGATGCGGCGCCGTCTCGATGACATCCTCGACCGCGAGCAGCAGAGCCTGCTGGACCGATTCGGCTTCGAATCTGCTCGCATGAACGACTTCATGACCCGACGACATGCCAAAGAGGCGGGGCTGGCCGACAGCATCGGGCGCTTCCGGGACTTCGAATTCGAGAACGAAGCGGCGGACGAGGAGTTTCAGGAGCTGCTGCAGGAGCTGGATCGTCTGCGCGCGCTCGAGCGCTTCGTGGGCGAGCGCGGTCGACGCTTCCAGGGCCCGGAGACGGCCGACTACGAGACGGCCCAGCAGATCCGCGCGCGGATCGAGGCGCTGGAAAAGTTCGCGCGGGATCTGGCCGAAGGGAACTTCGAATCGATCTCACCCGAGGAGCTGTCCGAGCTGCTGAGCGAGGACGCAGTGCGCTCGCTGATCATGATCCGCGACCTCCAGTCGACGCTGGAACAGGCGGGCTACCTCCGGAGTGGCGAGGAAGGCGATCAGCTGACCCCGCGCGCCATCCGCCGCATTGGTGCCCAGGCCCTGGCTGAAGTCTATGGCTCACTTCGCAAGGACCGCCCCGGCGGACACGAGATCGACGCACGTGGCGCGGCGATTCCCCTGCCCGACCAGACGAAGCCCTATGAGTTTGGAGATCCCCTGGATCTCGACGTGGTGCAAACGCTGCTCAATCGGATCAAGCGGGAGCCGCCGAGCGGCTTCCCCATGAAGCTCTCGGTCGAGGACTTCGTGCTGCGCGAGATGGACTACACGACCCAGTCGACCACGGTCCTGCTGCTCGATATGAGCTGGTCCATGTCGTGGGCGGGTCGTTTCCCCGCGGCCAAGCGCGTCGCGCTGGCTCTCGACCAGCTGATCCGGACCCGCTATCCGCGGGATCAATTCTTCGTGGTGGGCTTCTCGACCCGCGCCCGGGAGATCAAGATCCAGGAGCTTCCGGAGGTCAGCTGGGACATGGGGGAGCCATTCACGAACCTGCAGGAAGGGCTGATGCTGGCCGAACGCCTGATCGCCCGGAACCCGAGCCGTAATCCGCAGATCCTGGTGATCACCGATGGTCAGCCCACCGCGTACTTCCTGGGCAAGGAGTTGCACGTCGAGTGGCCGATGGGCTTCGGCGGCGTGTCGCCGCGGGCGGTCGCCGAAACCATGAAGCAAGTCCGGCGCGTTACCCGGCGTGGCGTTACCATCAATACGTTCATGCTCGACGACTCACCCGAGCTGCTGGGCTTCGTGGAACACATGACCCAGGTCAATCGGGGGCGTGCTTTTTTCACCGCTCCGAGTCAGTTGGGATCGTTCATGATGATCGACTACCTGAACGGTCGGCGAAAGCAGCGCTGCTGATGGCTGAATTCCACATTGCCGGCGGCTTTCGCCGCGCGGGTGCCAACGTCGGGCGCGTGTTCCGCAAGGCGGCGGCTCGGGCGGTGTTGCCGCGACGGGGCAGGGCCTGGTTGGCGGTTCGACTTTCGGGAGCCGTGCAGGAGCTGGCCCCGCCGCGCCTCTGGGGGCGTAGCCCGCCGTTGGGGTTGCTCGATCTGCTCCGGACCTTGGAGTCTGCGGCCGACGACCCGGACATCGCCGGGGTCGTGCTGCGCTTTGGGCAGCCCCTTGAAGGCTGGAGCCGGGTGCTGTCCTTGCGTCGGGCCGTCGATCACCTGCGCCAACGCGGCAAGCACGTGATTGCATATGGGGAGGTCCTGGGCGCCGAATCGCTGGTCGTGGCCAGTGGTGCGGACAAGCTCTGGATGCCCCCGACGGGCAGCGTTTTGCTGGTGGGATTGCGCTTCGAGGGATTTTTCTTAAAGCGTTTGCTCGACCGGTTCGACATTCGTCCTGAAGTCCTAAGGGTCGGAAGCCACAAGACTGCAGGGGATCGCTTCGTACGCGAAAACATGTCGCCCGAGGAACGCGAACAGCTCGGTGGCCTGGCTGACGATTTGTTCGAAGCGCTGATCGATGCAATTGCGACCGGCCGGAGGTTGGAGCCCGATGCCGTACGTGATGCCATCGACCGTGGACCGTTTTCGGCCGCGGCGGCCGAGCACGAGGGGCTCAGCGACGGATGCCTCTATCCCGACGAAGTGGAGCGCGAACTCGTTCGGCTCGCACCTGACACGGCATCCGAGGGCGAAGACGAGCTGCCGCAGCTGCTCGATGCGCTCTTGTACCACACGCTGGTGGTGGCGGATCCGGGTTGGCGTCCGCTTCTGGCGGACCTTCCCCGGATTGCTTACGTCGTCGGGACGGGAACGATCCATCGTGGAAGCGGCGCCCGAGGCATCGCCTCGGAAACCTACCGGGATATCTTCGAACGGATCCGGCGTGAAGATGGCATCCAGGGAGTCGTGCTGCGGCTCAACAGCCCCGGCGGTGATGGGGTGGCGTCCGACCTGTTGTGGAGATCGATCTCGCGAGTGTCCGAGAAAAAGCCGGTGGTAGTCTCCATGGGCGACGTGGCCGCATCGGGCGGCTACTACATGGCCGCAGCCGCCGACGTCGTACTCGCCGAAGCCGGCACCGTCACCGGCTCGATCGGCGTCGTCGGTGGCAAGATCAACTTGCAGCGGGCCTACGAGCGGCTGGGCGTAGTGAAGGACGGTGTCGAGCGCGGTGCTCACGCGGGCCTCTTCTCGGAGGCGCGCGCCTACACCGGCGATGAGCGTGCCGCAGTCCAGCGGCTGTTGGACGCTGTTTACGACACCTTCGTAGATCGCGTCGCCAAAGGGCGGAATCTCTCGCGGGAAGCCGTCGCCCGGGTGGCCCAGGGCAAGATCTGGAGCGGGGTACGCGCCCAGACCCATGGCCTGGTCGATGGCTTGGGGGGGCCGCTGGATGCGCTCGCGGAGGTACGTCGTCGGGCCGGTCTCCTGGACAGTGATCGCTTCCTGCTCGAGTGCTATCCCAGGCTGCCTACGATTCCGAGCCTGTTCTCGTTGTTGCGGTTGCTGCCCGGCCGGATGGAGCTGTGGTGATCGATGTCGCGCGCGCTCAAGTACGATATTCCCGGCCACGACTGGCGCATCACGCCCGAGGAGATCAAGGAAAGGGGACTGCGCGAGAGCTTCAACCGGCCGCCGGAAGAGTTCGTTTCGCTGGTGGTCGACCTCGGCTTCGGGCGTGGAGAGTTCTTGCTGGCGCTGGTGCAGAAGGATCCCGATACGCTCTTTCTCGGCGTCGAGTACTCGTTCAAGAGGGTGCTGAAGATGGCGAGACTGCTGGCGCGCAGCGGGTTGACCCGGATCCGTCTGTGCGACGCGACCGCTGAAGAGGTCGTAGAGGAGTGCCTGCCCGATGCCTCGGTGCGCGAGTTCTACGTGAACTTCCCCGATCCCTGGCCGAAGCAGCGACACCATCGGCGCCGCATGCTGCAGCCCGCCTTCATAGCCCAGATCGTCCGGTGCCTCGAGGCCGGTGGCGTCCTCAACGTCGCGACAGACCATCGCGGCTACGCCGAGTGGATCGACGAAGTGCTGTCCAGCGAGGTAGGTCTGGAAAATCTCTACGCGCCCGACTGCTGGCGTGACTCGGTCGAAGGTCGGCCAACCACTTCCTACGAGCTGGAATGGCGTGCCGAGGGGCGCTCCTTCCATTTCTTCCGGTACGGGCGCCGGCTTCGGATCGAGTTGCCGGATTCAGCGCGCCATCGGGCGCAGAGCTAGACTCCCTGTCGTCATGAGCGGTCGTCCCAACCTGAAGGACTACTCCATCGAGCGCCTGCGACAGCGCTTTGGAAAAGAGGGGATTCCGCCGTATCGGGCGGAACAGCTCGCCGGGTGGCTGTACGGCAAGGGTGTGGACGACATCGGTGCCATGACGGATCTGTCCCGGGAGCTTCGTGAGGCGCTGGCCCGGGATTGGGAAGCCGTCGCACTCGAGGTGGAGAGCCTGCACCACTCCGTGGACGGAACAGCGAAGGCCATTCTCAAGGCACGGGACGGCGCTCGGGTCGAGTCCGTGGTGATCCCGGAAGAGGATCGGACCACCCTGTGCGTGTCGACCCAGGTGGGCTGCCCGCTTGCGTGCAGCTTCTGTGCGACCGGAAAGCTCGGCCTGACCCGCAACCTGTCGACCGCTGAGATCGTCGATCAGGTGTGCCGTATGAGTGCCGTGCTCGGAGAGGGTCGGCGCATCACCAACATCGTCTTCATGGGAATGGGTGAGCCGCTCCTCAACCTCGACAACGTCATCGAAGCGATCCGGCTGCTGATTCATCCCAAGGCCTTCGCCATTGCGCCGCGCCGGGTGACGGTTTCGACGGTGGGCGTGGTGCCGCGCATCGAGCCTCTGCTGCGCAGCGTGCCCATCAACCTGGCGGTCTCGTTGCACGCGACCACCGATGAGGTTCGGAACGAGCTCGTCCCCCTGAATCGAAAATTTCCACTCGAGGTGCTGCTTGGGACTCTTCGGGACCTCGACTGTATCACCCGCCGACGTCCCGTGTTTTTCGAGTACACCCTGATCGCTGGCATCAACGATTCACCGGAAGACGCGCGCCGACTGGCGCCACTGCTCCGGGGAATTCCCTCCAAGATCAATCTCATCCCGATGAACCCCCACGAAGACTCGCCCCACGGTTCTCCATCGGAGGCAGTGATCGATCGCTTCCTGCGGGAAGTGGCCGCCACGGGGCTCCGGGTCACGCTACGGCGCAGCCGGGGCTCGGACATCCAGGCGGCCTGCGGCCAACTGGCCCTGCGCTCTGGACGCGAGGTGGCGGCCTAGCGACCGGTCAAGCGCTGCCCCTCCGGGGCCGAAGAGACAAGCGGGGATACGATGCTCTACGCGGTCGGCGACATTCACGGAGAGGTCGAGCTACTCGAGGAACTGCTCGAGAAGCTGCCCTCCAAGAAGGATGACCGGTTCGTGTTCGTGGGCGATTACGTTGACCGCGGCTCGGATTCCAAGGGCGTCGTTGAACTGCTGATCGATTTCTCCAAGCAGCGCGACTGTGTGTTCCTGCTGGGCAACCACGAGTCAATGTTCCTCGACTTCATCGGCTGGAAGGCGGAGGAGTATTTCGCCGGCGACGCCTTCCTGATGAACGGCGGCGATCGGACGCTGGCCAGCTACGGATACTTCGAGATGCTCGAGCCGGACCAGGAAAAGTTCAAGCTGCCCCGGAGCCACCAGAAGTTCTACAAGAACTTGCGACTCCACTATCTGGAAGGCGACTACCTGTTCGTTCACGCCGGCATCGGTCGCGACCTGTTGGGTGAGACGGACGTCGATTTCGCCATGGAGAAGGCCCACCCGGAGGATCTCCTGTGGGACCGCGGCGCCATTGATCGTCCCCACAAGCTGGGGCTGACCGTCGTCTACGGACACACGCCATCGCCCGACTTCGAAGTGCGCTGGAATACGCCCTTCAGCATCGGTATCGATACGGGCGCCGTCTACGGCGGGCGCCTCACGGCGATCCGTCTTCCCGACGAGACCCTTTTTCAGGTCTGAGGGCTCGAACGAGGTCGCCAGCCCTTGGACAGCAGCCACAAGTGCGGCTTCGCCACGGCTGCTCCAGCCAGCGAATGCGCCATCGGCCCATCCGCCGTCGGCCGCCATCGCCTACCCGAGAAGAACCTTCCCGAAGACGCCGAATTCAGCCGACCCACCCGCCTCGAAGCCCGCTGCGCGTGCAATCTCGCATTGAGCAGCACGGAGCGCAGAGCGTTCCGCACCGGGAAAGGCGTCTTCAGCACCGACAGTTGATGACGATCCTCGAGCACACGCCCCTTCCGCCCAAACACCCGATTCACGGCCCGAGACAAGCGTGCCCCGAGCGACATCATGCCCGCTCCAGCGGTACTTCTCTTGAAGCCCGAGTTCGAGCGGGGTTCCCGGCGCGGCATGATGAAAGGTCGCCGCGACCACCGCGTCGCAGCAGCGATTCTGTCCCTCGAAGGAGTCTCGATCTTCCTCAACACCTCGCGCCGCGGAGAATCGGTATGCAGGTGTCGTGTGACGGCGGTCCCGTATCGGGGTCTGCGTTCTCAGGACCGTTCGTTGCGCGCTTCGATGACCGGGATGACCAGCGGGGTTCCCGCGTGAAGCTTGCCAAAGTCGAGGTCGGGGTTGTACTGGCGGAGCAGCCAGATCGGCACGTCGAACTTGCGGTTGGAGATGTACCAGAGCGAGTCGCCGCGGCGCAGGGAGTACGACAGGGTTCCGGTCACGATGTAGGCGTTGAAGAAGTCCTGCTGCAGGCCACGGTGGTACTGGAGGCGGCGTTGCTCGAAGACCTCGGGCGTCACCCGGCTGAAGTCAAGCCTCTTTTGACGGCCGATCGCCAGCGCTGTGCCGTAGCGCATGCCGTTGAGTCGGCGCAGATCACTGGCAGTGACCTCGAGCCACTCGGCGTAGTGGCCCAGGGTTTCCTCGGCCTGGACGGTGACCTGGTCGTTCTGGTGGACGGCGTAGTTCGAGGGATCCGGCAGCGGGACCGGGTCGCCGTTTCCGGCGACGATGACGACCTCGCCGCTCGGGAGCTCCGCCAGCGAAGGCTCAGGCTGGGTGACGGCGGCAACCACGGGGCTGGAGCTTTCGAATGGCGCGGGCGGAGTCGATTCGGTCTTGACGGCGGTCTCTTTCGGCGGGGTCTTCGGGGCCACCGCCAACGTCGGCGGCGTCAGGCTGGAGGCCCGGGGCTCGGCCGCGCTGGCGACGGCCGGTGCCGACACTCGCAGGCGCTGTCCGACGGTCAGCCGATTCGGGTTCTTGAGGCGGTTCCAGCTCAGCAGCAGCTTGGGCGTGACCCCGAAGCGCTGGCTGATGACCGTGATGTTGTCGCCGCGGCGAACGGCGTAGATGCCATTGGCCGGAGGCGCGATTCGAGAGACGTGGACGACCGGTGCGCTGCCATCGTCGGGGAGCCGCAACACCTGCCCGGCGCGGATCCGGTGGCGGCTGCGCAGGTTGTTCAGCGCCATGAGTTCACGCTCCTTCACGCGGTAGCGGCGCGCGATTTTCGAAAGGCTGTCGCCGCGGCGGACCTTGTGGAACCGGTCGCGCCGCTGCTCGGTGAGGCGTTGACTGCTCGGGATGTTGGCTAGCGCAGTGACGAACGGAGTCTGCACGACGTCGGCCGGGATCTTCAGCGGGTAATTCTTCGGGATGAGCTTGGCACCGATCCAGACCGACGAACGGAGAGCCAGGTTGTGGTCACGCAGCATCGAGACCTTCACGCCCAGGGCGCTCTCGAGGGTCGTAGCCATGTAGTAGTGGTCCGTCTCCAGGACTGTGTATTGGATCGGCCGGGCGCGCTGGATCGCGCCGAAGTAGCGCTCGGGGTCTTGGTCGATCTGGGACGCCGCCAGGAACTCAGAATAGAAATTCCGGGAGGCGAAACCGAAGGTGCGACCGTTGTACTCCCGGGAGATCTTCCCGATGTCGTGGGTGTTGAGACTTCTTACGGCACGCGCGATGCCGCCGACCCCGTGGTTGTAGGCGGTGATCGCCAGCGGCCAGGTGCCGAGCCGCGCGTAGTTTTGGAGAAGCAGTCGGGCGGCGGCGACTGTGGCCTTCTCGGGATCCATGCGTTCGTCCACGACGTTGTCGATGCGCAGGAAGCGGCGGCCCGTGGATCGCGTGAACTGCCACAGGCCTGCGGCGCCCGCGTGGGAATAGGCGCGCGGATTGAACGATGATTCGACGTGGGGCAGGGCGGCCAGCTCGACCGGGACCTGATGGTCGACCATGATTTGCCGGAAGACGTCGATCCAGTTTCCCGAGCGGATCAACCCCTCCCGGAAGCGGTCGGACTGGCCCAGCTGGAAGCGCAGCCGGTAGGCGGCGCTTCGCAAGGTCTTGTCGCTCACGCCTTTGGGCCAGCGCGCCAGGACCCTGGCTTCTTCCTCGGTCAGAGCGTCGCGCTTGCCCGTCGCCAAGCGGCGCAGGATCGTGCTGTAGTGCTTCTTCGACTTCCCGACAAGTCGCTCGCGGGCGCGTCGGCTCAGGCCTTTGGGAATCCCGATCGTTTCGTACACCACATCGAGATGTTGAGCGTCGTGGATCAGGCCGCCTCGGGTGTCGACCTCGGTGTAGATCCGGGTCCAGAAGCGGACGTTGGGCTCCAGCTCCGCCGGCAGCGGCAGCTTCAGATTGCTGTCGGCGGCGAGGGAACTCGTCGCGACACAAAGCGTCGTCAGGATGATGATCAGCGGCTGGCGCATCGATTCTCCAAACATCGGCAACGAGCCCGCAGAACCTGATGCCGGGCACCGGGCACCAAGCAGCGGGCGCCAGGCACCAGGCGCCTGGCAATCCGCCGAGGCGGCGCACGGCACTCCCCGAGGGGATGCCGTGCCGGTCTCAGCGCTTTCGGTTCCTTCTTCGCGCTTTGCGGGCTTGCTTCCGCTTGCCTTTTTGTCTCTTTTGATTGCGGGCCGTGCCGGGCTTGCTGCCCCCGGCCATCGGGCCCATCCCCCCCAGAATCGCCCCGGGGTCCAGCGCGCCGGCTGCGCCGGCTCCCGCCAACCGGCCCATTCCCGGGATCCGGGAGAGCAGGCCGCCGGGCGAACCCAGGGACGACATCACCTCTCGCATCTGACCGAAGCGCTCGATCAGCTCGCGGACGTCCTTCGAGCGCCGCCCGCAACCGCGCGCGATGCGCGACGCGCGGCTCTTGTCGATCAGGTCGGGGGTCGAGCGTTCGTCGGGCGTCATCGAGCGGATCAGCGACTCGACCTTGACCATCTCGCTCTCGTCGACCTGCTCGGCCATCGATCCGAACATGGGCATTTTGGCGAGGACGTCACGCAGCGGGCCCATCTTCTGGATCATCTTGAGCTGCTTCAGGAGGTCGTCGAGGCCGAACTGGCCTTTCAGGAGCTTGGCGGCGTCGGCTTCGGCTTCCTTCTCGTCCGTGACCTCTTCGAAATCCTTGACCAGGCCGACGATGTCACCCATCCCGAGGATGCGGGAGGCGAGGCCCTCGGGCCGGAACTCTTCGAGGCGATCGAGGCTCTCTCCGGTTCCCACGAACTTGATGGGAACGCCGGTCGCGGCCTTTACGGCGAGAGCGGCACCCCCCCGTGCGTCACCGTCGAGCTTCGTGAGCACCAGGCCGTCGAGTTCGAGGCGCTCGGAGAAAGCCTTGGCGACATTGACGGCGTCGCGCCCCATCAGGGC
>SMVB01018801.1_pt1 | contig 11400 bp, 12 predicted proteins | sample 2456461 | NCBI WGS metagenome assembly SMVB01 (sample SAMN11095934, study PRJNA526329) | marine sediment metagenome | biome: Marine sediment; feature: Surficial sediment; material: Deep marine sediment; isolation source: Hadal surficial sediment | place: Pacific Ocean | collected 2014-05 | depth...
AGTGTTTCCTGTCGAGCCCAAGGACCTTGCGAAACATATTCTTGGCTTCGCCGTTTTTTCCCATGTCTTCGTACAGCTCACCTAGATACCAGTAAGAGCTGGCGTCTAGAGCGTCGAGCTCGATAGCTTTTTGGAAATGATCCACCGCGACCGCTCTGGACTGTGGATGCGTCGAGCACGCGCGCCCGAGCAGCCGGTGGTAAGGCGCCTCAGCGGAGTCGAGGCGGATCGCTTCTTCGAGTGCTTCGATCGCCTCGCGGTAATGCTCGTCGTTGAACAGGCGGCGGGCTTCCATATAGCTCTTCGTCGCAGCCTGGCGCTTTTGGTCCGGATCGAGCTCGGGCGTCGCTTCGGGTACGGCTTTCGGTCGTGGCGCCGGCTTGGTTCGGGCCACCGGTTCGGGGGCGGGCCTCGGCTTGATCCGTGACGTGACAGCTTCCGGCGGCGGCGTGTCTCGAGGCTCGGTTTTTTGCTCCGGCTCTGGAGCTGGTGTCAAAGGAGCAGGTAACTTGGCCACCGCAGGCGCCGTTAGCTTCATGTCGGCGATCACTTCCAAAGGCGGTTCGGGTCGAGACGTCGAAAGCGGCTCGGGTCGTGCTTCCACCAACCCCACGGCCAGCATCGCGGAGATGGTCTGGAAAGTTTCCAGCTCGTCCATCGGCGAAATCGAGAGCAAGTCGATAATCATGGTGCGCCCGTCCACGCATGAAAGTACAAAGGCCTCGGACGGATTTTTTACCGAAGTCGGATCGACCCCCATTTCGCGTCCAACATGAAGGTAGTCCGTCATCGAGCCCACACTGATGCGCAAGGCGATGGGGTCCGTAATAGACCGAATGCCGTCCTGAATGATCTCGCGCATGGGAAGATCCAGCATCAAGTCCGGGGCCACCGGGTCCTCGACCGACTCGAAACAGTAGCTCCCATCGTGCATAGAGAACAAGAAGGTCACGATCTCACGGACTTGTTCTTCCACCCTCTGGAGCAGCTCATCCTCGTCGAGCACTCCGAGCTCCACCAGGATCTCACCGAAGCGCCTCCCGGTCTGCCGTTGGTTTTCGTAGGCTTGATCGAGAACTTCTTGTGAAACGCCGTGAAATTCCGCAAGCCGTCGGTCGAGGCGGTCTGCCGCACGGTCGGAACTGGCGAAGATGACGGCGCCCCACTTGAAGTAGACCCGGCGCTCCCTATCCCCGCGCTGGATGCGGAGAATGCCACTCCGGTATTCTTCGTGCAGCCGGCGAATGAGCGCGGGCAGCGTTCCGAGACCGAGCTCTCCGCAGACGGTTTGGGCCTCGACGTTCGCGAGCTCGGCTTCCATGGCGTCGTCAATCTGTTGCAAGCTCGAAGCCAGGTCAGAGAGGCCAGGGCGTTCGTATAGAATGCTTTGAATCAATAACTTCAAGAAGAGTCGCCGGGAGCCCGCTCACCATACGTAGTGAAATCACCACGGCATACCCGTTCGTGTCCGCTACTTTGATCGGGACCACTACCCCGCCCGCCGGCTTGCACTGTCGAGCGTCCTGACTTATAAATCGGATTGGAGGTTTCCATGCCTGACACAAACAAGCCATCCCGGCGCGCGTTCCTCGCGTGGAGCGCCGCGTTGGCAGCGGGGGCCGGCTCGTGTCGCGCCCAGCAGTCGCCAGCCGCAGGCCCGAGCCTGTCCTCGAGCGAGCTCATCGAGTTGTCCGCGACCGACGCGGTGCAGGCCATGCGCGAAGGCGAGCTCAAAGCCGAAGATTACGCATCCGCTCTTCTCGAACGCTGTGAGGCAGGCAAGCATCTCAACGCGTTCATCACGCTCAACGCCGACCGCGTGCTCGAAGCAGCCCGCGCGGCGGACCGCCAACGCGCGTCGGGCGGCGCGACCGGGCCGCTTCACGGTCTCCCAATGCCCATCAAAGACAGCGTCAACACGCAGGACCTTCCTACAACAGGAGGCACGCCGGCACTCCGAGACTTTACGCCGAAAGAGGACGCGCCGGTGATCCGAACGTTGCGTGAGGCCGGCGCGATCGTGATGGGCAAGACGAACTTGCATGAGCTTTCGTGGGGATGGAGCAGCAACAATTTAGCGTTCGGCGCGGTTCGTAACCCGTACGACCCGACACGCATCCCTGGCGGAAGCAGCGGCGGCACGTCAGCGGCCGTCGCCGCACGCATGTCGCCTCTCGGCCTCGCCGAGGACACCGAAGGCTCGATCCGGGTCCCCGCGGCGCTCTGCGGGATCTGTGGTTTCCGTCCAACCACGGGACGCTATCCCAGTACCGGAGTTCTCCCGATCACACCTTTGTTCGATCAAGTGGGCCCTCACGCGCGCACGGTCATGGATCTCGTTCTCTTCGACTCGGTCTTTACGAGCGACGAGGCCACGCTCGCGCCGGCGTCGCTCCAAGGTCTGCGCCTGGGCATCGATCGCACCTATGACTTCGACACACTGGATCCCGAAGTCGAACGCTTGACCCAAGAGGCCATGCGCAAGCTCGAGGAGGCAGGCGCCGAGATCGTCGAGGTCGAAGTGCCGAACCTTGCGGAGCTCGTCGCTTCAACGGCCGGACCGATTCAAATCCACGACGTCGTCCCGATGTTGACGCAATACCTACGAGAGTTCGAAACCGGGATCTCTTTCGAGGAGTTGTTCGCGGCCGTCAGCACGGACATCAAGAACAGCTTCGAGCTCTACACCTTGCCCGGCGCCTCGAGCGGGGTGTCCGACGCAGCCTACCAGGAAGCGAAAGACGTCCACTTACCGGCGCTGCGGGAGACATTGCGCGCCTATTTCGCGGATAACCGCATCGACGCAAGGCTGTTTCCCACGACGCTCGTTCCTGCTGTCCCGATCGACCAGAGCGCCGACGATTCCGTGATCGAGATCGGCGGCGAGACGATCGACTTCACGAAAGCGATGTCCCGAAACATCTCACCCGGCAGCACGGCTAGTCTCCCCGGCATCGTGTTACCGGCTGGCCTCAGCAAAGAAGGCTTGCCGGTATCCATTGAGCTGGACGGTCCCACTGGAAATGATCGCGAGATTCTCGCGATCGGGCTCGCGGTCGAGCAGGTCCTGGGATCTCTACCAGCACCGACGCTTGACCGCTCGAGCCAGAGTCAATAATCTCAATCATGCTCATTCGATGGATTACTCTCGCCACCCTCGTCACCGCAACCGCGCTCGCCGAAGACAATTGGCCACAATTCCGGGGCCCGCATTCCTCGGGCGAGGTCGAGGCTTCGGGCCTCCCCGAGACGTGGAGCACGACGAACAACGTCGCATGGAAAACCACGATACCGGGTCGGGGATGGTCCTCACCCATCCTGTGGGGAGACCGCATATTCCTGACCTCCGTCGTTTCGAGTCAGTCCGCTGGCGCGCCGAAGACCGGGCTCTACTCGGGTGGCCCTCAAGATATCCCCGCGGGAGAGCATCGCTTCATCGTCCTCGCACTCGATTGGAGCTCCGGGAAGATCCTATGGGAACGCGAAGTGCATCGCGGCTATCCGAACCAAGCACGCCATCTCAAAAACAGCTACGCATCCGAGACGCCGCTCGTCGACGCCGCTCGCGTCTACGCCTATTTTGGCAATCTCGGCGTCTTCGCGTTCGACCACGAGGGCGAGCCTCTCTGGACCCAACGTCTCGAGCCGGTTGAAACGCGCAACGGCTGGGGAACTTCAGCCTCTCCGGCCTCCGATGGCGAGCGCCTCTACGTCGTCAATGACAACATGACGGCTTCCTACATCGCAGCATTCGACATCCAAAGCGGCGACGAAGTGTGGCGTGTGAGCCGCGACGAGGGAAGCAACTTTTCGACCCCGTACATCTGGAAGAACGACTTGCGCACCGAGATCATCACGACCGGGAGCAAGAAGATCCGCTCCTATGACCAAAGCGGCAAGGAGCTCTGGTCTCTATCCGGCATGTCAACGATCGCGATCCCGACACCGTTCTCGAAGTTCGGTCTTCTCTATGTCTCTTCAGGCTACGTGGGAGACAGCCTGCGCCCGGTCTACGCGATCAAGCCCGGCGCTTCGGGCGACATCAGCCTCGCGAAAGACGAGACGAGCAACGACTCCATCGTCTGGCACCTGCCAACCGCGGGCTCCTACAACCCCTCGCCCGTTATCCTCGGCGACACATATTACACGCTCTTCGACCGCGGCTTCTTCACCGCGCACAACGCAAAGACCGGCGAAGAGATCTACGGAAAAAAGCGCATCGATCCCACAGCCGCCGCTTTCACGGCTTCGCCTTGGGCACATTCGGGAAAGATCTTCTGCCTGAGCGAGGAAGGCGTGACCTACGTGATCCAAGCCGGCAAAGACTTCGAGGTCGTGGGCCAAAATTCCCTCGACGAAGTCGTGCTGTCGACGCCCGCCGTCGTGCGCGACAGCCTGCTCATCCGTACGGCTTCAAAGCTCTACCGGATCAAGAACCCGTAATCATGACGAACCGAAGGTCATTCCTAAAAGGCTTGGGTGCGCTTCCGGCGTCGACGATGCTGGCTTCGGAAACGGGCTTCGCCCAGGGAATCGAGCGTGACCACTTTTCCGATATTGGCGTGAAGCCTTTCATCAATGCCGCGGCCGCCTACTCCGCTCTCGGCGGAAGGAACATGTGGCCCAAGGTCGTCGAGGCGATGGAATATGCCCGCGAGCGCAACGTCATCATGGAAGAGCTCCAGGACGCCGTCGGCAAACGCCTCGCATCATTAATAGGGTGCGAAGCCGCGATGGTGACGGGAGGAGCGACATCCTCCATGACGCTCGGCACCGCGGCATGCATCACCGGGACGAACGAAGAGCTCATCCGCCAGGTGCCGGATCTGCGCGGAATGAAGAACGAGGTCATCATCCAGAAATCCCACCGCTATTCCTACGACCACGGCGTGCGCAGCGCTGGCGTTCAGCTCATCGAGGTAGAGACAGCCGAAGAGCTCGAGCGCGCGATTGGCGACAAAACCGCGATGTTGTTCTTCTTCTTCCTGAACGACGCGAAGGGGCAGATCAAGCTCCGCGAGTTTGCCGCGCTCGGAAAAAAGCACGGGATCCCCACGCTCATCGACGGATCGAACTCCGTGCCGCCCCTCAGCCGACTCTCGGAATATCTCGATGCCGGCTTCGATCTCGCGGCCTTCTCCGGCGGCAAAGGGCTACGCGGACCCTATAGCTCGGGAATGCTCCTCGGCCGCAAAGACCTCATCGAAGCCGCGCGACTCAACAACTCGCCTCATGCCGACACCGTAGGGCGCGCGATGAAAGTCAGCAAAGAAGAGCTCCTGGGTATGCTCGCCGCGGTCGAGTTCAGCCTGAGCTTCGACTATTCCGTCGAGAACGTGCGTGAGACGCGCATCGTCCATCTCATCGCCGACAAACTCTCCGTGTACAAAAACATCACGACGAAAGTCTCCTACCCACGAACGGAAAGCGGTCGCCCTCACCTGCAGATCTTCTGGGACAAATCCCTCACGCCGCTCACCGTCGAGCAAGCGCAGAAGGAGCTCGAGGACGGAGAGCCTTCGATCCGAACGTGTTACTTGGCGCTTTCGGACGGTGAGCTCGAGGTCGGCGCCGCGATGCTCAAGGACGACGAAGTCGACATGCTCGTCCAAAGGCTCGGACAGGTCCTCGCGCCCAGGGCAGGGTGAGCTGCGCTTCTACCGACGCGACCCGCTCGAGCTCTTCGCGGCTCTCGGGGAGGAAAACTCAGAACCTACCGATGGATCCGTCGGCTGCCGTTGAGAGGTTCGGGCCGGCTGTCGAAGTTCGAGAGCGACTCTGTTACCTCTTGGCCCAAAGGCGTGTGTTACAATAAATGTGAACACACGACTTCATGCCCTACTACCTTTTCATCTGGGATGATGACAATGAGGGACACATCGCTGAGCATGGCGTGACGATGGACGAGTTCGAGGAAGTCGTTTGCGATCCGGACAGCACCGGAGAGAGTCGTGCTACTGGCCGACCGATTGCATTCGGGTATACGTCTACCGGCAAGTATTTGGCCTGTGTTTATGACTTCTTGGACGAATCGACGATCTATCCGATCACAGCTTACGAAGTCAACGGGTAAAGAGCTAGTCGATGGCAAAAAGTGCGAAACGAGTCAAACGAGTGCTGAGTGCCGCGGCACGCCGGAAGTACAGTGACATACGTCACCAGCTCAACGGCGAACGAGACGAAATCCTGGCCGAGGCGCGACGACGAAAGCGGGTTCGTGACACACTGACTGCAGACTTACATCAGGCGTTTCGAATCTTGAAGAAGGAGAGAATAGCTCAAGGTCTTAGCCTTGCCGAGATGCGCGACCGTACTGGCATGAGCCGATCGGCTCTTTCCCGTCTGGAGAACGACGACACGGCGAATCCGACCATCGAGACCCTCTCCCGCTACGCGGAAGCGTTGGGAAAAGAACTCGCCATCACCCTGACCGACAAGGCAAGCTAATCCAAATGACTACGGCGCCGGCGGAGCACAGGAGGGCTCGGTGATGAAGGCGAGGAAGTGAAGGGATTGTTCAGGTCAGTTTTCCGTGGGGACGAGGCGTTCGAGCTCGGCGAACCCGTTCTCCACTAGACCTAGGCCTTGCGAGGCCAATCCACAGGTCGTGCGATATGGCGGTCTTCCGGAGCCGGGTCTTCCGGTGGTTGGCCGCCATGGCGCTCAGCATATTGTTGCCACTGACTCTCGAGCTTTTCCGTGGTGCCTTCCTTGGCCTGGATCGACGCGTCGATTTCATCTTTACGCTCGTGGTAGTAGGACAGAGCCGCGTAGACCTGGCCAGATTGAGCTGAGTAAACTCTTCTTTGATTCTCTCGGCAGGATAGCCACGCTGGAAGTAAAAGGCGATGTCCTCGACCGCGACACGAGTTCCCTCGATGCAGGGCTTCCCGCATCGAACCTTCGGGTTCGTTGTGATGTGCGAGTAGACCGACGTCGTCGTGGTGGCCATGACACTTCTACTATACATTGCGGCCTCATCGTGCGCTTCGCCGAAACACTACCCGTACGCTAGTCACGACGGTCAATCTCTGGAATTCTTCTCGGACGCTCTCTCCTGGGCACGCGCGCCACTGAGGACGTTCACGAGACTGTAGTTCCCTTCGTGGCACGCATATTCGAACAACTGACCTACGGTCACGCCGCGAGCGGCCTGGTTCGTCGTCATGGGGATCGACGCTGTCCAGGGCTTCGTAAAGCTTTCGGGATCGTGCATCGTGAATTGGTAGTCGATCGTCTCGTCGTCGATGCGCGTGAATCGCTCGACGAGGCGCAAAGACGGACGCGATGCTCGCCAGGATGCGGCCCACCAGTAATGCGTCTTGTCGGCGAAATTCGTGGTCTCGACGACCAGCGTGTCGCTCTCCCAGCGTCCGCGCGCGTCCCCGAGCCACTGGGGAGTTTTGGGTCCGAGGTGCGGACGACCGTCGAGCGAGATGATCCGAAACTCGTGATACATCTCGTGGAGAATCACGACATATCCTGGAGTCTGCAAGATGCGATAGTTCATGTTGTAGCCTTGCGTGGGGACCATCGGGAGACCGTCGGTGAGACAGCGCTCGCCGGTATCCATGTCCAACCATGACTCGAATGGACCGACGCCATAGCGGGCTCTCGAGCGCTCGTAGTGCTCCCTGGCTTCCGGCGTCCACGGAATGTGCCCGTCCGGCGGATCGATGATCAGGGACGTCCGCCCGCTTGCCACCACCCGGGTTCCCCGGTCGAACCAGACTTGATTGTAGGTGCCGGGATCGCCCGCTCTTGGATCTCGATCGATGAATTGATTCTGAGCGGCGCGCCGCTCGAGCTCGGCCATTTCTTCTTTGGTGAAAAACTCCCTCCCTGCAAAGCCCTCGGGTCGCTCCAAACGTGTGATGGTCGCGTTCGTCCAGACTCCTTGGAGGTCCGGCTCGCCCCACGCGGTCCGCGGCAGCGTCCAATTGGTCGTCTGGCTCGTGGAGGGGACAGGCGCCAGCAGGAGCCACATCGTCAAGCCCGCCGGAACGCGCGTACGCATCGCCTGCATCGCCTCACTGCTTTCTTGACGCTGTCTTCTCCTGGGCGCGACCTCCAGCGAGAACGTTCGTCACAGCTCGATTCCCCTCGTGACACGCGTACTCGAAGATCTGATAGTCCGGATCCCGCGTCAGCGGCATCGCCACTGTCCAAGGTCTCGTGTACACGTTCGGGTCTTCGATCGTGACCTCGTACTGGATAGTGTCTTCGTCGACGCGGGTGAAGCGTTCGACGACGTAAAGAGCATCGCTCGTCGGGATACCCTTGATGCGTCCGCCCGCGCCGCTCGACGCAATCCAGCCCCGGTCGTGGAAGTTCCTGGTCTCGACGACGAGCGTATCGTCCTCCCAGCGGCCGCGGGTGTCTCCCATCCACTGTCGGATGTTCGGTGCGATGTGCGGGCGTGTGTCGAGAGGGATGATGCGGGCGTCGTGGATCATCTCGTAGAGAATCACAACATATCCGGGAACCTGCAGAATCTGATAGGCGTTGTTGTAGCCGGCGGGAAACATCGAGCCCGGTATCCCGCGAGAGAGGCAACGGTCCCACACGCTCATGTACTCGTAGGAATCGGCGTTTCTGGCAAAGTTAAAGTCCCGTTTCGCCTCCGCTTCGGGTCGAACGGGAACTCTCCCATCGGGCGGATCCACAACGAGTGACGTTTGCCGCGTCGAGAGCACCTGAGTTCCCGAGTCGAACCAGATTCGGTTGTAGCTGCCGACGACGCCTGGTCTAGGGTTGCTATCACCCTCGGCGCGACGCTCTGCCGTTCTCTGCTCCAATTCGGCGGCTTCTTCTTCCGTGAGGAACGCTTTTCCAGCAAGGTGACTGGGTCGTTCGAACGGGGTAATGGTCTCGTTCGTCCAGAGACCTTGCAGATCGGGCTGTCCGTCCGGTGTGCGCGAAGGCTTCCATTCAGTTTGGCCCACGAGGCATAGTGGCGCCAGCACGACGAGCACGAGAACTTGCAGCAAGCCTTTCACCATCATCGTGTATACGCCTTGCGTCATCTCGATGTCAAGGCGAGGCTAGGTGAGAGCTTCCTCAGCTGGTGGACCGCCCCCGTGTTTTCGAATCGGGATCGAGACGCATCGAAGATGACTCAACTTGCTCAAAGCACCGCCCATCGAATGCATTCTCTTGTACTTGTCGCAGGCGCCGTATACGACCTCCCGTCCTGGTAGTCGCGCTGCCAGAAACTCGTCGCGAGAAGCATGGCCCGTTGACTCGCTTCGTCCTCTCCATCGAAATATCGATTAATGGCCACTTGCTCGTTCTTCGGGATCTCGAGCCCGATCGTCACATCCCGTCCCTGCTCGAGCGCGGCGCATGCGAGACGCGAGACCGTCTGTGGTCCCTCGCGGGTGCCGTGTATCTCGCCGAGCAAAACGACGGTACCCGACTCCAGAACATGCTCCGTGCCGGCGATGGATGTGCAGTCCGCCCAAACGGTCGCCGGTGGCGCAGCCACGATGATCATCACGACGGCTCGGAATAACTGCATCATGGATTCTCGATGTAACCAAGGTACGAAAGCGAGATGCTATTTGCAGACTTCAGCATCATGAATGGCGGTACTCGACAGCGACCCGGCTTCGACGCCGTTGAACGGGCATAGGGCTGACAACGGCTATAATAATGGTGATGAAAGCAACCAGCTCGTCCCTGTGGGAGGACTATCGTGAGGGGAGCCGTTTCTTCATGAAAGAAGGAGACGTCTACGAAACGCTGCGAAACCTCGTCGCCCGTCTCGAGCGCGAGGGGATCGACTACGCCGTGATCGGCGCGATGGCATTGGTTGCGCATGGTTATCGCCGCTTCACCGAAGACGTCGACATTCTTCTTTCATCCGAGGGGCTGCGACGTTTTCAAGAGAAGGTCGTGGGCCTGGGTTACCTCCCGGCCTTTCAGGGCGCGACGAGGGCTTTTCGGGACACGCGTACTCGGATCAAAGTCGAGTTCATGACGAGCGGCGATTACCCCGGCGACGGCAAGCCAAAACCGGTTGTCTTTCCCGACCCCGGTGAAGCCCGTGTGGAAAAGGAGAATCTTTGGGTCATCGAGCTCGAAAAGTTGATCGAGCTCAAGCTTGCATCTGGGCTTACCGCTCCTCACCGACTCAAAGATTTGGCGGACGTCCAGGAGCTCATACTTCATCTGCACCTGCCGCTTTCGCTCGCCGAGCGGCTGGATGAAAGCGTTCGCGCCGAGTACAGGAAACTGTGGGACGCCGCTGAGACGGGTCGTGCGGCTGAAGAAAATCCGTGACGATGAATTAGCCGCGATCACGCCGAGAGCTTCTCCAGCGCTTCTTCGACGCCCTCCCGATCCGAATCGCCAAAACATCAGAGATTGCGGACATGTACGACATGATGTACAATGGCAAGTCATGTCGCGTACTATCAGCATCTCCGAAGCGCGAGCCCGGTTGCCGGAGCTCGCTAGATATTTGCGCCGCTCGCCACAGAGAGTCGTCTTTATCAAGCACCGAGACATGGAGGAGCGGCTAGCTCTCGTCACTGAGGGGCGATTGCGCTATCTGGAAGCGCTCGTGGCCGCCGCCGAGCAGGGGGCCGATAGGGCGTTCAAGCTAGCGGGCAGCATGAGTAGTACGCTAACGGACGACGAACTGGAGCAAGCGCTCATAGGCGTCAAGCAAGACCAGACTACGCGTTCATCCTCCAAAGCCGATGAGTTCTAGCTCGTCGTCCGAGTTGGTGGTCACCGATAGCCACGCATTGATCTGGTACGCAACGAAACGGCATCGGAAGCTCGGCAAGAAGGCGAAGAAACATTTCGAGCGAGCCGATGCGGGTGGCGCGGCGATCTACATCCCGACAATGGCACTCGTCGAGATCGCCGAAGCGTCACGCCGCGGCGTCATCGAGCTTCGAGGCGGCTTCGCCACTTGGTGCAACCGGCTACTGTCGTCACCGTACTTCATCGCTCTCGATCTCAGTTTGGACGTCGTGCTCAAAGCGGAAGAGCTATACGCTATCGAAGAGCGTGGCGATCGTCTCATTGCGGCGACCGCTGTTGTCTTCGGTCTGCCACTCGTGACCCGAGATCCAAGTATTGCCGATGCTGCGGGCGTCGAAGTCGTCTGGTAGTCCACAACGCTCTCTTGTGGACACTTCGGCGCGCTGAGCCAAATATGGGCGGCACCGTATCGTGGAGAACTTCACAAAAAGAGACGTTCTCAATCGTCGGTGCCGAAGGAAAGCTCGCGAGGCTCCGAAACGACGTCCGCCTCCGAGTTATCCTCGTGAATGACCTGCGAGACCACGCGCTCCGTCACTTCCGACAAGTAGCTCTCGAGCGTCTCGGAAAGCTCCTCGAACTCCGGCCAAAGCGTCTCGTCGACGAACGAGTTCGACACTCTCG
>SMVB01264358.1_pt1 | contig 11400 bp, 15 predicted proteins | sample 2456461 | NCBI WGS metagenome assembly SMVB01 (sample SAMN11095934, study PRJNA526329) | marine sediment metagenome | biome: Marine sediment; feature: Surficial sediment; material: Deep marine sediment; isolation source: Hadal surficial sediment | place: Pacific Ocean | collected 2014-05 | depth...
GACGATAAAAAAAGCAACGTACCCTGGGCATGGGGTATCAATGGTTGCGTATCGGTTATCAGTACTTCCTTGGCTGTGATCATCGCTGTAGAAATGGGCTTTATAGCAGTGATGTTATTTGCCGCCCTGGCCTATAGCATTGCTTTTTTATCTAACTTTTTTATACGTACGAAAGGAATTAAATAAAGCGGAAATTTCTGATTTCCTGCACGTCTGATGAGCAACTTGATCTTGTCTTTCTTCTTAGAGGAAGAACCCGTGATAAAAAATGTTTTTGGGTGAATCGAATGTGATTTCCTCCTTATGAACTATCTTTAATAACCGATAAATTACATTAGTTGCCTCTTCTGACCGGCCCTCTACTTAGCTACTTGTAAAGACAGAATTATTAAAACTTCACTATTATGAAAGATCAGACTCGAATTACCACCTTGATCTGTTGGATCGCCAGAATATGGGGTACACTTATTCTGGTTTTTGTTTTATTCTTCATCGTCGCTCTCATCGTTGGAGGAGACGAATCCGGTGAGGGACTATTTAATACAAAGGAAATTATCACTTTCATCTTTTTCCCGCTAAGTTCTGTTATCGGACTAAGCATAGCACTTAAACGGGAAGGCTTGGGAGGTCTCATAACGACCATAGGTATTATTGGACTGTTTATGATGCGATTTGATCTGATCTCAAATGCATATTTCATTGCTGGAATAGCTCCCCCGGGAATTCTATATATGGTTTATTGGTACTTAACAAAAAGACAAGCCGAAAACAATAATGAAAATTAAAACGATATCATTAAACGAAAATAATGGACTCTACAAATGGGCTTTTGGTTTTGCGGTCTTTTCTATAATCTACAATATCGGAGAAGGACTGATTTCAACTTATCTTGGATACGAAGATGAAAGTTTAGCATTATTTGGTTTTGGATCTGATAGTTTTATCGAAGTGATCTCCGGAATCGGAATTGCCTATATGATCATACGTATTCAGAAATCAAAAATTAGTGACAGAGGTAATTTTGAAAGAACGGCTTTGAGAATAACCGGATTTGCATTTTACGCTTTGGTTTTAGGACTTGTGATCACCAGTATTTATAATATTTTGAGCGGAAATAATCCCATAACCACATTTTGGGGAGTTGTTATTTCAACCATCTCAATTTTAGTAATGTGGTTATTGGTAGCCGGAAAACGAAAAGTTGGGATAAAACTGAATTCTGCCCCGATCTTGGCCGATGCGAATTGTACCATGGTCTGTGTTTATATGTCGATAATCCTACTGATTAGCAGCGGTATTTATGAATTGACAAGTATTCCATACATAGACAGTTTAGGTACGCTCGGACTTTCTTACTTCGCCTATAAAGAAGGAAAGGAATGTTTTGAAAAAGCGAATAGCAACGAATATTGTTCATGCGATTAAAAAATTGAAATGAAACTGACCTTAAGAAATACATTTGCCAAAATAGCTATTTTGACCTATTCTCTTGGCACCATCGGACATATCGTGGCAATTATTTTCAATCCTCCGCTTGACCAAATGCCGGTTGAAGCACATGGCGTTGTAACGATTTTGGCTGGTTATGCCGGCATAGGATTTATCTTGTTTATAAAAAAAGTAGATTTTAAAAACTTACCGGACAAAATAATATATGGACTCATCCTCTTTCATTTAAGCACCTCGGCATTGATACATGCGTATTCAATAATCTGGGACACCAATGATTGGCTTAGCTTTTTTGCCCCATCCTACAGTTACTTTGCGGTGATCTATTTTGCTTCCTTTGGGTACTATTCGCTCAAAATGGATAAAAGGTTAAATAAATGATTCTAATACGACTCATCATCTTCACAGTGATTATCCCGGGACTTGTAGTTGGTTATATTCCTTATTTACTTCGGAATTATTCGGAGGCATTTGATATTGGTGTTTTTAAATATTTAGGACTATTAATAATTACTATTGGAATTATTCTTTACTTGATGAGTGTATTGAGTTTTTTATTAAAAGGAAAAGGGACTCCCGCTATTTGGTTTGCAAAACATCTAAAATTTCTGATAGGAGAAGAACCCATTAAACTGGTCTCATCAGGCCTTTACGAAAGGAGTAGAAATCCGATGTACCTGGGCGTCCTGAACATAGCTCTCGGACAGTCCCTGTTTTTCGAATCTACGGCAAATCTGATCTATACAGGGCTTCTCACTGTATTCTTTCATTTGATTGTGGTTCTGTTAGAAGAACCCCATTTAAAAAAGAAGTACGGTCAAAAATATGTGGACTATACCAAACAAGTGTCAAGATGGTTTGGTAGAAGAAAAAGCGTTAAAAATGTTACATAACACTGTGTTGAAATACTGATCAGCGGATATGCTTAATCTTTGTTTATGTATCAACCTATAAACTACTTTAAGTAGCGTTTGAATAATAACAAAATATTCACAATAATGGAAAATCTTAAAAAATGTCGTGTCAATGTGATGGTGTCAAATATGGATAAGGCAGTTGAATTTTATTCGGTAACACTCGGATTAGAATTAATCAACAGATATGACGATCATTATGCTGAAATCCAGGCGCCCGGTTTGATGATCGGATTACATCCTACCTCAGAAAAAATATCGAAAGGAAATAATCTTTCTATTGGATTCGGGATAATAAATTTCGATGAGACCATAGAAATTCTCAAGGCAAAAGGAATTGAATTTGTGACGGAAGACGAAGGGTGGATCAGATTGGCTTATTTTACCGACCTTGATGATAACCACTTATATTTGGCAGAATATAAAAACTAGAATTTATGTCAAAAAAGAAAACCTGGCGTGAAAAGTTGAATGAATTCAAAGAAAAGACCCATGTGATCACACCGGAATGGGAGGGAAAATTGGGTAAAGGTAAAATACTGATCCCAAAGGCATTGGATATTGAACGGCTTATAAATAATACCGAAAAAGGAGAATTGCTGACCAACGATATTATCAGGGAGATCTTGGCGAAAGAGAAAAAAGTGAAAGTAACAGCTGCGATCCCGACAGGAATTTATTTAAAGATCATCGCATTGGCGGCAGAAGAAGAAAGACCGATCCAAAAAGACAATATTACCCCGTATTGGAGAGTATTAAAACCCGATGGGTCGATCTATATTAAATATCCAGGTGGCGCCGAAATCCAGATGGCATTACTCGAATCGGAAGGGCACAGTATTGAGCACGGTCAGGGGAAAAGGCCGCCGAAGATTATCTCATTCGAAAATAAGCTTAAAACCAACTTCTAACAACGGATCAACCCTAAAAATATATCACAAAAAAACTCCTCAAATAGGTTTTTTTTAAAGGATAAAATTGCTTCAATCATTTGTGATGCATAAAGGCCTGTTTTTGTAACAGGGTTTCTTCACTCTCCACAACGTCTTCATCGGGGATACAACAGTCCACCGGGCAAACCGCCGCGCATTGTGGTTCGTCATGAAATCCTTTGCACTCCGTACACTTATCGGCTACTATATAATAGATCTCGTCGCTAATAGGCTCCTGAGTTTCGTCCGCATCCACAGCTTTTCCGTTCGGTAATATAACGGATCCTTTCAGGTCGGTTCCATCGGCATAACGCCAGTCATCCGACACATCATAGATCGCCGTATTAGGGCATTCGGGTTCGCAGGCCCCGCAGTTGATACATTCATCTGTAATTATGATCGCCATCGATTTTCTTTTTCTAACTTTGCGCAAATTTAAAACTAAAAGGGGGTAATTCCCAGCCTAAATGCAATTACAACAAAGAATTAACACTTTTGTACAATTAGGAAGGTTTTTAAACCAACTTTCCCTTTCTAAGGAGGGATCAGAAATGGCACAGCAGCTGCAACTTGCCAAAGTCAATAACGGTTGGTTTACGGAGGACAATCTAAGGTTCGCCTGCAAAGGTTGGAGTACAGCCCTTTCCGAAGAAAATATAAGGCAATGGCTTTCGGCATATACCGTCAAAACAAAAGATCCTAAGACAGTCGCCATTGTCATGGCCGGGAATATACCACTGGTAGGTTTTCACGATTTTATTTCAGTACTGATCAGTGGCAATAAAGTATTGGCTAAGTTATCATCCAATGACAAGTACCTCCTGCCCTATCTGGCAAAACAACTGGTTTCCATAGAACCCGGTTTTGAGGATCATATCTCTTTTACGGAAGGCAAACTGGAAAACTTCGATGCCGTCATCGCCACCGGAAGCAACAATACGGCACGATATTTTGAGTATTACTTCGGAAAATATCCCAATATCATTCGAAAGAACCGAAACTCTGTTGCCGTACTTAACGGGGCTGAAACAAGCGAGCAATTAGAGTCTTTGGCCGATGATATTTTTCGGTACTTCGGATTGGGTTGCCGGAATGTTTCCAAGATATATATTCCAAAGGATTACGACTTCGATTCATTCTTCAATGCCATGTTCTCATGGAAGCATGTCATCAACGACCACAAATACATCAATAATTACGATTATAACAAGGCGGTATATTTGATGAGTCTCTTTAATATATTGGACAATGAGTTTTTATTGCTGAAAGAAGACAAAGGCTTCTCCTCGCCTATTTCCGTAGTGTTTTACGAGTATTATGACTCGCTGAAAAATCTGGCGAATCACTTTTCAGAAAACAAGGATAACATACAATGTGTCATAGCCGAACAGGGGTTGAACAAGGCTATTCCCTTCGGAAAAGCACAAACTCCAAATCTCTGGGATTACGCCGATGGAATAGATACCTTAGAATTTCTCCTGGAACTGTGATCATTTTTATAGTTTTCAGAATAATAAACCAAAAATCACTGCTCATTGAACGAAAAACTTGTTGAAAGGCTGTAAATAAATTGTTGTTGTTTTTAACCTTTATTATAGGGAGTTTTCACATCTTTGCACTGAAAAAATCAAAGCTATCATGCAAAAACATAATTTTAGCGCAGGCCCTAGTATTTTACCCAGTTCTGTATTGGAAAAAGCGTCTCAGTCCATAATTAACTTCAACGGTTTGGACCTCTCTCTTATCGAGATTTCTCACCGCAGTACAGACTTCGTCGAAGTGATGGAAACTGCCCGTTCCCTGGCTTTGGAACATTTAGGACTTCAGGATAAAGGATATCAATCCTTATTTTTGCATGGTGGCGCGAGTATGGAATTTTTAAGAGTGGCTTACAATTTACTCGATAAAAAAGCTGCCTATCTCAACACAGGAGCCTGGTCTACCAAAGCCATTAAAGAAGCGAAGTTATTTGGGGAATTGGTTGAAGTCGCCTCCTCGAAGGACAAGAATTTCAATTATATCCCAACAGGGTATACCGTTCCGGATGATGCAGACTATTTTCACTGCACGAGTAACAACACTATTTTTGGCACTCAGATGCAAAGTTTTCCAAAAATATCGATGCCCTTGGTTTGCGATATGAGTAGTGATATATTTTCACGACAACTCGATTTTTCACAATTCGATCTCCTTTATGCCGGCGCACAGAAGAATATGGGCCCGGCGGGAACTACGCTCATTGTGGTCAAGGAAGAAATCCTGGGAAAAGTGTCTCGCTCTGTTCCGTCCATCTTGGATTACAAAGTGCATATCGGCAAAGAGAGTATGTTCAATACACCGGCCGTATTTCCTGTATATGTTTCTATGCTGACATTACAATGGTTGAAGGATCTGGGTGGCATAGCTGAAATTGAAAAGAGGAACAATGCCAAGGCGACCCTCATATATTCTGAAATTGATATAAATCCATTATTCGAAGGCTTTGTAGCCAAGGAAAAGGATCGCTCAAAAATGAACGTGACTTTTACCATTAAGGACAGTTCTCTTCAGGAAACATTTGATGCGATGTGGAAGGAAGCCGGGATCAGTGGTCTTGATGGCCATCGTGACGTTGGTGGATATCGTGCTTCCATGTACAACGCATTACCACTGGCGAGTGTTGAGGTGTTGGTTGAAGTAATGAGCGAACTCGAAAGAAATGCCTAGCTAAATGTTAAGTTTTAGGTGTTGAGTTTAAATATGGTAGCCAAAGAAGTTTTAAATTTGCATTTAATAGTATCCCGTTAATAAAAACACTTAAAAAGCAACACCTACAACTCAATACTAAATACTCAGTACTAAATACTAAAAATGAAAGTACTAGCAAACGACGGAATATCACAAAGCGGAATAGACGCCTTAACGGCGGGCGGATTTGAGGTCATTACCACCAAAGTTGCTCAGGAGCAACTTATCGGATACATCAATGAAAATGATATTGCTGTATTGCTGGTTCGCAGTGCGACTACCGCCAGAAAAGAACTTATCGACGCCTGTCCGGGCCTTAAGATCATTGGTCGTGGTGGTGTTGGAATGGACAATATCGATGTGACATACGGGCTAGAAAAAGGATTACGGGTAATAAACACTCCGGCGGCTTCTTCGGCCTCTGTAGCCGAGTTGGTTTTTGCCCACCTTTATGGTGGTGTACGATTTCTTTACGATGCCAACCGCCATATGCCCCTGGATGGGGATTCCAAATTCAAAGAGCTAAAGAAGAGCTATGCGGGGGGGAGTGAATTACGCGGTAAGACGCTGGGAATTATCGGTATTGGACGGATTGGTCTTGAAGTGGCTAGAATCGCCTTAGGCTGTGGCATGAAGGTGATTGCCAGTGATAGTCTTGTGGACGAAGCTACCGTAACTGTCGACTTCTTCGACGGACGAAGTCTTTCTTTCGATATTAATACGATACCGATTTCAACCTTGCTGAAGGAAAGTGATTTTATATCATTACATGTGCCTGCTCAAAAGGAATGTGTGATCGGTAGAAAGGAAATTGAACAAATGAAAGACGGTGCGGCCATTATCAATGCCGCTCGAGGTGGCGTTGTTGATGAAGTTGCCTTAATCGATGCTTTGGACAGTGGTAAAATATCATTTGCAGGGCTGGACGTCTTTGAAAATGAACCTACCCCCGCCGTTAAAGTATTGATGAATGGGAATATTTCTTTAAGTCCACATATAGGTGCAGCCACCATAGAAGCTCAAGACCGCATCGGAATAGAACTCGCAGAACAGATCATTGCTATTTTAAAGTAACCAGGCTATATTGAATCCCCGGGTGATGGGAGGTTTATCGGGTAATTAAAAGAACAAATCCAATTCATAGTAAATAACTTCGACGTTAATTTGGAATGCTTTTTTGTTAAACCCCGTTAAAACAGGACATTAAAAGCACATTTTTAGTAAATTTACGGTAAAAGAAATGTTATGAAGTATTTCAGTATCATCCTGTTGATCCTTGCCACTTTCGCAAGCTGTGATAGCAGCAAAACTGTAGTGAAAGAAAGTGATGTTGCCGCGGTTTCAAATGACACTATTCGTATAGCCAATAAAAGCCTGGAGTACGAGATCCTCATCATCGAGCCAGGGTTCGAATCGTGGCTGGTAACTCAAAAACCGGAAGGGTTCTACGGACAAACCTACCTGGAAGGCAAAAATCGTTTGTTTGTTAGCGAATACAATCGCAGAGTGCAAAATTTCCAACTGTACGACCGCCTTCTCTATGAGCAGGAAATAAATTATGAATTCCATCTTGATTATGGATACGAAGTGAACTATCTGTTGTATAATTACTTTCTATATTTTCAAGAGACGTACAATCAGAGTTTTATTGGTGGCAGAAGTAGTATTCGATGAAGAAATTGAAAGAACGCTGGGGTGTTAGCTCCAACTGGCAACTCGCCGTTATTTTTATAGTCTTTTCTGTAACGGGAAGTGCAGCTGCTAAAATAGCCGGACCGATCACCGAGGTTATCGGCATAACAAAAGATTGGGGGGGTTGGGTATATTGGCCCATCAGGATATTACTCATTTTCCCCTTGTACCAGGTACTATTGGTGTTTTTCGGGTGGTTGTTCGGGCAGTTTACTTTTTTTTGGAATTTTGAAAAAAAGATGCTACGGGGTTTAGGCCTTGGTTTTCTGCTGAAAGATTAACTATTCCTGAAGACATATGAATAAAAAACTCCTAAGATTCTTTACAAGGAGGGCCTATTCGTTATTTGATCACTTCCGCTTCGATGATTTGAGTTTCCGTTTTCTTTTCTGAAGAAAAAACAAAAGTGTACAACCACATTAGAGTAAAGGTTGGAATTACATCTGTAATAGGCAAGATCTCCTCAATAAAAACTATCCATGAGGCGATCTTACCAGCATTACCCGGGTACATATCGCCCATCTTTTTAGCCGCATAGGGCGCCCAAAGCATATCTAAAAAAGCCCCTGCTATAGGAATGAACATGGTAGCCATCCCAATAAGGTCATAGATGATCCCCTTTCGGAGTAATTTATATTTATCGTTTTTCATCACTCTTTTGAGTTAAGTTGTAGTTACTATAACGCAAGAAACATACGGAAAATTATGACAGCTTCGTACTGATCAATTTGAGGAATTCATTTCGGGTTTCAATTTTTTGAAATTGCCCTCTAAAACCGGAGGTTGTCGTAACACTGTTTTGTTTCTGTATTCCACGCATCATCATACATAAATGTGAGGCCTCAATTACAACAGCGACCCCTCTTGGTTGTAAAGTATTGTTGATACACTCCAGAATATCATGCGTAAGCCGCTCTTGTACTTGCAATCTTCTCGCAAAGACATCAACCACTCTTGGAATTTTACTGAGTCCGACTATTTGCCCATCCGGGATATATGCAACATGTGCTTTTCCGTAGAAAGGCAAAATATGGTGCTCACATAATGAATATATCTCTATGTCCTTTACGATGACCATGTCGTGATAATCTTCAGCAAACATAGCACTTCGAAGGATCTCAGCGGGGTCTTCACAATGTCCCGATGTTAAATATTGCAATACTTTCGCAGCGCGTTCGGGCGTTCTTAAAATGCCCTCGCGATGAACATCTTCCCCAATTCCTTTCAGTATCTTTAAAAAGTTTTCTTTTAATCCCTCAGTGACTTCGGTATCGAATTCTTCAAATTGTTTGTATGATCCCATATTATGTTTTCAATTTTTCTGCGTAAAACTTTTTTATTTTTTCCACTTTGGGTGTGATGATAAATTGGCAATAGGGTTGCTCTTTATTTTCGTTATAATAATTATGATGATCTTCTTCAGCTCTATAAAAAACATCCAAAGGTGACACTTGAGTCACGATGGGATTCGGGAAAACCTTTTTTTCGTTTAACAAAGTAATAAAGGCTCCGGCTTTGATCTTTTGTTCTTCAGAAGTATAGAAAATCTCACTTCGGTATTGGGTACCCACATCGTTTCCCTGTCGATTTAAAGTTGTTGGATCGTGCGTGGCGAAGAATACTTCCAGCAAGGTATCGAATGAAACTATTCGGGGCTGATATAAAATTGAAATAGCCTCGGCGTGTCCCGTTCTACCTGTGCACACCTCCCTATACGCGGGATTTTTGATCGTTCCCCCTGTATATCCCGAGACCACTTCCTCTACTCCTGCTATACGCTGAAAAATTGCTTCGGTACACCAAAAGCACCCGTTTGCAAATACAACTTGTTCGGTTTTATTCATAGCTGTTCGATCAAAATTACATTAAAAATTAAGATTTGACATAATCTTTAGTATTTAACTTTTCATTAATAGTACACCCCAATCGAGAGTTTTATTTTTACTCAAAAATTTCCTTAACCATAACAACTAAACGGTTTCAATGAATAAATACTCCCTGCTGCTTGCCTGTCTTTTTGTCGCTACTTCTTTTTACTCACAGGAAAAGAAAACGCTGGAGGCAACACGAATTTCAAATCCCCCAAAAATCGACGGCATATTAGACGATGAAGTTTGGCAATCATTACCGGCATACGGAGATTTCAAAATGTACCAGCCGGGAAATGAGGGTATAGTCGCGGCTGAATATGGAACGGAAGTAAAAATGGCCTATGATGATAAAGCCGTTTATATTGCTGCCTATATGTTTGATCCTGATCCGGATGGGATATTAAGCCAGTTCTCTCAACGCGACGAAGTATTTGTGCAGGCTGACCATTTTGCGGTGGCACTTAATACCTATAATGACGGAATTAATGAAACCCACTTTTTTGTTACCAGCGCGGGGACGATTGGCGATGCTCTTGCTACTCAAAGTGATTTTGACTTCGGTTATAATGTAGTATTCGAATGTAAAATATCAAAAGATGATAACGGCTGGTATGCTGAGTTCAAAATACCTTACAACGCTTTGCGGTTTCCTGAAATAGAAGTGCAGGATTGGAGTATCAATTTTTTTCGAAAAATTACTAGCCTAAACGAAACACACTCCTGGAACCTTATTGATAACAGCGTAGGTCGTAATTCTCAATACAACGGAATCGTTACCGGTGTAAGAGATATTAACCCTCCTCTTAGGCTTACATTTTACCCATTTGCTCAGGGAGTGGTTACCAGTTTTGACGGGACAACTGAAACCGACTTATCCGCCGGTCTCGATGTTAAATATGGTTTGAGCGATAGTTTTACGCTCGATGCAACACTTATACCCGACTTTGGACAGGCTTCTTTCGATGCAGTTCGGCTTAATTTAGGCCCGTTCGAGCAAACTTTCGGGGAAAACAGGCCTTTCTTTACAGAAGGTGTTGACCTTTTCAATAAAGGAGAAATCTTCTTTTCTAGAAGAGTAGGTGGCCCTCCCAGCGTAGATGTTGAAGAATTATTAGGCGAAAACGAAGAAGCTACAGATGCTCCCTCAAAAGTAAACCTACTAAATGCTATTAAAATATCCGGTAGAACCAAAGGCCAGCTGGGTATTGGATTTTTTAACGCTATTACTGAAAAGACCTATGCGAAGGTTCTGGATACGATAACGGGTGAATCACGAAAAGTCCTAGTAGAGCCCATAAGTAATTATAACATCTTCGTACTTGACCAGCAATTTCATGGCAATTCATCGGTTTCGATCATAAATACCAATGTGATGCGTAGCGGAAGTTTTAGAGATGCGAATACCACTGCCTTTGTATTTGATGTCGCTGACAAAGGAAACAGGTTTCGTACTTCAGGGCGTGCGATCATTAGCAACGTCTTTGAATCGGATGGAACCAAAACCGGGTTTCGATCGGAGTTTGATATTTTTAGGATCAAAGGGAAGTTCAGATATCGCGTAGGTCATGACTTCGCAAATACTACATATGACATCAACGATCTAGGATTGAATTTCAGAAATAACTTCAATAATTTTGGCGCCGGTATCTCCTACAGAATATTTGAACCGACCAAAAATTTCAATAATTATAATTTCAGTTTAACTTACCGACATAGAAGGCTTTATAGGCCTGATGTGCAAACCGGGAATAATTTAAATTTGAATTGGTTCTTTTTTACGGTAAAACGTTTTGCTTTCGGAGGATCCATGAGCTA
>SMVB01407216.1_pt1 | contig 11400 bp, 11 predicted proteins | sample 2456461 | NCBI WGS metagenome assembly SMVB01 (sample SAMN11095934, study PRJNA526329) | marine sediment metagenome | biome: Marine sediment; feature: Surficial sediment; material: Deep marine sediment; isolation source: Hadal surficial sediment | place: Pacific Ocean | collected 2014-05 | depth...
TTCATATCCACTTCTACCGGCGTTCCAGGCTCGGAAACCGGCGACAAACTCCGCGGCAGAGTCAACACCAGCAACATGCCCACCAGTGCGAAAATTACGGTCAACCAGAACAAACCCTCCAGGCCGAGGCTCACTGCCAGTGGCACCGAAATCATCATGGACAAAAGAAACGCCCCGCCAATACCAATACCGATGATGGCCATGCTGATGGAGCGCCTTTCAGGACGCGTAAAATCAGCGGCAAAGGCCATCGCCACCCCGGCAATCGCTCCGCAACCCTGAAGCGCACGGCCCGCAATCAGCACGGGCATGGATTCCGCCAGGGCTGCCAGCATACCGCCCGCTGCGAAGAGTAATAGGCCCATCAGCAGCACCGGTCGCCGGCCCCATCGATCGGAAAGCCAGCCAAACGGTTGCTGCAACGCCGCCTGGGTCAATCCGTAAATTCCCACGGCCAGCCCACCGGTCAGTGGCGTGAAACCGGGTAAATCCCGGGCGAGAATCATGAATACGGGCAGGATCATGAACAGACCCAGCATACGTAACGCAATGACGCCCGAAAGCGTCAGCGCCATCCTCATTTCCTTCAATTGAATTTTTTCAGTCGGCAATGATTAAAACTCCAAAGGGCGAGATTATAGGTCGTCTTGCCTTGTGTTAAAACAAGGTGGACTTATAATGAAAATTCTCCTGAGGCGAAAGCACGGAAATGGATTCGGCCATAGTCGACACAGCAACATCTGCAAAACAGGAAACAGGCATCGGCTCTGTGATTGATCTGTGCGCAGAAGATATGTCCTCGGTCAATTCTATTATCCGGGATAGTCTTGATTCGGGCGTGGTGTTAATCCGGCAAATTTCAGAATACATCATAGGTTCCGGCGGGAAACGCCTGCGGCCCATGCTGGTGATCCTGGCATCACAAGCTTGCCGGTACCGGGGCAATGACCACCTGAAACTGGCCGCAATCATCGAATTCATCCATACGGCAACCCTGCTCCACGACGACGTGGTCGATGATTCGGATATGCGCCGGGGCAAGGAATCGGCACACGCTGTGTGGGGAAACGCCGCCAGTGTCCTGGTCGGAGATTTCCTGTATTCCAGGAGTTTCCAGATGATGGTTGGAGTCGGCTCCATGCGCGTGATGGAGGTTCTCGCCAACACCACCAATACCATTGCCGAGGGCGAAGTAGAACAACTTCTCAACATGCATGACCCCGAGGTGAGCCAGGAGCGATACTACAGCGTTATCGAGAAAAAAACGGCCAGGCTGTTCGAGGCCGCCTGTCAACTGGGCGCAGTTCTCGCCGGCCGGGAAGACCTGGAAAACGCCCTGGCCACCTTCGGGCGTGAACTGGGAACCGCGTTCCAGGTGACAGACGACGTTCTGGATTACATGGCCGAGGCCGAAACGCTGGGTAAAAACTCGGGAGACGATCTGGCCGAAGGCAAAGCAACACTACCGCTGATTCTGTGCCGGGAACAGGCTGACGCGGAAGCTCGCAGAATGATTGACGAATCCATCCGCAATGGCGGCCGGGACCAATTCCAGCAAATCACATCCTTGATTCGCGACAGCGGCGCTCTCGATCAGGCCAGGAAAGTTGCCCAGGATCGTGCCGATGCCGCCCTGGCTGCAATTGCCCCGCTGGCGCCTTCCCCCTGGAAAGACGCGATGGAGCAACTGGCCAGGTACAGCGTTTTGCGTGAATACTAGTGTAGTGTCCTGTATTAAGCCAAACTTTCATTCCAGGCTTCAATCCGATCTGCCTGGTTTTTAAGCAATTCTTCCTCACCACTGATATCGATCGACTCTATCGTGTCTCCGACGGCAATCGCGTTAACAACCTGCTGATCACCGTCATCGATAACGGAGCCGAACACGGTGTGCTTGCCGTCGAGCCAGCTGGTCTCAATGTGCGTGATAAAAAACTGGCTGCCGTTGGTGCCGGGGCCGGAATTTGCCATGGACAGAGTCCCCGGCTTCTCATGCCCCAGTTCCGGCGTGCATTCATCTTCAAAACGATAACCAGGACCGCCGGTACCGCTGCCCTGAGGACAGCCGCCCTGGATCATGAAGTCGGGGATCACGCGGTGGAACAACAATCCGTCGTAATATCCTCTTTTTGCAAGATTGACGAAGTTAGCTACCGTTAGCGGTGCGTTATCTGCAAATAGACGCAATTTTATGTCTCCTTTACTGGTCCGCATCACCGCACCAACTTCTGTTATTACTTCGCTCACTTTAATTTTCTCCTTTTGTAAAAATTTCTGAAACTTTTTTCCACCTAAGTGGGTCTACTAGAGTAAGGCCGCGGGATGGTCTCTCCCTCATTCCAGACAGGGCATATCTGCACTCCTCAACCCTGACCCGCGGCCTTCGTTTTTTACTTCAATTGGAAGCCACAAAACCGGGCAAATTGCCGCCCGCGATCCCGATAGTCTTCAAACTGACCAAAACTCGGCGCACCGGGTGACAACAACACCACGCCGCCAGGCTCGGTCACTTTCTCAGCCAACTTCACCGCTTCCGCCAGGCCTTCGACCTGGTGAAAGCCTCGATCTGCCTGCAGGCCTGCGTCACGCAACGTCCTGATAATCTGCGACCCGTTGTCCGGCATGGCGATAACTGCCCGCGGCATGCCGGATTCGAATGCCTTCATATAGGGTGTCCAGTCCAGCCCTCTGTCAAGGCCTCCGATGATCAATGTGACCGGTAGACCGGAAAAAGCCCCGAGTGCCGCAGCAGTTGCAACCGGGCTCGATGCGATGCTGTCATTCACAAAACGTATCCCATCTTTCTCACCAATCGTTTGCAGGCGATGTGGCAGGCTTTGAAAAGAGCTGATTCCACGCGCTGCGGTAGGAACGTCTGCACCCATCACCTTGATCACCGCCAGCGCGGCAGCAACATTGGCCAGGTTGTGTGGGCCGGGTAATTCCTCGGGCAGGCTTATGGGCAAAACATCCTCGCCATCCAGGATACGACCCTCCTCTACATGGATGCCCGAGGCGGTATTAAACCAGTGCACATCAACACAAGCGGATAGCGCAGCGCGCAACACCGGATCGTCCGCATTGGCAATGACCGGCGAATCCCCCGCCAACTCAACCAATCTCAACTTGTCCCGCCGATAGACCGCCTCGCTGCCATGCCAGTCCAGGTGGTCCTCTGACAGGTTCAATAACAGCGCTACACTTGGCTTCGCTTCCAGGTCAGCAAGTTGGAAGCTCGACAATTCAATCACCCACCAGTCCACATCCCGATCATTGCAGGAAAGGAGCGGGCGGCCGATATTTCCCGCCAGGTTTACCTGGTAACCGCAAGAGCGCAGCGCATGAGCGATCAGGGCAGAGCTTGTGCTTTTACCCTTGGTGCCGGAAACGCAAATGGTTTTTTCATCCGGATGGGCAGAAAACCACAAGTTGCTCGGAGTCGTTATTTCCACACCTGCTGTTGCTGCGGATTCAAGGCTGCTCCGGTACGGGCTGATTCCGGGTGAGCGTACAAGCAGGTCAAACTGATCCAGGCCGGCCTGTGACAAGGGTCCGGTGATCAGGCGGTCATGTTCATTCAGTTGTTCGATAAGCGCCTGTTGCGGTGCGGTTTCGCAAATCAATGCCAGTTCCAGTTCGGGAAATACAGACCTCAAATACTCACGTGCCGCCTGCCCTTCCCGGCCCAGGCCCAGGATACCGACCTTGCGACCGATGAGGTCAGCCAATCTCACCGTCAGCCCCCCAGATTGCCGCCGGAATCGAGTGACTCCCCGAAGGCGCCAGCAAACTCTGCATGCCCGGCACGCTTACTTTTTCAATTTCCGCGGCTAGCGCTTTCACTACCGCATGATCTTTCCAGTTATCGTTGGCAAGCAAGGCGACCATTGCCGCACGGCTTTCACCGGCTTCGCCGACACATTCAAAAGGCTTATCCCGGCCAAGCTCACACAGGGCACGGAAGCCATCGGCCTGATCACCCAAATCCAGTAAATCTGCGCCCATTATGTCTGTCACTTTTTCAGCCGGCATAAACACAGCAAGCGACAGGGCCGCAAACCGGCACTTGGGGCAATCCAGGCACCATCTACCCTCGATCCGCGAACCATCGAGGTGAAAATTACGGTTGCAACTGGAATAGACGGAATGAAACTCACTCAGCTCACTGAACCTCCTGACGATTTCCAATTCGGAGAACGGCCGGAGAATGGAAAAATACTCGATATCCGGGCTGATATGAGAGGCGATAAGCTTCCTCAGGCTGGTTTCAAATGCCGAACTCTTGCTGTACTGATGATTGACCGCCGTTCCATCGTCCAGGACCAGGGTGGCTTCATCCGCAGAGCGTTCATTTGAAAAAACAAGGTAAGTGAAGCCATACAATATCGAAGCACAAAGCAGGATTGCCGAATTAATGGCGGTCACCGGAACATGCCCATTCCAGGCTCCGGAACGGTTCATCCGGGTCAGTTCCGGCGCCAAAGAACGCTCAATCCGCAACAGAGGCAAACCCGCCGCCTTCACTGTGTCCCCGATCAATGTGGATGGGCCGATGCAAACCGGCTGCACCTCGATGCCGGCCTGTTGCAAGAGGCGAAGACCCACCAGGCTGTCTTTGCCTCCACCCATGGCAACCAGGGCGCGCTCCGGCATGGTCAGGTCTGTCGCCCCGGCCGGCATGCCCTGGTGTGGAAAATTGACCCGGGCGCCCACGTCTACCTGGTTGATGTACGCAAATTCAGCCAGGCCCTGAACATAAAGCTCACTTAAAAACCCAGCCAATTCAGGATCAGGATCCAGGCCGGTGACCCGCATCTCACGACTCAAGCCGGCCTTGTAATAACTGACCCCTGAGATCAGGTGCAGCAGCCGCAAGGCTTGCCCGAAGGCTGCCTGCCTGCTGGCTTCAGGCGGCCAGGGCGCATTAGGAAAGCGAATGCGTTCAATCAATTCCGGACCCTGCTCAAAACGATAGACCAGGCTGGCAAGCCCCTGTACCGGATCAAAGTCACAGCGGGTGAATTCAAAATACTTCGCTTCGCGGGGGTCAGCGACGGAAATTTCGGCTATTTCATCATTCATAAGCGGACTGTATCTGCTGCCAACTGTCACCGAAACCATGCTCAGGCCCGCTGTCCTCGCCGGGAATCAAGGCATCGTGGGCACTGCGAAGCAAGGAATCCTGGTCGCCGGCCTTTACCAGCATGCTCAGGCAAAGGTCATTGGCCGATTGCGACAGCATCAATAAAGGCTGCTTTTCGAAGTGCGCCAGGGTGGATTGCAAACCTGCCAGCGACGTGCGAATACCCCGGCCAACCAGGTTAACGCAAACACAGTCATCAAATAATTTAACCCTGCAATGTTCCGCCAGGTCGCGCACCAGGGTGGCAAGTTCTTTATTATCCAGGTGGTTGGCTTCCCGGTTGACAGCAACCGTGGTTGTGGTTTCAGAGGTAGCCACCAGGTCCACAGAAACACCAAGCTGCATGAACGTCTCAAAAACTCCCGCAAGAAACCCCACTTGATGGCGGACATCGAGATTCTCCAACAACAAGACGGCCATATTAAGTTGGCAAGTGATCGTTTTCACCCCTTCACCGGCCGATAGCTTGCTGCTTATTCTTGTACCCTTGACCTCACGCCTGCTTATGTCCCGAATCAGGACCGGTGTGCCGGTAGCAGATGCGGCCCGGATGCATCGGGACTGGATGACTCTTGCGCCACTGGCAGCCATTTCCAGTGCCTCGGCAAAATCCACCTCTTTCAGGAGTCGCGCCTCTGGAATCTGGCGGGGATCGGCGCTGAACAGCCCGGGGACATCGGTCCAGATTTCCAGCCATTCTGCTCCAAGGCGGCCCGCAAACAATGCCGCTGAAGTGTCAGAGCCGCCACGGCCAAGCAAGGCCGTTTTACCCTGACTGGTCCTTGCCACATAGCCCTGCGTGATGAGCACCGGATGCCGTTCTTCCCAGAGACTGCGGAGCTTGTCGTCTTTTCCAGGCTCACAGGTGGCGGATAGCCATTGCCGGGCTTGTGAGCGGTCGGGTTCAGACAGCACTTCCAGCACCTCTCGTGCATCGACCCAGTCAACATCGAGGCTCTGCTGCAGAAATTCCGCACCCAGGCGCGTGCTCAACCATTCACCTGTTGCCAGCAAGGCTGCTTTCCATTCCGGCCCGGGCATTTCGGTATTCTGATCCAGGCAATGGCTTATATGCTGTTTGGCCTCATTCAGCTGATGATCGAAATTTACACCCAGCTGTTCTGAAAGTTCGCGATGAATTTGTAGAATTTCCGCCAGGATGGGGGCAGGATCAGGTCGCTTGGACAGGGTATCGAGAAGACTGGTTACGCTACTGACCGCAGAACACACGAGTAAAACCCGGTACCCGTCCGACCGCCTCGCGTGCGCAATGGAAGCAATGGTCTCCCAATGCCGCCTGTTCGCTACGCTGGTGCCGCCAAATTTTAAAACCAGCCACTTTTCAACCACGCCGACAACGCCGTTTTAATCATTGCGGGAACGTTACCTGATTTGGGCATGGTGTGTATAGCGGATTTCATCCCAATCCGCGGCCAAACTGAAAATAGCCATTTCAATGTCACTATTTGCCCGCTTTTTGTAAAAAAGATTAAGGATAAAAAAACGGCGCCACTGAGGACGCCGTAATAGAGGTGGGTTGTCTGAGTCAATCTGACTTCCCGATTAGGAGAGTTGAAATGAATATATTTGCAACTGCACTCTATGACACACCCGGACCGGCCAAGTTCCCCGGGATTCGAAATAATTTTAAAAGGCTGGACAAATCTTTACGGAATTGACTGTGATCAGTTCGTACAGCCCATAGATTTGGCGCACTGGTCAATCTGTACTAGGATGTTCGTCTCAATCATTTTCAGGAACACCGCATGCCCAATTACCAAACCGAAGACATCCGCAACATAACCCTGGTTGGACACACGGGAGCAGGCAAGACAACGCTGATAGAAGCCCTGCTGGTCAAGTCAGGAAAAATTGGTGAAGCGGGCACGATTGAACGCGGCAACACCACAACGGACCACGATCCGCTGGAGAAAGAGTTCCAGCACTCGCTCGACTCTGCCATTGCCAGTTTTGAGTTTGACGGTATCCATGTGAACCTGATTGATACGGCAGGCTTCCCGGACTTTCGCGGGCCCACCCTGACGGCCATGGCAGCTACAGAAACAACTGCCGTGGTGATCAATGCGCACAACGGGATTGAACTCTCGACCCGCCGTCTTATGCGACGGGCCAAGCGCCGTCGTCTGTGCCGCATCATCATCATTTCCAAGATGGACCAGCCCGGTGTCAACCTGACCCAACTGATCAAGAACATACGTGAAGAATTCGGGCCGGAATGCCTCCCGATCAATCTGCCTTCGGATAACTTCAGTAAAGTCAGGGATTGCTTTTTTGGAACGGAAGGCGAAACCGATATCTTTTCCCTGGATGAAGCACATGAGGCCATCATCGACCAGGTCGTGGAGGTGAATGAAGACCTGATGGAAAAATACCTGGAAGGAGAAGATCTGAGCAGGGACGAGCTTCACAACGCTTTTGAACAGGCGCTGCGCGAAGGCCACCTGGTACCCATCTGTTTCACCTCCGCCGCCACGGGAGCGGGCCTCAATGAATTACTCAGGCTGTGCAAGCGCATGCTGCCCAATCCGACCGAAGGCAACCCGCCTCTGATTCTGAAGGGTGAAGGGGAATCAGCAGAGGAAGTCGATGTAACACCCGATCCCAACGGCCACATCATTGCCCATGTTTTCAAGATCAGCAATGATCCTTTTGTCGGAAAACTGAGTATTTTCCGCATTTACCAGGGCACCATCAGACCGGACAGCCAGGTGTTCATCGGCGATGGCCGCAAAGCATTCAAGGTCGGCCACCTGTTCAAGATCCAGGGTGGCAAACACGAGGAAGTCGATAGCGGCATCCCGGGCGATATCTGTGCCGTGGCCAAGGTGGAAGACATCCACTATGACGCCATCCTGCACGATTCGCACGAAGAGGATAATTTCCACCTGAAACCACTGGATTTCCCCAAACCGATGTATGGCCTGGCGATCCAGCCCAAGACCCGCGGGCAGGAACAAAAGCTGGCGCAATCCATTTCCCGGCTGATCGAGGAAGACCCGTGCTTCGTTGTCGAACATAACCAGGAACTGAATGAAACGATCATTCGTGGCCTGGGCGAACTGCACATGCGCGTCATGCTTCAACGCATGAATAACCGCTACCACGTGGAAGTCGATACGCGTCCGCCGCGTATCGCCTATCGGGAAACTGTCACCCGCTCAGCCGAGGGCCACTACCGGCACAAAAAACAGACCGGTGGCGCCGGCCAGTTTGGCGAAGTCTACCTGCGCCTTCGCCCCCTGGCCCGAGGTGATGGGTTCACGTTCATTAACAAGGTAGTTGGTGGCTCCATACCAACCAACCTGATTCCTGCAGTTGAAAAAGGTATTCGCCAGATTGTTGGCGAAGGCGCTATTGCCGGTTACCAGATGCAGGACATGGAAGTGACTGTATACGACGGCAAATTCCACCCGGTCGACTCGAAGGAAATTGCATTCGTCATCGCCGGCAGGAACGCTTTCCTGGATGCCATCCACAATGCCGGCCCTCAGATCCTGGAGCCCATCGTCAGCGTGGATGTCACCGTTTCCGACGGCGATATGGGTGATGTAACAGGCAACCTGGCCGGCAGACGCGCCCGCATCAGCGGCACCGAAAGCCTCAGCGGTAACCAGGTCACAATCAAGGCGGATATGCCATTGAGTTCTTTAAGTGACTACCACACGGAACTCAAATCCATGACCCAGGGACAGGGCAGCTACACCATGGAGTTCAGCCACTACGACCCGGTTCCACATGCCGTGCAGCGGAAACTGGAAAAGGCCCACGCGCCCAAGGAAGCCTAAATAGGTATGGATAAAAAAGACCAGGATGCCGGCACCATCGCGGCCCTGATGATCCGGTTCAAGGAATATCGCCTGCCCCGGGCTAAAAGGCTTCTGGAGAAAGTCAACGGTGGTGCAATCCTCAGCGAAGATGACATCCAGTTTCTAAAAAGAGTTTACACCGACGGGAGAAACACCCAGTCCCTGGTCAAAAGACACCCGGAGTACCGCGATCTCATTTCCCGCGCCATCGATCTGTATACCGAAATTATTTCCAAGGGGCTGGAAAACGAGAAATCATCCTCGTAGGGGCAACAAGCCTGTAGCGTGAAAACTACAGGACTTTCAGCTGATACCTTTCCCGGCAGGGAAACGGCCCTTCGATAAACCAGTGTTCATGATTCCCCTGGCCCAGGGCAGATACCTGACTCCCCCGGGTCTCAAAGTCACCGTGCAAGCATACATTACCCCTGTGATCCCGCAGGATGGATTTGGCGGTTTCCACGGTGAATTCGCCCTCATAGCGCCGGCAAAGTTGCCTGACACGACCTTCCCTGGACAGGGGTGACAGCGTGTCCCCGGCTTCCACCCCGGAAAACAAGCGGGCGAAATCAACCGCCTCAGACTCAAGCCCTGTCGCAGCCAGGACACGGTCAAGATCCGGATGCCGCAGATCACCCTTGCCATGAATGCTGAGACTATTGGATATGGAGCGGGTGCCGCAGGTGATTTTCTCGGCGACCCAGTAAGACCCTGCGGTCTCCAGTACCCAGGCCACATCCTGATCTGCAATCAGGTAGGAGTTGTGATAGTTGAAAGCAAAGTTCTCGGCGCAGTTTCCACCCTGACCGTACTTCGCCATCAAGTCCACGATCACCTGCAAAGCATCAAGGGCCGTTACGCCCCGCTCCAGCCCCAGGCGCACCAGGTCCATACCCAGCAAGCCGGTTTCTGCATAGGGCTCCGTCGTCCAGACGGCTTCATTGCCAATCACCACGCCGTGTTCGTTCGCTCCCATCTCAGCGCCCCACATCCAGCGTGGTTTGGAAAGGATCACCGCGGAAGTCTCCCTGACCTGAGCGATTTGCAGGTACGTGCACTGTATCGTTTCGTCCGCAGCGTATTGGCGTGCAGGAAAGGCCAACACGTCCTGGATCTCACCGCCGGGGCGGTCACTGTTTTTGCCGAAAATCAGTTCGCCACTCAGAGTCGCGTCAGGCAAGGCTACAAAGGTATCGCACACGTTAATCTCACCTGAAGCCTGTATTCATTTTCACTGCTGACCTTATTCCAACCAGTTGTCCGCTTTCAGACCTGGTACGCGCGAGAATTCCCTGGTATCGGCGGTCACCAGCGTGAGGTCCAACGACAGTGCATGAGCCGCGATTAACAGGTCGTTCGGTCCAATGGGGGTTCCCTGACCTGCCAGATGGTGGCGTATGTTTCCATACTGCCGGTCGGCTGGCGTCTCCAGCGGCAGTATTTCCAGGGCGGATAGAATCAGGTCTACCTGGCTTGCAAGCTTGCTTGAGCCCGACTTGGCGGCACCGAAACGAAGTTCAGCAGCTACGATAATACTGGTGCAAATGGTGTCCTCACCTTCCGCTGCAATTCGATCCGCGACTACGCCTTGAGGGTGACGCACCAGATCGGAAAGGATATTTGTGTCCAGCAGAAACGCGATGGACATGATCAGATAGTCACATCATCCAGCGACGCCAAGTCCTCGCCTATGTCTGGAAAAGTCTCATTCAGGGTATCCAGCTTGGCCAGAAGCGTTAACAGCCGACCTTTCCTGATCGGCTCAATGATCAGGCGATCGCCTTCCCTGCGTATGATCGCCTCATTCCCCTGCAGTTCGAATTCACGGGGGATGCGAAGTGCCTGGTTGCACCCATTACGGAAAAGCCGGACATGGCGTTCAGCGTGTGTCACTTTGGGTACCCTCGATTTCATGGCATATATCATAGCATATGCCGCTATCTTATGGCTGTCACCGGCGGTACGCCACCCTGAGTGGATCGGGTAAGGCTACAAACGTATCGCACCCGTCGATCTCACCTGAATCCCGTGGTTAATCATCCCCGACCTCATTGGCTTGTGGATACCGGAAGAATTCATACATGAATTTCTTTTCTGCCTTGGCGGGGTTTCCTCGAAATGGCCCCCTGGTTGATTGAATGACCAGTGCGCCTGTTTCATCTTTCAGCAGGATGTTTCGAACCTGGAAATTCAATGATCTGCCTTCGATCATGACGTAGTAAGAGATAATTGGAAATATCATGCGCCCACCTTGACACTCGTAATCTCCATTTTCAGAGGCAAAGGAATATTCTGAAACTGATGTTGCTTGGTGGTTTAAGAAAGACAAACTGAAATGAAACGCATCAACTTGGCGCACTACAATACTGTTTTTGCGGATATTGAGTTGATTTGTTGACAATTCTTTCCTCTTGGCAAGATGTAAAGGAA
>SMVB01062892.1_pt1 | contig 11399 bp, 7 predicted proteins | sample 2456461 | NCBI WGS metagenome assembly SMVB01 (sample SAMN11095934, study PRJNA526329) | marine sediment metagenome | biome: Marine sediment; feature: Surficial sediment; material: Deep marine sediment; isolation source: Hadal surficial sediment | place: Pacific Ocean | collected 2014-05 | depth 0-1...
GCCAGTGGCTTTTCGACGAGGACGTGTTTCCCGGCCTCGAGGGCCTTGCGCGCGAGCGCGTAGTGCGTTTCAGCCGGTGTGGCGATGATGACCGCGGAAACGGTCGCGTCGTCGAGCACATCCGCGATGTTGGTGGTGAATCGCGACGCCAGCGCATTCGGAAGCGCCTTCGCGCGTCCTTCATCGGTGTCACAAATCCAGCGTAGACGCTCACCGTACCGTTCGAATGCCACCCGAACGTGGTTCTTCCCCCAGCGGCCGCAGCCGATCACGGCAAGGTTCAACTCGGACCCTTCGCGCTTCTTGTTCATTGAGCGCCAAGGATAGAATATCGCGGCCAGACGAGCAAATCGCTACGAAGGAGAGCATGTCCCAAGCGACCGGCCTCATGGAGGGACTCGAGGAAATGACTAGTTTTCTATCTGTAAACTGTCCGGTTGGATGGCACGGTCTGGGGAAAGCTCTACCTTACAGCAGCGCTGGCATACGGGAAACAGTGTGTTGTCGAGAAGACGTCGCCTCAGTTCGACGTAGCGTTCGTTGTTCCAAATCTCCTCCATTGAGTTCTTTGTGAGGTCGCCTACTTCAACTCTGATCATTGGGCAAAAGTACATCTTGCCACTGAAGGAAACGCGCGCATTGAGGAACGGATAAAGGCAGCGTCCCTCGACGTGCCCACCAGGTTCATAATATTGATCGAGGACTTCATCAGATATTTGCGGGCGAGTTCCGAACCGAATGTTCTTGTGCCGACATTTATCCGCAAGCGATGACACCTTCTGTCGCACAGACTCTGGGCGTAGACCAGGGTCTGGTGTTACATAGGTTTGGATCAAAGCGGGGTCGTCCTCACCGAGAAGACGTAGTGTTTCGTTGACCTCTTCGGGTGTGCTGTACATCAAGTGATTGAGCCCAATTGCGTCGACACCAAGCTCTTCGGCTACGTCGACCATCTCATCGAGTGCGTCAAGTCCTTCCTTTGTGACCGTGGTGTTGATGCTAATTGGCAAACGTCTACCACCATTACGTTTAACCGCTTCTTGGAGCCGGCGGAGTCCGGCTGCGGTTCGCTCGAATGTACCTTTAGCGCCGCGCGCCTCGTCGTGAATGTCCTTCGGGCCATCGACGGAGACGCTGATGTGTTTGAGGAATCCGGACTGCGCAAGCTTTGCAAGCGCATCCGCTTTCTCGTCATCGATGATCGTGCCGTTTGTTGTGAGGTAACCGCAGGAATAACCCTTACTTTTAAAGACATCGAGGACTTCAAAAATGTCCTTCCGCATGAAGAGCTCTCCACCCGTCAGGTTTATCTGAAATCCTACTTTGTCTGGGAACGCGGAGCGAAGTGCATCGACCGGCAATTCTTCGCGCCACTCACCTTCCAAGTTGAGGAGGTCTCCGACCCAGCAAAAGCCACAATGCAGATTGCACCGCATGGTGCCTTCGTACACGGCGCCGTGAGGAAGTCGGTCAGCGATACCGGTGCGCTCACGCAGGAATCGAGCAATCTTGCTTTCGTACTTCTGACGGCGATACTTAGCCAAAACGCGGCGCGCGATCGCAAACGCTGGGCTACGAGATACGAAGTGGCGGATTGAGGACAGCATGGCTTAAGGTTCCGATTTTTACACTTGCCCTAGCGACTAGAGCGTAGAGGGTAGCGTGTCGACTTTCCTTGGTCAAGCGCAACACCGCTCGTCTCGACCTTTCCTTGGTCAAGCATAACACCCTCATTGACTGTTGCTTACGCATTAACTAGTTAGTTCCAGTGATGACCTTTTCGTGCACTGATTTGTAATGAGCCCAGAAGCTGGTTCGACAACCGACGATTTTGATTGGAGTCTCACCGATTTCAACTAGATTCAGGATATCCTCACCATCATGGCATTCATCAGACGGGTGCTCCTAAGAAGGCCGAACGGGTTGTTCGTGTCATCGAAAGGATCAACGCAAAACCGCACGCCGGACAGGGCGCGTCCAAGCGGAAGCCAGTGACTTGACGGTGCGAATTCGCTATTTCTCGGACATCCGATTTCCTCTCGAGCGAGCCAATGGTGTACAAACGATGGAAACGTGTCACGCTCTCGCCGCGCGTGGGCACCAAGTCTTTTTGAGCGTGCGTTCGGATACTGCACGACCCTCACGGGATCCGCTCAACTTTTACGGGTTAAAAGCTCTTTCAACACTGACCATCGACCGGTTACGTGTTGTCGGTCCACCGACATTCCGTCGGGCCCTCTATTTTGCGTTCGCTGTGGAACGTTCGCTATGCCATCGGTCCGACGTCATTCTGACTCGTGATCTTGGCGTCGCCTCCTTGCTTTTGAACCTGCCGCGGTGGCTGCGTCCCCCAATTGTGTTCGAGTCTCACGGATTTGCTCCGGTTTTTGCTGAGACGATGGACGAGCTCGTGTCTGGTGGGCGCCGTGCAAGGCCGACCCAAAAGGACCGTCTTTTTTTGCGTGAAGAGCGAGTATGGAAGCTTGCGGAGGGTTATGTGACCACCACACGAACTCTCGCAAGTGAGCTCGAGACGCGTTTTGGTCGGAGAGATGACGCTATTACTATCCCGAACGGTGTTCGACTTTCGTCAAATAGGCGATTTACACCACCGAGTTGGCTCGAGTCGCCGGTCGTTCTGTACGCGGGACATCTGTATCCATGGAAGGGCGTCGAGGTATTACTCCGTGCCGTTGTCCGTTTACCAAAGGTTCGAACGGTTATTGTCGGTGGCCATCCTGGAGAGGGGGACCTTCTTCGACTGCAGGATTTAGCGCGGTCTCTTGGCATTGGTGATCGGGTGGACTTTGTTGGGATGATTTCAGTGGCTGATGTACAGACGAGGTTAGGGACTGCTGATGTGTTGGTCCTTCCGACCACGTCGACTGAATCTGCAGATCGCTATACTTCACCTCTCAAACTATTCGAGTATCTGGCTGCAGGAAAGCCAATTGTTGCGTCTGACTTACAGGCCACGCGTGAAGTTCTCGAGGATGGGCGCAATGCAGTTCTTGTGACTCCGTCAGATGCAGACGCGCTCGCTGACGGCATAAATCGTGTTGTAGATGACCTTTCGTTGGCAACTCGAATTGCTGAAAAATCTTTCCAGGACGCTAATGGCTTTGCGTGGGAGAACCGAGCCGAACGGTTAGAGCATCTATTGAAAGCCGTTCAACGATCCGACTGATTGAAACCATGCTGGTCGCGTTCTTGAAGACGCGTTTTTCGCCTGCATCGAGGCGGGCGAGCTTTCTCGGCGTCGGCAGCGCGCCAGCTTCGTACATCCGCCCGCGTTCTTCGGCAAAGACCGCGGCGACCGTGTGGGCTTCGTAGACGAGCGCGGCGTCGGCAAGCTTCGTCGCGAGGCCGGCAAGGATGAGGTCGCGCGTTAAGAGGACGTCGCTCGCTTCCGAGGCGAGCATGAGCGGCGCCGCGAGAGAGAGAAAGCCGGGCGCGCGCACGCGGCGGAGCCTCAGCTTCGGATGGGACTCGAGCCCAAAATAGGCGAGACACTCTTCGTCCGTGCGTGCATCGGTGCGCTGCACGACGAGCTCGACCTCCACGCCGCGGCGGGCTAGCGCGTGACATGTCTCGATCGCCTGGATGCCGTTCGCGCGCTCGATGGGAAAGCGGATATCGGCGAGGTAGACGAGCTTCATGAGGGCGCGTCGACGATTTCGTAGACCGCGTCGTCAATGCGGGACAGCAAAGGCATTCTTTCCCGGTATCGATCCATCTCGGCTTCCGATCGCCGTCGCCGCGGTTCAGGAATCCTATCGTAGTGGATGACGCTGGACAGACGACATAGCGCACCGGCGCGCGCGCCAGCAAGAAGCGGTGCTGCTCACACAGACATCATGCAGATTTACGAGCAGGTTTTCGACGAGCCTAGGAACTCGTCAGAATTGAAACCGCGCCGCTCGAGAAACTCCAGCCGCAACAGAAAAGGCACGAGAATGACGAGCCCAGCGGTGATGAGAAATGGGGCGTGTCGCTACCAGGTCGCACCCGCGGCGGGCTTTCGCGGGTGGTCGAGCTTCCCATATAGCGTCGAGGTTAGCACGCTGATCTGTCGCGGGTGCGCGCCTTGTCCGACGAAATGCACCGCGAACGCAAAAGTCCGCCGCGAACCGCGATATTGCCTTGACGCGCCCGACGCGGCGGTTAAAGATAGGCACTCTGTTATGAGCCGGCCATCTCTGAGCGTCGTTCTCCCTGTTTGTAACGAAGAAGCGAACCTGACGGAACTTCAGCAGCGACTCGAATCCGCTCTGCAGGGAACCGTCGACTCTTACGAGATCCTCTATATCAACGATTCGAGCACGGATGGCTCGCAGACAGTTCTGGAGAACCTTGTCGCGACGCATTCCCACGTCCGGGTTCTGCTCTTCAGCCGAAACTTCGGCCACCAGGTCGCAATGACCGCGGGCCTAGACCATGCTCTGGGCGATGCGATCATCACGATGGACTCGGATCTCCAAGACCCACCGGAGTTAATCCCGGAGCTCCTAGAAAAATGGCGCGAGGGCTACGACGTCGTTTACACGCAGCGACGGAGGCGACTGGGAGAGTCCTGGTTCAAACGCGTAACCGCTTTTCTCTTTTATCGCTTTCTTGGAGTGGTGGCGAGCGTGCACGTGCGCCCCGATGTCGGTGACTTCCGACTGCTGTCGCGCAAGGCCATCGATACGCTGAACCGGATGGGGGAAAAACGACGATTCCTGAGAGGCCTCACGAGCTGGATCGGCTTTCGCGCGACCAATGTCCTCTACGATCGGCCGGCCCGCACACGAGGGGAGAGCAATTACCACCTCATGGACATGATACGGTTGGCCCTGACGGCGACCTTCAGCTTCAGTCGCTGGCCCCTCACCGCCATCGGCATTCTGGGACTCCTCGTCTGCCTCGGCTCGGCGGCACCCCTCCTCGCAGGGGGCTCGGCTCTCGCCTCCGGTTTGTTTTTTCTTGGGGGTGTCCAGCTCTTGTGCCTGTGGGTTGTCGGCGACTACATTGCGATGATCGCCGACGAAGTTCGAGGCCGGCCGCTCTACATTCTGGAATCCGAGCTTCAATCGGCCGCGGCAGGCGCGGCGAAGGACACCCTCTAGCTGGCGGCCGGGCGAAACGAGCCACCAGCGTCAGCGAGGACGTTCGTGACACGCATTGGCGCGCAGCGAATAGGACCGATTCTGGCGGCAACCGTCGCCTTGTTTGGTGCAGCCGAGCTGGCCTTCCTCGGCGCTTCCTACTTTACGCGTCCTCTCGATCTCGACATCGGGCCGAATACACGAACCTACCTCACCGGTTTCACCGAGAGCGAGGAACGGCCCCCAATCAGCTTTCGCTGGAGCGGTGAGGAAGCTTTCATCGATCTTCCTCCTCTCGGGACAGCTTCCCGGGGCACGCTTCACTTACGCTACGCGCGCTTCTTGCCAGACCATGCCCGACTGCAAGTGTTCCTGAACGGAAAGCGCGTACACTCGACGACGGCGCGGTCGGGGCGGTTCCGCACGGAGAGGATCCCTGTTATTCTCGACGGCGCAGAGCTGCGTATCGGGCTCACGGTCGAGGATCCTTCCCCGGAAGCTCTAGGGATCGCAGTGGACTGGCTCCGCTTGGAGGGCGCGGACTTGCAGCTTCCTTTGTCCACTTGGCAGCCCCGTGCACTGATACTCGGTACTCTTGCCTTCGCAATCGCTCTAGGGTTCTCGCCAGGCTCGTCCTTCATGCTCGGGTTGTCCATCGCGGGACTTCAGGCTGTCTGGTTTGCTTGGGATCCGTTCGGCATGGTTCACGTCAACGCTCAAATCGTGGTGACCGGGCTCTTGGCCACCGCGATGGTGACGATCGCACTCCGCCGGCTGTCCCCCTCTCGGTGGGTCCCGCTGCTTTTCTTAGCGGGGTACTTCTTCAAGGCGGCGCCCCTGTTTCATCCGAGCTATTACTACGCCGATACCCGGCAGCACCGGGTATATGTCGATATTTTCTCGAGCGCGGTAGGGAATATCGAGGAACGCGGCGTTTGGACGCAACAGCAGATGAACACCGCCTATCCCCGATACGTTGGAGGCAAAGCCTACGCCTTTCCTTACTCCCCAATTTTTTTTCTCCCCTTCACCTGGATGGATGTTGACGAGCGCGAGCTCGAGTTCGTGATGAAACATGTAGCCGTGCTTGCCGGAGCGCTCGAGCTCCCCCTCGTCTATCTGATCGCGAAACTACTCGTCGGGAACGGAGCGGCGCTTTGGGCCTCGCTGCTCATCGCTTTTCTCCCTCCGATGTCCAGCCGACTTCTCCTCTCTATGTGGCCAACGATCGCAGGTCACTTGCTCGAACTGGTGACGATGGGTGTCGCGGCACACATGGTGAGCAACGTCGTCAGAGTACGCCCTGTCATTACTTATGGCCTCTCGGGCATCCTGGCTTCTTTGACCTATGTCTCGAGCCTAATCAACCTTAGTATTTTCACCGCGATCCTCGCTCTATGGGAAAGGAAAAAGGCCGTCCTCATTCTGGCTACCTGGACAATGGTGGGACTTCTCACGGTCGGACTTCTTTACCGCTCGTTCACGATCACGTTTTTTCGCGAGATTCTGCCGGCGATGGCAAGCGCTGCGACCGGCGAGAGCACCGCAGCACCGGCCGGGCTTTTCGACGCTCTTCGCCGCATCCCTCTTTTTTTCGGGCTTGGCTATCCAGCGCTCGCATTATGCGGGATCTTCGTCGTCAAAAGGCGAGGTCTGGACGGAGCTTTCCGATGGATGGCCGTCTACGGGCTCACTTTTCTCGTTCTCGTCTCTCTCCGAGCGAGCTCTGGCATATTCAAGGACTTGAAGGAATTGCTCTTCGTGGGTCCTCTCATCGCGATCGGGAGCGGTACGAGCCTCGATGCCATCTCCGGTTTAGGCGGGGGCAAGCGTTTCTCGTCGCGGGCCTGCGCCATCGCAATCGCGCTAGGACTCGTCGCGTTCGGCTTCTCGAGACTCGCCACCTATTGGGGTCCCTTCGCTAGGCTCGCCGGTCTCGACTGAAGCTCGGATTCGAAAAACGAAAAGCGGCCGGCCTCAAGCTTTGCAGGATGGGGCGTGAAGAAACGCTACGGAGCTCGCCAGAGGTGCGTTCACCCCTTACGCGACGCCATCCCCAACTGAGCGACCGGTGAGACTGCGTTCTAGCTCTAGCGGAATGCCTTGCTGGTACGTGGGGTGCTTGCGTCATTCACCGTTGCATGGCGAACAAGCTCCAGCCACGGCAGGGCTTCCAGGTCCGATAATTCTAGGTCGAACTTGGCGAGGTAGCTCGAATCGAGCAGAAGATGGGACAGACCGCTTTCTTCATTACGGATCGCTCCAATGAAAGCGCCTCGCACGAGCAGAAATTCTCGCCCACCCCGCCACCCGAAACCCACGACGACCCAACTTCCCTTCGTTGTGCACGGGAGAGTCGCCTTCAAAATCGCGCGTAGGCTTCTGCGCGGCGTTTTCTGGCCCGCCGGCGGAAAAACGATGTACGATATCGTCAAGGTTGTCTTGCGTTACAAAGCGATTCCTCTCGCCGCGATAGCTCTTCTGTTAGTCACAGCCGCTCCGCTCATTTACGTCGCCCAACAGCACGTCAAAGCCCGCCGGTTCGAGATCGGCTCGCTCGACCACAACTACCTGGTCGACAAGGCTCAGTTCTCTCTACCCGTCGCAATGGACGGGCCCTTTCGTTACGAAGACGACTCGGTCGAGGTCATCGACTTCTACGCCCGGCTGACCTCGCGGCACGCGGAGCTCGAGCTTCCTTATCACGCACTACACTCGCCCCTTCGTCTGTTCGTCCGGTGCCATCGATTCGGCTTGTCGGGCGAGGTGCACCTGGAGGTAAACGGCCAGCCGCTCGATACCTTTGTCTTTACCGAGACCTCCTATCCGTGGGGCGGTATCCGCGCCGTGATTCCGGAGCGGATCGCCGAGGCCGGACCCCTTCGCATCCTGCTTCGCACCGAAGGTGGCACGACGCCGCCCGCTCACCTGTCGGAAAAAATGGGTATCGGTCTCGACTACATCGACGTGAGCCCGATGTCGGAGGGCGCCACGATGCGGCCGCCTTTCGGTGATTACGTCAGCCTTTATGTCTTTCTGCTTTTCGCGCTCGCGTTCGCTCTCATCAGTGGACTAGGCCTTTTTCGAAGCGCCTGGCTGTTGGCCGCTCTCGTCTGCGCCGCCGCGCTATTGACGGCTCTATTCCCCGTCGAGGCGCCGAAGGCATTGTCCCGTCTCTGGATCGTTTTCCCTTTCGCGACACTCGTCTACTTCGTCACGGGCAAATCGGCCTTCGTGTCGCACCTCGTCGCCGTCGCCGCACTCGCACATTCGGTGCTAGTCTTCTTTCCGAACCACCTTCCTCCGGACGTACCACTTCACGGCATACAAGTGTCCTGGCTGTCAGAGGTGGACTTCACCTATAGCGGGCTCACCGACTACGCGCGGACCTTGTCGCGAAGCATCACTTCCGACGCCGTTCTCATGGAGACGGACACGATTCACGTGCCCGACGATGCGAACGCCTTCGCGGCCCCTTACCCTCCCTTCTTCTACATGCTCGCTTACGGCGCGTCCCAAACACACGACGACATGCGTTTCGTTATCGAGGTGCTTGCGGTCGGCTTCGGCTGTCTCATGTTAGTGCTCACATACTTCCTCGCCCGCGCGTTCTGGCGCGACGAGCTCGCCGCGCGCATGGTGGCCGTTGTCTTCGCGCTCGAGATCTCGATCTGGCATCATGCGAGCCGAGGACACGGACCGGGGTTGTTTGGCGGCTTCTTCGTATTGCTGTTCTTGCTCTACGTGTCGCGAGAGCGCAAGAGCTGGCTCGGGCTCGCGGGAGTCACGCTCGTCGTCGCGCTATCCTATACGGTCGCCTTCGTCCAGATATCCGTCTTCATGGCATTCTTCGTTGTGCTCACCGCCTGGCAGGATCGTCCCACGGCGCTGCGTTTCGCCAGCGGCTTCGCCCTCGGAATTGCCGGCGCGGTGGCGGTGTTTTATGCGCCGTACCTCTTTGGCGGCGGAGGCGCTGCGCTCGAACGCGCGGCCGATTACAAAGCGCCCTCGTCGTTCTTCTTTCTCCGAAACCAGCTCCGCGACACGGTCCGGTTGCTCCAAAACGGCCACGCCGCCTACGTTTTGCTTTCGCTCGTGGGTCTTTCGATCGTCGATCGGTGGAACCTGTCCGCTCACCATCGACGCGTGCTCTGGGCCGCGCTGGCGACGTACGTGACGATACTCGTGCTCAAGGACCCGGTGTTTCTCCCGCGCGTCTTTCTCCACGCGAAGGAGGACGTGTTTTATGCTCCGTTCGCTTGCATGCTCTTGGCGCTGCCGCTCACGTCGTTATGGCGAAATCGGAGCTATCGCCCTCTCACCTTCGCTGTGCTGGCAATACTCGTGCTCTTGTCCGTTCGCGACAAAGCCTTCAATGCCGATACCCTCTATCCACAGCCAATCGCCGTTGACTGACGCCAATCTTTACGGAAGGACCGTGCGTACCGTCTCCCGCCCCGAGGCGCTCGTGGTCCCGCCCTGTCCCGTCTGTGACGCGACGTCAGCGCACACTCTCTTCGAGGTGGAGGACGTTCCACCGCCGGTCGTCGTCTGCGACAACTGCGGTCTCGGCCACTACCATCCGAGGCCCGACCGGGAAACGGTAGCGTCGTTCTACCCGGACGTCTACTACGGAGCGCCGGGCACCAAGTTTCGGCCCGTGGTCGAGCGCATCGTGCGCATGGTGGGCCGGCGCCACGTGCGCTTTCTCGCGCGCGACCTTCCGCCGGGCGCGAGCATTCTCGACGTCGGGTGCGGTCGCGGCGTACTCTTGGGCCCACTCGCCGACATGGGCTTTTCTGCCCACGGGGTCGAGGCGAGCGAATCCGCGATACGCGGCGCGCCTCCGTCGGCGGAGATTCGCATCGCACCTACACTCCGCGACGCGGGATACGCGCCGGTGTCGTTCGACGAGATCATCCTGTGGCATGTACTCGAACATCTTCCCGATCCGCGCGAAACCCTGGACGAATGCTTCCGGGTGATGAAGCCGCACGGCAAGATCGTCGTCGCGCTTCCGAACTTCTCGAGCTTTCAGGCTCGCTGGAGCGGTGAGGATTGGTTTCACCTCGACCCGCCACGCCACCTTTTCCATTTTCCCGAAAAGGCTCTTCGGCGTCTACTAGAGCGTACCGGTTTCAAGTGTGAGTCGGTCCATCATTTCTCATTGCGGCAGAACCCTTTCGGCTGGATCCAGAGCGCGATGAACCGATGGTCGAACAACCGTCGCAACGCTCTTTACGAGCGCATGCATGCCGGCGCGCCGCTGAAAAATTCGCTCTCGAGCTGGGCGCTGCTCCTCGCAACGGCGCTCCCGGCCCTCGCTCTGAGCGTCGTGATGGCCGTTTTGCGCAGCGGCGCGACCGTCCACATAGTCGCGCACCGCAAGCGTTGATATGCTCGATCGGAGGACTGATGCCTTTCGTCGGTCTGTGAATCGCTTTTCGCATTGTTTGTCGTACTCGAACTGGAGCCCCGTTGAAAGCCGAAGCCTTGGCGCGGTCGGGCGCGCGCCAGGTGTCGCCGACCCTTCTTTTTCCGCCCAGTCTCGAAAAAACGAGAAGCACCGAATTCGAGTGTCCGACGGCAAAGTAATTCGCCCAGCCACGTAAGATTGGAAGAAGCTTTGCGACCAATGCCCCAAATAAGCCGGGAGAGATAGCGACGGAATAGGGCCTCGAGTTCGACGCTGGCTCGGAGCTCACCGAAAAGAAACTGGGGGAAGCCGCCCCTGAACACGTCCGTAATCTAGTCGCGGGACGTCCTCGATGCAAACGGTAATGTCCATCAAGTTGGCTTTTTGTACTTCGAGATCCCGAATCGCTCGCCCACGCGACTCGTGAAGTCGCCGGCCGACAGGATCGCAACGGTCTTGTGCGTCGTGATGAGCGCCGCCGCCGCCGTCACACCCACGATCCAAACTTCGGGGTTCGCGGTCCCGCCCCATGTACGAGGCGGTCCAACATGGCGGATGCTTCAAGCAGTTCGACGAGTCCGATCAGATGTGGGGGCCGAAGTCAAGATCCTCTCTTCCATCATCGAGTCTAAGGCCATCAAAAATCGTCGACTGCATGGGCTCGCCCTCACAAAAAATCGAGCCTCTCGCGGAACGGGGTGGGCGATGATAAAGGTGGCCGGACGGAACGCTCGAGTCGTTTTACCTACCAAGTATCTATCGTGGCCATCTTCGGGCTCTGGCTGAGTGCTTCGCGTTGACCCATTTAGCCACAGCAACCTATCTCATTTGTCGGGAACGAATCAACCTGCCACGGTGCCCTGTCCCTTCCATAAACTGCTTCGGTTGCGGTCGCC
>SMVB01318524.1_pt1 | contig 11397 bp, 11 predicted proteins | sample 2456461 | NCBI WGS metagenome assembly SMVB01 (sample SAMN11095934, study PRJNA526329) | marine sediment metagenome | biome: Marine sediment; feature: Surficial sediment; material: Deep marine sediment; isolation source: Hadal surficial sediment | place: Pacific Ocean | collected 2014-05 | depth...
GCCCGCCGGTGGACGACTTCGCGTCACGTTGCGTGTGGCGTCTGCGGGAATTGAGCTGGTGGTGCAGGGGGGGGCGGCCGAGTGGGATCCGACGCCGCTGACCGACGCGGTCGTGGGTCTCGCGGCCGTGTGGCACGTGCCGGCGGATCACGAAAAGCCGCTCCTGGTCGCCGGAGCCTCAGAGCCCGGCGGAGGCATCGCCTTCGAACAGGTGAATTCCGAGGCCGCGGCGCTCCTCGCGGCCCACGTGGCCGAGGTCGCACAGTCGGGTGCCCGGAGCATCGATGGCACCCGGCGGCACGCGGTCGACGCCTACTGTGGTGTCGGCACGTACGGTCGCGCGCTCGCCGATGCCGGTTGGCTCGTGCACGGCATCGAGGTGGACCCCCAGGCCGTTCGGGCCGCCTCGACGCACGCTCCCGCCGGATTCGAGGCGATCGCCGACCGGGTCGAGAACCGCCTGGCAGAGTTGCTCCCAGCCGACCTCCTCCTTCTGAACCCCCCTAGAAGTGGCCTGCATCCCGACGTGCCGGCCATCATCGCGGCGAAGGGACCGCCTGTGATGATCTACGTCAGCTGCGATCCCGCGACCTTGGCGCGGGACCTGCGTGGCCTCGACGGCAGGTACGATCTGGTAAGCGTGCGCTGCTTCGACCTCTTCCCGCAAACCGCGCATGTCGAGGTCGTGGCGGTGCTCACGCGTAGGGAGGAAGCAGAATGATCTACCACGTGACGCTGGGCGGCCGCACTTTCGTGGTCGATCTCGGGAGGGAAGGCGTGACCGTGGACGGCGAAACGGTCGTCGTCGACTTCGCTCGCGTCGAGGGAGGCGTCGTTCGGAGCTTGCTCGTGAACGGGTCGTCGCACCGGCTGGTGGCCCGGCGCGTCGGCAAAGAGACGTGGGATCTGCACCTCAGGGGTCGGCGCATGCGCGCGGATGTCATCGATGAGCGCACGCGCGCCATTCGGGAGATGACGGGTACTCCGGGTGTTTCGCTGGGCCCACGGCCGATCGTCTCGCCGATGCCGGGCTTGGTGCTTCGCGTCGAGATCTCGGAAGGCGACAGGGTGCGCGCGGGTCAGGGAGTCGTCATCGTGGAGGCCATGAAGATGGAGAACGAGCTCAAGGTGGCCGCAGACGGGGTGGTCACGCGCGTGCACGTGCGTGAAGGGCAAACCGTTGAGAAGGACCAACTACTGATCGAGCTCGCGCCTCTCGATGAGGAAGCGGGGGGCTGATGGCGAAAGCGGAGAAGCTCCGGGAAAAGGCGGGCGAATTCCCGTTCACGCGGGGTGTCTACGAGCACATGTACGGCGGCCGCGTCTGGACGATGCGGCAGTACGCGGGGTTCGGGACCGCGGAAGAGACGAACGAGCGTTTCCGCTACCTCCTGGACCAGGGCCAGACAGGGCTTTCGGTGGCGTTCGATCTGCCGACGCAGATGGGATACGACTCCGACGCCGCCATGGCGGCCGGAGAGGTCGGGCGAGTCGGGGTCGCCATCGACTCCCTCGACGACATGCGGAGACTCCTCGACGGCATCCGGCTCGACCGGGTATCGACGTCGATGACGATCAACTCGACCGCCGGGATTCTGCTCGCGTTCTACGTGGCCGTGGGTGACGAGCAGGGTCTCGCGCGAAACGACCTCAACGGGACGCTCCAGAACGACGTGCTGAAGGAGTACATCGCGAGAGGCACGTACATCTACCCCGTCGATTGCAGCCTGCGGCTCGTCACCGACATCATGGGCTTCTGCGCGCGCGAAGTTCCGAAGTGGAACGCGATCTCGATCTCGGGCTACCACATCCGGGAAGCCGGGTCGACCGCGGTTCAGGAGATCGCTTTCACCTTCGCCAACGGCCTCGAGTACGTCGAGCGGGCGCTCGCCGCCGATCTCGAGCTCGAAACCTTCGCTCCCCGCCTCTCCTTTTTCTTCGCGGCGCACAACGACCTCTTCGAGGAAGTCGCCAAGTTCCGGGCGGCCCGCCGTCTCTGGGCGACGCTCATGCGAGAGCGCTACGGAGCTTCGGACCGCTCGTGCCAGCTGCGCTTTCACACACAGACGGGGGGCTCGACGCTTACCGCGCAGCAGCCGTTGAACAACGTCGTAAGAGTCGCGATCCAGGCGCTCGCCGCGACGCTGGGGGGGACGCAGTCACTGCACACCAACGGCTACGACGAGGCGTTGGCGCTACCCACGGAAGAGTCGGCCAAACTCGCGCTGCGAACGCAACAGATCCTCGCCTCGGAGTCGGGCCTCACGCGCGTAGCGGATCCGCTCGGGGGTTCGTACTACGTGGAGGCGTTGACCGACGAGATCGAGGGCGGCGCGCGAGAGTACTTGGAGAGGATCGCCGAGTTGGGAGGGGCCGCGAAGGCGATCGACTACATGCAGGATGAGATCGGTCAGGCGGCGTATCGATTCCAAATGGACATCGAGTCCGGCGAGCGGATCGTGATCGGCGTGAACATGCACCAGGACGATAGTGACGCTCCTCGTATCGGTCAGCCCGACTACTCCGCGTTGGAGGGGGGCCAGATCGCTCGGCTCACGGACTTCAAGTCGGCTCGGGACGCCGGCGCGGTTCGTTCTGCCCTTGCCGCGATCGGAACGGTCGCGGGGGGCGACCACAACCTGATGCCGCCATTGATCGACGCGGTGAAGGTGGGGGTGACGCTCGGCGAGATCAGCGACCAATTGCGTCGGGAATGGGGGACCTACGACGGGTAGTATCCGGGCCTCGTCGTCGTTAATTTGCAAGGCTTCAGGCCACCCTGATGGGGGTGGTCCCAGCGTCTCAACCCGCCGCCGCCATGCCGACGTACGAATACGAATGCTCCAAGGGCCATCGTTTCGAGATCTTTCAGAAGATGTCGGACGCCGCCGTTTCCGAATGCACAGAGTGTGGGGCGCCCGCTGAACGAAAGATTTCGGGTGGAGCAGGGTTTCTGTTCAAGGGAGACGGCTTCTACATCACCGACTATCGCTCGGAGGAATACAAGAAAAAGGCTTCGGCCGAGAAGGGTGAATCCTCGTCGAAATCGAAGTCAGACACGAAGTCCGACGCCAAGTCCGACACGAAGTCCTCCGTGTCGTCGAGTGGCTCGTCCGAGAGCTCCAAGAGTTCGAAGAGTTCTTCGGACTCCTAATGTGACACACGAGTCCATCCGCGCGGCTTTGCGCGTCGTTCTCGCCGACATGCACGTCGACGACGTCGAGATTCAACTCGAGCGGCCTCGCGACCCCTCGCACGGCGACGCAGCCACGAACGTAGCCCTCACACTCGCGAAGGAGCTCAGGCGCGCCCCACGGGACATCGCCGAGGAGATCGCTTCGAGCCTCGATCTCGAGGCCGCGGGTGTGGAGGCCGTCGAGGTGGCGGGGCCCGGCTTTCTGAACTTCCGCCTCCGTTCGGCGCTCGTCCTGTCGGTGATCGACGAGATTCTCGAAGCGGACCACGCGTATGGTCGAACCGACGCGGGCCAGGCCAGGGCCGTCATGGTCGAGTTCGTGTCGGCGAACCCGACCGGGCCGCTCCACCTCGGGCACGGTCGTCAGGCGGCTCTCGGCGACGCGATCGCCTCCCTGCTGGATTGGACGGGCTGGAAGGTGCATAGGGAGTTCTACTACAACGACAGCGGCCGCCAGATGGAACTGCTCGCCGAGAGCGTGCGCGCGCGCTATCGACAGGGTTTCGGAAAGGACGACCCTGTGCCCGACGACGGATACCAGGGCGAGTACGTGAAGGACGTCGCGGATCGACTCGGCGAAGACGTCGGGGACCGGTATGTCGAAGACGACTCGGCCGACGCTCTCGAGGCCGTGCGTCACCATGCGGTGCGGATGCTACGCGCGGAGCAGGACCGGGACCTCGGTGACTTCCGCGTGCATTTCGACGAGTACTTTCTCGAGTCGTCGCTCTATTCGGATGGCCGGGTCGATGACACGGTCCAGGCTCTGAGGGACACGGGCCTCGTGTACGAGAAGGACGGGGCCACGTGGCTCAAGACCAGCGAGTTCGGGGACCAGAAGGACCGGGTGATGGTCCGCTCCAATGGGCTTCCGACGTACTTCCTGCCCGACGTGGCGTACCACATGAGCAAGTGGGAGCGTGGATACGAGCGCGTCATCAACGTTCAGGGCTCGGATCACCATGGCACCGTGGATCGCGTGCGCGCCGGGCTACAGGCGTTGGGGCTTCCGGCCGGATATCCCGAGTACGTCCTGCATCAGATGGTCCGCGTGGAGCAAGACGGGAAGGAGGTCAAGCTCTCGAAGAGAGCCGGCACGGGGATGACGTTGCGTGAGCTGTACGAGCAGGTGGGCGTCGACGTCACCCGGTACTTCTTCCAGATGCGCAAGCCGGACGCACACCTCCTCTTCGACCTCGACGTCGCACTGGATCAGTCCGACAAGAATCCGGTGTACAAGACCCAGTACGCGCACGCACGCATGTGCTCGATCTTCGGCAAGGCCGGCGTGGAGCTCGGAAGTATCGAGCCGGGACAGGCCGACCTCACGCTTCTCGCACTCGACCCCGAGAGGGAGCTCGTCAAGCAGCTCGCAGGGCTCCCAGATACGATTATGCGGGCCGCGGAGCACGCTTCTCCCCACATGCTTTGCGACTACCTCGAGCAGACCGCCGGTGCCGCGAATTCGTGGTACCATGCCGGTAATCCGACGCGCAATCCGGAGTGGGCGGTGCTCGTGGACGACCCCGCGGTTCGCGGCGCCCGCCTGGCGCTGGCACGGGCCGTGCAAATCGTTCTTCGCAACGGGCTTGCACTGCTCGGAATCGATGCGCCGCGCCGGATGACACGAGAGGATTCTGACCCCAGTGACGAAGAGTGACGCCGTACAGATGTCCATACTTTGCGTAGGTAGCATTGCCCTCGACTCCGTCGAGACGCCGTTCGGGCAGGCGGAGCGCGTGCTCGGCGGCTCGGGCGTGTACTTCTCGGCGGCGGCGACGTTCTTCCACCCGGTGCAGTTGGTCGGAGTGATCGGCGACGACTATCCGTTCGACGAACTGGCCTTTCTCTCCGACCGGGGAGCGGATCTCTCTGGTATCCAACGCAGCGAGGGAGAGAGCTTCTTCTGGGCCGGTCGCTATCACGTCGACCTCAACACGCGGGACACGCTCGAGACTCGCCTAGGAGTCTTCGCAGACTTTCAGCCCGACATTCCGGAGTCCTTCCGAGGCGCGAAGTACGTCTTCCTCGGCAACATCGATCCGGCGCTCCAGCACGAGGTGCTGGATCAAGTGCACGCTCCGGAGGTCGTGGTCTGCGACACGATGAACTATTGGATCGAGGGGAACCGCGATTCGCTCGTCAGCCTTCTGTCGCGCGTCCGCATTCTCATGGTCAACGACGAGGAGGTGCGGCAACTCGCGGGCGAGCCGAACCTCCTCAAGGCCGCTCGCTGGGTTCGCGAGCGAGGTCCGGAGATCGTGATCGTGAAGAAGGGCGAGCACGGAGCGATCCTCTTTGCGGAGGACTGGATCTTCTACGTGCCGGGCTATCCGCTCGAGGAGGTCTTCGACCCTACGGGGGCGGGTGACGCGTTCGCCGGAGGATTCGTGGGGCATCTCGCCCGCGCACAATCCCTGAGTCCCGCCGATCTCCGCCGGGCCATGGTGTTCGGTTCGGCGCTGGGCTCCTTTGCGTGTGAGCGCTTCAGCGTCGATCGGCTGAAGGATCTTCCCGACGCCGAAATTCAAGAGCGGGTCGCCGAATTCAAGAAGATCACCGCTTTCGAAACCCAAGTCCCCGCGGAAGATCATGTCTGACGGACTGAGCTACGCGGACGCGGGCGTCGACCTCGACGCCGCGGAACGTACGAAGGAAGGCCTCCGCGAGTTGGTGGCGTCCACGAGCGACCGCTTCACGCTTTCCGAGTTGGGCCACTTCGGAGGTCTGTACCAAGTCCCCGACGACGTGGACCAGCCGGTCCTCGTATCGAGCGCCGACGGCGTCGGCACGAAGCTCAAGTTGGCCTTCGCGATGGGCCGGCACGACACGGTGGGGCAGTGCCTCGTGAACCACTGTGTCAACGACATCCTGGTGCAGGGCGCTCGGCCGCTCTTCTTCCTCGACTACCTGGCCACGGGTGAGATGGACGAAGTGGTTGTGCAGGAAGTCGTGCGTGGCGTTGCGATCGCGTGTCGCGAGAATCGGTGTGCGCTGCTCGGGGGTGAGACGGCTCAGATGCCGGACTTCTATGCGGCACAGGAATACGACCTCGCCGGCTTCATCGTCGGGGTGGTGGCGCGGGACCGCATCATCGACGGGTCCGCCATCGGGGTCGGAAACGTGCTCGTCGCCCTCGCGTCGTCGGGACTTCACACGAACGGCTACACGCTGGCACGCAAGATCGTCTTCGACGTCATGGGCCTCGGCGTCGATGACGAGCTGTCTGGCACCGGTCGGAGCGTCGGCGATGAGTTGCTCACCGTGCATCGGAGCTACCTGAACGTCATGAGCGAGCCGCTGAAGGCCGGCGTCGTGCTCGGCCTTGCTCACATTACCGGCGGTGGCATCCCCGGGAACCTTCCCCGCGTCCTTCCGGAGGGTTTGGGCGCTGCGGTCGATCGGTCACTCTGGGAGGTTCCGGCGGTTTTTCGTACGCTGCAGGACGCTGGACACGTTGCGCGCGAAGAGATGGATCGCGTCTTCAACATGGGTGTGGGCATGATCGTCGTGGTCGATCCTTCGCACGTCCAAACGATTGTGGATGCCGCCGGGTCGGTCGGCGTAGAGACGTGGACGATCGGAACGATCGAGGAAGGCACAGGGGTCTCGTACCTGTGAGGCCTTGCGGTCTCCAGAGGAACGGCATCGCGGGGATGTGGGCTCTCGGAGCGCTCGCTCTGATGAGTCACGACACGCTCGCCCAGACGCCGGACGATCTGGCGGTCGCGTGCTCGAACGCGGGGGGACAGCCCGCGCTGTGTGCTTCGGCCTCGGTGGCGACCCGATCTCTCTTCGGCTACGTGGGCCTTCTCGGCGGTCTCGGGTCTGAAGTCCCCGGGACGGCGTCGAATCTCGGGAGGAGGGTCGGCGGGGGCCCGCGTTTGGCACTTTCCGCCCGCTTCGGCGCCGTTGCCGTGGGGCTTCCCGATCTCGGTGACGTAACCGGCCTCGAGGAAACGTCCTTCTGGGTGCCTGCGCTCAACGCCGGCGTCACGCTCGGGGTGTTCGAGGGGCTGAGGCTCATGCCGACCGTGGGCGGATTCCTGTCGGTGGACCTGTTCGGCCAGGCGAGTCTCCTCCTTCTGCCCCGGTCCGAGGGCTTCGAGGGTACCGTCCGATCGTACTCCGTCGGTGCTCGCGTCGGTGTCTTTCGCGAGGGCTTCACCATTCCGGGTGTGTCGGTCTCGGTCGCGAAACGCTTCCTCGGCGATGTCGCGTTCGGAGACGCGGGCGGGAACGCCGATTTGAGCCTGAACCCGGGCGTCACTTCACTGCGTGCGACGATCGGCAAGGATCTGTTCGCGGTGGAGGTGATGGCCGGCCTCGGGTGGGACGAGTACACTGGTCGCGCCACGATTCGTGTCATCGATGGAGTGGGAGGCGTCGCCGTCGTCAGCGACGAAATGACCGCGAGCCGCTTCCTATACTTCGGCAGCGCCGCGATGACGTTCGGCATCATTCTTTCCGTTGCGGTCGAGGCGGGGTGGGCCCAGGGCTACGATGAGGTGGCGGTGTACAACGGCGTTTACGACCCGACCGAGGGCGCACCGTTCGGCAGCGTTTCGCTTCGCCTGACCCTGTGATGCACCCGTCCGACCTCTCCTCGGAAGACGCCGCGCATCTGGACGAGGCCCGGCTCCTCGCTCGGCGGGGGTGGGGGCGAGTACACCCGAACCCGATGGTTGGATGCGTACTCGTCCTAGATGGCCGGGTCGTGGGCGAGGGCTGCCACGAAGTCTTCGGCGGGCCCCATGCCGAGGTCGTCGCGCTCGAGGCGGCAGGCGGTGGCGTGGAAGGCGCCACGGCCTACGTGAGCCTGGAGCCGTGCAACCACGACGGGAAGACGCCGCCGTGCGCCCGGGCTCTGATCCGCGCCGGCGTCCAGCGGGTCGTCTATGGCGCTGCCGACCCTGGGACCGACTCGGGCGGCGGGGGTGATACGCTTCGCGCCGCCGGAATCGACGTCGTTGGACCGGCTTGGCCGAGCCAGATCGGACGGGCGGAGAACCCCGCGTTCTTCCACGCGGCCCGACACGCGACCCCGTACGTGGCGCTCAAGCTGGCGATGAGCCTGGACGCACGGATCGCCGCTGCTCCCGGGGTCCGCACGCGCCTCACGGGGGTCGAGGCGGACAGGGAGGTGCACCGGCTCCGGGCCGGGTTCGACGCGGTGATGGTGGGCGCCGGTACGGTGCGCGTGGACGACCCCAGCCTCACCGTCCGGAGGGTCTCGCCGGGGAGGGAGCCGACCCGACGCATCCTGCTGGTACCGGACGCGGAGATTTCCCCCGATTCCGCCATCTTCTCGGACACTGAGACCGCCCCGGTGCACGTGTTCGCCCGGGAGGATGTCTCCGAGGTCGCCGTGAAGCGGCTCGAGGCGTGCGGCGCCCATACGCACAGGGTTCCTGCGACCTCTTCTGGGCTTGATCTCGAAGCGGTCTTCGCGGCCTGTTGGGAGACCGGGGTCCGGTCGATTCTCTGTGAGGGCGGAGCGGCGTTGGCCGCCAGCCTGCTGCGTGAGCGCAGGGTCCATCGCCTGTATCTCTTCGTCGCACCGACGACCCTGGGCGCGCGGGGGGTTCCCGCCTACCCTGAAGACGCGGATGAGTTGATCTGGGACGACTTTCGAAGTGTCGTGCCGCCCGAGCGGTATGGGTCGGACACCCTGATCGTGCTCGATCGACAGGAGGACTGATGTTCAGCGGAATCGTGGAGGGCACCGGTCAGGTCCGGGACGTAGTCGAAGGCGAAACGACCCGGAGTTTCCGCGTGGAGGCGCCGGAAATCGCCCCTGAGCTCTGCGTCGGCGATTCCGTGGCGGTGGACGGAGCGTGCCTCACCGTCGTGGATCTCGACGGGGACTCCTTCTCGGTCGATGTCATCGGCACGACGCTCGCTCGAACCATCGCGGGATCGTACGCCGAAGCGTGTCGGGTGAACCTCGAACGAGCCCTGAAGATGGGAGGTCGTGTGGACGGACATCTCGTTCAGGGACATGTAGATGGGATCGGGTGCCTAAGGGAAAAAATGAAGGACGGAGAGTTCTGGCTCATGGACTTCACACTACCTTTCGAGGTCTTCTCGCAGACCATAGAGCACGGTTCGATCACGCTCAACGGGGTGAGCCTCACGGTGAGTGAACTCCTGCCTGAGAACGGGGTTCGTATCGGCGTGATCCCCCACACCCACGAGCATACGAATCTGGGTGAGCTCGAGGTGGGCGCGAAGGTGAACGTCGAGGGTGATCTGATCGGCAAGTACGTGGACAGGATCCTCGGCCAGCGCACGAAGTAGGGACCGAAGATCCACTGAGAAAATCGAGGGCCGACCCCGGTCCCGGAAAGGTTAGATATGAACTTCGACCACGTCGAGGACGCCATCGAAGACATCCGGCAGGGCCGGATGATCATCGTCGCCGACGACGAGGACCGTGAGAACGAAGGTGACTTGGTGATGGCCGCCTCGGCGGTCACGGCGGACCACGTCAATTTCATGGCGACGCACGGGCGCGGTCTCATCTGCCTGGCACTCACCGGCGAGCGTGCGGACGAGCTCGACCTTCCGCCCATGACCGACAGGAACACCGACCCGCAGGGGACGGCGTTCACGGTGTCGATCGACGCACACCGCAGATTCGGCGTCACGACAGGTATCAGCGCACAGGATCGGGCGAAGACGATCGAGGTCGTCATGGACCCCGACACGAAGCCCTCCGACCTGAGACGCCCGGGGCACGTCTTCCCACTGCGTGCCATGGATGGCGGTGTCCTTCGCCGCGTCGGGCAGACCGAGGCTTCTGTCGATCTGGCGCGGCTCGCCGGTCTTCCGCCTATCGGCGTGATTTGCGAGATCCTCGACGCCGACGGAACCATGGCGCGCCGTCCGGAACTCGAACTGTTCGCGAAGGAGCACGGCCTCACCTTCATCACGGTCGCTCAGCTGGTGGCGTATCGCCTCACCCGGACGCGCCTCGTCGAGCGCATCGCCGAGGCCAACCTGCCCACCAAGTTCGGGGACTTCCGCGTCATCGGCTATACGAGTGTATTGGACGGCCGCGAGCATGTCGCGCTCGTGAAGGGTGAGCCCGCCGGGAAGACCAACGTGCTCGTCCGCATGCATTCGGAGTGCATGACCGGCGACGTCTTCGGGTCCATGCGGTGTGACTGTGGTCAGCAGCTCGCCGCGGCGATGAAACAGATCGAGGAGGAGGGGGTCGGCGCCATCGTCTATCTGCGGCAGGAGGGGCGCGGCATTGGGCTCGGCAACAAGCTCCGCGCGTACGCCCTGCAGGACGAGGGGTTGGACACGGTGGAGGCCAATGAGAAGCTGGGCTTCAAGCCCGATCTGCGAGATTATGGGATCGGCGCTCAGATTCTGCTCGATCTCGATCTCCACTCGATCCGACTTCTGACCAACAACCCGAAGAAGGTGGTCGGCCTGGACGGGTACGATATCGAGATCACGGGGATGGAGTCTCTTCGGGTCGAGCCGGGCGAGCACAACGAGAAGTATCTCGATACGAAGCGATCCAAGCTGGGGCACATCCTTTGAGCTCCGAAGGGTCGCCGGTAGAGCAGAGCCGGGGGGTGGTCGTCGACGCGACCGGGCTTCGGGTAGCGGTCCTCGCAGCCCGATTCCACGCCGAGATCACGGATCGGTTGGTCCAGGGAGCGCTCGATGCACTGCGGGAGCACGGCGCGGCTGACGAGGACGTCCACGTGATCCGCGTGCCGGGCGCGTGGGAGCTCCCGCAGACCGCGGCCCGCGCCGTCGAGGCCAATAGGTTCGACGCGATCGTGGCACTCGGATGCGTGATTCGGGGCGAAACGCCGCACTTCGACTTCGTCTGTGAGGAGGCCACACTCGGCTTGGGGGCCGTGGCGCGCGCCTCGAACATCCCCGTGCTTTTTGGCGTCTTGACCACGGACGACGCAACGCAGGCGAGGGCACGAGCCGGCGAGGGCAAAGACAACAAGGGATACGAGGCAGCGTTGGCGGCGCTCGAGATGATCGCGGTGTATCGAGCCCTGGAGGGCAACTGACCGGCGGGGGCAGGCTCGATCCGCTCGAACGTCTCAACCGAAGCCGGGCGCGTGCGTGGGTGCTTCAGATCCACTACCGCTGGGAAAGCACGGGCTCAAAAGGAAGCTTGCGCGACGCTTTGGTGGATACGACCGCCACCCGGCGGGTCGCAC
>SMVB01451374.1_pt1 | contig 11394 bp, 9 predicted proteins | sample 2456461 | NCBI WGS metagenome assembly SMVB01 (sample SAMN11095934, study PRJNA526329) | marine sediment metagenome | biome: Marine sediment; feature: Surficial sediment; material: Deep marine sediment; isolation source: Hadal surficial sediment | place: Pacific Ocean | collected 2014-05 | depth 0-1...
CTGCTTCATCCGGACGCCTCCGCGAGGTCGTCGTCCGTGGCTCCCGTCCGCGGGTAGCGCTCGTCGAAGTAATAGAAGAACCGCGGCAGCGTCCCGATCTCCTCCTTGAGGACGAAGACCCGCTTGGTCTTCAGAATCTGCGAGATCTCGCTGTCGGGATCAAGCACGTTGCCGAACTTGCGGGCGCCGGTGGGGCACGCCTCCAGGCAGGCGGGCAGGCGGCCGGCGCGCGTGCGGTGCAGGCAGAACGTGCACTTTTCCACGACGCCCTTGGACCGCGGCCGGTTCGACAGGTAGCTGATGTCGGGGTTCAGCTCGCCGGGCGGAATCTTCGGCTCGGAGAAGTTGAATCGCCGCGCCCAATACGGACACGCCGCTTCGCAATACCGGCAGCCGATGCACCAGTCATAGTCCACGACCGTGATCCCGTCCGCCTCCTGCCAGGTGGCCTCGACCGGGCATACCTTCACGCACGGCGGGTTCGCGCACTGATGGCACTGAACGGGCAGGTAGTACTTGTCTTTCGCGGGGACATCGCCCTCGAAGTGATGGTTGCCCTCCTCGAGGTTAAAGGTCCCCCGGGGCATCTCGATCACCCGGATGTACTGCATCTGCGGATCCCGGCTCTGGTTGTTCTCCTTCACGCACGCGTGAACGCACCGCCGGTTGCCGTTGCAGCGGCTGAGGTTCAGCGCGTATACGAACTCGACGCCGTCCAGCGGCTTCGGGGCGGTCACCGTGGCCGTGACGTCATGCCGTTGGCTCACCTCGCGGCGAATGCGCTCCAGGACCGTCGCCATCTCGGCCGGCGACATCGCCTTGTAGTGTTTCTGGAAGAGGTTGGCGAAGCTGTCATCGTCCGGGTCAAGTTCCCGGAGCGGGCTCAGCGCCGCCCCGATCGCCGCGAGGCCGCCGGCGACGGCCGCCGCGGTCCGCAGGAAGCTTCGCCGCGCCATGCCGCGCCGAGCCGGTTCCGGTGCCGGGTGACACGAGCAGCCGCTGCTCGCCGGGGGCGCATCGAGTATCGGCAACCGAATCACGGGCGACCTCCACCGGACCACTGCCGCAAGGGATTCCGTTTCGACCCGGGATCATGCACCGGCTCATGCGGCTCGCCCATGCGCAGCGTGTCCGGCCCCGGCAGTGCGGCCATGTCGTCGAACGCCGGCGCGTGGGGGTCGTGGCACCGGGTGCAGGTGAGCCGCGCGTGCTCCGGCCGTGACGTATCCCAGGACCCGATCGTGCGGCCGTGCATGCCGCGCTGCCAGTCGCGGTAGGTGAGTCCGTGGCACCCCGCGCAGAGACGCGGCGCCTCGCGGAATCCGATCGTGCTGCCGTCGGGCAGGACCAGCGAGTTGCGGTCCGCGTTGTCGTGGCAGTTGAAGCAGCGATCGTTCATGCCGTGGCCCTGGACGATGTTGCGGTGCTGGCTGAGACGCAACGGCGTGTCGGGAGCCGACGTGAACAACGAATGGCACTCCATGCATTTCTTGGTGAAGCCCGCGACGACGATTGTCGGCGGATCGTCCGGGACCGCTCGCAGCGGCCAGGCGATGTCGGCCCGACTCACGGCGACGGGGTCCGTCACCGGGACGTCCGCCGGTGTCCCGCCGGCGAGGAACCAGATGGCGACGCCGAGAAAAACCGGCCCGATGAGAGCGCCGACGATCGCGTCGGCGGGACCGTGGCGGGGAGCTTGCCCGGAAGCGGATGGCGTGCCGGGGTCAACGTCGTGGCGGGCCTCAGAACGTGTACTGCACCTGCAGGTAGAGGAAATCGACGTCGTTGGACGGGCCGGTCTCCCGGATGAAGTCGCCCGGAAAGAAGTGACTGTAACCGAGTTCGACCTTCGTGTGCCGGTCGAACCTGCAGGCGAAGGTCAGGTCGAGCTCCCCGCCTACGTCCCTGGAGCTGCTGAGGCCGGTCTGACCCGGTGCCAGCGGCCCGCTGCCGGACCTGACGACTCCGCCGCCGGCGTTGTACAACGCGTCGTTGGTCGACGCCCGCCAGAAATAGAGGCCGTTGAGCGCGATGGTGAGCTTCTCGAAGGGTGTGAACTTCACGCCGAGGTTGGGAGCGATGACATTCTGCCTCCCGACGAGGTCAATGTACCCCAGGTAGGCGTGGCCGAGCGGGAAGAGCTGGTTGAAGGTCTGGACGTTGCCGCCGGAGCTCCCGTCGCCGCTGCCGAACTCCACGCCGCCGAAGACCCTCGGCGCGGACCACGCGCCGGCGAACGTGTATCCGAACTGGCTCCCGAGCATCCACGCGCTGACGTCCGCCGAGCCGACGCGCCCGAACTGGTACGCCGCTTCCACGTCATAGTCGAAGGATGTCTCCGGCACCGTACCGGAGACCCGGGCTCCGAACGTGTAGCGGTCTTCGGAGCCACTGCTCCCGTTGAACGTCTGGGTCAACTTCTTGTTCAGGCCCAGGAAGTACAGATCGGTGCTCAGGCCCGCCTTGTCGAAGGTACCCGTGGCGTAGGCGCCGAAAAAGACGATGTCCTGGCTCCGCCTGTTGTATTCGTACTTTCGCACGGGCACGAAGTGCGACCCGAACCCCTCGACCCGCCAGTTGTCCCAGGCGAGAATAGCCGTCACGCCGTCCCAGGTGCGCATCGTGTTCGACCATGCCAGCGGGCTGACGAGCCGCTGCTTCCCGAAGAGGTACATCTGCCGGCCTGGACGGATGACCAGCGACGCGCGGTCGTCATCCAGCGGCACCCGCAGGTCGACGAATGCCTGCTGCAATGCCAGCGTGTCCACATCCGCCGTCCGCGTGCCGCCGGGCAGCGAACGGTCCGTCGACAGGGCGCTCTTGCCCTCCACGAAAGCCCGGAAGTTCTCCCCGAAGTGCACATCGGCGTGCAGGAGCAACCGCCCCTGGAGCAACGTGTCGTCACCCGCCGCAGACGGCAGGAAGCCGAAGTGCCACCAGCTCTCGAACCGCAACTGCAGGCTCCCGCCGAAGCTCGCCCGGATCTCGCCGTCCTCGGAGAGCTTCACGTTCTTGATGGCGTCCCAGAAGTCGGCGTGCCCGGACTCCGGAACGTCCGCCAGACCCGACCAGTCCTCGCGGTACCGAAGCAACTGGTACTTCGGCGGCGCGAACGCCGGCTTGTCGGCGTCGCCCGTAAACTCCGGCCCCTGGCCGCCGGCGGCGGCGCACACGGCAGCCGACAGGAACATGGCGACGTGGATCGGTCGCAGCGCATGCCTGGTCATCATGGATGTGCGCTCCACATACCCGGTGAACCGTTGATGCTTCGAACTATACCGTGACCGGCGGTCGCCCCTGTGCTCCGCGGGCACGGGAAAACGCCCCTATTCCGGCGCCGACTCGCGTTCCGGCTCGGACCGAACCCGTCATGACCGACGCGGTCGGTATGATGATGCCGGTCTCATGCCCATCAGCGGTCCGGTCATCGTGCTCGGGGGTCATGACGCGACGGCGACCGATTCCGGGCAGCACATGGAGCGGTCCCTCCATGGACCTTGATCGCAGAAGGTTCATCAGTCAGGCGGCCATGGCGGCGGCGACCGCGGCAGCGTTTCGACCCGGCGGTCGGGGTGAAGCGACGGCGCTGCCCATCCTGAACGAACAGCCCGGCGTCACCTGGAACAAGGCCCCGTGCCGGTTCTGCGGCACGGGATGCCACGTGATGGTGGGCGTCGAGGACGGCCGGGTCGTCGCCATCCAGGGCGACGTGCGCGCCGAGGTCAACAAGGGACTGCTGTGTGTGAAGGGATACCACGTCGGGTCGGCGCTGTACGGCAGCGATCGGCTCACGACACCCTTGGCGCGGCGCGACGGCCGCCTGGAGCCGGTCACATGGGATGAGGCGATCGACATGATTGCCCGGCGCATCATGCGCGACCCGGCCCGCTTCGCCATGTACGGCAGCGGCCAGTGGACGATCCCCGAGGGCTTTGCCGCCAACAAGTTCATGAAAGGGGGTCTGGCCAACAACCACATCGACCCCAACGCGCGACTCTGCATGGCCTCGGCGGTCACCGGGTTCCTCGCCGTCTACGGCGTGGATGAGCCGGCGGGGTGCTATGACGACCTCGACGTCTGCGACGTGCTGATCAACTGGGGCAACAACCCGGCGGAGATGCACCCTGTGCTCTTCTCGCGGGTGCTCGACCGCAAGTCGCGCGGTGACAGCGTCCTGATCATCGACATGGCGACGCGGCGCACGCGCAGCAGCGACCTCGCCGACCGCTACATCAACTTCAAGCCGCACGGGGACCTCGCGATCGCCAACGGCATCGCCCACCTGCTGCTCGCCGACGGGACCTATGACCGCGAGTTCGTCGCGAAACACTGCCGCTTCAAGGCGGATTCCGATCCGCCGAAGCTGCACGGGCGGTCGATCACGTTCGAGGAGTATCGTCGCGCCCTGGAGCCGTACACGCCCGAACACGTCCAGGAGCTCTCCGGCGTCAGCGCCGACGACATTCGCATGCTGGCGGATCTCTTCGGCCGACGCGACCTGCGGATCACCAGTCTCTGGTGCATGGGCGTCAACCAGCACACGCGCGGCACGGCGATGAACACGCTGATCCACGGGATTCACCTGCTCAGCGGTCACTTCGGCCGTCCCGGCGACGCGCCGACGAGCCTCACCGGCCAGCCGTCGGCGTGCGGCACCGTGCGCGAGGTCGGCACCCTGGCCCACACGCTGCCCGGCGGCAGGGTCGTCGCCAACGACCGGCACCGCCGGCAGTGCGAAGAGTTCTGGAACCTGCCCGAGGGCCGCATCAACCCGAAGCCCGGCCTTCACACTGTGGCGATGTGGGACAACTTCTGCGACCCCGCCGGCGCCATCGACACGATCTGGGTCCAGGTGACCAACCCGGGCCAGACGTTGCCGAACCTCGCGAAGCTCTTCGATCGCAAGGCCGGACTGGAAGACAAGTTCCTCATCGTCTCGGACGTCTATCCGACCGCCACGACGAGGCTGGCCGATCTCGTGCTGCCGTCTGCACTGTGGGTGGAGAGCAACGGCGTCTACGGCAACTCCGAACGCCGCACGCAGCAGTGGTTCAAGATGGTCGAGCCGCCGGGCGACGCCCGCGACGATTGCTGGCAGATCATCGCGGTGGCGCACCGGCTCATGGAGCTCGGCCATACCGGCATGCTCGACGCCGACGGCCGATTCCTGTTCGCGATCGACGACGACTCCGGCCGAGAGGTCCCGGCATGGCAGTGGTCGCACTACTACGACCGGGTGAACGTCGACGAGCATCTGTACGAGGAATACCGGCCGTTCACGCACATGAAGCACAAGAACGTCGCGCCGTACCGCGAACTCGTCAAGGCCCGGGGGCTGCGCTGGCCGGTGGTCGAGCAGCCCGACGGCACGTGGCGGGAGACGCGGTTCCGCTTCTCGGAGTTCGACGATCCGTTCGTCACGAAGGGCGCGGGGTTCCAGTTCTATCACTCCCCGACCGGGGACGACCGCGCCCAGATCTGGTTCCGCCGTGGGGCCCGCCGCCGGAAGTACCCGATGACGAGTACCCGCTGTGGCTGTGCACGGGCCGGGTGATCGAGCACTGGCATTCCGGGACCATGACGGGCCGCATCCCTCAACTTCATCGGGCGATGCCAGGGGCGTACGTCGAGCTCAACCCCAAGGACGCCAGGGCACTCGGCATTCGGACGGGCGAAACCGTCGTGCTGGAGAGCCGCCGGGGCCGCCTGGAGCTGCCGGCGTGGATCGGCGGGCGCGGCGAGCCGCCGGAGGGCTCGGTCTTCGTTCCCTTCTTCGACGAGAACGTGATGATCAACGAGTTGACGCTCGACGCGTACGACCCGTTTTCCAAGCAGCCTGATTACAAGAAGTGCGCCGTGAGAGTTCGCGCGAAACGGGGTCGGGGCTCGTGACACGGCGACCCGCGCAGCGCGCGACCGTTGTCCTGGCGGTGCTGGTGATTGCCTGCACCGCGGCCGGGCTCGCCGATCGGCTCGATCCCGACGACGCGTCACCGGCACGGCGGCTGTCGAGCCCCGCGGCGATCTATCGCCGGCCGGTCGGATGGCAGCCGCTGATCGTCGATCCGGTCGCGGCGAGGTCTCGCAGCCTGGCCGGCCGCGCCGCCAACCGCGCGTACGACGGGGCACCCCCGGTCATGCCGCACTCGCGCAACTTCGTCCGGAGAAAGACCTGCCTGGACTGCCACGCCGACGGCATTCGCCTGGGCAATCGCTTCGGTCCGCCGTTGAGCCACCCGCACCTGGTCCAGTGCGTGCAGTGTCACGTCGAGAGTCGCAACCTGGACATCCCGCCCGGCGGCGCGCCCGCGCCGAACCTGTTCGAGGGGATGTCGCCGTCGAACGGCGCCGTGCGGCCGTGGGCCGGCGCGCCGCCGGTTCTGCCGCACACGACACTGATGCGGACCGACTGCCTGAGCTGCCACGGCCCGGCCGGTTACCCCGGCCTGCGCACCGGCCACCCGCAACGAACCAACTGCGTGCAATGCCACGCCGTCGCGGCGTCGCTCGACCAGACGTCGCCGTTCTTCACGGGTAACGCAAGCATGCTGCTGCCGAGGGCGCCATGACCGCCGGCAACGGCATCTCCCGGCGCGACCTCCTGCTGGGACGGCTGCGGAACAAGACGATCCGACAGCCGCCCGGGGCGCCGACCGTCGTTCACCGTCCTCCCGGCGCGGTGAACGAGACCGCGTTCCTCGCCGACTGCACGCGGTGCGGCGACTGCATCAGGGCGTGCCCGCCCGACGCCATCGTGCTCGCACCCGAGAAATACGGCGCCGCCGCGGGCACACCGATCATCGATCCAATGACCTCACCGTGCGTGATGTGCGACGACCCGCCGTGCATTCATGCGTGCGAGCCGGGTGTCCTGTCGTTCGACGCGCCCCTGAAGATGGGCACGGCCTCCATCCGCGACCCGTACTGCCTCGCGCACCAGGGGACCTCCTGCACGGTCTGCTCCGAGCAGTGCCCGGTCGAGGGTGCGATCGAGGTCATCGACGGCAAGCCCGTGATCGACGACGCCACGTGCACCGGCTGCGGCGTCTGCCAGTACGTATGCCCGGCACCGTACAACGCGGTGCTGATTCTGCCCGCCGATCGCGGCGTCGGACACGCGGCGCCCGCGCCCGCGGCGCCGGATTCGTTCGATTGGCGCAAGGCGTACCTGGGTGACCGCAGTCTTTCAGGGGAGGGTGGCACGGTCGACGGAGCGTAGCGAGGAAAATAGACCGGGAGTAATTTTTCGCGGCGGCAGATGCTGAGAAATCGCGGGTTGCTGGTCGCGAAAAAATACTCCCGGTCTATTTTCTTCGCTACGCCGCCAGGCCGCCGAAGCCGTAGTCGTCGTAGTCGCCGGCCTCGAACTCGCTGTCCTCCAGCGGATCCTTCGGCCAGGAGGGGCTGGCACGGTGGTGCACCTTGATGACGTGGTCCACCTGTTCGGCGAAGATCGCCCGCAGGATCTCGATCGAGGTGACAAGCGCCTCGTCGAACGGCTCGTCCTTGCTGCGGAACAGCACCATCACCGCCCTGCACCGGCCCTCGTGCATGCACGAGAACGCGACCACCTGGCATCCACCGAGAAACCCGGCATCGGCGCCGACCCACTCGGCGAACTCGGCGGCATCGTCGAAGCAGACGATCTCCGTCTCCTCGGTCATCTGCGGGCAGACGGTCCGGCAGAGATGGTTCAGCAGTACGGTGATCGTCTCGCGCGGGCAGTCGTAGTTGACGTAGGCGCCAAGCTCGAAGTCCGTGCCCGTGCCGGGCAGGAAGACCGCGGCGTTGGTGGGGCCGGTCTTGGTCAACATGTATTCCAGGGCCGTGCGGAGAAGATCCTCGACGTCCAGTTCCTGTCGCAGCAGCGTCCGGAACTCGGCGGCCATCGCCACCTCGTTCATCTGCTCCGAGACGTCCTCGTAGGCGGCGACCAGGTCCTTGCAGAGCTGGTCGAGGTGTTCGGACACCTCTTCGCGGGCGGTGACGAGCTTCTTGCAGACAACCTTGAGCTGCGCGAGCCGCTGTTCGCGTTGCCCGTCGGCGCGTGATGCCGTCAGGGCCGCTTCGATCCGGTCCACCAGTTCGTCCAGGGGTGTCGTTGCCTCGACGAGGTCGACGACCCCGCACCGCATTGCCTCGACGGCCTGCTCGAACGACTCGCCCGAACTCAGCACGATCGTCTTCGTGGACGGTGCGGACTGCTGCAGCATCCGGGCGAGCGTGAGGCCGCTGCCGTCCGGAACAGAGGTGCACAGCAGGACGAGGTCATAGTCCTGCCGCGTCAACGCCGCCCGGCCCGCTTCGACGCCGGCGACACACTCACTGTGATGATGGCGTTCGGCCAGTCGTGCGGCCAGTTCCGATTGCATGCGGGGGGATCCGCCGACCACGAGGATGCGGCCCGGCCCCTGGTGCGTCGACTGCTCGGTGAAGGCCTCCGCGATTTCCCGATCCAAGTGGTCCATCGGATGCCTTCTCCTTCCCCCGGTCCAACACGCGAACTCCGACGAGCCGATGTCGCGTCACGCGACGCTGCGTTCCTGCCGATCCTGGCAGGCGATGAGCCGAATCGTCGCCACGGCTCCCTGCTCCGGACCGTTCTCCAACGTGATTCGCCCGCCGTGCGCTTCGACCAACTGTTGCGCCACGGCGAGCCCGAGCCCCCGTTGGCGCCCGGCGGGTTTCTCGCTGAAGAACGGCTCGAACGCGTGCGTCAGCGCATGGTCGCTGAGCCCAGGCCCGTCGTCCCTCACCTTGATAATCAATCGGTCATCCGGGCCGTCGATGTGAACGTGCACTTCGACCTGCGCGGAAGCCGCGGCCTCCAAGCCGTTACGAACCAACTCGTGTACCGCTCGGGCAATCTGTTCCGGATCGAGGTACACCTGGGACGGTTCTCCGTCCACGAGCAGTTTCACCCGATTTTTTTCTTCACCTTCTTGATTGTTTCGGTCAACCACCTCCGCCAGTAGTCTGGCGATAGCGACCTGGCGGCGAACGGGAGTCGCCGGTTCCGCGAAGGAACGCAGTGCCGTGATCATGTCGCTGAGTTCATGGGTGCGCTCGACGATCTGTTCGGCCATCGGCTTGAGCTCCGGGTCCTCCAGGCGCTGTGCCAGCAACTGCGACCGCCCGGAAATGATCGCCAGCGGATTGTTCATCTCGTGGGCGGCACCGGCGGCGATCTCGCCGAGGGCGGCCAGTGCCTTGCTCCGGGTGAGCTCGTCCTGCGCCTCCATCAGCATCCTGTTCGTGTCCGCCAACTCCTCGCCGAGCCGCTTGGCGCCCTGGTGCTGGGCCGCGGCGGCAATGGCGGCGCCCCACGTTCTGCTCAGGGCCTCCAGGTGCAGCCGATCCATCCGGCCGTCCAGCGGAAGCTCGTGAAACAGCACGGCGCTCACGCCCCAGCCGCACTTCAGCGCCAGGAGCCGGACGTCGCGCATGTTCCGCGCGTCCGCGAGGAAGTCGCTGAACCACGGCAGCAGACCGAGCGCCTGCATGGAGACCTGCATGTCGTCACCCAGTTCGTCGACGCTCTTGGGCGCAAACGGCCGGGCGATAAGATCGCTGCGCAAGACCCGACCGTCGGTCGCGAACTGGAAGATCTGCCAGGGTTCCTCGGCCCGCCCCTGGTACAGCATGCCGAAGAACCCGTCGGTGAAGGTGCTCGCGGCCGACTCGACGACCTTCCCGAGGACCGAGACGACCGAACCGCTGGGCATCGCCGAGGCGTGGAACTCCGAGATCGCCCGGAGGACGTTGGCCTGCGCTTCGGCATTCACGGCGCGCTTTCGTATCCCGGCGTTGACGCGTCCGAGAACCTCGTTGGCCCGGCTCACCGATCGCAGCAGCATGTCGGTGCTGGTCTCGACATCAAGGCCCATGTCGGCGGACCGGGCACTGACCTTGTCGTGCAGCGTCGCTTCGACCTGCTCGATGATTGCGGGATCGATGTCCAGGTGCCCGCACATCGCCGGCAGGTCCTCACCGCGCGGCGTGTGACCCACCGTGGTGATGTGCTGCCGCCGCACGATCGCATCGGCGAGCGACACGAGCTCGATCATCTCGCGGTGCGGCAGGTCCGGCAGCGAGGCGAACGGCTGACCGTGGAGCCACAGCACGTCAGCCAACGAATTGGGCAGGTGCCAGTGCTCAGCGAGCCGCTTGCCCGCCGTGTGGGTGTCGATGCCGATGGCGCGCCGGCACGCGTTGTCGAGCGGCACGCCCTGCGCTTCGGCAAGCTCGATGACCCGATCGTAACTTGCCGGCATGAGCAGGTGCAGCACGAGCTGTCCCAGGTCGTGCAGCAGTCCCGCCATGTACGCCTCTCCCCTGGACATTCGACCTCGCAGGCTCGTCCCGTCGACGATCTGCTCGCAGACGATGCCGACCGCCATGCAGTGCTTCCAGAACATCCTCCGATCGAAGATCGAGTGCCCCTCGCGCATCTCGCCCCCGGCGCTGGGAAAGCCGTCGAAGAGCTCGATGACCTGCACGGACAGCACAGCGCTGCGGACCGCCTCGAAACCGAGCAGCACGACCGCACGGTCGATGCTCTTCACGATGGAGGCCCGCCCGCGCGAGTGGCACCGGCAGAGCTTGAGCACCTTGCTGGACAACGCCGGGTCCGACGCGACCGCCTCGATGACTTCTCGCGCCTCCGATGTCTCGGAGGTCGTCAGGTCAAGCAGGCGCACCACCACCGCGCTGAGCGTCGGCAACTCCTCGAGTTGCTGCAGGATCAGCTCCACACGGCGCACTTGTTGGGTCTGCAGGTGCGTCACCGGCCCCCCTCGATCGTGAACATGCGCCGACCGGTCACGCGCGCTCACACTTCGAGCAACGTTGCCATCCGATCGACGAGCTCACTGATGTTGAACGGCTTCTTCACGAAATCATCCGCGCCGCTCTGAAGCATTTCGTCGATCTCCTCGCGCTTGACCACCCCGGAGACGATGATGATCTTCGTCCTGAGGAAGTCGGGGTTGGCACGAATCCGGTCACAGACGAGGTTGCCGTTGATGTCCGGCAGCATGTAGTCCAGCAGGATCAGGTGCGGCTTGAACTGCTCGGTGAGCAGCCCCGCGTCGTACCCGGTCTGTGCGGTCTTGACCTCGAAGCGATCATCGCGCCCCAGCACGTCCACGAACAAATCAACGATCTGGTCATCGTCATCGACGACGAGTATCCGCTTCCGCGTGCTCTCCAGTGCATCGGTCGGGATGTCGTTGGTTCTCATGAACCGCAACAACTCGACACGCGGGATCCGCCGGAACTTGGAACCCGGTACCCGGAATCCGTTCAGCCGTCCGCTGTCGAAGCACCTGATGATCGTCTGTTGGGAGACCTTGCAGATTTCCGCGGCTTCACCGGTCGTGAAGACCTGCTTGC
>SMVB01140550.1_pt1 | contig 11391 bp, 15 predicted proteins | sample 2456461 | NCBI WGS metagenome assembly SMVB01 (sample SAMN11095934, study PRJNA526329) | marine sediment metagenome | biome: Marine sediment; feature: Surficial sediment; material: Deep marine sediment; isolation source: Hadal surficial sediment | place: Pacific Ocean | collected 2014-05 | depth...
GGCTCCCTCCGGGGCCTACGGCTACGGCGGTCGGGGAGTAGATGCGGCGTGTCGTGACCCACCAACGTTCGTCGGCGCGGGACACCAGCAGGGGCCGTCCAGCCGGGCTCATCGCTTGCACACGGAAGTTGGCGCTGTCGGCAACATAGAGGTTTCCTGCCGCGTCCGTCGTCATCCCGACCGGAACCTCCCATTCACCGGCATCCGAGCCCTTCGTTCCCCAGGCGTCCCTCAACTCCCGGTCTGTATCGAAGACGAGGATCTCGTAAGCGTGGGTGTTGCTCACATAGAGCGTCCCGTCGGGGCCGATCGCGGCGTCGCTCGGGAAGAGGAAGAGGCCATGGGGGTTCCCGGCATGCATCGGAGCCATTCCTTCCATCCCGGCCATCTCCTCCATTCCCGGAATCGGCGGGCGCTCTTCGGCATGGCGCCGGCCGGACTCGCCACCGGTTATGAAGCGCAGAAACTTCCCCGAGGCGTCGAGCTCCTGCACGCGCTGGCCCATGAACTCGACCACGATGACCGTTCCCGCCGGCGTGAGGGCGATGCCGCTCGGCGCCTGGAACTCGCCGTCGCCGGTTCCCGTCTCCCCCCAGGTTTCATGGAGGCGGCCATGCTCGTCGAGGACGAGAACGCGGTCGCCCGTGAAGTCGGCGACCAACACCGTACCGTCCGGGCGGGTGGCGATCGCAACGGGGCGCGCGTGGTCGGGAAGCGGCCAGACGCTGGTCACCGTCCCGTCGCGGTCGAAGATGACCAGGCGGGCGTTGCCCCCATCGGCCACGAGCACGCGGCCTTCCGCGTCGACCGCGATTCCCATTGGATGGTCCAAGGGCACCGGCAGGGTCTCGGCGTTCCACTCGGCCTCGAGCTCGAGGGAGCCGATCTGGACTTGTCCACCGGGTGCGCCGAGCACCGGCATACCGCCGCCGGCAATCGCCACCAAGACACCAAGCGCTATGGTACGTATTCGGGCTCTCGCAGCCGCCGCCCGTCCTAGCGTCACTGTGATTCGCTGAGCCCCTCCAGGTAGATCACCACATCGTCGACGCCGTCGAGCATCGTGGCGCGTCCCCATATGGTTTGTACGGCGCCCGTAGCGATTCGCAGCGCGTCGATCGATTCGCTGCTGTCGTCCGGATCTGCGGCCACGATGAAATGTTGCCCGCTTCCAGTGGCTTCAAAGACCACCCCTCCCGGCGGGGCGCCCGGCGGCAGGTCAACATCCAAGACCCGCCCTTCAATCCAGGCGCGCACCCCTGTCGGCGTGAAGTCGACCTCACGCACGGCTTCTTCGAGCTGCTCGGGGGCGAGCTCGGTACCAGGATCGAAGGTGACTGTGATCAGCTGACGGTCCAGGTCTTCCTCGGTTGTGGCAACGCCTTCCAGGCGCTGTAGGGATCGGTTGACCCCGTAGGCTCACAATCCTCAGAACATGCCGGCGACGCCGACCTCCGCCTTGATGACCGCGGCTGGCAGCGGCGCCGATGCCAGCAGCGCGAAGAGCATCCCGGCAACGAGTGACCGTCGCAGTGCGGTTGATCTCAGACCTTTCATGTCAGCCTCCTGTTGACGTCCGTCAGGGGACGATGATGTATCGGAGCCCCACCAAGCCGTTGAAGCTGGGCGCCAGCTGCGTTCCGTTGAGATCTCGCAGGACGGGGATCTGCACCCCGCCTTCGAGAATCAGATTACCGCGCAGCAGGAACTGGATGCCCGGTGACAGGTACACGACGTGTCCGCCGGAATCCGCCAGCTGCAGGCCCGTCGAACGGGCGCGCCCCTGCCAGCGGCCGTTGATCTCCAGCAACAGGAACGTGTCGCGACCGGGATAACGGGCCGGGTGGATCCGGTATTTCGCCATCGCGTCGTAGGCGAAGCGATTACCCTGCTCGAATTCATTCGCCTCGGTCGCAATGGTGGTGCCGACATCGCCGGTGAACATCCAACGGCCGCGTTCGGTGGCGGGTGCCCAGGTGAGGGTCAGGCCGGCGGTCGGGTCCCACGAGCCGGAGCCGCGCTGTAGCGCGGCCGGAAGGCGGCCGCCGCCCGCGGCACGCAGGTCGTCACTTCCAGTGGGCGTTTTCATGCCGCCTTCGACGGCGATGCGTAACGTTCCTCTGCCGCGATCTCGTCGGAAGAACCTCCACTTGACGAGGAATGTTGCGTCGCCGATCCCCGTGCCGCCGCCGATGGTCGTCGAGCCGTCCGGTCCGGAGGTGGTCATCTCCTTGTCGACGAAGGGAAAGATGCCGACCACGCTTACCGAACGGCGCAGGCCGTACACCAGGCTGATAGGCGTGGCCCGAACGCTGACGCTTCGTTGCGCCGGATCGTCCACCTCATTGCCGGCGGTCAAAAGGTCGCGGACCTCGAGGAAGCTCACGAACGTCCGGATGCCGAATCCGGAGATGAACTCGGTGCGCGCGCCGCGACCGAAGATCTGAGCCTCCGCCGCCGCTGGCCATAGGGACACCACGGCGAGCAGCCCCAGGACCGACATCCGGCGCACGTTAGCTCTTCCGGCCAAAATAGTTTCTTCGGTTCGCGGGCAGAAGATAGGTACCGTCATCCTCAGGATCAATCATAGAGTCCGTACCGTAGTACCGAGTCAAGGTGCGACTGTCATTCCCGGCACGGATCGGAATGGATTCGCTCGCTGCCGCCAATGACTCTGCACTAAAGTATAGCCTTGCCGTTCGTTCTTGGAGGCTGCCATGAGCTATCAAATCGGAGAAGTGGCCAAGCGCGTCGGCATGACCGTTGAGGGTCTACGGTTCTACGAGCGGCGCGGCCTCATCAAGCCGGCGGCTCGAAGCCCGTCACGTTACCGATTGTACGGCGAGCGCGAAGTCCAAGCTCTTCTCTTCGTGAAGGCAGCACAGGAGATGGGTTTCTCGCTGGGCGAGATTCAAGAGCTGCTGGAAATCCGGCAGGGGAAAGGCAACAGCTGCGAGGTGATGCGCGATCGTCTTGCCGACAAGCTCGACGCCGTTGGCCACAAGATCAAGCTCCTGCGGAGGCTTGAAAAGGACCTCGCTTCGGGCGTCCAGCGGTGCGACGAGCAGATCCGCAAGGGCCGCGGCCACGAGTGTCCCGTTCTCGACGAGTTGGGATCCAGCGGCTAGCCGCGGTTCGGCCGGCGGGTTGACTCTGTATCAAGGTACAGAGTCTAGGCTGTCTGGATGCCTGGCCAATCGCCATTTCCGCTGGATAAGTCGTGTTGCTCGACCGCCGTTGCACGGAGCGACCCGAGGGGTTGCCCGCGGTGTGGGAGGCGCGGACAGAGCGTCGAGGGGCTCACGGTGGCGGCGATGATGTCGGGCGTCGTGCCCCCGAGGCAGGGCTACTGGCTGTGTCGTGAGCCGGAGTGCGACGCGGTGTACTTCGGCGAGGATGCGACCGTGCTCGACTCCGCCACCATGAACGTGGCCCCGGGGTTCAAGTCGAAGTCTCCCGAGGCCCTGGTTTGCTATTGCTTTCAGCATCGTCGCCGCGACATCGAGGCGGAGCTGCGGGCCGAGGGTCGTACCTCGATACCCGATCTCATCACCACCGAAGTGAAGGCCGGCAACTGCGCCTGCGAAGTGCGAAACCCTTCCGGTAGGTGCTGTTTGGGGGAGGTACAGAAAGCGATCCGGGAGATCAACCTTGAGCTCGGTAGAGAGTCTATGATGTGGGTAGATTGAGCGATCAGGAGCCAACCATGACGCGGATGCAACGAGTGACTTTGGTCAGCATTGTTCTTGCTGCTATGGCGGTCGGCAGCAGCGCATGCGGCGACGCCGAAGCACCCTCCGGACTTCGCGACGCGACGACCGACAGCCCGGTCGAGACGGTCAGCCTGCGCATCGAGGGCATGACGTGAGGCGGCTGTGCCCTGGCCGTGAGCCAGGGGTTGAAGGCGGTACCGGGGGTCATCGACGCCAAGGTTCACTATGACGATAAACGCGCTGACGTGACGTATCGGCCCGCCATCGTGGCGCCCGACAAGCTGGTCGAGGCGGTGAACGAAACCGGTTTCGAAGCAACCTTGCTGGATGAATCCGACACCCGGAGCGACGGGTCATAGGCGACCGGCCCCAGTCTCCATCGGCGCCCGTCGCAGCAGCTTCGCTTCCCGGCGCCACCAGCATTGTCGCCGCCCTGCTTGCCTCGGCGTGTTGCATCCTGCCGCTGACACTGATTTTCACCGGTATCGCCGGTGCCGGCATCATGATGTCGATGATGCAGTACGAGTGGCTGACGTTGCCCCTGGGCGTCATCGGTATGGTGGCGGCTTGGGGGCTCTACTTGCGGGAAAAGCAACGCTGTGAGACGGAGGCGTGCCGCTTTGTCGGCCGGCGCATGAACCAGGTGATGCTCGGATTCGGTACGCTCGTGATCGTGATCGCCCTGCTTCTCAAGATCTTTCCTTCCTGGACGGCGTCGATCCTCCAATCGATCGCCTGATCGGCTTCCGGAAGGCGGCTGTGCCTACAGCCTCAATCGATGCGCGTGAAGCTGTAGGTCGTCCGAACGTAGGGCCCGGCGATCGATGAGGCGTCCGCGGCGCCGTAGATCCGCTCGATCGGCACACCGTCAGATTCCGCGTAGGCCTCGAACAGATAGGGGAGCGGCTCGCCCTGGATCGGTGGCGAAAGAGAAAGATCCGCGCCCTCTGTGAGCTTGATCCGATCATTGAACGGACGACCGAAATAGGTGCCGGTCGGCGCCTCGAGGCGCGCTTCCCAGGAAGGATCGATGCCGAACCCGAGGTCACCGTCAAGGTAGACCCAGCAATGGTAACCGGGGATGTCCCCGCTCTGCGGAGCCGGCTCTTCCGGGTTCGGCGACAGCGGAAGCCCGACCCGGAGACGCGCCGGCAAGTCGATGCGTTCGGCGATGTCGAGGTATGTAAAGTGGAAGTCGGTGCAATTGCCCTGACCGGTCAGGCAAAACCAGGTCGAGTTCCCCTGGCCGTAGGCGCCCGTTTTGATGTACTGACCGTTGCGCCGCAGCACCTCGTTGAGCATCACGGCCCGGCGGAGATTGTCGCCCGCTCCCGGGACACCGGCGAGGATCCGGTCCAGGACCGTGCCGACGAGTTGCTCGATGCTGGCGGCATGCTCAATGGACGCGAGGGCCTCCTCAACGGAGCCATCGTATGGATAATCGATGGTCGCCCCGCCGGAACCGGTTGTCGACTCGATCACCTGGTCGAGCGGCTCGCTGCCCGAGTATCCGCTGCTGCGCCGAAGCACCGGCACGCTGTAGCGAATGGTAAGGAGCTCGACAGGCGGACTGCCGCGCAGGTGCACGAAGTGGTTGCCGTATCCGTCCGTGGTCAGTTCCCAGTTGGTCGGATGGCCCTCGACGTCGACCTGGAGGGCGTCTAGTTGCACCTCTTGTGACTCGTCGCTGCTGGGTACTGGAATCCACAGCTCGAGCATCGCCGAGTTCTCCGGACGGATCTCCACCGTGGCATCCACGCGCACCGACAGGGGCTCGGCGCGGTGCTGGGGAAGGCTTGTTGCGACGTCGTCGCCGAGCCCGAACAGCAGCAACGGCGCCAATCCCAACGACGCGGCCAGCACGGCGCGACGAGCTGTGCTCGGAGGGCTTCCGTTGGTGGCTATGACCGTGTCGCTTGATCGACGGTGATTGATCTTCATCGTGGCAGTCGGATATTTCCTGGAAACGGATGACCTCGTTACCGTATCAGATGTCGGCGCGCGCCCCTTTCTTCCGCCGTATCTCTGCTGGCTGGGACTCGCTCGCAGCCGAGGCGATTGGGGCACCGTGCCCGAGGCCGGTGACTCCCGAGGCGATGCCGTCGCCAACGAAGGAGCTCTCATAGCCGTGGCGAAACGAGTGCTGAGCACGGTCTTGGTGGTTGGCTCTGCCCTGACAGGGCCTGCGTATGCCGACATCCACAGAGTCGACATCACGTTGTTCATGCCCTGGGCGGGGCCACTTCAGCTGGTCAGAAGAGCACTTGAACCGTTGGTTGGACGAGCATCCCGAATACCGCGAGCTCGACCAGATGCCGATCCACGACTTCCTCGAGGGCAGGAAGGAGGTCAGCGTCGGCAGCCGCTAGAAGCCCTCTGTCCGGTTGCTGTACCGCCAGAATTGGAAGGCTCCAGCCTGGAGGAGCGAGAGGACTATTAGAATCTCATCCGTTGCGGCGTACAGCGAGACAAAGCGACCGACTGCACGCGAAACGAGGGCAAAGAAGACCACCGCCGTCACGTTGACGGCGTAGAAGACGACAGCGACACCAATCGATTCGGCAAGCCTACCCAAGCCTTCCCGCAATGTTGCCGGGGCGAGTCCCAACCAACGGGTTCCAAACAGGTATATCCCGAGCGAAGTCCCGAACCCCAGAATCAACAGCGCCAGTACTGTCAATATCCTGCGGCGCGGTTGTACAAGCGTGCGACCTGTTCCCGGAGAACCCATCGCATGAGGCCGAGCCGTGCCGTGGGGCGGGTGCTTTGCGGCGAGAAGGTGTCCGCAGGCGCGGCGAAGACCTCGAAACCCTGGTTCTCGAAAATCAGCCGCGCTCGACCGAGGTGCAGTGAGTCGCTTACGAGAAGAATTCGTCGACCTCCCAATGGGGCCAGGACCTCGTTCACAAGCCTCGCTTCTTCTCGGGTGGTCTGGGCACCCGACGCGACCAAGATATCGTCGGGCGGTATCTGCATGGCGAGGGCGAGCGACCGCCGAACAGATGCCTCGGACCGATTATCTTCCGGCCCGGCTGGGGCACCGAGCAAGACCAGAAGTGGCGCATAGCCGGCCTGGTAAAGCTCCATGCCGCGTACTGTGCGCTTGAGGGAGGCGACATTCAGTTCCCCGTCCGTGCTCACACCTGCTCCCAGAACGACGACCGCGTCGGCAGACACCGATTCGAAGTTTTCCATGAGCCTGGCAGCCAGCAGGTTCGGAAGCGGCGTGAACCCGGCAAGCACGTAGCCAGCCAGGGTGACAGCGCCCAGGCACCGGAGCGATCGCGTGATCCGCATGGCTCCCGATTATAGCGACCATGGTATCCGGGGCACCGTCCCCCCCCCCCGGAATGCACCCTTCCGGAATGCACCCTTGTCGTGGAGACGCTTTAGAAACGGCGGAACGAGCAAAGACCTCCAGTTCCGAGGCCGGCTGAGACAAGGCTACAGACCTCGCCGGAATCAGCATGATCTTTCCGCGCTCTGGTTCCCTCACCGCCGCGGGCGTGCACGCTACTTCTTGAGTGAGCGACGCATCTTGAGAGCGTTGGTGCCATCGGCGTAGTAGCCGGGCACAATCCCGTCGGCAGAGAAGCCCATGCTCCTCCAGAAATGGATTGATACGAGGTTGTTGAATCGTGACTCAAGCTGCACAAGGTGGACGCCACTGTCTCGCAGTCGCCGCAGGGTCTCCAGCACGAGCATACGACCGATTCCTCCACGGCGCGTAGCGGGGTCCACGCCGATCGAGACAATCGAGCCTTGCCGCTGGCGCATCGTGCCAATGATGTAGCCTGTCACGTAGTCGTCGCTTTGTGCGACTCGGAAGAACTGCGGCCACTCGCGCTGCCAGTGTAGGAAAGTCTCCTGACAATAGGCGTCGTGGGGGAAGCACGCGATTTCGATCTCCATTATCCGCGGCATGTCCGGAAGGGCGAACCTCCGGATGTCGAGATGAACGACGCTCTCGCTCATTGTTGACCTCCGCTCCCCGGCGATGCGTCCCTGAGTTTGCGTCGATCGAGCCTGCCGGTGAACCGACAGCTTCTCCGAGCATTTAGAAGGAACCTTGATGACACGTGGGATCAGTGCGTGCGATAAGGAACCTTGATAACACGTGGAATCAGTGCGTGCGATAGCGAAGTTCGTCTCAGGCCGGGTCGAATGAAGACGACCAGTATCCAGGGCCCGGCGGCAGACCGTCAGGAGATACTCCCACTGTCGACGCGGCTCCACCACGAGTCGCAGGCGCATCTCGACCGTCTGCGCTCCCAGGTCGTTTCCGGAACCACGGTTGGCAAAGGTGGACCTTGTTGGCGGACATGGCTTCTGCACCTGGAGGCATCACGGTGCAGAAGCAAATCGTAGCCATTCCACCAAGATGGCGAATGATACTGTATGAGTACGGCTGAGGAGAGGACAGACGAAAAGGCGGCGAGCCCGCCCGCCCCGAAGCCGAGCGCCTGAAGATCGAGACAACCCCGAGGAAGCCCTGCAGCGGTTTCTGAAAGCACCACCGAAGCGCGAACGAACAGGGGGGCAATATGCCCAACGAATCCGATCTGCATCGGCGACAGCAGTACGTCAAAGTGCTTCGAGATGTGACGTCAGGGGATACGCTCGGTCCGCCACAGGATCACGACACGAACCAGACCGGCAGGAAGTTCGAGCTATCAGGCAACCTCTACCCGGTGCCGCTGATTGACCGGATGATCGCTGAGAACCTACTCGACGCGGACGAAGAGCGCGGCGTGATCATCGCCCCTGAAGGACAACGCTTCTTCAACCAGTACAGGTAATATCGGACCCCCTGAAAACCGGGTTCGCGCGGGCGCGCCGCTGTTCTCAACTAGAGCGAAGCTACATGCTGAGCTTCAAGGAGCTGCTGACCGAGACATACGACTCCCCTCGCCGCTACACGAGGACCCTAAAGAGCGCCGCCGATCCGGTCGTGATCGAGGACCCTTGCCTCAGCATTTTGGCAGCCTCGACGCTCGACTAGTTTCTTGAGAAGACCAAGGCTAGGGACATCCGCAGCGGTTTCTTCTCTCGGTTCATCTATTTCGCACCGCATAATGGTGGAGGCGGCGGGAATCGAACCCGCGTCCGAAAACCATCCGCGCGAAGCCTCTACATGCTTAGCCCACCGCTTGAGCTTCGCGGCCGGCAAGCCGGGTGGGCCAGCTCAGCCTTCCGCTAGCCCGACTGGAATCTTGCCGCGACGCCGTCGGGCATGACGCGCGGCACAGCCTATATAGCGACGTTCGGTCCTGGCCCCTATAGGCGAGAGCCTGGCGAACGCTGACCGGGGTTAAGCGGCCAGAGCTACCGGTTCGTTGGCAGTTGTTTTGAAGTACCCACCAGATTAACGAGCACGCAGGATACGCTCGGCATGCAGCCTCGGGCTTCAGAGCTCCCGTCGAAGCCGTTCGCCCCCATCGCAGAGAGGATAACACCGCCGCGTTGGCTAACGGTTGCCGAAAACGCTCGCCGAGTTCGTCTTCCACCAGGTTCGCCACTGCTCCAGAGCTGCCTGATTGGCGGCGAGCTCTGCCTCCGGATCGTAGTCGAAGCGTTGCCCGGTAACGTCGCGCAGCACACCGATGGCCTCCATCTGCAGCAGGATCGGCTGCTGCGCCGCCAGCAATTCCAGTACCGCCTCGACGCCCAGCCGATCGCGAAGCTCCAGCAGCTCCTGCGCACCGCGCAGGCGCACCCACGGATCGACGGCGTGGAAGGCGATCTCGTCGAGCAGCTCGGTAGTGGCCAATCCTTCGGGAGCGTTGCCGAGCGCTCGCACTGCCATCTCGCTGACCGTGATCTCCCCGGTGGTCATCATCAGGTGAATCTCGCTCCGTACCGCCAGGAGCGCCTCGAGCGCCGCGGCTGGTGGGTTGTCGGGTGAGGCTTCGAGCGCTGCAAGGGCCTCGGTGGCGGCCTCACGTGGCTCAGCGACGACCGTCTCCATGGTCGCGGCAATGGTCTCCGCATCCACCCGGGCGCGTTCGGCATCGATGCCGGCCGTGTAGAAGGCGAGCCACAGCGAGGTGCTGATCACGGCGATCGTGGCCGCCGTCTTGGCGACGGCAACCGGCAGGCTCGCGGCCGTCGCCAGATAGCGCACCGTCGCCGCCAATATCAGAGCCATCCCGAACGTGCCCACGACGGCGGGACCGCTCGGGAAGTCGTAGAGATACGACAGCGCCAGACCCACCATGCTTACCAGCGCACCCGAGGCCCAACCGATGGCCAGCCGGCCGGAGATGCTGCGGCTGAACATCATGGCGATGACCGCGGGGATCACCAAGAACGAGAACACCAACAGCACGCCCGCAATCGCCACGCTCCTGGTGATGACGAAACCGAACGACACGTAGAAGAGGAAGTCCCACCAGCGGACGTTCCAGCCCTCGGCCTCGGCGCGGTCGGGGTCCAATGAGATGGTCAGGAAGCGGTCCCGGAAGTACCAATGGAAGACGCCCACGGCCGCGTAGAGCGCCGCGGTCTGGAGGATCTTCTCGCGCGGCGTCCATAGCAGCGCCCCGGTCAACATCGACTCGACGAACTCGGCGCCCTGAGGGGCGCGATCGGCGATCAAGATAGTGGTGGCCGAAGCCACCGCGAAGGTGATCCCGATGATGGCCTCCTGCGGGATCTTCTGCTCTCTGAGCCGCGAGATCGAGAAGAGCGCCGCACCGATCGACGCGAACAGGAGCGAGTAGAAGTAAGCCTTGTTGCTATCGGGCGGATAGCCGAGGAGAAAGGCGAAGGTGGCGCCCATCGCGGCGATCTGGGCGAGCGAGAGGTCGACGAAGATCACCCCACGCGAAACCACGTGCAACCCCAGATAAGTATGGATCCCGGTGATGACCAGGCAGGCCACGAAGGGCCAGAAGAGCACCTCGAAAACAAGCTCCACGACGTTCTCCTATGCGGTTCATGGCAGCGTAACGCAGCGACACTGTCAGCAGCCCGGAATGGCGGTCTTCATCGTGTCGATCCATGTGTCGATGAGCTCGGTGTACTCGTCGAGGTCCGGCGAATCAGGATCCGTGTACAGGGGAACGTAGAGGAACGTCGCCCCGGTGCGCTCGGCGATCAGCGTGGGAGTCCGCTCGTCGAAGTAGTTGGCGACCCACAACACCGGGATCTGGTCGCGGCGGATGAGCTCGATGAGCGAGGCGACGTGCGAGGCCGAGGCGGGAATACCGGGCCGGCGCTCCACGTAGCTGGCGACCTCGATGCCGAAACGGTCGAGGAAGTAGATCCAGTTGAGGTGATAGGCGACCAGCCGCTGGCCACGTAGGCACTCCGCCGCGGCCATCCAGCCGCCCTGTTGGTCGAGCAGCGGAGCACCTCGGATCTCGGTGTCTTCGAGAAACGAGCGCAGCTGTTTCCGCATCGACAGGTCGGTGAGCCTGTCTCCGCCGACGAGCTCCACCAGACGCTCCCCGAACATGCGGTCGTGGATCTTGCTCTTGAAGGCCTGGAACTGCTGTTCGTAGTAGGCGATGTTGTCGGCGTCGACGTTTTGCAGGCCAATCTTGATGTTGTTGGCGACCACAATGGCGCGCAGCGGATCGGTGTGGATGTGGGGGTTGCCGAACAAGTGGATGTCGCCACCGGCGCGCGAGGCGTTGTCGGACAGTTGCATCATCGATACCCCGGTGGACACCGA
>SMVB01345527.1_pt1 | contig 11390 bp, 11 predicted proteins | sample 2456461 | NCBI WGS metagenome assembly SMVB01 (sample SAMN11095934, study PRJNA526329) | marine sediment metagenome | biome: Marine sediment; feature: Surficial sediment; material: Deep marine sediment; isolation source: Hadal surficial sediment | place: Pacific Ocean | collected 2014-05 | depth...
ATGCCGGGGAGGAAGATCGAGAGATCCACCCGGACTGGCGTCTCGACCACGATGGCCTCGAGGATAGGGTGGGACTGGACCAGGGCGTGGGTTCGCACACTGCGCGCCTCGGGAACGAGTTTCATGCAGTGGCGCAGTACCTCTTCGGTGCTGGACCCGTGGTCCGACCCCGGCAGGAAGTTGGGATGGATGCCCAACTCAAAGAGATCGCGGTCCGCCCGGAGTCGCTCGACGGCAGGGCTCGTGTGGGTCACGAACCAGGTGCTCGCGACCCCGGCGTCTCGCAACACCTTTGCGACCGCGTCGATCGCAAAATCCGGCGCCCAATCGATATCCAACGTAACGACGACTTCCGACATCACGGGGTCGACGGTATCGCACGATTCACTGGCCCGCAGGGTGTGCTGAGGGTGACGCCAAAGACGCGCGCCCGCTACACTGGGGCCAGTAGCCCGCTTGCGAAGTGCCATCGAGCCGGGTGTGTAGAACAGGCTGTGAGCACTCGAGAGTAATGCGACATGGTTGGCCGCGAATCGTTTGCCAATATTCTGCGAAAAGTCTGCGCCGAGCGCGGATGGGAGCTGCTCCCCAGCGGCGTGAACGTCAAGCATCCAGATGGTCGCCATCAGGTCATCTATTTCGAACTCTTCGACTCTGGTGAGCGCGAGGGTGTCCGCTTGACCAGCATGATCGGCGAAGCGAAGAGCATGAGTCCGGAGCAGATGGAACAAGCTCTGCGGGCCAACATGAACCTGGCTCACGGCGCGCTGGCGCTCAAGGACGACGAGCTGTGCCTGACCGAAACGCTTTCCCTCGATGAGGCGGAAGCCGGCGAGATCGAGTCCGCCGTGGCGTTCATGGCGGAGCTGGCCGATACCTACGAGAAGATCCTGTTCGGCACCGATCGACATTGATGCAGGCCTTGACTGTGCTGTTGGTATTGGTTGCGATTGTTGCGATCTTTGCCACGACCCCCGCAGGCAAGAGAATCGCCGCAGAGCTCGGGTTGAATTTTTCTCGCAAGGGTAGGGCGCCGCAAGAAGATCACGACTATCTCCTGCGCGTCTGCAACGGCGACTTCGACGAACTGGGCAATCGGCTGTCGGCGGTTCGCCGCAACAATCCCGACATGAGCGAGGCCGAGGCGTATCGCAAGGCGATCCGGGCTCATTTGCAAAACAAAAGCGACTAGCCGCCCGTTGAAAACCCTTCGGTCGCCGGGGCTGTTGGACGAAAGAGTTCGCAGCAACCGGGATCCGTGGTCGAGGGGGACTCGTGAGAATTCAATCGTCAACAGCTTTCGCCTGCGCCCTGGCCGTGCTCACCTATGGGACTTCTCTCGCCACTGCCGAATCTGAATGGAGTCACTCCAACGTCTCGCTGCCGGTCGCGGCAGTCGCGGTACTTCACCCCGCGGCGGATCGCGCGGTCGTGGGCAAGATCCATTTTCGAACTGCCGGCGATTCCCTCATCATCCGACTGGAAGTTGGGGGTTTTGTGCCGAAGCAGCGTTACCGGCTGCGACTTCACGAGTACGGTGACTGCAGTGCGGACAAGGCCGCGAACACCGGGGAACCCATTGAAGACCCCGCAGATCTGATCGAGTTTCTCGCAGATGAAGACGGCTGGGTGGAGATCGCCTTCTCCCATCGCGGCAATACCCTGGGCACCGGCGTGGATTCACTGCTGGGCCGCGGAGCGGTGTTGCACAGTGACAACGAGCCGGTCGGATGCGGCACGATCGGAGTCGCTAAACCTCGCGAAGCGCTTCTACGCGCGTCCGAAGATCCCGGTTGAGCCGGATCAACTCGTCGCCCTCAGACGCCGCTTCTTTTGATTCCCGCGCTCGTTGTTCAGCGCTTTCACGCGCCGCGCTGAGTTCACTCTTGAGTCGGGTCAGTTCTTGAAGCACTGCGGTGTTTCCGTTGCGGTCTCCAAGGCGTCTGGCCGACTTGCTTGTCTCGTCCTGCAGGGACTTGGCCTCGAGGGACAACTTCTGCGCACCGTCGTACGCGTGCGCGAGACTTCCACTGATCTGCTCAACCGATTTCGCGGCTTCGACTGTCGAGTTGGAGATCTCTGCACTCGACTGGAGCTGGGCATCGACCACCCCCGCAATCGTCTTGGAGATGACGCCGATTTCGTCGATGATCGCGACAATGGTCTGAATGGCCTCGATGGCCTCCGCGGTTGTATCCCGTATGTTGCCCACGTTTGCAGAAATGTCTTCGGTCGCATGCGCGGTCTGACGAGCGAGTTCTTTGACTTCGTTTGCGACGACCGCGAACCCCCGGCCCGCGTCGCCCGCTGCGGCAGCTTCGATCGAAGCGTTGAGGGCGAGCAGATTGGTCTGCTCGGCAATCTCGTTGATCGCTTCGACGACGGTCCCAATCTCTCGGGCAGACTGGCCCAGGCTTGCGATGGTGGCGTCGGTTTGTCCCGCGATGTCACTCGCGCGATTGGAGACCGTTGCGGCCTGTTCGGAGTGTTGCGCGATCTCGCCGACCGAGGATTTAAACTCGTGAATCGCCGCAGAGACCTGTGCAATCGCTTCGGTCATGACCTGGGTTTGGTTCGAGGCTTCGCCAAGGCAGCCGGTCATCTCTTCTGCGGAGAGGGAAAAGTCGCGAAAACTCGCAACTTTGACGCGCTCCACCTCCTCGGATCCGGCGAGGTGCTCGACCGCCAGGGCACACGCCGCTTCGCTCTCTGAGAGTCCCCGGGACAAGGCTTGTCCAAGTTTTGCTTCCTGTTCGAGGTGCGCGGACAAGCTTGCAGTGGCGTCACTGCAGGCGTGTTCAGCTTCGAGCGCGCGCACCATGCCCTCGGCCGAGATCGCCGCCGGGGTACCGGAATCTTCCGTGGGTTCGCGCCGGGATTTTGCGGATCGGCTCTTTGTAGAGGTCGGCGAGTTCAACTTCGCGAGCCCGTGTCCGCTGCCCGCGACGGATCCCGTTACCATCATCACGATCGCGACCGCGATACCGCCCCCTACGAGCAACCAGTCTCGACTTAGCTTCGAACTCGCGCGCAGGGCGGCGGTGAGTCGCTTGGCTTCGTCGCTGCGGCGCTCGGTGGCACTGCGCAGGCGCGAGTAGGTATCTGCAATGGCGCTTCTCGCGGTGGCGGAGGCGACGGTCGCGGTGCTGCGGTCGTGGTTGGAATAGGCGCGGGCGGCGAGTTGCAGATTCTCTCGGGTCTTGAGTGCGTTCTGACGTATGAACTTGGCATTCTGAGGGTCGTACTCCGCCATCGCATCGAGTTCAGCAATGAGCTCGTCCCACGATGACGCGGCCAGTGAACTCGATCCCGTGTTCGCAAGCGATTCGAGTACCGGGTCCGCGAGTTCTTTGCTCACTCGCTCGGCACTCTCGGCGAGATCGGCGCTCCAGAAGCGCGTGACATCGAAATAGTGGGTGACTCGATCCAGTGCCTCCATACGCTCGAGCACGTGCTGTTGCTCGAGCAACAACGCATCGCCTTCACTTGCCGCGATCAGCGAGAAGGCCCCGGGAACACTCATGATGGAGACGGCGAGAAAACTCAAGCCAATCAGTCGCGATTGTGAAGAAACCGATGCCATGTCGCTGTTGTTCATCGCGCCAACGCGAGGTGCACTTGAGATTGAGAACGCCCCGTCGTTGTTGTGTTTCTTGCAGTCGCGTTCCGTGTGGGTTCTCGAACCGCAAGCGTCTATTGAATGAAGCGAAGCGAGTTCGGCGGAAACTCAGCGGACCTCGAACTCTGCCGCGGTGGCTTCACTGGTATGCGCGAGATCTTTGATCTCGAAGCCTTCGACGTTGTCGACCCTTGCTTGTGGCGGGCCTTGTTCGACGAACGATCGAGCCAGCTTCACGGCCTCGATGGGGCCGACGAACTGTGCTTCGACTCGGCCGTCCGGCAGGTTGCGCACGAATCCCGAGAGGCCGAGTTCGACGGCGCGTCTTCGGGTAGATTCTCGAAACCAGACGCCCTGCACCCGACCTTGAACAAAACCGTGAGCGATGACGTCGCGTTCCGCTGAGATATCGACCATCGTACCCATCCCGAGTTTCGCCGTTCGACGGATCAGCCGCCGCTGGCCTTTGCAATCCGATCAAGAGTCATTTTGAGAACGTCGTCGATACCCGCCTGGGGGAGGCTCATGCCGCCGTCGACGATCAGATTCTGTCCTGTCATGAAGCGCGACGCACTTGAACAAAGAAAGTGAACTACGTCGGCGACCTCTTCGACTTCGCCCGTGCGCTGCAGGGGTGTCGCTCGCTCGACGGGTGCGAGGATGTCGGGGTTCTCGTACAAGAGTTCGGTCATTGGGGAGCGAATCACCCCGGGCGAGACTGCGTTGACGCGAATTGTCGGTCCGTACTCTTGCGCCGCACCTTGGGTGAGGGCAATTACTCCGGCCTTTGCCGCCGAATACGGAAGCTCGCCTCGGGTCGGGCTCGGTCCACTGAGCGAGGCATTATTGACGATCACGCCGCGACCGGCCTGCAGCATGATCGGGATCGCGCATCGCATGGAGTAGAAGGTCCCGTTTAGATTGACGCCGAGGACGTCGTCCCACTGCTTGTTCGTGTAGCTGTGAAAAGGTTTCAGCATCCCCATACCGGCGTTGTTCACCAGGATCGAGAGTCCGCCGAGTCGCGCGTGAGCCTCGTTGATGGCTGCTTCTACCATTGTCGAATCGCGAACATCCACTTCGATCGCAATGCCGCCGAGAGACGCGGCGGCCTTTTGAACATCGCTCTCGGGGCGATCGAGCAGGGCGACTTTGGCGCCGGCGCGGTTGAGTCTGCGGGCGATCGCGAGGCCAATGCCCCGAGCTGCACCGGTTATGATGGCAAAGTCTTCTTCGAGATCTCGGTCTGGCACACTGGCTCCTTTGTCTTTCACCCGACGTAGTCCATCCCCTCGGCCCATGCGCTTTCTAGCGCGCGACCGACGCTCCGTCGATCAACATCGATTCACCTGAAACATAGGATGCGCGATCCGAACAAAGCCAGACAGCCGCTTCGCCAATTTCTTCGGGGAGTCCCAGCCGCCCGGTCGGGCAGCTGGCAAGGATCATCTTCTTCGTCGCCGAGCTTGCCTCCATGGCAGCCCGGATCATCGGGGTATCGGTGCTTCCCGGAAGCACTGCATTCACCCTGATTCCCGTTTTCGCGTTCTCCACCGCCGCGGTCTTGGTGATGCCCAAGATGCCGTGCTTTGATGCGCAGTAGGGTGAGAGACCGGGGGTAGCGATCAGACCCGAGCCGGACGCGGTGTTTACGATCGCGCCGCTCGCTTGCCCCTGCATCACGCGGATCTCTTCTCTCATGCAAAGAAAGACGCCGGTCAAGTTGATCGCCAAGGTGCGGTTCCAGTCTTCGAGAGAGGTTTCGTGCAGGAGTGCCGGAGGCGGTGTGATGCCCGCGTTGTTGAACGCGCAGTCGAGGCTCCCCAACAACTCGACCGTCCGTGCGATCAGCCGCTGCACATCTTCTTCTTCGCTGACGTCAGCGGCGATGAAGTGGGCCTCGGCGCCCTGTGCTTCGATTTCCTTGGCGACCTGGGTTCCCAACTCGACCTGGACATCGCTGATCACCAGCCGCGCACCCTCGCGCGCAAAGATCCTCGCCGCCGCGGCGCCAATGCCCGACGCGGCCCCGGTGATCAGAGTCGCCTTGCCGTCCACCAATCCCGCCATGTCTCATTACTCCGTGTCTTTGGCCAGTAGCGCGCTTTTTGCGAGCTTAGGAAAAGCTACGCGCGCTCCCCACCCTGGTCTGGCCTGGTCGTCGCACGGGTGTGAAAGCCGGGGAGGTCAGCAGCGGCGTTTCGGGTGGTTGCGTGCTCGTTGCCGCAGAATGAACCATTTCCCGCCTGCGGGTGACATGGGTTCAAGCGTGTGAGAAGGGTTCGCGCGGGTCGCATCCGCCGCGAATCGCTGGTGTGGCGTGCGGGCATGGAGGCTTGGGTCCAGGCGGCAGAGGTCCCAGAGTTTGCGCGACAGTTTGCGCTCGAACCGCCGCCTCTTCCGTAGGGTTTGCAGCAGTGCTCGCGGGGTTCGACTAGCGCGGCACCGGAGCGACGAGTTTCAACCAGCTCTCGAAGTCGCCCGCGTAGTTCACTGTCTTTTGTCGCTCGGTCACTCGGGCCAGCGTCGCGTCGAACGCGGCTGGGTCCGGGGGGGGCGCAGCAGCGAGATTTTCTGCCACGGTGTCTGCGAATTCATCTGCACCGGTTGCGGTTCGGCTCTCCAAGTCTTCACGCGCCGCTTCCGGGTCGTCACTGACTCCGAGATACCCCTCGATGGCAATGTCGGTGACATGCTCGGCGTGCTTGCGCGAAGCCACGATATTGCCCTTGCCCGTCACCACATTCCCCACCGAAAAAACCGTGGGAAAGTCGGGCAGACGGCCCGTGTCCCAGTCGGCGAAGTTGAAGAGTTCGCCCTTCATACCGATGCCGGAGATCGGCTGTGGGATGCTGCCGATCGAGCTGATGACTTGCGATCCGCGGCGTTCGAAGGTTTCGTCGGTCATCACCACGCGACCGTCTTCTATGCTCGTGCGTCTGAACACGAGCCCAACGAGCCGATCGTCTTCGACGATCAGCGAATCCGCTACCGAGAGTTCCTGGATCTTGAAGCAGTACTTCCGCATGGCCTTGTCGAGCAATGTGGCGCGACTCTTGCGCGCCTTGGCCGCGCGCTCGGGGGTCGCATCCTCGGGGATCGAAACCACCGGCATGTCTTCGATTCTGCGACGATAAAAGATCGTGCATCCCGCGAGTCCCAGGTCCTCGAACGCGAGCCCGTGAGCTTCGAGGATCTTTGGAATCCCCTTGACCTCCAAAGTAATCACGTCTACTTCGATGTCGCGCTCGCGGAGCTTTGCTCGAGTGACTTCCAGCATCACGATCTTGGCGACATCGATCGATGCGAGGCCTCCGCCCAACACGATCGTGTCGTCGGTGACATCGAAGGTCGGACCGTTGTAGCCCGTCTCTTCGAGATGGTTCCACCAGGTGACGAAGGGATTTTGGTAGATCAATCCCTTGTCCAGGAAGTCCTCGGCTCCGCTGATCGACAACGGTCGATCGCGCCAGGCCCCGTTGGCGAGAACGACCGTGCTGAAGCCCCAGTCGTTGCACAGCGCCCCAAAGTCGATGTCGGTCCCAATCTCGGTGTTGGGCACGAACTGGACGTTCGGGTGAGAGAGTTTGTCGGTTATGGCTCGATACTCTTTATCGCGCAGCTTGTGGTGCCAGCGCGGCAGCCCGTCTTCGATCTTTCCGAAGGGGCGCGGATTTTGCTCGAACACCGCGACGGAAACGCCCTTCTCCGCGAGCCGACCGGCGACCTGAGCTCCGGAGACTGCACCTCCAATCACGGCAACGCAGTGAGGGCGCACGTTGGCTTGGTTGGGCATTGTCTTCAATTATGTCAGCTTACGGTGACTACCACAACAAAGCTGCACGACCGTGTTACGCTCTGGGGGGCGGGCCCTTAGCTCAGCGGTTAGAGCACCCGGCTCATAACCGGGTAGTCCCTGGTTCAAATCCTGGAGGGCCTACCAATTTGCCGCGCATCGATCCGTACCGCTCAGTTGGTTCAGCGGTGCGACGCTGCTGAACGCGCTCCCCGCCGGCGCATCTCGGATGACCGACTGGAAAATCGACGAACTTGACCCGTCACCCACTCCGGGCGCGTTTCCGGGCTAGAATCGCCGACCCGCTGTCCGTGTCCGAGCCACCCGCCGGACACCTTGTAAAAACGAAAAGAAATGAGGAGACCCCCCCATGGCCGAGGCCGTCATTGTCGAAGCACAGCGAACTGCCATCGCACGAGGTAAGAAGATCAAGGGCGACCTGAGCGGCTTTCATCCCGCGGCGCTGCTGGGCATCGTGATGGACGGTGTCGTCGAAAAGGCCGGCATCGACCCGGCCCTGGTCGAGCAGGTGATCGGCGGCTGCGTAACCCAAGCCGGCGAGCAGGCGGGCAATGTGACCCGGATCGCCTGGTTGAACCGCAACAAGGGCTGGGCCGGCGGGGGCACGACCATCGACTCTCAGTGTGGATCCGGCCAGCAGGCCAATCATCTGGTGCGCGCGTTGACGGCGGTCGGGAGCATCGATTGTGGCATTGCCGGTGGCGTCGAAGTGATGAGCCACGTCGGACTCGGCGCCAACGTGATGAACGGTCCGGGCTTCTTTATTCCCAGTCAAGAACAGGGCTGGCAGTGGGACATGTCGCCGGAACAGTTTACCGCCGCGGAACGGATCGCGGAGAAACGCGGCATCACTCGCCAGGACGTCGATGAATGGGGGATGCGTTCGCAGCAGCTCGCCGCCCAGGCGCGCGACGAAGGTCGCTTCAAGAACGAGATTCTGCCCGTCAACGCCCCGGTGCTCGACGACGAAGGCAATCCGACCGGTGAGACTCGGCTGGTGGAGACGGATCAGGGAATTCGCCCGAGTACGCTCGAGGGTTTGGCGAGCCTCAAGGAAGTTGTCCCCGGCTGCATGCACACCGCGGGCAACTCGTCGCAGATTTCTGACGGCGCGGCGGCGGTGCTCTGGATGTCGGCGGACAAAGCAAAGGAATTGGGGCTCAAGCCTCGTGCGCGCATCATTTCGGATGTCGTGGTCGGCGCCGATCCCTACTTTCTGCTCGACGGCCCGGTCGACGCCACCGAGACGGTGCTCAAGAAGGCGGGCATGAAGATCGAAGACATCGACTTGTTCGAGGTCAACGAAGCGTTCGCCTCGGTGGTGCTTTCCTGGTTGCGCACATGTGGCGCGCAGGAGAGCGACGTGAATGTGAACGGCGGCGCGATCGCCCTCGGTCACCCGGTCGGAGCGACGGGATCCCGGCTGATCATTACAGCGCTGCACGAACTCGAGCGCACGGACAAGAGCACGGCGCTGATCACCATGTGCTGTGGCGCCGCAGTCGGGACGGGGACGATCATCGAGCGCATCTAATCTGCGTTGTCCTCGTAGTTCGGGGACGCGGCTTGGGAGACATCAGTATGTTGGACGGTAAAGTGGCGATCGTTACCGGCGCGGCTCGTGGCCTGGGCCGGGAAGAGGCCCTCGAACTGGCGCGCCAGGGTGCACGAGTGGTAGTCAACGATCTTGGTGTGGCCGGAGACGGAACCGGTCAAGACACCAAGGCGGCAGACGCCGTTGTGGAAGAAATCCGCTCCGCCGGCGGCGAAGCGGTGGCGCATTTTGGAGACGTCGCCGATTGGAACGATTCTCAGGCGATGATCAGGAAGGCAATCGACACCTACGGCGACCTCAACATCCTGGTCAACAATGCGGGCTTCTGTCGCGACCGCATGATCTTCAACATGACCGAAGAAGACTTCGACGCCGTGCTTCGCGTACACGTCAAGGGAAGCTTCTGCTCATTGAAGTTCGCTTCGATCTACTGGCGCGAGCGAGCCAAGAGCAGCGGCGGGCCGGTCTACGGTCGCATTATCGGCACATCGTCGGAGGCCTTCCTCTACTGCTCGGTCGGCCAACCCAACTACGCGGCGGGCAAGGCGGGAATTACCGCGCTGACCCTTTCGACAGGACACGCAGTTTTGAAGTACGGGGTGACGGCCAACGTGATCTGTCCCCGGGCCCGCACCCGCATGACGGATACCGGTGGCATGCTCTCGGAAATGTTTGCCAAGCCCGAGGCGGGCTTCGACACCTTCGACCCCGCGAACATTGCGCCGTTCGTCGCCTACCTGGCTTCGCCCGCGGCGGAGAACATTTCGGGACAGGTTTTCACCTGTTGCGGCGAGAACATCACCGTGGTGGGGCGACCGGATATCACCCAGCCCGAAAGTCAGTTCCACAACGATGGGACCTGGACCGCCGAGAAGCTCGACCAACAGATCGGGCCGTACTTTGCGAAGCGAAAATTTGGCGATGGCTACGCGCTTCCGGGTGCCTGAACGACTGCGCGCACCAACCCGCTAGGTGTCTTCCTTGCCGAAGTGTCGTTGGTTCCAACTGTCCGCCGCGCGCCGGGCTGCGGAATACTGTTTGTCGGAAAGAAGCCCGGTGATCTCGTCCAAACGACTCTTGGCCTGCATGTTCCCGGCATCCGAGGCGAGGAGCAGCCACTTGTGGGCCTCAACGGGGTCGCGCTCCACCCCGTCGCCTGAGTAGTAGGCCAGGCCGAGCCGGTACTGAGCGATCGGAACGCCTTTGTTGGCCGCTTTGTGATACCAGCCCATCGCCGACTGGATGTCTGACTCGACACCGATCCCAAACTCGTAGTTGGATGCGAGGTTGTATTGGGCAAACGCGTGGCCCTGCTCTGCGGCCTTCGTGTACCACTCGATCGCAACTCCTGGGTTCTTCTCGACTCCTCGGCCTCGGGCGTAGGCGACACCGAGATTTGCTTGCGCTTTCGCGTAACCCTGGTCGGCCGCGAACCTGAACCACGACAATGCTTCCTCAGCATCCTTGGGTACGATCTCGCCGCTTAAATAGAGCAGGCCGATATTGAATTGTGCGTCGGTATCGCCGAGATCAGCCGCGCTGCGCAACCACGAAAGCGCCGCCTGGTCGTCGCGTTTTACGCCTTCTCCCGAAAGGTAGGCCATCGCGAGGTTGTACTGCGCTTCGGGCAGTTCTTGAATTGCACTCTTGGTGTACCAGCGCGCGGCCTTCTCAGCATCGCGTGTAATTCCCTGGCCATAGGCGTACGCGAGACCCAGGTTGTATTGCGCGAGCGGGCTGCCGCCCTCTGCGGCGGATCGAAGCGCCCGCATGGCATCGCTGTCCATGGTCGAGCTGTCTGCTGCGCTGCGTTCGATTTCATCGAGTCCCAGCTTTTGAGTGAGCGTGGCGCAGCCTGTCAACAGCCCCAGACCGAGCACCAGTACCGCGGCGGAGGCGTTCTTCCACTGCCGGCTACCCATGCAAACCCCCACCTGCCGGTCTCGAATCGCGACTGCGTCGAAAGGCCAAACCAATCAGCCCAAGACTCAACAATGCGCCGGAGCCGGGTTCCGGGACCGGCGGAATCATGGGGTCGTCATTCTGCGGATGTCCGATCAACATGGGGTTGCTGTCGAAAGTGTCGGCAAACAGCCAGGTCGGCGGCCCGATTTCCTCCAGCTCGGCAATACCCTCAGCGGCCTCGAATACGGCATCGATGAACAGCGTTTTTGGCGGTGCCGCACGAAGATCGTCGAGAATTACCATGTTCCGGGTCGTGTCTTGGGGCGGGCCGTTTTGGCCACCGTTGTCTCGGTCGCCGGGATCATCGACCTGTGGAGGGTTGCGATAGTCTGGAAAGCGTTCGTTGAAGTTCAAGATCTGCGGCAACTGAGTGCTGGGCTTCAGCGACGTCGTGCTGGCGAGCAACGGGACGATTTGGGGCATCGAGAAGGTGA
>SMVB01126375.1_pt1 | contig 11389 bp, 29 predicted proteins | sample 2456461 | NCBI WGS metagenome assembly SMVB01 (sample SAMN11095934, study PRJNA526329) | marine sediment metagenome | biome: Marine sediment; feature: Surficial sediment; material: Deep marine sediment; isolation source: Hadal surficial sediment | place: Pacific Ocean | collected 2014-05 | depth...
AAACAATAGAATAAAAAGTATGCGTTTCATAACTTTTCCTTTAATTAATTAATATTTATTTCTACTATTCTTATACCAATTCTCAAGTTAAAAAAAGGGCTAGAAGAGCCCTTATTAACTATATTTTTTCCATCTTATAAATCTTGTGTACTTCGCCAATGTCTTTATTTCCCCTTGAATGGCCTTTACGAAACCAAACATTTCCAGTTACCTTACTTTTACACATATGGCCTCGCACTTTGTGATAACGTTTTGGTAAATATCCCGTAGATTTTAGAGACTTGGCAGCTTCAAGAATTCGAGGAGTTTCTTTTATATATAAGATTTTGTGAATATCTCCACGGTATTCAAATGGTCTACTTTGTAATTCTTCTTGTTCAAGAGGAATATCTTCAGAGGTTAGATGAGTTTTTAAAGTACGACATGTCAATAGAAATTCAAGAAACGATTCTAATTTACCTAAAAATATTGCATTTACCGCTCTCAATCCTTCACGAACATCTTTTCTATGAAAATCTAACAAGAATTTTTCTTTTACCTTACCGTTGGGGTTCACATAGTAGCTTGATTCTAACGACAACTTGCCAACTCCAGTTGGGGCATCTCGAGTACCTCCAGGAGAGAATCTATAGAAATCCATTCGAACTTCATTTTGAACTATATATATTTCTACACAAGAAGTATCTGGATTCACTATATTTTCTCTATCTTTATTCCAATCCATAATGTATATGAACATCCCATTAGGAAATGGATTGGCTATTTGTAGAGGGAGAAGGTTAACATTAAAATAGTCTGGAACTTCACACAACCATAAGTTTGGATCTGAGATATCGATTAGAGTGCTAATTTTACCTCTCTCCTTCATTTTCTCAATTTCTTTAAACTCATCCTGTGGTTTAATTTTTTTGCGAAGTCTCATATCAAGATTTCCATCTTTATAGGCAGTAAAAGGAGTGTGGGGGAATCGGAAAAGGTTTTCTGAGGTATAATTTGGTATTTTCATATTGGCTCCTTTAAGTTAATTAATAAATACTTATTACTACTCTTATACCAATTCTTAATCTAAAAAAAGGGCTAGAGGAGCCCAATATTTAAATTAACTTGTGCCATTTTTTTGCCCAACCAAGTTTACTATTTCCCCATGTTCCGAGAGAATGATAAGTAAGGTATCCCTTCCCCGGAATATATATCCAGAGACGGTAACTTGGACTTAGGCCACTAAGTTGCATTTTATAGTATACACGCCCAATTTTAGGATCTCGAAATAAGTTTAGTTTCATCTAGAATTCTCTAGATTCTTAATTCTTTTTTCTAAGTTTAAAATTTTAATACACCAAAGATGGTATGTAACTCCAGATTTTGTTTCAGAAAATTGTTGACTATAATTCGTTTCCCAGAAGGTACGTTTCTGTACTTGAAAAACTATTTGTCCTTTACAATAAGCACATTCTTTTGGAATTGCATTCTCTGCGCAACCAAAGAAAAACATACTTGCGAAGATAAATAAAAATACAATTATGAGTTTCATTTTAATCCTTTATTATTTAATAATTATTTTTTATTAATCTTTTCACTACTTCTAAGGTTCTTTCCTTGAAAACATCATCTAGTTTACCAATAAATTTAGAACCTTCATATACTACTTTATATTCGATGTAGGTAAAGAGGGGTGGGTCTGGTCTAGGACCACGCATTTGATGCACAGGTTCTTTTATTTTTTCTGTCTTTATTATAAATGTTTTTTCTAGAAGTTTAATCTTTTCAGCTTCGGAAAAAAATAAATCTAAATGAAAATGCATTTGTATTTCAAGATCCATAATATCACCTTTTATTTAATTTTTTTTAAAAAAATGGGCCTATAAGACCCATTAATATAATTTATGCTGCTCGCATTCTTTTCTTTAAATTGCGAAAAAATTTGTTGTCAGCAGGTCTATGATATATATTGCCACTTAATTTTATTTTCTCGATAGAAACTTTCTTTGTTTTTCGAGTACGCAGATATTTTCGAATTACAATCCCAGCTAAATTTTCATTTCTGGGGACCCAAATGACACTGATATTTTTGTTCTCCCGTAACAAGATCTTCACTTTTTCTAGATCTGTTAGTAATTTTATAAAAACCTCTTTAGGGCAACTATTAAATTTTGGGGTAATCTCATTTGTGATATAATTCACAGCAGTTGCATTATCATTATGCACTACTGCAGGTTCATTTAAGCGTAACTGTAATCCAAGTAGAGCAGAGAGTATTCCTTGTAATTCTATGGCACACACATTTCTGTTTTCTTCACAATATGTATGATTAATATAATTACCATTTTCGTCGGTAATTAAATAGAAAGAAGTTCTGCTGTTTATTGTGCCGTCAGTAAATAGAAATTGCATTTTAAATCCTTTCTTATTATTACTATTCTTATACCAATTCTTAATCTAAAAAAAGGGCTAGAAGAGCCCTATATTAATCTTCTGTATCTTTAAAGAAATAGGTAGAACAATGTCTATATTTGTTCTCGTACCATTCATGAATAAAAATATGATTAGTCCATATTAGATGTGAAGAAGAATTATAACTTTCATTTTCGAGAACTATGCGTAGTTCTACTGGGCACTCATCTAAAAACATGTCTATAGAAAAGAGTCCACCTACTTCCATGAGATCTTCCGTTATTGATTTAACGAATATTTTGGCAGATTCTAAAGATTTCATTTCCAAAATATCTTTCTTAATATCAAAAATATTAACGATTTTATCGTCGTCAAAAGACAAATCGGCTATAGCTTCTAATTTTTGTTCGGACAAAGGTTCTTTTGAATAGACAAGACTTTGAATGGACTTTCTGAAATCATTTGGGTCATCGTCTAAGTTGATAAATCTCCTAAATTGGTTTGTTATGATTTTCATAATTAGCTCCTTTCTAAATTGTGAATTAATTATTTCTACTATTCTTATACCAATTCTCAATCTAAAAAAAGGGCTCGAAGAGCCCTATAATATCTTTTTCCACTTTACTATAAACCATCCTGGGACACCCCATACTAATCTATGTTGGTATGTTTTTAGAGTACCTATTAGTTTTAGTTTCATAATTTTTTACTTACCTCATATTTACCTCTAGAATGATCTGGGCATTGGCCTTCAACTAAGAAGTCTATCCCCAGAGTTCTATCGAATTGTACCTCTGTTTTTTTACAACGATGATGTTCTCTAATATAGTTCAAACATGTAAAACAACTATTATCAAATTTTTTAGTTCTTGAAAAAATTCGTAGAGTATCGAATTCTATTTTCATATTATTTTTTCCTTAAAAAAAGGGCTAGAAGAGCCCTTTAATTACCTATTCTTTTTTGTCAAGACCTTTATGGTTCGGGCAGAACTATTAACTATTAGGTAAGTATTTTCGTCTTTTTTCTCTAGAATAAATCCTTGTTCTTTAGCCCATATTTTCCAATCCGCATTAGTCTTTTCTGTTTCGGTTTCTTTTTCAATCCATATGAGCCTTGGCCGTTTAACGGCAGGTAGTGTAGAAGTGTCTATTTCCATATATACCCTCTATATCTTATTAATAAATAATTACACGTATTCAATGCCTCTCACACCCTCGAGAGAAATAATTAAATCTTTATCTTTACCAAGACTATAGTGGGCTTCCGTAATATTAATTTCACTATGATTGGCCATTGGTTTTGGGAATAGATGACCTGTGCCCTCTGGTAGAGGTATTACTACTTCATATACTCCTTTATCATTCATGAAGAATTCAAATCCCACATCTGCGGGAAATATTCTCATTCGTTTTAACTCAGAAATCCAATTCATAGTCACTATTTGTTTTTCTTTCCAATCGTAACCCTTTAAAATAGCTGCTCCTATTTTTATGACTATACTATAATCTCCACCTAAAGTTTTATGCCCTAGTTGCAGTTTAATAAAAGTTTTATGAGCTTCAAGAGCTTTTACACATGATATTTCTTTTTCTTGAATCACAAGTTCTTTTTTCTCCTCAAGAGCTTCCCCAACATTTACTTCATTAATAACCTCTTTTTGGTTGGCTATCTTATAAACTCCTGTTGATAGTCTAACTACTTCTTGTGTACCCACAAGATAGTTTATTCCATTATATATTTGTCGGTGGGTGTATGTGGCAGGCATTAAATCAATAACATGCGCGGAATTAAATGGGGGCGTCAGCTTTGGAAAAATATTCCGTATTTGCGCGTAAAGGCCTAAAGCGTAAACTTTAGCAGGCTTCTTCGAATCTGGTATCCGAGAGTTATGAGGTCGAACAACGGGGATAAAATTCTCTGTTTTCCCTGTCAACATATATAACCCCGGTTTAATTTGCAATAATGAGTCCGTCTTAGTGAGTCGGCTTAAGCAATTTCTAACTTGCTTGATGTCATATTTTCCATCAAGAAACCCTATTAAGTTGTTAATATCAAGATCCTCATCTTTTAAGGAATTGAAAATCTTTAATACATCCCTTTGTATATTCCCTCTTGTCCAAACCGATGTGTCGATATCTTCATCAGATCGAACTGCTTTGATTAATTGATATCCAGAAGTTTCCCTTTGTAGGAATCCTTCAGATATTAAATCAGACAGAATGTCCTTCACATGTCGATTTGTAAATTTTGTTATTCTGACAAGTTCTTTTTTTGACAGGAGTCTTTGCTCTGTCTTAAAAATGTCGAGAATAGTGTTTCGAATAATAGCGGGAGTTGCTAACATAATGACCTCCATGTATTAATTAAAAAATAAAAGCTTAATGCTTTACTATATCTATCTTATACCAATTCTTAAACTAAAAAAGAGGCATGGGCCTCTTATATTTCTTTCAGAACATATAACCTCCAGTACCGATTTCTACTATCTTTACCGTCGTCAGGCCCAAGAAATGCTATAGGATGTAGGGGAAGGGAGTGATGTATGTAGATATAGGGTGTTTGATATCCATCAGTATTTTTGAGAAAGCCATCTAGATATCCACGCAGGCAAAATACTAATTTCATAATAATTTCTTTTGCTCCATTAATAGTGTAATCCAATACACGCTAGTATGACGTCCACTATTTCCATGGCGTACTAGTACTTTACCATTACTAATTTTAACTTCATCGATAAAAATATATGTGGTACCGTGAACAATGGAGCCTATTTCTCGTTGAGCTCTTTTGGTATATTTGGCTAACATACCTGGCTTGAAGGGACAATATTCGTCTGCAAAATATTGTCTACCTTCAGTTAAATCTCCTGGGATAAATCCGAGTTCTAGCTTCATAATTTTTTTGTATATTTCCTATATTCACTAAGTTCATGTAATAGATATTTTTCTTCTATAAAAACTATATAAGGACGGTATAAATTTTTTCCTGTAGCTAAATACTCGGCAGTAAATTTTATAAATATAGGCTTGAATACTAATTTCATATTAACCTCTTGTACCACATTGTGGGGCGTATACAATCCGCACAAGACACATCTTTACCATTTTTTCTACCCACTATACAGGCGAGTTTTTCAAATGGAATAAGTGTATCTATAATTATTGCTTTATAGTAACACCAACCGCACAATTCTTCTGAACAAGCTTTGTTGGGAGGAAAATTACGCTCGGTATGATATCTTTTTATGTCTTTACATAATCTACTCATTGTTAGATTCCACTCTTCCAGGGGATCGGATATCGCGGGTTCACATTCTGACATTTCTTTTTTAAAGACGTCCATAATGGTAATTAATTTCATAGTATTTTTTTCTTGTGTAATTTTACATGATTATGACATTGTTCATTTACTAAAATATCTTCAGTTAAATCTCCAAGGTCCTCGATCTCTCTTACACTACATTTCCATCTGGTTCTTTTAAAATTTTTACATTGAAAACAACTTTGTTTATATTCCGAACGAACCAGTAGGATATATTCTAGTTCTAATTTCATTTTTTATCCTAAAATAAATAGTATTATTATTACCATTCTTATGCCAATTTTTAAGTAAAAAAAAGGGCCGGATCGGCCCGTTTATTATATTAATTACAATTCTGTACTATTTAAAATGTAAGGTGTATCTAAATATTCTCTCCAAATTTTGTCAGTGGTAAGATATTCATCCCAGAAACCCTGTATAAGAGTTATCGACTCGTTATCTTTACCTACTTCTTTATTGTGAAAAAAATTTATTAAAGTAAACCCCATGCTGAAAATTAGTTTCATGGTAATATTTTTTTAAATGACTGTGTAATTACCTTGAAGGAAGGATCTATAACATTAATATAGCTTGAACGTCCTAGGACGAGAAAAAATGTTATCATTGGACTTCCACATACATCTTTATATGATTCCATATGTATATCTAATATTTTTATTTTATCTATGGATTTTAAAGTATTTAAAAATGTTTTTTCGAAAGCTAGCTTCGTTTGACCACCCGTTCTACGAGTACATAGTGTGACTGTAAGAGTAAAAATGGGGGTAAGGTTATCTAGTTTACTGGGTAACATATAAGCAAATTTTACTAATTCTTGTCCTACCGAATCAATTGTACAGGTGGCATCAAAATCTAAATCTGAAAATATTATACCATTGCCTGTTAATTGTTCAAAGTAGTCAAAAAATTCTATGTTACGGACAGTTATGTAGTTTTTAAGTTTCGAGTTATTTACAGCTATTGCTAATGTATTAAAAGTTGGAATACTATACTCGGGAACATAAACATGTTCAATGTTTATAGATTTATAATTTTTAGCATGCCATATTCCAGCAGGTCCTGTTAAACTTATTGCAGACCCAGGGGCTATGATATTATATTGAGTATATGCTTGACCCTTTAAAAGGGTTAGAGAATTTTCTATGCTTCTTTTTACAGGTTTACATAAAAAATTTTGCAACTGAAAAACGTGATACCTTATGTTTCTATTAAGGTAAGTATGAAAACTACGGCTTCTATACATAATTATATGTATGATTATTATATTAAAGGACTGTCACAACGTTAACTTGTGGAGGCGGAGTTGCGTGTGGCCTTTGTTCTCACAAGTTCTTGTAGGCATAGTATTGCTACTATTCCACAGTCCACAGATCTTATACCTTTTTATTTTATAAAACAGAGAACCGAAGACTCTCTATAATTTCTTTACTATATATTTAATCCATTCTATATATCTGGTTGTTGGGAAATTAGTTAAAAAATAAAGAAACCCTTCAGACTCATTATCTAATCCCATTAAAAGTAAATAAGGACTATGCGATATTTTAGTATGTTCCCAACTCTTAGCTGTTTCTCTGAATAAAAATTTTAATTTCATATGAATTACATTATTTTTTTGAAAATTAATTTCTTCCATATCTTGTATCCTAATGCTGCTGAATGGATACGCCGAAGACGCTTAGATCTCCATGGTAATCCTTTTTTAGCAATGAAAGATCGAATTATTTTTAATTTCATAATTTTTTATGGCTTAAGGGTGTGCTGCATTTTTCAAAAATCTTATCTTTATCATATTTATAATGAAGTGATATTGTGTATGGATTGCAGGAACACATATCTAGTATCCAATTTTCTTTCTCTACTGGAGTTTTTTTAAAAAAATCTATTGTTCTTATTCTGAAGATTAGTTTCATTTAAGATATTCTTCTTTAACAAGTTCTCTTATAACTTTTTTGGCTACGTCAGCGGGATCACATGAATGATTTAAACCTGGCGCGTATATATAAGCATTACCACAGGTAGAACAACATCTTTCTGTATTCATGGGTCTAAAGAAATGTATTACTTTTCCCCAAAAAGTTCTATCTTCCCAAGCTATTTCTTTTTTCATAATTTTTAGGCCTATATTTTATTTTTATAATTTTTTAAACTCTTTTAATAGATCTATCCAATATCCAGTGACGCAATTTAATAAATATACCCTGCGGCCTAGATATTGGACTCTCGCTAATTTTAGTTGCATAGTTTTTTCCACGCCTTATGTATATTTGTATGTGTAAAACAACTGGGATAAATATGATTACTAAGATTAGGGTGTGCACAGCTGTAAGCAAGATCATATACAATTCCATGAATACAGTTATTACACTGAACATAGGGATATTTTCCAAACACATTATATTTACTGTTACTTGGACGCCCGACAATAAACAGGAAATTTAAGTTCATAATATTTTCCTTGTAATTTCATATTTTCTTTAAATCCAGTTCTTTAAATTTTGTACATCCTATGGATGGGTCCTCAGCACTTACCATATCTATTTCACAACCATATTCTACACATATATAATCTCTATCATAATGAGTTCCTATAATTTTAGATGAACTCATCACTGTATCGAGCATGTTTACCATACTAACACATTTGAAACAAGGCTGAGATTGTCCTTCTTCTATATCAAAATGTAATATTCCCTGACGTAACATTAAGTTAAAAAATAATTTCATAATTTTTCTAGTTCCTCTATTGCTTTAGTCACCTCCTGCATCACTTCATAAAATTTCCATTTCTTGTCAGTAGGACTTCTAAGACCTGCAGGAGTAATACTATCCCATCCTAAATAATCTCCCATGTGCGCATAATCCCAACCAAACCAATATATTTCGTTGTATAAAGGATCTTTAAAATAAATAGTTTCGTAAATTCCACAAAATGTTAAGCCTCCATGAACGTCAATATCTACGTCATCATATTTTTCTCCGTATAACTTGTGACCCTTTTCAACACCTATGTAAGCGGTAGGATGGGTGCCAAGATCTAGTATCATATAATACAAGTCTCTAATTTTTCCCACATTTATTATTGGTTCGATTCTAGTAGGGATATATGAGAATTCTTTCCCTAAAAATTGAAAAACTATCTTCATAGTAATTGTATCCTATTTTCTCCGGTACTTTCAATGCTAACTCCTGGTTGTGTAAAATCCACAAGCCAAGCAATGACTTTTCTGGTGTAACTACTATATCCGTATTCTACCGTTAATATTTTTAATTTCATAGTTTTACTACTTTTGGGTAATCAGATAATAACCATTTTTTAACCCAAAACCCTGTATTTAATTTTATGTATAAGTCATTTGTGTCCTTTACTATATATACTCGGCTATATCGTCTTAATGCAGGATATTGTACTCGAGTATGATATGAAAAATAAGCATAATCGTTTTTTTGTAAATGTTGCTTTTTAGAAATATCTAAACTAAAATTTAATCTCATAATTTTTTCCATATATCTTTGTAAACAGAACACGAGATTGCATGTCTTGCTTCTTTCTGTTGTCCTACATTACACCAAACAAAATCCCGAGAGTTAGATAATAACATAGTATCTACAAGTCCATGTGAACATGTGCCACAGGTACCAGGCTTTGTAGCTCTCCCGGGGTTAGACATTAATGCATAATAAGGTCCTACGAATTCAAGATTCATTTTTCCTCCATGTATTGTTCATGGGTCCAGTCCGCGACGTTCGTGAAAAAATATTTCTTAACGTTTGTGGGCTTGTAAGTTACCCAGGGTTTGCGAACTTCTGTCTCATGAATAGCATCGCTTATGTGCATGGCACGTATGGTTAAATAAATAATCGAAATCCACACGGCTCCAAGTAATATTGCTATTAGTCCCATGGTCTCATTTCCTCCTCGTCTTCTTCTGGTTCTTGTGTTCGATAGCGTTTATGGAATTTAGAAAAATTCCAAATCCAAAATTTATGTAAAATAATTTCCTCATCGGGAGCAAACACAAACTTATAATCTGGATTCTTTTCAATTAAATCGGTTTTTTTCCACGATATCCATATGTTTCGAATTATAAAATATCCGTATAGAATAAGAAACACAAGTACACCTATTAACATTGGTAAACTCATTTTTACTCCTTATTAATTTAAAGTAAATTATATATTTCTTATGCCAAATTTAAGCTAAAAAGAACCCAGGGGGCTCTTTTTTAGATCAAGAGAATCTCTTGATAAGTTTCTCTGTTATACTTATAATTCCGCGCGCAGTGAGATGTGCGTCTACATGACCATTGGCCATTATAATTATCTTTGGATTCCCACATAAGGCCAAAAATATTTTTTCTTGTGTGGCCACATTATGAAGTGCGTCTTCATCAAAGAGAGGCTTTTTGTCAGACTCTTCAGTTATAGACTCTTCGGCATCGCTGAGTGTTTCTAGATAACTTACATATTGCGTGTAGTTAAAAGCACCAGCACTAACTTCATTTGATCCAATTAACTTGCGTAACTTGGGAATTTTATTTACTTTATTAATAAACAGCTCCGGAAAGCCTTTGATTAGAAATACTAGCCTAGTAGTATTTTTAGGAGCTGTTGACTCTGAAGTCCAATCCTCAGTATACACAAATGTTCCCTTCTTAAAGGACTCGTCGCGAAGGATGGGAGTTTGGTAATCTTCTTCCAAGATTAAAATTTTAGAATCATCATCTGTTTCATCAGCCTCTTCATGAAATTCTATATAACTTTTAAAATCATGCTCTGCCAGTATAATTTCTTGGTCTTCCATTTCTCTGCAAGTATGCTCAGTAAATATTTCTTTTAAAAGTTGCGAACTTGGGTATGGGAATTCTAGTAATGTAACTAGAGCAAAACCAACCTCGGAATCACTGGAGTCGATATTTACTAAACTTCCTTTCTGCCATGTTTGTAATTTATCGTCAACTTCCATTCCAGTATTATTTTTGAGTACTAAAATATTTTTGTTCAATTTTTTTCCTTTCTATATTCTTTATATTGTTTTTTCATATTTGACCAAGTTGACTTGGCTAACTTTTGCATAAACCTCAAAGCATCCAAATCTTTTTCGATCGTGGGGGAGGGGTATTTTTTTGGTGTGAAAGTTATTTCAAGAGCTTTATTTGCACAATCTTCATTGTCATTGCAGTATCTAATATTTTCTTTTAAAGTCCCCCATTCTAACTGATAATCTTTACTTATATCTTTTGAGTAAACAGAGATACTTGCATCAGGTCTCATTTTTCAACAAACGTGGCAGGTCCATTGTATAGGGTCCATTTTAATTCCTTCCAAAGAATTTTTTATCTTGTAAATTTAGCCAATATTGTTTTCCGGGGCGTAGTTTAATATCTCTATTAAAATACATTAAATATATTATAAACGTGAATTGAAATCCAACGAATATAAGAACGGTGTAGAGTATTGGTTGCTTTAGTATTAAGCTTGCAACAAGCGTTGCGCTAAATAAGAATACTACATAAGTCATACATTCTCCCAACATCCAAGTTATTAGGGCACCTAACATTCTACAAATATTTTTCATCGTGTACTCCACAACCGTTTTCGAAAAGCTATTTCTCTCTTTATCATAATAGACATATCAAAGTCTTCCCAGGTTAATAATTCTAGACTATCTGCGTC
>SMVB01381630.1_pt1 | contig 11389 bp, 8 predicted proteins | sample 2456461 | NCBI WGS metagenome assembly SMVB01 (sample SAMN11095934, study PRJNA526329) | marine sediment metagenome | biome: Marine sediment; feature: Surficial sediment; material: Deep marine sediment; isolation source: Hadal surficial sediment | place: Pacific Ocean | collected 2014-05 | depth 0-1...
GATCACCGCGTTCGCCCGCGCCTACCAGGTATTCGGCCGTGCTGAGGATCTGGCCGCGGTCCAGCAAGCGGCGGAGTTCGCGCTCGATCACCTGCTGGTCGACGGCCGGCTCCGCGCCACGTGGCGAAACGGCCGCGCCGACCTGAACGGTTACCTTGACGATTACGCTTTTCTCGGGCGCGCCTTGCTCGATCTCTACGAAACGGACTTCGACCGTCGCTGGCTCGATCGATCGGCGCAGCTCGCCACGACGATGCTCGAGCGTTTCGGCGACACGGAACGCGGTGGGTTTTTCTTCACCTCCGACGACCACGAAGCCTTGCTGACACGAAACCGCAGCGTCCACGACGGGGCGCTCCCCGCCGGTTCGGGGGTGGCTGCCGGATGGTTGGCGCGGCTCGGTGATCATCTGGACGAGGAACGGTTCCGCTCCGGTGCCCGCGAAACCTTCATCGGATTGCAACCGGCGGTCGAGCGCTCGGCCTCGGCGTTCGCAAGCCTGCTCCTGGCCGCCGCTCGTGAGCTTCAGCCCGGCCTGGAAATCGCGATCGCCGGGTCGCCGGACGCGCCGGAGACGGCGGTGCTCGTCGAATGCGTGAGACGCCGTTTCCTGCCGCGTCTCACACTCGCGGCGGGGACCGGCAGGGCCGTCGAGGGCCTACCGTTGTTCAACGGGCGCGACCTGCTCGACGGGAAGCCGGCGGCCTACGTGTGTCGGGATCGCGTGTGCGAGGCCCCGGTGACGGACGCCGAGGCACTCGACGCGGTGCTGGCGGCCGGCCAGGACTAGTACGGCAGCGGAGCGAGCGGGATCGTCTTCGGCGTGACGCGCAGCCGGTCGACGAGCGCGTCCACGCAGTCCGAATCGACGCTCTCGCCTTTCCGCTCGGTCAACTGGTCCAGCGCTCGCTCGGAAGGCAGCGGCGCGGTCAGCCGGCAAGACGTCATCGCGTCGTACACCTCGGCGAGGGCGAGCACCCTGGCCGCGACGGGCGTCGAATCGGCATCCAGGCCGTAGTACCCCTCGCCATCCGGCCGCTCGTGGTGATAGAGGATCGTCGAGGCCACGTCGTCGCCACCGTTCAGCGCGGTGAGGAGCGCCGCTCCGCGCCGAGGGTGCGTGCGGATCAACCTTTTCTGACTTTCCTCGAGCGGCGCCTTCTGGTGCAGGATCTCGACCGGCAAGGCGATCTTCCCGATGTCGTGGAGCATCGCCGCCCGAAGCAGGAACGCGGTCTCGTCCGTGCCGAGGTGCAGGCCCTCGGCGATCATGGCGCAAACGCTGGTGACCCGTTCGGCGTGTCCCGGTTCGAAGGCGTCGCGGCGATCCGCCCAGTCGGCGAGCCGCGCGGCAACTTCGAGGTACGGGCCGAGCGGTTTGGAGTAACTCGGGACACGGCGGCCGAGCAGCGCGGTCGTACGTTTGCCGATCCCCTTCCAGAACTTCCCGGACGGCGTATCTCCCTTGTAATGTGAGAGCGTCCGGTCGCGCAGGACGACGGTGCGGACCCGGATCAGCGCATCGACCCGCGCCAACAACTCTTCGCAGAGAAACGGGCTGGTGATGCGATCGACCAGGCGCGCCGGCAAGTAGGGGTCGCGGCAAAAATCGGTCTCGTTCTGGACGAACAGGAGCGGAGTCGGGAATCCGGCCGTGTTGCGACCGCGAGCATCGAGCACGCCGGCCGTGTCTTCGACGGCGGCGACGATGAGGTCGGGGCGGATCTGCTGTTCCGCGGCGCGCCACTGGTCTTCGCGCCGCAGGCACGAGACCTGATGACCATCGTGCCGCAGCAAGCTTCGGATCCCACTGACTCGGTCTCGCTGCGGGCCGATTAGCAGGATACTGGCCATTCTCCACCTCCTCTCAATCGTCATGAAACGACCGACGATCAAGAAAACAAGGCGGCTCTCTCCTGACCCCGCGAGCCCCCCGCGGACCAATATAAGGCTGCTGCGGTGATTGTCACGAAACGCGGGAATCGTCTTTTGCCTTGAATAACGACCTGACGAACGAGTTTTCGAGGGTTAGGCGGACCGCGGAGCGTCCAGGTAACGGGCCACGAGCAGGGTCACGTCGTCGGCGGCGGGGGCCCCCTCGGTGAACTTGTCGATTTCGCCGAGGATCCCCTCGATAAGATCCGCCGCGCTGGACGTGCGGTGGGTCACCAGCCATTGGCCGAGCCGTTCGTCGCCATACTCCACGCCGGCCGGACTCTCCGCCTCGGTCACGCCGTCGCTGAAGATGACGAGCAGATCGCCGGGATCGAAGCGATAGCGACGCTCTTCGTACCCGAACTCGGGCAGCATCCCCAATACGCTGCCGAGCACCTCCAAGCGCTCGAAAGAACCGTCCTTGCGCACGACCAGCGGGGGGTTGTGCCCCGCGTTGCAGTAGATCATCTCTTTCTTTTCCGGATCGAGGATCGCGAAGAACAGCGTGATGAACCGGTTGTCCGGGCAATTCCGTGCCACGGCCTGATCGAGCCGCCCAATCATCGGGGCCAGTTCGCCCGGATTCTCCGCGAGGATCTGGACCCGCGCCTGGAGGTTGCTCATCAGCATCGCGGCGGACATCCCCTTGCCCGCCACATCGCCGAGGACCACACCGAGCCGCTCCCCCTCGTACTCGAAGAAATCATAGTAGTCGCCCCCGACGGTGCGGCACGATTCGTTGTGCCCGGCGGCTTCGATGTAAGCGTTGTTCGGCGGTCCGGAGGGGAGGATCGCGCGCTGGATTTCCGCGGCCTGATTGAGGTCACGCGTACGCTGCTGCTCCCTGCGTTCGATGAGTCCGAGGCGTGTGTGCTCGAGACGCGTCGCCGCCACGTTGGCCAGCACGGTGAGCAGGTTCAGGTCGTCGGGGGTGAACTCCCGGATGAACGAGCGGGAGTCGACGTAGATCAAACCAATGACCTGTTCCTCGGTTTGCAGCGGCACGGCCATCATCGTGTGGATCTGCTGTTCGCTGATACTGACCTGCTGGCGGAGCGCCTCGTCCTGAGCCAGATCGCGCACGAGAACGGACGTTTTTTCCTTCAGCACGCGGTCGCGGATGGTCGTGCTGATACGGAATCCTTCGCCGTGCACGGCGCGCGACGTCAGCTTGTCACCTTCCAGGATCATGACCACGCCGCGTTCGGCGCTGACCGCGGAAATTGAGAGATCGAGGATCAGGGGAAACAGCTCTTCGAGTGGCCGGTTCCCCGACAGTTCGCGGCCCGCACGAACGAGCGCGCGCACGACCGGTGTCGCGAACGCGTTCTGTCGATCCGGGACGGAAACGGATCCTCTGGCCGCCCTCCCCGCCACCGTCGTCTCCGCGGAGAGCAGACCCTCGAGGCTGGTCATGACCGTGGCGTCGGTGATCTCGCGCTCGCCGCCGACGAACACCACGTTGTTCTCCAGGCCGTCCTCGGAATCGATCAGCGTGATCTGCAGGTGTCCCACCGAAAGGCGATCCCCGGGAGCGAGTACCTGTTTGGCGGCGATCCGGATACCGTTAACCAGGGTGCCGTTCTTGCTGCCCAGATCCTCGACCCACCAATCCTCCGCGTCGCACGTGAATCGCACATGCTTGCGGGACAGGCTGGCGTCATCGGGGTAACTCAGGTCGTTGCTATGGGCCCGCCCGAGCAAAACCGGGTCGCCCTCGAGTTCGAAGCGCCGGGTCTGATGGTCCGGCGTCAGGATCAGCAATTCCAGGCTCACGAGCGGTCTTACTCCTTGACGATGTCCCAGACCTCGGCGCCGGCGAAGTCCCACGGCAGGCGCCCTTCGTCGCAGCGTTCAGGGTCCGGGTCGAACACCACGTCCGTGAGGTACAGGATCCTCGATTCGCTCCGGCTCAAGTTGCGGCAACCGTGGGCGACACCGGGCGGGACGCGGACAAGCCGGTTGTTGCCGTCCCCGAGCATGATCCGCTGCCGCACGCCTTCGCTGGACGACCCGGCGCGCATGTCCACCAGCACCATCAGGATGCGGTCCTCCGGGGGCACGAACCAGACGTCGGTTTGACGCCGGTGCAGGTGAAACGCCTTGATCGCCCCGGGCTGCACGACCGAGTAATTCAACTGTTGCGGTTCGAAGCCCTCCAGTCCCGCAGGACGCGGTTCGTTGAAACGAAACAGTTCCATCATCGAGCCGCCGTCGTCGTTGAAACGTCGCAACTCGATGAACTCGACGCCGTCGATCGACGGCAAGCCATCGTATCGTTGGACGCGAAGGACCGAATCGGCGTCAGCGCTCAACTTCATGGGATCTCCGCAGGACTCGAACCGTTCGAGTCGGCCAGCTTAACACTCGCAGGATTCTTCATAACCGTTCTAGTCGAGGTAGGTGTATTGCGCCAGACGATCGCGGTAATCGTCGAGTAGGCCGGCGGCCTCTTCGGGGGCTATGCGCCGGGCCTCGACTCCTTCTTCGAGGGCGCACTCGATGCCCTGGATCAACTCGGTTGCCGCGTAGCCGAACCACTTGAGCACGTCCGAGGCCAGTTCTCCGCGCAGGACCCGGCGCACCTCATGGCCGCCTTCCCCCTGAACGATCTCGACCTCGTGGACCCTCCCGAAGAGGTTGTGGAGGTCGCCCATGGTGTCCTGGTACGCACCGAGCAACATGAATCCGAGGTAGTAGATCTCGCCCTCGATCAGTTCGTGGACCTCGAGCGCGTTCTTGATTTCGTTGCGGTCGATAAACTTGTCGATCGCGCCGTCGGAATCGCAAGTAATGTCGACCAGTGATGCGCGCCGTGACGGCGACTCGTCGAGCCGGTGGATCGGCATGACGGGGAACAGTTGATCCAGTGCCCAGTGGTCCGGCAACGATTGGAACACTGACAAATTGCAGATGTATTTGTCATGCAGTCTGGATTCGAGATCGAGGAATTCCTCGGCGGTGAACTTCGCCGTCTTGGAGTAGCGCACGGCCTTGTCGGCCACGGACCAGAACAGGCTCTCCGCCTTCGCGCGCTCGTCGAGCCGCAGCATGCCGAGGTTGAACAACTGGTACATCTGATCCCGGTAGTCGATCGCATCATGGTAGAACTCGCGATAGTTCTTCACGCTGATCATCCTGGCGACCTCGGCGAGATCCTGGACAACCTGGGATTCGTCGCCGTCGAGCGGGATCGGGGTCGGGTCGACGCCGGCGATGGCCCCGCGCACGTCGGTGACCAGCAGCGAATGATGCGCGACGAGCATCCGTCCGGATTCGCTGAGGATCGCGGGCGGATCGACATCTTCCTGCTCGCAGACTTCTTTCAGGCCGAAGACGACATCGTTGGCGTATTCCTGGACACTGTAGTTCACCGACGCATCCGACGACGTCCCGGACCCGTCATAGTCGACGCCCAAACCGCCGCCCACGTCGAGGTAGCGGATGTCGACGCCCAGCTCCCGGAGCTTGGCGTAAACGCGCCCGGCCTCCTGCACCGCGTTCTTGATCTTGCGGATCTCCGTGATCTGCGATCCGATATGGAAGTGCAGCAGTGAGACGCGTTCGCCCAGCCCGACTTCCTGCAATCGGTCGAGACAGACGAGCAACTGGCGCGTAGTCAGACCGAACTTGCTGGCCACGCCACCGGAGCGCTCCCACAGCCCCGAACCGCGCGCCTGGAGACGCAGCCGGAATCCGATCATTGGCATGCGTTCCTGGCGTCGAGCGAGTTCGACCACTGCGTCGAGTTCGAACGGCTTTTCGATGACCACGACAACGCGCCTGCCCAGGCGCGTCGCGAGCGCGGCCGAGGCCAGGTACTCTTTGTCCTTGAACCCGTTGCAAACGATCAACGCCTCGTCACCCAACGGGAGTGCGGCCGCGACCAGCAGCTCGGGACGGCTGCCCACCTCGAGTCCTATCCCGAACGGGCGCCCGCCATCGAGCAAGGCTTCGACCACGGCTCGCTGCTGATTGACCTTGATGGGGAACAGCGGTGCGTATCGATTGGGGTAGTCGTATTCGTCGATCGCGGCCTGAAACGCGCCGGTCAGCCGTTCCACCTGGCTGACCACGACCTGCGGGAAGCGCAGCAACACGGGGGTTCGAATCCCCTGTGCCCGGAGCTTGGTCACGACCTCGTAGAGATCGACACCCTGGCTGGAGTCACGACGCGGAGTCACGGCGAGGTGGCCGTTGGGCTGGATCGCGAAGTAGCCACCGCCCCAGCCCTCGAGTCCATACAACTCGGTGGCGTGTTCCACCTTGAAGCGGTCCGTCACGGAGACGTTCAACGGTGTGGGCTCCTCTTTTGCGTCGACAACGGGTTTGGAAACGTCGCATTATAAGGCAAACGCCGAGCATAGGACAGGTTGCGGCGGGAGAGAGGAGCATGATCGGAAGGTTCCCCCGAATGCGTCCGCGGCTGCTGGCCGTCAACGAAGCGGTCCCCGTGGGGAGTCGTGTGGCCGACATCGGCAGCGATCACGGGCGTTTGCCGCGGCTTTTGATCCGCAGCGGTCGAGCGGCGTGGTGCATCGCTACCGAATACGGGGTCGGCCCGGCACGGCAACTGCGCGCCGGGGTCACGGCCTGCCCGGAGGCGGACCGCATCGAGATCCGCCAGGGCGACGGCCTCGATCCGCTGCGACCGGAGGACCGCATCGACGTGCTGGTCCTGAGCGGGATGGGCGGTCCGACGATGCTCTCGATCCTCGACCCCGCCAGGCTTCAAACCCTTGGTGTGGAGTGCCTGATACTGCAACCGCAATCCGGCTTGGCCGGGCTACGCGCCGGCCTGGCGCAGCACGGTTGGAACGTCTCGTCCGAGCGCCTGGTCCGTGATCGCGGCCGTTCCTACACGGTCATGACCATACCCTTGCGGCGCTAAAGTCGTCCCGGGTAGGATGATCGTCTGCCAGAGGTGAGGGATCAGGATGTCTCGTAGGAGTGACTGGATTCGCGCGGCGCTGCTATCCGTATGCGCCGGCGCGGCGTTGTGGCAAACGGCCGGAGTCGAACCCGCTGGACGGCTTCCGAACGTGTTGATCGTGACGGTCGACACGCTGCGGGCGGACCGTCTCGGTGGTTACGGCTACGAACGCAACACTTCGCCGAACATCGACAAGTTGATGCGCGAGGGCACGCGGTTCACGTCTGCCCGCACGGTCGAGCCGCTGACCGGTCCCGCGCTCTGTTCGATGCTGACGTCCCGTTACCCGCACGAGCACGGTGCGTCGCGCAACGGACTGCGTATGCGTAGCGGCATGGCCTCGCTGCCCAAGGCACTGCAAGCGCACGGGTACCGCACGTCGGCCTTCGTCGGAAACTGGACGCTGCGCGACAAACTCTCCGGCCTCGCCGAACACTTCGAGTTCTACGAGGAAATCGTATCGCGGCGTCGTTGGTTCGGCCTGGCCAAGGGCGAAGCCACTGCCGAGGACTTGAACCGCGCGTTCGCCGATTGGCTCGCCGACCACACGGCGCGTCACGGTGACCGGCCGTTCATGGCCTGGGTTCACTACGTCGAGCCACACGCCCCATACCGCAACCAAAAGGATTTCCACCGGCAACTCGGTTTCAAACGCGGACAGGACCTCGGCCCAGCCGAGCGATACGACACGGAAGTAGCGGCGGTCGACGCTGCGATCGGTGAATTGCTGAAAATCGTCGGCACGAAGATCGATCTCGACGACACGTTGATCGTGTTCACGTCGGACCATGGCGAGAGCCTCGGCGAACACGGTTACTGGGGCCACGGTCGGCATCTCTACGAAACGACGCTGCGCATCCCGATGGCGATCCGCTGGCCCGGGCACGTGCCCCGATCAACCATTGATGCACCGGCCCTCCTGATCGATCTCGCACCCACGATCCTGGGGCTCATCGGACGGCACGTGGAGGGCCCGTTCGCCGGGCTCGACTGGACTTCGGTGTTCGACGGAACCGAACCGCCGATGAACCGCATCACGCGTTACCAGGCCCATCGGGGCGCCGTGCTCTCCAAGCACGATTCGGACCTCGCGCGCAAAGCGGGACTGCTCGAAGTCGGGCTGATCGCCAGGAACCGCAAAGAAATTTTCCGGCTGGAAAAGAACCGCCGCTGGGTGTTCGATTTGGCCGCGGATCCCGAAGAACTCGAAAGCCTGAGTAGGACCAACGTGGACCCCACCGAAGGTCTGCTGACCTGGATGCGCTCGGTGTTCGACGGGTTGGGCGAGTTCGACCACACGATCCCCGCACCGCTCGACAACGAAAGCGTCGAGGCGCTGCGCTCGCTGGGGTACGTCAACTAGCGGCCTGGCCGTCCAACTCGTCCCTGACGACCTGTTTGGCGTCGTCCGGGAAATCGCTTCCCAGGATCCACTTCAGGTAGTCCGGAGCGGCCGCCGCAACTTCGGCCAGCGGTTTGCCCTTGTGCTTGCCGAAGTTGAAGACGACGCGGCCGTCCTCGTGAACGAACTTCCCGGACTGGTCCGCGGCGTTCTCGGGGACCCTACGTAGCCAAGCATCCAGCGCATCGACGGTGTCCGGGAGTTCGTCGTAGCGCGCCAGCTGGGCTTCAAGGATTTCGAACGAAACCGCAACGTCGGCCTCGGCGGCGTGCGCTACGGCGTGCTCGCGGCCGAGGTAGAAACGGGTTGCCGCGGAGAGATCCCTGGGTTCCATGCGGTGGAAGATCGTCATCGCGTCGACGATGCGACGTTGGTCGAGCGCGAGGTTCAGTTTGCAGTCGCGAAACTCGCGGTCGAGCAGCGGGATATCGAAACGCGCCACGTTGAACCCGGTGAGATCGGCGCCTTCGAGCAGTTCCAACAAACCCTTCGCAACCTGCCGGAACGACGGAGCGTCGGCAACGTCCTCATCGCGAATCCCGTGAACCGCGGTCGCCTCCTCGGGGATCGGACGTCCGGGGTTGATCCTTCGCGTGCGCGTCAAACGCGTCCCGTCGGGTTCGAGGCGCAAGATCGATATCTCGACGATGCGATCGATCCCCGGATCGATCCCCGTGGTCTCGAGGTCGAAACAAACGATCGGTCGAGTCAATTGCAATGCGGCCACGACAACTCCTCGGCACTAGTGTAGTCTCTCCCGCTCACAAACCGCCGCCTGAATTTTCGCGCGAGGCCCTGTCGGATGACGCTGCCGGAGATCAAGACTCGTCCGCCCTCACGGATCGAGATTCCGCTGCAGTTCAGTCGTCTGAGGGACATCGCGTACAACCTCTGGTGGACCTGGACCCCGCAGGCCCGCGCACTGTTCAACCACATCGACCCAGCCTGTTGGGCGCGTTACCGCAACCCGATCGAGTTGTTGATCGACATGGAGCCGCAACGCTGGCGCGAACTGGCGGACTCCGAGGACTTCATCCGCAACTATCGCAAGCTGGTTGAGCGGTTCGACGACTACCTCGCCCCGGATCAACCAACGTGGTTTGAGCGGCGCAACCAGACCGTAGCCGGGCCGATCGCCTATTTCTCCACCGAATTCGGCTGGCACGAGTGCCTGCACGTTTATTCCGGCGGCCTCGGGATCCTCTCCGGCGACCACTCGAAGTCGGCCAGTGATCTGGGGCTCCCGTTCGTCGGGATCGGACTGATGTACCGCCATGGTTACTTCCGCCAGATGGTCAACCAGGACGGCCAGCAGGAGCACTTTTACCCCAACTACGACCCCTGGCGGGTGCCCCTGCTCGCGGTGCTCGATCGTGACGGCCGCGACCTACGGATCGAACTGCCACTGGCCGACCGCAACGTCTGGTTGCGCGTCTGGAAGGCGCAGATCGGCCGCGTGCCGGTGCTACTGCTCGACACCGACCTGGCGGAAAACCATCCGGCCGATCAGGCGATCACCTCGGTGCTGTACGTCAGCGGCCGGGAAATGCGTTTCTGCCAGGAGTGGGTGCTAGGCGTCGGGGGCGTGAAACTGCTTCAAGCGTTGGGGATCGAGCCCTCCGTCTGGCACATGAACGAGGGGCATTCGTCGTTGCTTTCGCTCGAGCGGTTGGCCGCAGCGATCGACCGCGGCCACGACATGGACGCAGCGATCGAGGTCGTCCGCTCGAACGCCGTGTTCACCACCCACACCCCGGTCCCGGCGGGCAACGAGACGTTCGACCTCGACATGGTGCGTGGCTACCTCGAACCGTGGTCCACCCGGACCCACGTCCAGCTCGATCGCGTCATCGAACTGGCCAGCACGGGAGATGGCCGCTTCAACTTGACCGCGCTTGCGTTGCGCACGAGTAGCCACGCCAACGGCGTCAGCGAACTGCACGGACGCATCGCCGCCGGGATCTGGAACGGGTTGCTGGAGGACGGCGGCCAGGCGAGTGTCGAACACATCACCAACGGGGTGCACGCGGCGACCTGGATCGGCCCCGAAATGCACGAGTTGCTGCGTGCGCAGTTCGGCGAGTTCAACGGCGATTTGTCGGACAAGTCGTTCGCCGAGGCGATGGAGCATACAGCCGACGCCGATCTGTGGCAGGCGCACCGGATCCAGAAGGACCGGCTGGTGGAAGTTGCGCGCCAGCGGCTGCGGGATCAGTTCGCGCGCCATGGCCGTTCGCCGGGCGAGCTTCGCCGCCTCGATCACGTGCTCGACCCCGACGTTCTGCTGATCGGTTTCGCGCGTCGTTTCGCGACGTACAAACGCGCCGACCTGATCCTGCGTGACCTAGACGAGTTGAAACAGATCGTGACGGACAGCGACCGGCCGGTGCAGTTCCTTTTTGCCGGCAAGGCGCATCCGGCCGATCGGCCGGGCCAGGATCTGATTCGCCGAATCTGGCAATCGACGCTCGATCCGGAGCTACTCGGACGGGTGCTGTTTCTTGAAAACTACGACATGCGCATCGGACGCTACCTGGTCCAGGGCGTCGACGTGTGGCTCAACAACCCACGGCGGCCGCTTGAAGCAAGCGGAACCTCAGGCATGAAGGCGGCGATGAACGGCGCGCTCAACGTCAGCGTGCTCGACGGTTGGTGGCACGAGGGTTACGACCCCGCGCACGGCTGGGCGATCGGACCAGAGCAACGTCCCGGCGATGACGCCGAGGAGGACCGTGTCGACGCCGAAGCACTCTACCGCGTGCTCGCCGACGAGGTCGTCCCCTGCTACTACGATCGTGCCGAGGACGGTTTGCCGCACAACTGGATCACACGGATGAAGCGGGCGATCGCGGATCTGTCGCCGCGTTTCGGCACGTCAAGGATGGTGCGCGATTACGCCGAGCGTTACTACTTCGCGGCGGGCGACTGAACCGAGATCCCGAGCGGCTACAAGTCCGATCCAGAGATAGGTCGATCGAACCATAGGTTGAACGTGGAGGCGGCGGGAATCGAACCCGTAGTGTTCCAAAATTGAATCGTCCCGATTTCATGCGGCTTCTCGGTAGTAATAGTTGAGCAACCCACCGAGTCGCTCACGCCTGACCAGCGGGCCATCGGCC
>SMVB01351857.1_pt1 | contig 11388 bp, 11 predicted proteins | sample 2456461 | NCBI WGS metagenome assembly SMVB01 (sample SAMN11095934, study PRJNA526329) | marine sediment metagenome | biome: Marine sediment; feature: Surficial sediment; material: Deep marine sediment; isolation source: Hadal surficial sediment | place: Pacific Ocean | collected 2014-05 | depth...
CTCGGCATGGGTGAGACCAGCACGATCATCGCCGGCAACGCGTTGATCGGCCAGAACGCTCCGGCCTCGATTCGCGGTTCGGTGCTCGGCAGCTTCGCCTTGTGCGGCGCTGCCGGCATCCTTATCTCAACGTCGATCGCCGGGCGCCTGTTCGATCAATGGATGCCCGGCGGCCCGTTTGTGCTGATGGGCGCCATCAATAGCGGAGTGCTGATCTTCGCGCTCGTCGTGCGGATGCGCACGGGCACCGTCAAACAATAACCGGGAGCAGCCCATGCCGCTCATGCAAACCTCCGACCTGACCCCGCGCGCGTACTGGGCCGAGGTCAAAGCCAACCCGAAGCGGCGCAAATTCGGCTTCGGCAAGCAAGCCGCGTTGATCAATATCGATCTGCAACGCGCCTACACGGACATGGATGCATTTCCGACCGCGTACCAGACCCACCCACGGCAAATCGAATTCATCAATGAATTGTCGCGCCTGACCCGCGCCCGGAATATGCCCGTCATCTGGACCTACGTTGCCTACATGGGCAATGCCGACGACGCCGGTGTCTGGGGCACGCGCACGGACACGCCGGACTCTTTACAGAACATCAAGGCCGGCTCGGAGCGCGCACAACTCGACCCGCGGCTCGAGATCGACCGGGCACGAGACGCAGTATTCAACAAGCGCATGGCCAGCGTGTTTCACGAGTCGCCGGTGCAGTCGCTGCTCATCTGGCACCAGGTCGATACCGTCATCCTGACCGGTGGCAGCACCTCGGGCTGCGTGCGCGCCAGCGCCGTGGATGCCCTGTCGCGCGGCTACCGGGTCATCGTGGCCGAGGAATGCGTCGCCGACAAACACGAGATACCGCACTTCGCGAACCTGTGCGACATGCTGCTCAAATATGCCGACGTCGAACCCTTCGACACGGTTCGCCAATGGCTGATCAACGCACCGACACCTGCCGAATAAAGCGAGGCTCACTCATATGCCGACAATTCTGATCACCGGTGCCAATCGCGGTATCGGCCTCGAGTTCACGACCCGATATGCGGCCGACGGCTGGGACGTGATCGCCTGCTGCCGCACGCCGGATCATGCCGAAGCACTGCGGACCGTCGCGCAGGCGCACCCGCAGGTCACGATCGAACCACTCGATGTGCAGGACCACCCGGCCATCGACGCACTCGGCAACAAGTATCGCGGCCGGGCGATCGACGTACTGCTCAACAATGCCGGCATCATCGGCCCGCTCCCGATCGCCGAGCACGCGGATCGTCAGAGTTTCGGCAACATGGATTACGCGATCTGGCGCGATGTGATCGAGACCAATACCTTCGGGCCGCTGAAGATGACCGAGACGTTCGTCGAGCAGGTCGCGCTCAGCGAACAGAAAAAAATCGTCAGCCTGTCCAGCACGACCGGTTCGATGGCCGAGATGTCGGTGCCTGCCATTGCCTATGCCAGCAGCAAGACGGCACTGAATCGCGCGATGACGACCGTGGCCGGCGAACTGAAGGAACGCGGCATCATCGTCGCGTTATTCTGCCCCGGCTATGTCAAGACCCGGATGGACGCATTCGGCTTTGCGCTGCTCGAGATTACGGACAGCGTCGCGGGTCTGCGCACGCTCATCGCAGACCTGACCCTCGAAGACGCGGGCACCTTCACGCGCTACGACGGCACGCCGATCGCCTGGTAACACCGAATTCCGCATTCTGCCGGCACCATCAGTAGAACAGCCCGTAAAGCTGCGATTCCTTCGTGATCATGCACCAGATGATGTAGATCACCATCAGGGTGCCGAAGTTGCCGCGCAGTGCGCCGCTCAGAATGCCGTGGCGAGGATCGCCGGCGTTGCGATTGCGCCCGTAGCGGATCACGTCGGGCACGATGCTGATGCCGGCCATGAGCCACATCGCGAGGTAAGCATCCCATGCCCAGGGATTTTCCCGGAGCCCGCCGTAATGCTGAATCAACAGCAGCCCGGCCAGCGGGCTGATGATGGAGGTCGGAAACGTGATGCCAAGCGCGAGTTTGCGCAGGAATGCGCGCGCCCAGATGCCAGCCTCGCGGCCCATCGTCATGCGGATGCGCATGGCCCAGATGTTACTGAACAGCGTGTGCCCGACGAACAGGAAACCGGCAAATTCGTGAACCAGCAACAAGCCCTTGCGACTCCAGACCAGCGGCCAATGCAGATCGACATACAACGGCAGCGATGACACCCACATGATGGCGGCGAACACGAGGTACCAGAAATATTTCCACGGGTCGGCGTCGCTCTGCGCCGCGGTCAGCGCGTCAGCTTCGGTCGTACTCATAATCAATCCTTGCCCTTTAAACTAATCCAGTACTTTGCCCGGATTCAAAATTCCTTTCGGATCCAGGGCCTGCTTCAATGTTCGCATCATGGCGATTTCCGTTGCGCTGCGGCACCAAGCGAGGTACGGCTTCTTCTCGAGGCCGATGCCGTGTTCGGCCGATACCGACCCGCCGACGGCCGCCAGCGGCCCGTAGACGATCGCCTCGACCGCGGTACGGGCCTGACCGTCCGCGGCGCCCGCGGCAATCGCAAGGTGAATGTTGCCATCCCCGAGGTGACCGAATACAAACAGGCGATGGTCCGGCCACGCTTCGGCAAGTCGCACCCGAACCCCGCGAATATAGGTCTCCACGTCGGTCAGCGGCAGGCTGACATCGAACAGGAACATCGGTTTGATCGCCAGCAGTTGTACGACATCGTCGCGGATCGACCACAGGCTGTTCTGTTCGGCGCGCGACTTGGCAATGACCGCGTCGACGATCAGCCCTTGCTCCATCGCCTCGGCCATGACCGCCGCGAAACGTTCCGCATCACCGGCCGGGTCGGCGCCCAGTGATTCGATCAGGACATAGTACGGGTATTCGCCCGACAGGGGTGGCGCGGCGCGGGACTGACCGTTGACGACGAACGTGTAGAAGTCCTGCCACATGACCTCGTAGGCGCTCAGCGTACCCCCGAGCGCCGCGCCCGCATGGCCGAGCAAGCGACACAGGGCAGCGAAATCCGGTACTGCGACCAGTGCCGTATCCTGACTGGCCGGCTTCGGCACCAGGCGCAACACCAGCCGGGTCACGACCCCGAGCGTTCCCTCCGTACCGATGAACAACTGCTTCAGATCATAGCCGGCGTTGTTCTTGAGCATCCGGTTCATCGAGGTCAGCACCGTGCCGTCCGCCAGTACCGCCTCCAGGCCCAGCACCAGCGAACGCATCATGCCGTAGCGTATCACCCGGTTGCCGCCCGCGTTGGTTGCGGCATTACCGCCGATCGTTGCTGACCCGCGCGCGCCGAGATCCAGTGGGAACATCAGTTCATGTTCCTCGGCAGCTTCCTGCACCTGCTGCAGCGTGGTGCCGGCACGCACCGTCAGGGTCGCGCCGAGCGGATCGCAGTCCTCAATGCCGGTCAGGCGTTCCAGCGACAACACGACATCGCCCGATCCTGCGTGGGCGCCGTCGACCACGCCAGTCAGCCCGCCGTGCACGACGACCGCTTGTCCCGCGGCGTGACAGATGCGCAGCGCGCGCGACACCCCGTCGGTGTCGGACGGACGGACGAGGATGTCGGCTTCGAGGCAATGCTCAGGGCCCCAGATACCCGCGGAACGCGCCCGCACGGCCGCGCCGCTCAGGACGGCCGCGTCCCCGAGTGCCGTCTGCAGGCGTGTCAGGATATCGGGCATTGATAATTTTTATCTGTTATTATTCAAATAATTAAATAATATTCTTAACAATATACTTAACCAAGGGTTGCACTCCGAATGCTCGCCCCATAGGCAATCATATCGGATCGCAGAAGTTCTGGAACCGGGCCCATGGCCAACGCCGGCGACGCCTCGCTCCACGTAGCATGCCCTATACGTGGTCACCGGGCAGAACCGGTTGCAGGTTCCCTGGCCGGAGCCAGCTAAAATACGCTCCCCGCCCGGCAGTACGGGCGTAACCTGGCGCCGTGCAGATGGCGCGAACCGATACGCCGATGCCAAGGAGATTTCGCAGTGCATGATTTTCGCTCGTTCATCCAATTGTTAAAAGACCGTGGCGAGATGGATCACGTCTCGCGTGAAGTCGAACGAACGCAGGAACTGGCCGGCGTCATGTCGAAAATCGAGGCCCGGCGACGCGCGTATTATATCGAGCACGTCAAGGGCGCCCGGTTTCCGGTCGTCGGGGGCCTGTATAACAAGCTCGAACGCTTCGGCCTGGCGCTGGAACGCGACGATGCCGAAACGTTCACTCACGAGGCGTTCGATGGCTGCATCGAGGCGGCCAAGGCCAGCCCGATCGAGCCGGTCACGGTCACCAGCGGCCCAGTGCAGGAAAACGTCATCACCGGTCCGGCAATCGACCTGGCCGACCTGCCGGTGCCGAAGTTCTTCGAACTCGACAGCGGGCCGTTTATCACCGGCGCGATCGGCATCACGCGGGACCACGACAGCGGCGAACTGAACATCGGTATCTACCGCACGCTGATCCTCGGCAAGAACACTTTTGTCATCAACGCGAGTTCCATGTCGGACCTGCGCCGGATCTATGCAGGCTGGGAGAAGTCCGGCGAGCGCATGCCAATTGCCATGGCGCTCGGTGTGCCGCCGGCCATGCTGATCGCCAGCAGCTGCAAGCTGGCACCCAATGCCTGCGAATACGAGGTCGCCGGCAGCCTCGCCGGCGAACCGATCAAGCTGGTCAAATGCCAGGACAGCGACCTGCTGGTGCCGGCCGATGCCGAGATCGTCATCGAGGGCACGGTCGATTTCTCGCAGCGCGTCGAGAACCTGCTCGGCGAGTTTGCCGGTCAATACGGCCCGGAAAACGCGCCGGTGACGCAGGTCAATACGATCACGCACCGCAACGATGCGCTGTACTACTCGATCGTCGCGGGCCGTAACCCGGAGCACAACACGCTCGGCAGTGTGGCGATCTTCGGCGTCCGGCGCAGCATCATCGCGGCGATTCGCGCGGCCGTGCCGGATGCCAGGGATATCGATGTGTTGCTGGACCCGGCGCTGGGAACGCTCGCGCACGTGACAATCTCCATCGACAAGCAGAATGATGCGCGGCCCGGGGAAATCATCGAAAAAGCATTCGCCGCCGGCGACGGGATCTTCCCGGTCAGCAGGATTACCAAGCGGATAATCATCGTCGACGAAGACATTGATGTGCATGACCCGATCGATGTCAACTGGGCCATCTGGAACCGGGCCGCCACCGCCGAAAAATTTGTCGTGATTCCGAATATCGAGAGCTGGGAACTCGAGCGCGCCGCGAAGGCGGGTCAGCTATCGGTGCGAATCGGCATTGACGCGACCATGGATCTGGAGGATGTCGACAAGCTGATTCGCCCGATCATTCCGGGTGTTGACCAGATCCGGATCGAAGACTACATCGATAAGCAGGGAGACCTGACATGATTGAACCCTACCTGGCCGTTGCACTGCAGACGAGTGTACGACACGTCCTTAACCGTGACGAAGTCGAAATCAACCTGAACCATATCGGCAGCATGATCGACCTCGTCACCCACATCTGCTCGCTGGAACTGCCCGTGCGACTGATCGCGCTGGGCGAGGGCGCGATCCAGGGCTTCGTCGACGAGATCCTCGACATGGATCAGGCCGAGTACACCGAGGTCATGGCAGCCCGAATTCCGGGGCCCGAAACGGATTTCCTGGCCGAAAAAGCCAAGGCCAAGGGCTGCTTCCTCCTGGCCCAGCTCAAGACGCAGAACGACAAGTACCCGGGCCGCTTTTTCAACACCGTATTCCTGATCGATCCGAACGGGGACGTAATCTGGCAGCACCAGAAGAATATCGTGCTGCACGTCGAGCATTCGACGACCCCGCACGACGTATACGATGAATGGATCGCCGAGCATGGCGACACGCTCGAGGCCTTCTTTCCGGTCGCAAAGACCGAAATTGGCAACATCGCCGGCACCATCGGTGTCGAGGGCGCATTTCCGGAGTGCTACCGAGCGTTCGCGATGAACGGCGCAGAAATCCTGTACCGCGGCTCACTGCCCGAACCGTGGGTTTCGCGCGAAATCTTCGAGACGCAGAACCGGGCACGCGCGATGGACAACACGGCTTATATGATCGCGACCAACACCGGCACGCTGATCATGCCGGGTGCGCCCGGCGAGGCGCCGGCCTCCATCGACGGCGCGCTGGGCGGGCGCTCGGCAATTTACAATTACCGGGGTGAAATTCAGGCGATGAATTCGATCGTCGGCGACTGCTACGTCGCATCCCCGATCGACATCGAGGCGCTGCGTCACTACCGCGAGAATGCGCGCTTCCAGAACTGGCTGCCGTACCTGAAGACAGAGCTGTTCAGCAAGCTCTACGCGCAGCCGCTGTGGCCGAAGAATCAGCCGCCGATGCAGCACGCAGACGCAGACAAAGTGTTCCACGACAACGTCGCGAAGCTGATCGAACGCGGTAGTTTCACGAAAAGCGGTTATTAAAGTACCGCTTGTGTGGGAGCGGCTTTTGTGGGAGTGGCTTCAGCCGCGATTCCTGAATATCAGTCCGCGCCTGTTGCCAACTCCCATAGAATCTCCCACACAAGCCGCCCCTACACCCGCACGGGCCGCCAGTTCAGCAATAACTCGCGGTACTTCTCATCCATGCGTGCAAACGCCTCGGGTGCGCCCTCTTCCAGCCGGCTCCGGTTGAGCGCCGGAAAATTCTCGCGGCCGCCTTCCTCCGGCCATTGAATCGTCGCGTCGATCGCGATTTTGCTGCCCTTGCCCGGCGTGACAATGCTGGGGTCGATCGGCAGCGCGGGCATCGATTCATACACCTGATGATTACCCCACGGTTGCCAGCGTGCGCCGATAGCGGCCAGCACATCGCGCTGATCCATGACGTCGATGTCCGCATCGAACACGATGACGATTTTGGCAAAATAGTCCGCCTCGAGGATCGCTTTCGCGACCTCCAGGCCCTGGCCAGGCCGTGTCTTCTCGATGCTGATGTAGGTCGTGCCAACGGATTGCGTATCCGGGAACCAGTCCACGATCTCCGGGAATTTTTGCTTCAGAAGATAAAACGGCCGCGCATGCCGCGCAGCCATCGGTGTGCCGGCCTGGACGCCCGTGAAATTATTCATGATCCATGGGTCACGCCGATGGGTTACCGCTGTAACCCGCATCCAGAATACCTCTTTGAATGCGGCGCCAATGTAGCCGACCATCTCACCGTAGGGTCCCTCCGGGCGAAGGTCATCGAGCGGCACTTCCCCCTCGATCACCATCTCGGCATGCGCCGGCACCCGCAAATCATTGGTCTCGCTCCGCACGACTTCGATCGGGCGCCCGGCCAGGCCGCCCGCCATCGACAACTCATCCACGATGCCCTCACCGCCGTAGGACATCTTGCTGCCCGTGATCGACCAGACGTACGGATCCGGCGTCAATACGATCGACACCCGCCCGATTTTCTCGCCGCGGCTGCGCGCCGCCATCAGGTGTCGGTAACCGGTCTGACCCACCGACGTGAGCAGCCCGATCTCCCGCGGGCCACGCAGATGGCAACGGTAGGTGCCGAAATTCACGCCGTACTCCGGATGCCGGGTAAATACGCAGCCGGTGTTGATATAGCGGCCTGCATCAGCCGGGTTACATTGAATGAAGGCAAATCGGGTCAGATCGATCGCGTCGCCCGTCAAGATCACCTCTTTGCACGGTGCGTTCGCAGCCGCGATCTCGACCGGATCGATGGTCGGGTATTCACCGCCATTATCGGCAATCATGCGCCCCACGTGATCGCGCGCCTGCCGATAGCTGTTGAACGGATTGATCAGCACCGGTCCGTCATCGACAGGCGCCAGCCCGAAGATGAGGCTTTCGCCCCAGCCATGACCGCTTTCGTTGATCAGCAACGGCCCTTTGACCCAGCGCCCATTGATGCGGACTTCCTCGAAAATGAAGCTCGGCGCTCCGCGCATCCCATACAGGTCGCGTGCCCGGTACATCAGCGCCGTGCCTTCGTACGCGTCCTGATCAACGCGCGGAATCCGGATCACCAGCTTATGCGCTTCCAGCGCGGCAACATACTCACGCATCGAGCGGTAGGGTGCCTCCGGGTACGCGCCGCTAGACACCGATGTGCCTGCGATCGCGGCAGCCGGGTTGCCGGCCGATGCCACGGTGGCGGCCCCTACCGCGGAACCCAGAAGTTCTCGCCGCGTGAAAGTACTCATGGCCCCTCCTCCTCTGTGCAATTCCGGGGACAGTTGACTTCGGCATCAGATCGAGACTGAAGTCTCCCACAACAGCGGCGTGTTCAGAAACCGTCCGGGCGCTGCTCTTTCATCATTGCCAGGTCATCGCACAGCGCGCGTGTCTGCCGGCAAGTCTCGGCGAATTCCTCGACCTCCGCGCTGCTGTCGCCATCCTCGTAGGCATCGCATAACGATTTCGATGCGCGGCAGGTGACGATGAACTCCTCGGTCTTGCCATCGGTCGTATTGATCGTACCCGCATCGTTGGCACTGGCTTTCAGCTCTGCCCACAGGTCTTGTTGTGCCTGCACGTTCGTAGCGATCACGGCATCCCCGCCGAGGACGGCCCACGAACTGGCCTCACGCTTCAGTGTCTGCTCAAATGCATTCTGCAGGTAATCCATGTGGAATTTCCAGTCGCCGCGGATCTTGGAAAGGTTTACACCGTCTTCACTCATTTCTGTCACTCCTGTTCTGGGTCATGGCGCCAACCGCTACGCACGGTTGGCGGCCGCCTCGATTGTTGCAGACGGCACCGGATTCCCCTCGCAGGGCTCTGGTCCGGGCGGCGCCGTACAGACACCGTTGCCACTATCTGTTGGCCTGATTCTTAACCAGTTCGAGCTGCGGGTCCCCTGTCAGAGCAGGTTTATCCATCCAGAGGTTAGGCGGCCAGATCGCGCCGCTGTCGTCGGTGACTTTGAGCAGAAAAAACAGGCGCTGCTCCCGGTTACCCGATACGAAACTCGGGTTCGGGCTGCCTGCATCGTCCAGAGCCACGCGGCGACCGCAGACCTGCTGCCAGGCATAACTCACGACCTCGCCATCGATATCCACGCTCCCAAACTAATCGCCTGGGCCAACTGTATTTATGTAAAACGATGTGACCGACTGGCCCTATAAATTTCAGCGGCTTGCCCCCGGGTATGTCCGGGGAAGCCGCTTATGTTAACTCTGCCGTGGATGCTTAACCGCAGTATCAGCGCCCGGCAGCAGCTCCGGCACGCTCAGCCGGTAGCGGTTCAGGATAAAAATACTGCCACTGTGCAAGATGGCCGGCACCAGGATGTAGAACAGCGTAATCCCACGCAGCACCTCGTCGGTCTGCTGCGGGAAACTGCCGTCGTCGGATTCCACGAAGCCGATATACGACAGGAACGCCAGGAACACGGCAGCACCGATGGCATTGCCCACTTTGTCCACGGCGGAATACACCGACGACAATGCACCCTCGCGACTGATGCCCGAGGTCATGCGATCGTAGGTGATGGTATCGGTCAGGACCGAGAAGGACATCAGGATGAAGCCGCCGTTGAACACCCCGATCAGCACGGCCACGAACCAGACGATGGCCAGATTGTCCGACGACGCGAAGAAGTACAGCGGCGTGCTGACCGAGAACAGGAACAGGCACCACTTGTAGACCGCCATCTTGCCGAACCGCGCGGCACACCAGACCAGCACCGGCATGGCGACAATCGATGAGCCGGCAATCAGGAGAATCCAGATCGGCACGACGTTGAACGCATCCGTGCCCAGCCCGATCGAATACGCCAGGAAAAAAAATCCACCCGCATAACCGATACCGGCGCTGATGTACTGGACGATATTGGCGGTAATCAGGATCACGAATGGCCGGTTGTTCCAGGCCACCCGAATCTGCTCCAGCAGCGGCACGCTGGTCTGCTGCGACACGCCGGTCGCAGCGGCGCCGGCCGTGCCGACGAACACCCAGACGGTGGACAACGCGATGATGGCACCGAGGATCAGCGCCATCCACTCGTAGCCCTCGCGTGGCGTACCGCCCAGATCCTGGGTCACATAGGCGATGATCTTGGGCGACACTGCGCCGCCGACGATCATTCCAACCGCCAGGGCGGCATTTCTGAACGACAGGATCGTCGTACGCTCGTCGGGCTTCGCGGACATCTCGGAGGCCATCGTCAGGTACGGCACGGAAAACATCGAAAAGCCGGTGTTCAGAATGACGTAGACCACCGTCATGTACAGGAACAGCTCCATCTGTCCCTCGAGCCCGGGCACGAAGAACAGCAGCACGAAACAGGCGGCTGCAATCAGCCCGCCGGCCAGGACAAACGGCCGCCGCCGTCCCCAGCGGGTCTCGGTCCGGTCGGAGATCACCCCTGCCACCGGGTCGGCGATGACCACCCAGAACTTGGCGATGAGGATCACGAGCGCGGCCAGCGCTGCTTCCATGCCGAGAATCGTCGTCATGTAGATCGGCAGGATCAGTGCCGGTGCGTCGCGCAGAATCTGCCCCCCCACCTGGCCCACGCCGTAGCCGAAATAGGTCGAGACCGGCAGCAACCCATCGGGTCGCTGCCGCAAAGAGTGCAGGAATGCACGCGCTGTACTGAACAAGATTGTCGCCCCCTCAAACCCGAAGATTCAGGTCGTAATTTCGTAAAAAATGCGCCGCGCCTTATTTTTACCGATCAGCTTCGCAATCATGCCCTGCGCCTTATCCTGCGTCCGAATGTCTTCGATAAATTGTGTGTGGAACCGCCCGATGCGTTCCAGGCGTTCGGGTTCTGTGACCTGCCCGGCCTCTCTGGCCAGCTTGAGGTAGTGCTCCAGATAGTCGTGTGCGCAGCTTTCCAGATCGCCGAGGCGATCCCGCGCAAACATGCCGTAGATCGAGCAGGGCCGACGATATTTCCGCATCCATTCGGGATACCGATCGACGCATTCGAACGGGGCATATTTGTTCAGCAACTCGACCTTCGGCGCGACATGTTTCGCGAGATAATCCACGTCGTCGAACGGACAGTAGACGTTCAGGTGCGCTATCAGTTTGCGCCGGGTCACCAGCACGAAAAACAGAAAGATCGGCGTGTCGAAGCACAGCTCGGGATAAAAAATCGTGTTCAGCTGATTCAAGGGTGGCAACCTGACCTGGAAGCGCATGCCGAACAACTTGCGAAAGCGTTCCGCCTCCCAGTTGTAATGCGTCGCATTCAGAATTTTCAGTCTGGACCGCGGCCGCGCGATCTCGGGGTCGAGTTCGACGTCGGTCAGTGGAAACGTGGCACGTACGCGGTCGATCAGGGTATCGAACAGACGGTCCATACCCACATCTATGCCTCTACATATTTCTCAAAGTCGCA
>SMVB01149713.1_pt1 | contig 11384 bp, 11 predicted proteins | sample 2456461 | NCBI WGS metagenome assembly SMVB01 (sample SAMN11095934, study PRJNA526329) | marine sediment metagenome | biome: Marine sediment; feature: Surficial sediment; material: Deep marine sediment; isolation source: Hadal surficial sediment | place: Pacific Ocean | collected 2014-05 | depth...
CCGTAGACGCGCTTCCAGGGTGGGATGCCGAGGGTCGGGACGAAGCGTTGGGTCTCGAGTACGCCGTGGGTAAAGAGATAGACGTCGCCGGCGGGGAAGAAGTCCGCTTCGCCCTCGAAGCGGTACTGCTCGTCGATTTCGGAGATCAAGAATTCTTCGGCTTCGAGGACTCGGCGGTAGTGGGCCTTCTCGCCCGCGCGGGTTGGCAATAGGTTCGAAAGGGTAAAGACCTTTGCCTTGACGCTGTCGGGATGGTCGATGTCACTTTGAAATCCTGCGTTGGCGGGGTAGACGAGGCCGGGTTGCTCCGGGTCGGGGGGGACGACGATGACCCGGATGTCGAGTTCTTCGAGGGCGTACTTGAGGTCGTACCACTGATCGATCGCCCGTTCGCGATCTACTTTGCGGAGCGTGCCCCAGCGCGTGCGGGTGTGGGGGTTGGCGCCACCCTGGACGCTGAAGTGCGACGGGTCGCCCATCAAGACCGTGCGTTGGTAGTCGAAGTCCGTGTGCTCGTTGTCGATCTGCACCTACGGCTCCTCGGGCCTGGGAAAGCCGGGTGGCAGGCCGCTGGGATCGAACCCGCCTTTGCTCTCGAGGTGCGCCTGAGCGTAGGTTGTATAGATAGAAGCGGCAATTCCGGCGGGGCGGTCGTTGCCGCTCTTGCCGAGGCCGCCAAAGGGCAGCTTGCCACTGGCTCCTGTTGTTCCCTTGTTCCAGTTCAAGATCCCGGTGCGGATGCGGCCCACGCAGTAGTCGTAGCTGCGCCGCTCTCGGGTGAAGACCGCTGCGGCCAGCCCGTAGTCCGAGTCGTTGATGGCCGCAATCGCTTCGTCGAGATCGCCAATCCGGTATAGGGCCGCTTCGGGACCAAAAATTTCTTCGCGCTTATAGGGATGGTCCTGGGCTGCGTCCTCAAAGCGCATGAGTCCAGGTCCGATATAGGGCGAGGGAAGCCCGGGATCGACCTGGAGGATTCTCTCGCCCCCGGCCGAGTGCGCCGACTCTCGAAAGTGCTCGACCTTGGCCGCTGCGTCCGTCGAAATCAACGGTCCCATGAAGACGCCGTCATCGAAGGGATGACCGATCTTGATCTGGCGCAGGGTCGCGACCAACTTGTCGGAAAACTCATCGAACAACGATCGCGCGACAAAAATTCGGCTCGCGCAGGTGCAGCGCTGGCCCGTGCTGACACAAATCGAGAGCGCGGTCTCGGCAACGGCCAGGTCGAGTTCGGCATCCGCGAGAACCGCGATCGCGTTCTTGCCCCCCATCTCCAGCGCCAAGATCTTGTGGGGCTGATCGAGCACCGCTTCTGCAATTGCGCGCCCCACGGCGAATGAGCCGGTAAAGAGGATGCCGTCCACTTGCGGGGCCTTGGCGAGTGCGCGTCCGGTTTCGACTCCGCCCTGCACGACCTCCACCACACCCCGGGGCAGTCCGGCTTCTTCCCAGAGTTGTGCCATGAAGGCACCGGTGGCCGGGGTGAGGTCGCTCGGTTTGAAGACAACGGTGTTGCCCGTCGCGAGTGCGGGGACGATGTGCCCGTTGGGCAAGTGGGCGGGAAAGTTGAACGGCCCAAAGACCGCCAATACCCCGCGCGGGTGATGGGTTGCGCGGGCGCCACCGCCGACATCTTGGGTTGCGATCAGATCCATGCCCGGACCCAGGCTCGTATCCACTTTTGCGGCGATCAACCTGGCTTCCCCGGTGGCGTCCCAAAGCGCCTTGCCGGATTCCAACGCGATCAGTCGCGCAAACTCTTCCACGCGTTCGGCAGCGAGGTCGCGAAAGCGGCGCACGATTTGGGCGCGCTTTTCGAAGCCCGCATCCCGCCAATCGGGGAACGCCTGCCGGGCGCGCTCGACTGCGGCCTGAACACCGGCCTCGTCGGCAACCGGAAAGCGTCCGAGTTCGCGGTCGGGTTCGGCCGGAGAGGTGCTGATCAGTATTTCGCTCATCGCTTGATCACGTCTAAATCACGGAAGCGGAGTGACCGTCACTCGGTCGCCGGCCGCAACGCCGAGAGCCTCTCGGCAGCGCTTGGTGACCAGCGGCGTGCCGGACTCTTCTACTGGGACCACGGTTGCGCGAAACCCCCGCGGAGTTTCGCTCGACAGCAGGGCCAGGGGTGCCCCCACAAGATCATGCTCGTCGCTGCAGTCGCCAGGGAGCACGAGTTCGCGACGCTCGCGCACCGAAGTGATCGCGTCTCGCGCTGCACCGTAGTAGGGGCCTCCGTCAAAGGGGTCTACCTGGTTGAGGTAGCGGAAGCCGATCTTTTCGAGGATTCGCACCGCAGCCTTGGCGGTTTCGTTGGGCGTGCCGATGGTCTGCTGCACGTTCTTGGGAAACAGCGTCGCGTAGACGGGATCTTTGGGGAACAGATCGGCGATGAACTGTTTGTTGCGGGCTGATAGATGATCGGCTTCGCGGTAGTCGAGCCCGGTGAAGTGCTGGCCGAACGCATCCCACAAAAGATTGCCGCCCGATTCTTTGAACGGCGAGAGCATCTCCGCGGTGATCTCGCGCTGAAAACGATCCGGGTGCATCGACATGTAGGCAAAGCGGACGATCGAAAGGGCCTTGCCGCACTTCTGTGGGTGGTTGCGATACAGCGGGTCGAGGATCAAGCCGCCTATCTCGGTCGGTCCGTCTTCGGTGGAGCGAAGCCTCAGTTTGGTGTGCACGAAGCGTTTGTCGAGTTCGACACTGCTGCGTTCCTCGGTGGAGACTTCGAACCAGTAGTACGGGTTCCCCGGGACACCGTGTTTGGCCAGGATCATCGAAGTCCCGATGACCTTTTCTACTTCGCGATCGATCAGCACGAAGACGAAGATCGGCGATTCATCTCCGTCGCCTTGTAGGCTGAACGAACGCAGGGAGTGCGCGATGCGCTCTTCTAGAAATTCGCGATCCCGGGGCAGGTTCATGGAATCGAGTTGTTCGGCCAGCACGAACAGATCGTCCAGATCGTCGGCCTCGATGGGGCGCAGGATCAGCACGGGAGTTCGAGCTCTTCGCGAACCCGAACCAAAGCCTTCTCCAAGATTGCAAAGCCGGCTTCGAGCTCTTCGTCCGTCGTGTTCACCGCGAGCAACATCCGGATCTTGCCCGGATTCGAACCCGCACCCAGCAGGATCAGACCCTCGTCGAAGGCCGCTTTGAGGACCGCACTCACCACTTCGGGTGCGCCGTTCCAGGGCACGAACGCCTGCATGGCTCCGGTGCCAAAGCAGGGGCCGATCGCCTTGGGCATGCGCTTGGCAAGGGATTGGAAGCGTCGCCTGATGCGACCCCCGAGCAGCGCGATGCGTCCTTCCGGCCCGAGGTAGCCCTCGGATTCGAGGCGTTCGATCATGTGCGCCCCCACCGCCATGCCGACGGTGCTTCCCGCGTAGGTACCGGCGACGAGACCCGGACGCGGATTGTATTCTTTGCAAAATAGTGTGGCGCTGCCCTGCAACAGCTTGCCCGCGGTAGCGATGTCGACCAGGTCATCCAACGCGAGCTTGCGGAACGCAAACAGTTCGCCAGTGCGCACAAAGGTCTGCACTTCGTCGACCCACACCGCGATCTTGGCTTCCCGGCAGAGACTCATCACGGCGACAAAGAACTCGCGCGGTGCCGTGTGGAACCCGCCCTCTCCCTGAATCAACTCGAAGCACATGCCGGCAACTTGTCCCGGGTATCTTCGCAAATGCCCTTCGAGGACAGCCAAGGTCTTGTCGGTAGAGTCGGGATCGTCGGGATCGTAGAACGGTACGTAGAGCGCGTTGCCCTTGAGAGGGATGCCGTCCCGGAAAGCGGGGCGGTCGGTCATCTCGGCCAGCGCGATCGTGCGACCGTGAAAGCTGCGCTCGAAGACGACGATCTTTTCGGCCGGGGCATGTTTTTGAAAGATCATCTTGAGGGCGTTTTCGTTTGCTACCGCGCCCGAAAGCGCAAGCCAGACGTGCTTGAGTCGCGGGCCCGAGTGTCGCAACAACGCTTTCGACAATCGCAGCTCCTCGAGGCCGGGCATCAGATGCCCCTGGAAGACGACGTCGCCGGCGGCGGCCACCACGGCGGTCTCGAGAAGTTCGGCGTCGTTGTGGCCAAACCCGTAGACCCCGATCCCGCCGATGAAGTCGAGCTTCATGCTGCCGTCGGCCAGCCACACCCTGGCACCTCGACCCGCTCCCGAGGTGAGGATTGGATAGATGAGCGGGCGTCCGCGCATGCGCTCGAGTTCGCGGATGGATTTCGCGTAGGCCTTCGCAGTGAGAGATCGGTCGGCGGTCTCGTGTTGCACGGCGGCAATCAAAGCGCGCGCGGCTTCGCGCACCGGTTCCGAACTCACGAGCGAATCGAGCGATGAGGACTTTTTTCTGCGCGGCATACCGCCAGGTCTATCGGCGCTTTCGCCTTCACGCTTTTGCGGGAAATCAGAATCGCCCGGCCCACCGAGCTCCTAGACGTCCTCTTACATGCTAGTGCCCCGCCATGGCGGTGTAGAGTATTGTAGGATAAACACCTCATGGGGGATTCGATCTCGGCCTCGACCCGAATCGTCTCCAACAGAGGCTTGGCATTCTCATTGTGATCTCTGCGTAATCTCCGATAAGAAGAGTGCCGACCTGCGGACTTATGGTGTCAATTGAGGCACGGTGGCCGTGAATTTTGGGGAGGGGTGCATTGGCGTTGGGTCTCAAAAAGCTACGCGCGAAGAAGGGGCCAAAAAAGGCGAGGCGGGGACCGCTCGCCAAGGTTCTGGCCAGCCGTCGCGCAGTCAGAGCCGCCAAAAAGGTCGCGGATATGCTTGTGCCGTCGGCAGTGCCGGCTCCAGCTGGACACCCGGTGGTGAGTCTCCGGGACGAGGTCACGATCGCGACCTACAACGTTCATCGCTGGACCGGGGTCAACGGCCGCGCCCCGCTCGATCCGGCTCGGGCAAGTTTCGTCATCTCGGAGCTCGACGCAGACGTGATCGCATTGCAGGAAGTTCTGCGTCCCTACGACAAAGAGGATCCGCTGCCGGCTCTGTGCCGCGCTCTGGGCTTGCACTTTGTCTTTGCGCCGACGCGAATCCACAAGCGCGGCGAGCAGGGCAACGCAATTCTCTCTCGCTTTCCAATCGAGTCGTGTTCAGTTTTTGATATCTCGCATTCGCGAATCGAGAAACGCGGGGTGCTCACCGCTCAGTTCGGCAATGGCGACCGCAGCCTTTCCGTGATCGCGACCCATCTCTCCGTGGTCGACCGCACCCGGTCCCGCCAGGTTCAGTCGCTGTTGCAGCACCCCGAACTCAATGCCGGTCCCGCCGTGCTACTCGGCGACATGAATGCCTGGCGCAAGTGCAAGGCCACCCAACGACTCGAAGACGAGTTTGCCAGACATGACAACAAGAAGTGGCCCGCTTCATTTCCCGCGCTGCGACCCGTGTTCGCGCTGGACCGGATCTACTCGATCAACGCCGAAGTCAAGGAAGTGTATTCCCACAACACACCTTCCTCGCGCCGCGCCTCGGACCACCTACCGATCGTGGCCAGAGTGCGGCTCTCTCGCTAGCTGGCTGCGGGCGCTCTCGCTAGCTTGCCACCGGCGCATGCCTCCGCCCGACTAAATTTCCATCAGCTTCCACCGCCCGCCGCGAAAGCGGCCGATCAACACGCTCGTCAACACGACGATGTATAGAAGCCCCCCCACCCAGGCCCAGGTCAAGCCGCCGTCTAGAGAGATTCCCAGGATGTAAGCGGTTGGGAGAAACAAGAACCAGGAAAGCAAGAAACGAACGATCATTGGCCAGCGCGTGTCGCCGGCGCCCCGCAGCCCGCTGTCGGCGATGATCGCGAGAGCGTCGAACACCTGGTAGACAGCACCCAACAACATCAGCGGTCTTCCCAGTTCCAGCACTCTGGGGTCGTCGGTATAGAGTCGGAGCAGTGGCTCGGAGGCGAACACGAGCAACAGGCCCACGACCCCGGCAATGCAGAGGCACAGCCGCACCCCCGAATAGAAGCTGCGCTCGGCCGCCGCCAGATCCTTGGCTCCGATGTACCGGCCCACCAGGGTCGAAACCGCGATCCCCAGGCCGTAGGCCTGCATGAACGATATCGAGAGCAGCGAAATGAACGCCTGGCTTGCCGCCATCGGTGCGTCGCCCATCTGCGCGACCAAGGTGAGGAACAGCGCAAAGGAAGCCATCTCGAGCCACCACTGTGTGCCCACTGGAAGACCCATGCGCATCAAGCGCCGGATCTTGCTCCGGTTGAGCGCCGCGGCTTTGGTGACAAAGGTCTCTGCGACTCGGGTGCGACGAAAGCAAATGAAGAGGCCCAAGAAGTTGACCCACTCGGCCACCGATGTCGCGAACCCGGCACCCGCGACCCCGAGTTCGGGCAAGCCCAGCTTGCCAAAGATCAAGCCGTAGTCGAGCACTGCGTTCACGAGATTGGCGACGATGCACGTGTAGAGCGGAGTTCGCGTGTCGCCTATGCCCCGGAAGAACGAACTCATCGCCACGGCCGCGATCAACCCCGGGCACCCCAGCGAGCGCATTTCCATGTAGTCGATGGCAAATGGAGCGATCAGCGCGTCCGGTTGGAGGAACCCGATGAGCCAGCCGGCCCCGAAAAACAGGGTCGCGCTCAACACCAGGCCCGCCGGAACCAGGGCGTAGATCGCCTGCCAGGCCCATTCCCCACACTCGCGGTGGTTTCCCGCCCCGTAGTTCTGAGACACGAAGGTCTGAACGCAGCTCGTGGTGCCGACGAAGAAACACACCAGTGTCCACATCCAGACCCCGCCGAACCCGACGCTGGCGAGTTGTGGCGAACCCAACTGCCCGACCATCACGCTGTCGACGATCTGCATCGCGGTGATCGAGAGGTGAGTCAGCACCACCGGAAGTGCGAGCTTCAAGACTTCGGCGGTACCCCCGCGCAGCGATTCGCTGGTTTCGGGCTGGGAATCGGGAGAACGGTTGGATCGAACTTCGGACGCATGGCTCATTGGGAGAGGCTCCAGGAGACGATCACCCTGCGGCGGTCATTCTCATGGTCGTCGTCGAGCGGGTTGCGATCGTCGCAATTGATCAATGGATCGACAGGGTCGCGGCGCGGGGCTGCGCGAATGGCTTGTTCCTGAAACCCGGATACCATCTATCTGGGATCTTCGAAGATCGCAGATCGTGTTCCTGGAACTCGCTAGCGCGTAGGTCGCGTGTGAAGTCGACTGCGGGATGAGTCAATTCGCTTCATTGGAGTCCTCCCTGACGAAGCCGACCTTTACCACGAGCGCGGCCGCGGTGCAATCCGCCTGGAGGATTCCGTGAAAAGATCGACTACACTCGTTCTGTCTGTCGATCGGGGTGTTGGAATGACGCGGTTTACGCGTGCGACTGAGGTGGTGATTCTCGTGTTCCTGGTCGTGGGATTAGCCGGGTGTGCGAGCTTTCGCGCAGCGCGCTTGTACCAGCAAGGGACCGCCGCACTCAACGGGGGTCACCCTGAGCGTGCGCTCGAGCTGCTCGAACGCGCAGGCCGGCTAGAGCCCGGGGCGTCGGAGATCCAGAACCATCTCGGCCTGGTACTTGCAGTGACTGGACAGCACGAGAAAGCCCTGTCAGCATTTCAGAGGGCTGTCGATCTCGATTGCTCGAACTCCGCCGCGGTCCAAAATCTGGCCGCCGCACGAGCTTCGGCCGAGAGCCCGCGAGCAGCAAGCGAGACGAACTCTGGGACTGAGTTGGCTGAGCTCGAACGCAATAGCGATACTGTGCAAGCGCCGTGAGGGGAGTTTTGGGATGAGCGACGAACGAACGCGGAGTTGGGCCGAGATCGACCGGCAGCGCGATGGCGCGCGCCGGGACGACCGCGAGCGGCCGCGCAACGCCGCGAGCCAGGCGCGGACCGAAGCCGCGACGCAGACCTATCTCAAAGAAATAGACAAGCTCTTCTCGTCCACGGGTCGCAGTGCCGAAGCGGACGCGATGGTAAAGCGCCTGCGAGACGCCCACGGCACCCCCAAACTGGCCGAAGTCTGTCGCGCCTTTCGCGACGAGTTGGGGCTGCCCCGAGAAACCGCTCTGCTTTCAATTTTCTTGGACTGCAACGAACCCGAACTGGTGGTCGAGGCGCTAACGGCCCTGTTCGCCCTGCTCGAGCAGGAAGAAATCGAGTTCGGCAAGGGCGTCCAGAGTCAGCTCAGGGTCCTGTCCCAGGATTTCAACAATGACATCGCCGAAGTCGCGGAAGATATTCTCGCAAAGCTCGCCTGAGGCTCCGCTTCGGTTCGCACGTCCGATACCGAGTTGGTAACCAACCACTATGTCGTATGAAGTCGAACGGGAAAAATTGGCGAGGTACCTCGACGGTACCGGGCTCAAGCATACGAAGCAGCGCGATCTCATTCTCGTCGCATTCCTGGAGAGTCACGAACACATCAGCGCCGAGCAGCTGTATCAAATAGTCCTCGAGTTCGCGCCGACGATTGGCTACACGACGGTGTATCGGACGCTAAAGCTGTTGGTCGACGCCGGCATCGCCCAGGAGCGTCGCTTCGACGACGGCCTCACCCGCTACGAGGTTGAACATGCCCACCACGACCATCTCGTTTGCTTGAACTGCGGCAAGATCATCGAGTTCAATTCGGATCTGATTGAAGAAACCCAAAACGAGATCGCCGTTGAATATGGCTTCAAAGTTCTGCGCCACCGACACGAACTCTATGGACACTGCTCGAGCTGTCAGGGCGAATGACGCCCCCGCGTTCGATGCGGGCAAAAAGTGTATTCAAGAAATTCGCGGAAAAATCCGATCCCTCCCCCCACGCACGGCGACCGAACGATTCTCAACGGGCCGCTATGAGTCTGCGCGGTAGAGCGGCAACAGCTCGGGATCGATCTCGCTGAGAAGCGGCGCCGCTGCATCCTTTTCGGAAAGCACCGGGTTCTCGATCGGCCACGGGATCCCGATCGCCGGATCGTTCCACCTCACCCCCAGCTCTCCCGTGGGATCGTAGACATCGCTGCATTTGTACTCGACCTCGGCGGTCTCGGTCGTCACCACGAATCCGTGAATGAAGCCTTTGGGTACGAAGAGCTGGCGAAAATTCTCGGCGGACAACACGGCACCGGCGTATTGGCCGAAGGTGGGGGAGCCCCGACGCACGTCGACCGCGACATCGTAGATCTCGCCTGCGAGGACCCGCACCAACTTGTCCTGAGGCCGCGCCGTTTGCGCGTGCAGGCCGCGGAGTGTGCCGTGAGTCGAGCGCGAATGGTTGTCCTGGACAAAGTTGACCGTGATCCCGCCCTCCCGGAAGCGATCGACGTGATAACACTCCAGAAAGAACCCCCGATCATCGCGGTGCACCACCGGTTCGATCAGGATCACCTCTGGAAGCTCGGTCGGAACAAATTTCATACGCGAGGTCTCGCCTCGTTGGCGAGCCGGAGGAGATACTCGCCGTAGCTGTTTTTCTGCAGCTCCTCGCCGCGCCGAATCAGATCTTCGCGACTGAGACGACCCTGGTTGAAGGCGATTTCCTCGAGGCACGCGATCTTGAGTCCCTGTCGCTCCTGGATGGTCTGGATGAAATTGGCTGCCTGCTGGAGAGATTCGTAGGTTCCGGTGTCCAGCCACGCGATGCCCCGTCCCAACACCTCGACCCGCAGTTCGTCGGTCTCGAGAAACCGCATGTTCAAATCGGTGATCTCGAGTTCGCCGCGGGGCGAAGGCTCGAGGGCCTTGGCGCGCTCGATTACCGTGTTGTCGTAAAAGTAGAGACCCACTACCGCGTAGTTCGAGCGGGGCTTCTCGGGCTTTTCCAAGATCTCGACTGCGCGATACGACGCGTCGAATTCGACGACGCCGTAGCGTTCTGGGTCACTCACCCAGTATCCGAACACGGTCGCGCCCTGCTCGTCCGCCGCCGCATTCACGAGTGCCTCGGTCAAGCCGTGGCCATAGAAGATGTTGTCGCCCAGGGCCAGCGCGACTCGGTCGCTGCCGATGAACTCCTCGCCGATCAAGAACGCCTGGGCGAGGCCCCCTGGGTCAGGCTGTACCGCGTAGCTGATTTCCAGGCCGACCTGCGTGCCGTCGCCGAGCAGGCGCTTGAACGATGCCTGATCGTGGGGCGTCGTGATGATCAGAATCTCGTGAATTCCCGCCAACATCAGGGTCGAGAGCGGGTAGTAGATCATGGGCTTGTCGTAGACGGGCAGCAGCTGCTTGCTCACGCCCATGGTAATGGGATGAAGCCGCGATCCCGCGCCGCCGGCCAACACGATGCCCTTCCTTGGCGCTGACGACATCGGTCGATTTCCCTTCTGATTTCCGCTGGTTCTCGCTCGGTACCCCTCGCTCGGTACCGCAGGGCGACCGAGCTGGGTCGCCCTGCATCTCAGGTTAGCTCGATTTGTTCGGATTTGCGGTTTCAGCGGGTGCAAACGGAGTGGCCGGGGCGGTAGCTCGAGGCGGCGCCACGCAGAAGTCCTCAGCTCTCGAATTCGCCGATCGGGCTGTTGCGAAACGTGCCCCGGAGCTTCACCCGCCCTTCGCCGAGCATCGTGATCACGGTGTCGATCACGATCTGCTCGTCCTGGGTGATGGCGCTGATGGCGTAGACGAGCTCGAGCAGGGTGGTGGATTCGGGTAGATGCGCGAGCAACTGCGGATCGACAGTTTGGCTCTTTCGCTGAGCGCGCACCGAGTTCGCGGTTGCCATGAAGACACTTCCCCCGAGTCGTTTCAAATCCTTTGCATTTTTGGTGCCAGAAATTGGCATTGCCCGGCGGAGCTGCACTGTGTTTGAATTCAAGCACTTGGCGGTGTCGGGATGTAAAATTTCGGGCACAGCGGGCTGCAGGTGTCAAATTTGGAACATCGGAGTGACGTTTTTGAGTCGCACGCCCGCGCGTTGGGTTCCGGCGAGCGGAACCTTGCAATCGCTAGTCGCCCATTGCAGCAAACCGCCGACGCTTGGGATCACACGACGGGCGAACCGCGAGATTCGGTTCGGGTGGCGAGAGCCTCGGCGATTGCGCTGGCGTCTACGTGGGTTGCTTCCGCTAGATCCGCAATTGTGCGCGCAGTGCGCAACACTCGCCGCGCCGCTCGTGCCGAGAGCGGAAACCCGTCGACCGCGCGTCCGAGCAGGGTGTTGGCCTCGGCAGTGGGTTTCACGAGTTGGTCGAGCTGGGCGTCCGGTATTTCGGCGTTGCTCCGCACCCCGCGTCGCTGCTGAAGCGCGCGGGCGCGGATGACTCGCTCTCGCAGCGTCGCGCTCGTGGGTCCCGAGCTCGGGCCTTCGAGGTCTCGCCACGGCTGGGCGGGCACGTCCACGTGGAGATCGATGCGATCGAGCAGGGGTCCCGAGACTCGTCGTTGGTAGCGCGC
>SMVB01347737.1_pt1 | contig 11384 bp, 10 predicted proteins | sample 2456461 | NCBI WGS metagenome assembly SMVB01 (sample SAMN11095934, study PRJNA526329) | marine sediment metagenome | biome: Marine sediment; feature: Surficial sediment; material: Deep marine sediment; isolation source: Hadal surficial sediment | place: Pacific Ocean | collected 2014-05 | depth...
AGGGCGGCCGCACTCCTGAACAAGCAAATATGCAGCTCGTCGCCGTACCCTTTACGCCCACATACGCCGAATACATCTATCTCAAAGGACGTCGAGTCCTTGCAGACCAGATGCAATACCTGCTTGCGCATATTCCGCGCTCGAGCCCGCTGCATGCGCGTTTGACGGATCATCTGTCCGAGGGCGAGGAAATCATCGATGTGCATTTCCACGGGTAGGGATGCAATATCTGATTGATGCAAGCGTTTATGTATACCGGGCTTACTATTCGATGCCCGACGACATGGTCGATGGCGAAGGCAATCCGATCAACGCACTGTACGGGTATTGCCGATTTCTTGGTGATTTCATGGAGCAGGTCAATCCTGAATACGTGGCGGTCCTTTTTGACGAAAGCCTGTCCAAATCTTTTCGCACCAAAATCTATCCTGAATACAAAGCGAACCGCGATCCAGCGCCGCCCGAATTGAAGCGGCAATTCGAGCAGTGCCGCCGTTTCACTCGTGCGCTGGGTGTAATGGAATTTGCCTGCCCGACGTATGAAGCTGACGACTTGATTGGCACCCTGGTCAAACATGGTCGATCGGTTGACCGGCCATCGACGATCGTCACTCGCGACAAAGATCTCGCACAGCTGGTGGGCAAGGACGATGTGTTCTGGGACTTCGCCGGCAGGGGCAAGCTGGGGTACGAACGAATTCCAGAGGTATTCGGTGTGTGGCCGGAACAAATCGCCGACTTTCTTGCTCTGGCGGGCGACGCCGTCGACAATATTAAGGGCGTTCCTGGTGTAGGCAAGAAAACGGCCACTGTTTTGCTGCAGCGATTCGGCAGTCTCGAGGCAATTTACGACCATCTAGACAAGGTGCACGAGGTCAATATTCGAGGCGCGAAAACGCTGGCGGAAAAACTCGAGACACACAAAGATGATGCGATGCTGGCGCGTAAGCTTACCGGCCTCGCCTGTGACATACCCATCGACGATCTTGAGGCGTTGTTGCAACGTTCGGCGCCGGACCTTGGCGACATCAACGCGCTGTACGATGAAGCGAATATCGGCACGGCGCTCAGGCGACAGGCGGAGCGCATCTCGGACCTGAGTCGCGACTAACTCGGGCGACTCATGAATAATCCGAGCTAGGAATGTCCGACCGGCCTGTTGATCTGCACGGCGACTCCGTTTTCCTCAAAAAGGCACGTACGTCCGCGCTGCCGATGTTCGAAGCAGAGGTTGACGGTCTCAGCGAACTCAGAGCAACAAACACGATTCGCGTTCCCGACGTACTGGCGTGCGGTGTGGCCGATGGAGAGAGTTACATTGCGCTCGAGCGATTGACGTTCGAAACGCCCACGACGGAAACTGAACGACGGCTTGGCAAGCGGCTTGCGGACTTACATCGACATTGCGAGAGTCGATTCGGATGGTTTCGCGACAACACGATTGGACCTACGGCGCAGAAAAACGGCTGGCTCGACAACTGGGCTGACTTTTTTCGAGACCGGAGACTCAAGTTCCAGCTCGAGCTTGCTGTAAGCCACGGTTATGGAGAGGATCTCACCGAGGCCGGAGCAAAACTGGTCAAGCGGCTGCCGGAAATTTTTGCAGGCTACGAACCGGATGCCTCACTTTTGCACGGCGATCTGTGGGGGGGTAACTGGGCATGCGTGAATGGCGAGCCCGTGATATTCGATCCGGCCGTTTACTATGGTGATCGCGAAACTGATATTGCGATGACAAGACTATTCGGCGGCTTTGGCGAGGCGTTTTACGAAGCGTATGAAGCGAGCTGGCCGCTGGTCGCCGGACACGAGCAACGATGTCATTTATATCAGCTTTATCACGTCCTCAATCATCTGAATCTTTTCGGTCGTAGTTATATGAGCCAGGCGAAAAGTCTGCTGCGAGACTTGATTTAGGAGCCCGTTGTTGGAGCCCGCCATGCGGGCAATCGTGGGCATGGCCCGCTCCCACAATGTTTTGTGCGAAATCTGTAGGAGCCCGCCGTGCGGGCGATATCCGCCCAACATCGTGGCAATCGCCCGCATGGCGGGCTCCTACAGGCAACGCCTCGGCCTCGGCCGATACATGCAGGACTATTGGGTGGGGAACGCGCTGGTGTCGTCTGATTCGTCGACCTCGTAGTTTTCGCCGAGAAAATCTTCATCGAAGGCGAATAATTTCGTTCCCTCGGGGGCCGTCAGCACAACGAATGCACCTTCAAACCCTGGAAATCGCTGATGCGGCAGGTCGTGTTTTTTGATGAACGCGGAAAGCGCGTCCTTGTCGTGGCAGCGGAAGCTCAGCGACGGCTTCTCCAGCGCAATGCTCTCCGATAGCCCCAACGCGAAGCCGCCCGCATCAAAACGCATATGGGTTGTTGGTTCTTCACGCATGCGCAACAGTACCGGGGCAACGGATGCCCAGAACCTGGCAGAGTGCACGGCGTCGCGGACAGGCAGAGATAATTCGAACCAGGTGCCGCAAATCGAATCGTTGTCGAACTCATCGCCAGCTGTGAATGTACGCGCTTCAAGCATCGTGATCATATGGCCATCGCGGTCAGCCAGGCCAAGTTCATTAAACACATCGTCGTCGAGACGCATGAAACTGAAATCGAATCCATGGTCGATCATTGACCGCGAGTGTCTGGCGAGATCCTGCTGCACAAACGTGATAGCGGGGGAGTCAAATACGCGATCATGCAAACCTATGCACAACACGCCATCACTGACGACCGAGTATTTGTGCGGCCAGACATCGCCGCTCTCGAGTTCGGTAAATCCGAGCATCTTGTAGTAGCTAATTGATGCGAGAATATCGGGTGTATGTACGCTGAATTCGAGAAAACGGCCAAGGCTGCTCATTGCGTGGCACCCATGGCTTTCGCCCTTTGTCGGGACCTGTCTTGTTCGCGCGTGGTTTCGCTGGCGCTCCAGTCGGGCGACGACTCGGGCCATCCGGCTGAATATTTCTCGACGAGTCTGGATAGAAAAGCAATATGATCGTCGCGAGCGTTGAGTCCGGGAATGTATTGCAATGCGCCGCCGCCGGAGTTCACGAACAGTTCAGCATAGCGTATGACGATTTCCTCAAGCGTCTCGAGACAGTCGACCACGAATCCCGGGCAGACAACATCGACACGCGCCAACTTGCTCTCGCCAAGGCCGGTTAGCACGCTGTCAGTATACGGTTGCAACCATTCACCGCGGCCGGAACGCGATTGAAACGCTATCAGCCATTCGTCATCATCGAGTTCGAGTGATGCGGCAATCAGGCGCGCTGTTTTGTGGCACTGACAATGGTAGGGATCGCCATTGTGCAGCATCTCGATCGGAAGACCATGAAACGAAAATAGTAGCTTGTCGCCACGCCCATGGCGATCCCAGTAGTCGCGAATGTTTGCGGCATGGGCAGAAATGTATCCGGGTGAGTCGTGATAATGATTCACGAAACGAAACTCTGGAACCCATCGTCGACGGCTGAGCACGGATGTGACGGCGTCGAACACGACACCAGTCGTTGATGCCGAATACTGTGGAAACAGCGGTAATACGACGATACGGCGTGCCGCTAGAGCGTGCAGTTTATCGAGCCCGGCGGCTATTGACGGCTGCCCGTAGGACATTGCCAACTCGACATGGACAGCGCCCGAAAGTCGGGACTTGATTTGCGTCTGCAGAGCGTTCGCCACATCGCGCGAATGAACGAGCAAGGGCGAACCTTGTTCGGTCCATATTTTCTGGTAGGCGCGGGCTGATCGCGACGGCCGCAATCGCAGCGTGATTCCGTGGAGGATAAGCCACCATAAAATGCGCGGGTACTCAACAACCCGCGGGTCCCAGAGGAATTGCCGCAGGTACCGCCGCACGGCCGCTGGAGTTGGCGCATCTGGCGTGCCCAGATTGACGAGAAGTATGCCGAGCGACTCCGGGAGCCCGTGCTCGAATTGTGGCGAGGATTCAAACGACGGCATATACCTAACCCGGATTATTCATGAATAGGCTCGCGCCCTTGCTTGATTCTTGTCCGTACATGAAATTTGTCTCGCTCGGGAATATACACCGGTATTCGGCTCGGCCGCAAAATTCCGTGTGCGAACAATGCTCTGCACAATCATCGCAAATATTCATGAATAGTCCGGGTTGGAAACCGATGCGAGTCTTGGTAACAGTAAACCAAAGGCCGGCCATTCGCCAGCAAGCAAGGCTATACTTCCTTGTCTTGATTCATGTTTGTCAGGTGATGCCAATGGGAGTAGTCGTCAAAAAAGCGCAACAGCAAGCCGCCCTATGGACCCTCGTCCGCGACGTTGCCGTATTGCAAGTCAAGCTACTGGTTGATGGCCTTCGTGACCTCATCCTGCTGCCTGCGTCCCTGATCGTCGGCGTCGTCAGCCTGGTCAAAAGTAAGAACGGCAAGCCGGGACCGCAATTTTATCGTCTGCTCGTTTTTGGCAAACGCAGCGAACACTGGATCAACCTGTTTGGCGCCATCGAAAATTCTCCAGAGAGATTCGATTATGCCGAGTCGTTTGGCAATGCTGACATCGATGACATCATTTCGCGTGTGGAGGCCTTCGTTATCGACGAGCATCGGCGTGGTGGCGTGACCGCGCAGGCACAAGCACGAATTCACCAAGCTATAGCAGCGATGAAGCGCAGCAAAAGTGGCGATTTGTAGTAACGCTGTGCTTAATCCACATCCCGTCCCGACAAAAGATCGTCGAGGTTCGGTGCTGGGTGGCCTGGCCCCAAGCGGCCGGACTTGAGTCGTGCAATATAGTCCTTGTAAGCACGCATCGCCTGGTAACCGAAGAACCAGCATATCGGGATGTTCGCGAACAACATCACTGCCGTGCCGATGCCGGTAATGTTGTCGAGGTCGGTGTCAGACTTCACGAAACCGAGTGTCGCAACGATGATCAGTGCGCAATACACGACCTTGTAAGCGAGCACTGGTTTTTCGCCAGCGAGAAAGACCACTCCTTGTTCGCCGTAATAACTCCAGGAAATCATTGTCGATATCGCGAATAACCAGGCGGCAATGGATACGAGCCATTTGCCAAGGCCCGGCGTAACACTGTCAAACGCTTTGGCCGTCAAAGTGGCACCGATGTATACGCGGTAAAAACCGTTGCCGACGACAATGGGTTCGGTTGTGCTGACGAACGCATCCCAGCGAATAGAATAACCGTTACTGCCGGCATGCACAGTGCCTTCAATTTTGTGGCGGTCGAATCCATCAGCATTGGTATGCGCCTGCACGACGAGAATCGCTTTTTCACCATCACGCCAGTTTTCTTCGGCCACATCGGTTGCGGAAAACTGCCAGCCACTATCCATCTGCATGGCGATAATTGTTTGTTCAAACTCGAGATCGGGGCCGCGATTCCAGATGCCGGTAGACAAAATAATCAGCGCCGTAAAAGTGCAGACGACGATCGTGTCGATGAATGGTTCCAGGCCGGCCACAATGCCTTCGCGCGCAGGCTCATTCGTCTTCGCGGCGGAATGGGCGATGGGCGACGAGCCCTGTCCGGCCTCATTCGAAAATGCGGCACGTTTCAGGCCGAACAGGAATGCGGAAGCGGCGGTACCGCCGATAAATGCGCCTGCGGCCTCGGTGGGTACAAACGCGGATTTGACGATCAGCGCGAATATCGCGGGGAGTTCGCTGATATTGACGGCGAGGACGTAAGTGCCTGCGAGTAAGTACAGCAGGACCATAAAAGGCACCAGCGTTCCAGCAACCTTGCCGATGCGCTTAATGCCGCCGATGATTACGGCGCCGACGATAATCGCGAGGATGATGCCGGTTATCCAACTCGGCACTGAAAAGTACTCCTCCGTCAGCTCGCCGACATTCCATGCCTGGAACATGTTGCCGCCCGTAGCGGTCGAGACAAGCAAGGTGACACAAAAGATCACGCCGATCGCACGACCCAGGCGCGGCATGTTGCGTCGCTCGAGTGCCTTCGAGACAACCCACATTGGGCCACCGTGCGGGTTGTCAGGATCATCAGTGTTGCGGTACAGCATCGATAAGGTGACTTCAGTCAGCTTGATGCCCATGCCCAGAAAGCCGATGACCCACATCCAGAATACGGCGCCAGGGCCGCCCAGGGCGATCGCCAGCGCGACGCCACCGATATTGCCAAGGCCGACCGTCGCTGATAGCGCAGCGGACAAAGCCTGAAAATGATTAATCGCGCCCGGATCGTCGGGGTCGTCATAGATTCCACGAACAATGGCGGGACCGTGGGTCAGTGCCCGGTATTGAGAAAATCCACTCCATACCGTAAACACAATTCCGGTGGCCACGAGTGTGTAGAGCACATAGTTGTGCCAGAGGATGCCATTCAACATGGCCAGAAAGGCGCTGAATTCGCCCATATTTACTCCCGCCCTGGATAAGGTAATGCGTTTAAATTATGAATTATTGGGCACGGCTTCCATGATGGCCGTGACGCCCATGCCACCTGCAGTGCAAACAGAAACAAGGCCACGACCCGAGCCTTTTTCACTCAGGAGTTTCGCCATCGTCGCGACGACCCGTGCGCCTGTGGCAGCAAACGGATGGCCAATCGCCAAGCTGCCACCCTTGCTGTTGAGCTTCGCCAGGTCGATCGGGCCCATCGGCTCGTTGCGGCCAAGGCGGTCACGGCAGAATTTCTCCGACTGCCAGGCTTTGAGTGTTGCAATCGTCTGAGCGGCGAATGCCTCGTGAATTTCGTAGAAATCGAAGTCCTGCAGGCGCAGGTTTGCATCTTTAAGCATGTCCGACACCGCATAGGCCGGTGCCATCAACAGACCTTCATCATCAATGAAATCAACGGCGGAAACTTTCACAAAAGTCAGGTACGCGGCAATAGGAAGGTTTTTCTTGTGCGCCCATTCCTCGGTTGCGAGCAGGATCGCCGCGGCACCGTCGGTCAGCGGCGTGCTATTGCCGGCCGTCAGCGTGCCATCTGCACTCTTGTCAAATACGGGATTTAGATCGGCGAGCTTTTCAAACGTTGTGTCACGACGAATGTTGTTGTCTTCTTCGCAATCCATGAAGGGCACGACAAGATCATCGTACCAGCCGGCATCATAGGCGGCCGCTGCGCGGACGTGACTCGCGAGCGCAAGCTGATCCTGATGCTCGCGTGGCACATCCCATTGCTTTGCGATGAGCTCGGTGCTCTCGCCCATTGACAGGCCGGTGCGAGGTTCGTTGACATCCGGAAACTCGGGTTTGAAATGATAAGGGCGCAATCGGAACCACGGGGTGATCCGTTGTAAAATTGAGCGCGCTCGCAAGACATTAAATAAAATTGCGCGAAAGCCGTCGGAAAACACGATCGGAGCGTCGCTGATTGAATCGGTACCGCCGGCAATACCAGAATCGATCTGTCCGAGCGCGATCTTGTTGGCAATGATTGCGCAGGCCTCGAGACTGGTGCCGCAGGCGCGCTGTAGGTCCAGGCCAGGTGTGCGTAGGGACAGACCGGATTCGATCACGGTTTCGCGTGCGAGATTCCAGTCGCGCGAATGCTTGAGTACGGCCCCGAGAGCAACTTCCCCAATGACCTGACCTTTAAGGTCATATTTTGCGACGACGGCCGACAGGGCGGCCGTCATAAGATCGTGGTTGGAACAGCCCCGATATATCGAATGCGCGCGGCAAAAGGGAATGCGTGCGCCACCGATTACAGCGACTCGATTTGAACGACCATCATGCAGCATACTTGTCTCCAAATTGATGTTTTGATCCGGTACGCGAAGGCAACTTTACACTATTCAAGCACTTGACTTGAACATGCTTGTGCTGTTGTCGTGCCTTTTATGACGCGAACGAACTTCATTCACTGGCATCTACGCCGCGGCAGGAGCGCATCACAGGGATGTTGAGAAGCAACAATTGGCGACAGGAGACCCGGGCACTACTGAAGCTGGCGGGCCCGTTGATCGTCAACAATCTATCCATCGCACTTATGCATACCGCAGATGCGGTGATGGCGGGACAACTGGGCGCAGAATCGCTCGCGGCGGTTGCCGTCGGCGGCAGCGTCTGGTTCTTCGGCTTCTCGATCTGTCTGGGCCTGTTGATGGCAATCTCGCCGATTGCTGCCAGACATTACGGCTCTGGAAATTCGGAGATGATCGGTCGTTACACACGCCAGGGAATGTACCTGGGAATATTCGTGGCAATAATTTTGATGGTCATTGCGTTCAGGTTCGTAGGACCAGCGCTTGATACGATCGGTATTGATGCCGAGTTTCGGGGCCTCACTACGGGCTATGTGCATGCCATCGTATGGGGCGCTCCCGCCATTTTCGTGTTTCTCGCCTTGCGGTTCACGACCGAAGGAATTGGCGCGACCCGACCGATCATGTACGTATCGGTGTTGTCACTCATCGTCAATGTATTTCTGAATTGGGTACTGATGTTTGGTCATTTTGGTGCGCCCGCGCTGGGTGCCATTGGGTGCGGCTACGCCAGTGCGATCACCATGTGGCTGATGATGATCGCGCTCACCTTTTACATGATGTGGAACCCAAAGTATCGGTCGTTGCGGATTTTTTCGCGGATTGCGCCCGTACGTCCCGAGGTCCTCAAAGAAATTCTGGTTCTCGGTGTGCCAATCGCCATTACGATCACAGCCGAAGCCGGTTTATTTAATGCGGTATCGGTACTCATGGGTACTCGCGGCGCATCGATTGCTGCCGCGCATCAAGTTGCGATAAGTTTTGCGATGACGATGTTCATGGTTCCGCTTGCACTGAGTTCAGCCATTACGATTCGGGTTGGCCATGCGCTCGGTGCCGGCAATCCGCAGGCTGCTCGCTTTAGCGGCGGTTTGGGAATTGTCGTTTGTGGGCTCTTCATGTGCTGCTCTGCAGCGTTCATGTTGTTTTTTCGAGACGCCATTATCAGTTTTTATACGAACGACCCGTCAGTCACGAGCATCGCGGTCAGCCTGTTGATGATGGCCGCTATTTTCCAGATTGCCGACGGCGTGCAAGTCGGCTCTGCCGGGGCCTTGCGCGGTTACAAGGATACGAGGATCCCTATGGCCATCAGTGCCTTCGCCTACTGGGCACTCGCGTTCCCGCTTGCCTACATGGCGGCCGTCACTTACAAAGCGCCGCCAAGTTATACCTGGGGCGCGTTCATCGTCGGCCTGTCTGTGGCCGCTGTACTACTAGCCTGGCGATACGTGCGCCTGTCGCGCGCGCGCCTCGCAGAAATCTAGTCGTGCGACTTACGCACTCGGCTTGATGTTTGCATTCAGGCGGAACAGGTTGCCCGGGTCGTACTTGTTCTTTATTCCGACCAGGCGCGGGTAGTTCGGACCGTAGTTGCCCCAGGTATTTTGCTCGTTATCTTCGTTGAGATTGGTATAAAACCCGGCCATGTGTGGTTGCATGGCGTTGTAATATTCACGAACCGTGGCGATGCCCGCGTCGTTTTGTGCTGGGTCATCGCCAAAATACATGATGCCGAAATTGAAGGCTACGTCCCGATGCACATATGCTGTTGCACCGGACGCGATCCTCGATGTGGCTCCGCCGAGGTGCTGGAACCACGAACCAACAGTACCGCGGTTCGCAAAATCGACGATGACCTCGATAGTTGCTGGCGTGAGTTCCCGCAGAAAGCCCGACTTAAGGTAATACTGGCGACCATGGCTCATAAAACCATCGGCGCCGGTCTGTATGTCGTGATAGGACCGCGGGCCGAGTTTGCCACTCTTGAGGCCGGGATACGCAAGCATCTGAGCCAGCGCCTTTTCACCCGCGCTATGGTCGCCACACCAGGTGACGCCAACGATTGCAACCATCTTGCCATCTTCGCCCGGGCCGAGATTTGGTTCGATATTGGCCTCGTCAGGCAGTGTGTCGTGGAGTTCGGCATAAAACTCGAAAAAGTCCTTGTCGATGTCATAGATCAAGTCGCCGCCATACACGGTGGGATTGAACGGATGCAGACGGTAGACGAATTCGGTGACTACCCCGAAATTGCCACCACCACCACGCAGCCCCCAGAATAAATCGGCGTTCTGGTCTTCACTGGCGTGCACAACATCGCCGTTGGCCGTGACGACGGTCGCGGCCAGTAAGTTGTCGATAGCGAGACCCATCTTGCGGTCCGTGCGGCCGAGGCCGCCACCGAGCGTGAATCCGCCCGCGCCCGTGTGCGAGACAATGCCTGTCGTCGTCAGTAAGTTGTGTGCCATCGCGGCATCATCGAGATGGCTCAGTAGCGAACCACCATCTGCACGCATGGTCATCGCATCGACATCGACGTCGACCGAATGCATCTGCGACAGGTCGATCATCATGCCGCCATCCGACGTCGATTTACCCGGAAGGCTATGACCGCCACATTTGACGGACAAGAGCAGATTGCGCTCGCTGGCGAACGTCACGGCATTGACGACATCGTCAGTCGATGCACATTGCACGATAATTGCGGGCTGCTTATGGTCGAACATGCCGTTCCAGACCAGTTTGGCGGTGTTGTAGCCGGCATCGGCCTGCAAATAGAGGCTGCCTTGCAATGCATCGGCGAGTTCGGCAACCGCCGCGGACTCAATCGAAATCTCGTCGCCGGCGCCGCTTACGGCGGGAATGAAGCTACCAACATCGGCAGCAGGAGATTTTGAGCCGGACCCACAGCCTGGCAATGTTGCGGCCACGGCCGCGCCTAAAGCTGTCTTACAGAATGTGCGTCTGCGCATGATAACCCCCTGGTCTGATGCTTATTTAGTGTGCCTTCAGTTTAGCCGCCCTGACCGAAGTCGGGGCTGTCGCCGGACAAGTATTCATTTTCTTGCGCAGTGTTTTCGCGATTCAACAACTTGTTGCGATGAGGAAAACGGCCGAACTGGTCGATGATGTCGTGGTGCAATTCGGCGAATTGGGCGATGGTTTCGAAGGTCACTCGATGCGTCACAGACACGAGCTCAGAAAGGCGGTTGTAAAGCGCCACGGACTTAGCTTGTACTTTGCGAGACTCGGCGTGCTGCAATGGCATGTAAAAGAATACGCGTTGAATAGGCGCGAGCCCCTTGTCCTTGCCTTCCATCGCGCCTTCAACACAAAGCTTCAATGCAGCCTTGTCTTTGGCAAAAGCTGCAGCCGTGTTGCGATATATGTTGCGGCGAAACTGATCCAGCAAAAGAATCAGCGCCAGTCGACCGGTGGGTTCATGTGCCCAGTGGTCAAGTTGCCCTTCTGAAGCCCTATCGACGTCGTCAGAAAATTCACTCTTGCATTCCTGATCGAATACCTCGTCCGTGCCGAACCAGACATCCATGCGCCGGTCTATTTGTGGCGCTGTAAGTTCCTTTTCCCTGAACCAGAATTCCAGAATTGCGTCGATGCGAATCTGATCG
>SMVB01043530.1_pt1 | contig 11382 bp, 7 predicted proteins | sample 2456461 | NCBI WGS metagenome assembly SMVB01 (sample SAMN11095934, study PRJNA526329) | marine sediment metagenome | biome: Marine sediment; feature: Surficial sediment; material: Deep marine sediment; isolation source: Hadal surficial sediment | place: Pacific Ocean | collected 2014-05 | depth 0-1...
TACCTGCAACTTCGCTCAGACAAATCCTCCATTATTCAGAAAGAATATTTAAGCAATTTGTATCGCTTTCAGGAAGATGCTATTTATCAGCGCACGGATAATGATAACGTTTTTAGTGGCAAAATCGTAGGCATTGATGAATCAGGAAAACTAATTATTGACCATAAAAAAGGGCAAACTGTATTTTCAATAAAAGAACTTAAGTTTTTATAAAAAAGGCATCTTTCATCTCTTCAAAAGTTAACTTTGTTGCTTTAAAAATCTTCATTTTATGGAAGCAATAATAGTTACGGTTGGAGACGAAATTCTTATCGGGCAGGTAGTAGATACCAATTCTTCCTGGATTGCCCGCAAGTTGAACCTTCAGGGAATAAAAGTGCAGGAAATGTTGTCTGTTTCAGATACGAATCAAGCCATAACAGGAAGCCTGGAATATGCTTTTTCAAAAGTGGATCTTGTTTTAATGACCGGTGGTTTAGGGCCTACAAAAGATGACATTACCAAAAAGGCGATTGCAGATTTTTATGATGTTGAAATGGAGTTTCATCAGCCAACTTTCGATTATATCGAAAAACTTTTTAAAAGATGGGGAAGATCAACAACGGAAGCCCACCGCGAGCAATGTTTTATGCCTGTCAATGCAACTTTGATTGAAAATAAAATGGGCTCCGCGCCCGGAATGTGGTTTGATGAAAAAGATCAGGTTTTGGTTTCGATGCCAGGTGTGCCTTACGAGATGGAATACATTATGATCAATGGCGTATTATCTCGACTGCAAAACCGTTTTACATCTTTGCCTATTGTACATCGCACCGTTTTGACTGTTGGAGAAGGGGAATCCCGCTTGGCTTTGAAAATTGAAGATTTTGAAAATAGTTTACCTTCAAATATCAAACTGGCTTATTTACCTGGTTTAGGACAAGTTAGATTGAGGTTGACAGGTAGGGGGAAGGATGAAAAAACATTAATAAATGCTATCGATGAAAAGGTAAATGAACTAAAAACGATTATCCCGGAATTTATTTTTGGCTACGAAAAAAATTCGCTGGAAAATGTAGTCGGGGAATTATTGAAGAAACAAAAAAAGACGATATCAACGGCAGAAAGTTGTACCGGTGGGTTCATTGCTCATAAAATTACAAGTATTGCAGGGTCTTCTGAATATTTCATAGGAAGTGTCGTCTCTTATTCAAACGACATGAAAATGAATTTGCTTGATGTCAACCCGGCAACCCTTGAATTGCATGGAGCCGTGAGCGAAGCAACTGTAATTGAAATGGTAAAAGGAGCATTGAAAACAATGCAAACGGATGTGGCAGTTTCAGTTTCAGGCATTGCCGGGCCAGATGGCGGAACACCAGATAAACCAGTGGGAACAATTTGGCTGGCTGTTGGCGATAAAAGTATTATTAAAACCCAAAAACTTCAATTGGGGAAAAATCGTTTAAAAAATATAGAATACGCAGCTGTTCAGGCTTTGAATATGATTCGAAAATTTTTATTAGAACAATAATTGCCGTAATTTTATGTGCCTTTTGGGGAGGCAGTGATTTTTTTCAATCAAGACATTTAGCGCAGAAAACTTTGAATTTAAACCTTAACCAAATAACTCCAAATTAATTGGAGATTTAAAACCAATAAAAAATATGGCACAAGTAGAACTGATAATGCCTAAAATGGGTGAAAGTATAATGGAGGCTACTATCCTTAAATGGGTAAAGCAAGTGGGGGATTCTGTTGATGTCGATGAAACCATCCTTGAGATAGCAACTGATAAAGTAGATTCGGAAGTCCCTTCTCCTGTTAGTGGTGTAATTGCTAAAATTCTTTACCCGATAGATGAAACTGTTGAAATAGGAAAAGTGATTGCAGTTATTGCAACCGAAGGGGAAGAAGTTTCTGCTGAACCAACACCTTCCGTTCAAGAAGCTAAGGCTGTAAATGGTGTTAATCAAGAAGGAGAGGTAGAAGAAAAAACAGCTATTGAAGAAATGGCTCCTGCAGTTGAAGTAGCTAAGCCAGCTGCCTCCATTCCAAAAATAGGACTTAGCGGACGTTTTTACTCACCATTGGTTAAAAATATTGCTAAAAAGGAAAATATTGGCATTGAAGAATTAGAAGCAGTTTCAGGAACCGGGAAAGATGGCCGATTGACTAAAAAAGATATTCTGGCTTATATTTCTAACAGGACCGCGCCTTCCGTTCAAAGTGCTCCACAAGTTATGCCACCCCAAGTTTCATCTTCTCCAAGTTTGAATGGCAATACAGAGATCGTTGAAATGGACAGAATGCGCCGATTGATTTCTGATCATATGGTGATGTCGAAGCAAACCTCACCACATGTCACATCATTTGTTGAAATTGATGTAACCAATATTGTTAATTGGCGTAACCGTATCAAGGGGGAATATCTGTCAAAGCATGGCGAAAAAATTACATTTACACCAATATTTATTGAAGCAATTGTGAAAGCTATTCGTGATTTTCCAATGGTAAATGTGTCCGTTGACGGGAATAATATTATTGTCAAAAAAGACATTAACATAGGCATGGCTGCGGCATTACCTTCAGGTAATTTAATCGTTCCGGTCATTAAAAATGCAGATCGTTTAAATTTAATTGGTCTTACTTCTGTGGTAAATGACTTTGCCGGACGAGCAAGAAACAATAAACTAAAACCTGACGAAATACAGGGAGGAACCTTTACTTTAACAAATGTTGGAACATTTGGCAATGTCATGGGGACACCAATAATCAATCAGCCGCAAGTAGCAATTTTAGCTGTTGGAGCAATACGAAAAAAACCAGCAGTTGTAGAAACAGAATATGGCGATCTAATAGCTGTACGTCAAATGATGTTTCTGTCGTTGTCATATGACCACAGAGTCGTTGATGGCTTCCTGGGAGGATCATTCTTGCGTAAAGTAGGTGATTACTTAGAAGCTTTCGATGCCAACCAAACGATATGAGAAACCTGTAAATATGTTATGAATTAGTTTCTTTTAAATTATAGAAACTAATTGGTTTGGCGAATCAAAAAAACCTTTATGTATTTTAAATACTGTATTCTTGCTTTATTTTTTAGCATGAGTAGCGCATGCTTATTTGCCCAATCATGGAAAAAACTAAAAAATGAAGCAAATGATTATTTTCAAGCCGGGAAATATAGTGAAGCTTTAAAAAGGTATTATGATATCCAGATAAACCGGCCCCAAGATGCAGAAATAAGGATACTTATGGGTATTTGTTATTACCATACCAATAATATTTCAGATGCCAAAAAGTATTTAATCTATGTGATTGATAATGAAAAAGATGTAGATTACAAAGCATTTTATTATCTCGCCAAGACTTACCATGCTGATCTTCAATTCAAGAAAGCAGTTCATTATTACAAAACGTATTTAAAAAAAATAAAAGACAACCATTCACAAAGAGCAAGTGTAAAGGATGCTATCCAACGTTGTGCTTATGGAATGCGCATTGCATATAAAGAACAAACAGCCATAGTCGAAAACCTAAGCGAAAAGGTCAATACTTCTTTTGATGATTTCGGGCCGATTTTAAGCCCGAATTATGATGACAAGATCTATTTTAGCTCAGCTCGGCCGGGCAATCTGGGAGGCCTTCGAAATGAAAAAGGTATGAAAGATGATCGGTTTGGCAATTACAGGACGGATATGTACTCTACCTTGGTTATCAATGGAGAATGGACCGCTACAGCTCCCCTTAGTTCGTTGATTAACAGTCCTATGCATGATGTGGTTTTAGGGTTTAATGAGGATGGTTCTGTAATGTATTATTTCAAGGGGTCGACATTGTTTAGTGGAGAAATATTTATTGATACTTTTGTTGAAAATGAAAAGCGATCATTATATCCCGATCTTTTTAAAAGTGATTTGATTTCTGAAAACGGTGATGGTACGCCGCATTTTTTTAATGACTCAACGTTAATCTTTTCCAGTAGTAGAACCGGCGGGTATGGTGGTAGTGATTTGTATATTACAAATAAGAAAAATGGAAGATGGGTAAAAGCAAAGAATCTTGGGCCAACAATCAATTCTGAATATGACGAAACAACACCCTTTTTAGCTGTCGATGGAAGAACTTTATATTTTAGTTCAAATAATTTAAGAAGCGTTGGGGGCTTCGACATTTTTAAAGCCAAATTTGATGATGTTTCAGAAAAATGGGGTATTCCTCAGAATCTTGGTTTATCGGTTAATTCAGCCGGAGATGACGCGTATTTTAAACTTTCAAGAACCGGGTTGAAAGGATTCTTTTCGTCAACAAGAAAAGAGGGTTTTGGCGAAAGGGATTTATATGTAGCATATTTTAAAAAAAACCAGAAAGAACAGAATACCCAATCAAATCCGCCATTATTTGTTGATGTAGCAAATTACAAAAAGAGCTTATCCTTAAATTCGGTATTTATGGAAACGCCAAATTCCGGAAATAATATTACTCCAGTGATCCCTTCTACAACATATTATTCAACAGATGAAATAGTAGTGTACGAATTTGTTCCATTGTATTATGGTACTGATGATCGGATTTTAACAACTGTCAATAAAAAGGAATTAAATAAAGTTGCTCGTTTAATGACGGAGTTTCCGCAGTTAAAACTCCTGCTCACCAGCAATTCTGATGGGTCTGTTCCTGCAAAGTTTGATTTGTTTTTTTCAGCAAAAAGAGCAGAAGAAGTTGCTGAATATTTGGTGAGCATAGGAGTCATTGGGTCTAATATTGTCATTAAAGGTTGCGGAGCAAATTATCAAATAGCACTTAACGATTTGGAGAGTGGCCCCAACCCAACCGGACAGCGACTAAATCGAAGAATAGATTTGACATTTTTGAATGATACCGGACTGCCTGTTAGGATTAAGTTTAAAGAACCAATTGTAAGTAAACATATGGCTAATGATAATGGGATATATTATCAACAATCTGTGAAAGGTTTATCTTATAAAATTCAGATTGCATCTATTAAACAAATGTATAATGGCAATATCCTAACCACTTACCTTGATTCAATGGTTGAAACCAGTCCCGATTCGGACACCTATAAGTATACAGTGGGCCTGTTTCAGACTTTTTTTGCAGCTGAACAAATGCGTAGAGAATTAGCCAAACATGGGGTTACGGATGCTTTTGTGGTGCCCTACATAAATGGATTGCGCGTTGATATGGGGGCTTCAAAAATTTACTCTTCTGCTTATCCTGATTTAATTAACTTTATTGAATTTGTTAATGGGAACTAAATGACAGGTATAGAAATTGCAGAGATATATTTGAATTCTGATAAAAAAAAGCTCATCTTAGAGCCAAAGAAGACTACATGAGTAACATTGCATTCTTAAAGGAAAGTATCAAAAATATAAAAACCGTTGGTACGATTACCCGTAGTTCTAAGTTTTTATGTAAAGGCATGGTAAAACATGTTGATTTTGAAAATGCTAAAACAATTGTAGAACTGGGTGCCGGTGACGGGGTAATTACAAAGCATATTTTAAAAAACATGAGAGAGGATGCTGTATTGCTTGCTTTCGAAGTGAATAAAAATTTTTGTGATAAGATGCGGAAAATCAATGATAATCGCTTGGTTGTAATAGAAGATTCCGCAGAAAATTTAAGCAAATACGTCAGAGAGCAAAATGTAGAACATGTCGATTTTATTGTTTCTGCAATTCCGTTTGTTGCACTTTCTGATGAACTGGGTTTGAGTATTGTCAATGAATGCCACAAATACCTTAAATTAGGAGGTTTATTTATTCAGGTTCATTATTCCCTTCTTGCCAAAAAGCTTTATCAAAACGTATTTGGAAATGTAGATATCAATTTTGTACCCATCAATATCCCACCCGCTTTTGTTTTAGTTAGTAAAAAGAACTAGTGTTTTGTCAACGTTTAAATGTAGAGTTGGATTTGAGTGTAATTTAAGACTGAACGAGACGGAGGTTCGTGAGTTTAGCAAGCTAAATAAACGGTTCTCCAACGAAGTGCAGGCTCAAAATACGCCAAAGGCAACCGACAATTTGATCTTGACAAAGCACTAGTCAGGGTCAGAATCTAAAAATCGGTATTAAATTTTCATTCGGAACAGCAGAAGCAGTTTTTTCAAAATCTTCTGTAAAACCCAAAATAAAACCTCCACCTCCGGCACCACACAATTTAAGTTTAAACAAATTTTGATCTAGACCTTTTCTCCAAACGGGTAAGAAATCCTTTGGGATCATTTCGTGGAAGTATTTCAATTGGAACAAACTTATTTGATTTACCATTTTTAATAAATCAGCCCATTGCCCCTTTAAAAAATATTGAATGGCCTCTCTATTGAAAAAAGCTAACTCTTTGGTGCAAATTTTTGCAAAATGATCATCCTTACATTTTTCTAAAAATAATTGAACCAGAGGTTCTGTTTTCCTTTCAATTCCGGTATTCAATAAAAAAATAGCGCCCTTTGAATTTTTCGATATTGGAAGTTGAACAATTTTATTATCGTTTGGATTAATCAAAACTGGTTTATTTATATAACTTATTAATGGATCAATTCCGGAACTTGAACCATGAAAAAAACTTTCCAGCTGAGCTAACTTATTTCTTAAATCAGGGATGTCAGCATCTTTATAAACTACTTTTTCTTTCCCGGAAAACCGATCAAAAACCGCTGCACAAAGCGCACCCGAGCTTCCTGCTCCATAACCATGCGGGATATTCGATTTGAAGTAAAGACCTTCATCAAGTTGTTGTCTAAATTTTTGCACATCCAAATCAATGAGTAAATCCTCAGCCCTGCTCAATTCTTCTAAATAATCAGCAAACTTATTCAGATCTGTTCGCAAATCATTAATTTGTTTGGCATTGGAAAAAGTCCATTGTCCTTTATATTGAGATATAGGAATTGCCAAAGCATCAGAGCCATTGATTATGGTGTATTCACCAAAGAGTAAAATTTTTGCATTAAATGATTTGGCATGCATTTTTTAGGCAATTATGGCTTTTCAGTCATTAGAATTAGATCGCTGTAAGAATTCTCAAGCAGGTCTTCTTTTTTAATTTCAAATAGTTGAATGTAGCGTTCACATTGAGCCTTCAGTTGTTTTTCATCCCTGGTACCATCTGTGTCTATTGCTTCAATCTCTACAAAAGTCCCTAAGGTTTTTACCTCATCAAGATGGAACTTCACATTACCGATGAAGTAAATAGAACGTTGTTTATCAATGATTGTCAAAATACCAAGAGAAATCTCCAGTACTTCTTTCAGTGAAGAATTTGGTTTGGATTTGTATAAAATGACTTCTGATTTTTTAGGCCCGGCCTGATTGGGTCTGCTGTAGTGGATAAGCGCATTTTCGATGCTGCCTTCCCGCATTTTTAACCTTCCATTATTTACCTTGAAATAAGTATCAATTTGATGATCTGTCCCAATAAAACGAGCGTGCTGATTATTGAGAATTGTCCTTATTTGATTAAGATCAGCGCATTTAGCTTTTATTTCGATGTTGAGTGCATTCACGAATAAGGCGATTCAAGTTTTAAAAAATTAAAGATAATTTATCAAGTCTAATATATAAGCTAATACTTAAAAAACTATCTTTGCAGCCGTGGAAAATTTGCAGCGATTGTTAAAGCTGTATAGCGAAGACGAGCGAATACAGCAAATTGTAGAAGCGTTAAAGCATAATTCTCAGTCAAGACTTTTACTCAAAGGAATGATCGGAGCGCAGGAATCCTTTGTCCTGTCCGGAACCTTTCTTTCTGATCCCCGCCCTTATCTTATCGTTGCGGTTGATAAAGAAGCCGCTGCTTATTTACAAAATAATATTTCCAACCTTTTTGAAAAGAAACCAATTAGATTCTTTCCCGATTCTTTCAAACGCCCAATGTATTTTGAGGAATTGAACACGAGCAATGTCTTACAAAGGACGGAAACGGTCAATAAAATTACAAGCTCAGCTTCATCAGGAGAAATCATCGTGACTTACCCGGAAGCTTTGTTTGAAAAAGTGGTGTCTCCAAAAGTACTGGAAAAAACACGCATTGATATCGTGATGGGCGAAACACTGGATGTGGATTTTTTGATTGAAATGTTTATAGAATATGGATTTGAAAGAGTTGATTTTGTATTTGAACCTGGGCAATTTTCCATTCGAGGCGGAATCTTAGATATTTTTTCATATGGAAATGAATGGCCCTATCGGGTGGAGTTATTTGACGAAGAGGTGGAGAGCATTCGTACATTTGATCCGACGAGCCAACTTTCTAAGCGAAAAATTTCCAGAGTTTCTATCATTCCAAATATCAATACTAAATTTTCAAAAGATCAAAAGGTCTCCATTTTTAGTTGTCTTTCAAAAGAAACTGTTCTTTGGATTCAGGATTTAGAAATCCTGCTCGACAGGTTGCAAATGTGTTTTGATAAAGCGGAAGAATTTGCACAATCTATTTCCGCAACCGATGAAAGCGAATTGGCAGAAGTTTTTCGGGACCGTGCATTCATTCTCCCCGGGCAAGTTGTGGAAGACATTGAGGCACTTCCAATATTGACTATGTCAAAACACCAGGCTTTGGCATTTGACAAAGAAATTGTTTTTAACAGCAAACCACAACCAAGTTTTAATAAAAACTTTGAAATCCTCATTGAGAATTTGCATGCTAATGAAAAAGAAGGGATAAGCAATTATATTTTTACAGATAATCCTAAGCAAATTGAACGCTTCTATGCTATCTTCGAAGATTTGGACGCAAAGGTTCAGTTTCATCCAATTAACAAAGCAATCAATCAGGGATTTATTGATCTGGATTTAAAAATTGCCTGCTACACAGATCACCAGATTTTCGAAAGGTTCCATAAATACAGACTCAGGAGAGGATTTACAAAAGATCTTGCATTAAACCTCAGGATGCTGCGAGAGCTTACTCCGGGCGATTTTGTTACGCATATTGATCATGGAGTCGGAAGGTATTCGGGGCTCGAAAAGATAGATATCAATGGACATATTCAGGAGTCTGTTCGATTGATTTATCTGAATAATGATATCCTGTATGTCAGCATTAATTCCTTGCATAAAATTTCAAAATACATAGGAAAAGAAGGAACTGCTCCTAAGTTAAATAAAATTGGTTCCGATGCCTGGAAAAGCCTCAAACAGAAAACAAAACGAAAAGTCAAAGACATCGCCCAGGAACTCATCAAACTTTATGCAAAGCGAAAAGCTGCAAAAGGGCATGCATTCCCGGAAGATGGGTATATGCAAAATGAATTGGAGGCCTCGTTTATTTATGAAGACACACCCGATCAGTTTAAAGCTACAAATGATGTAAAAGCAGACATGCAAAAAGCCTACCCAATGGATCGATTGATCTGTGGAGATGTTGGTTTCGGCAAAACAGAAGTGGCCATCCGAGCTGCTTTTAAAGCTGTTGTGGGTGGAACCCAGGTTGCGATATTGGTACCAACTACTATTTTGGCTTTGCAGCATTTCAAAACTTTTGGAGAGCGGCTCGAAGAATTTGGCGTGACCGTGGATTATCTCAACAGATTCAGGTCAACCAGGGAAAAGAAAATCATTTATGAAAACTTGAAAGCTGGAAAAATTGATATCATTATCGGTACTCACGGCTTACTGAATAAAGAAGTTGGTTTCAAAAACCTGGGTTTGTTGGTGATCGATGAAGAACAGAAATTTGGTGTTGCAGCAAAAGAAAAACTTCGCAATCTAAAAGTCAATGTTGATACACTGACTTTGACAGCTACGCCAATTCCAAGAACTTTACAGTTTTCACTGATGGCGGCTCGTGATCTTTCTATAATTAACACGCCACCACTTAATCGGCAGCCAATTCATACCGAAACAAGGGTTCTCAACAACGATTTAATCAAAGATGCAATCTATTACGAGGTCAATCGAGGAGGCCAGGTTTTCTTTGTTCACAATCGGGTAAAATCATTGCCTGAGATGACTTCTATGATTCAACGATTATGTCCGGATGTTGATATTGTATCTGCTCACGGGCAACTGGATTCGAAAGTTTTGGAAAAAACGCTCTTGGGATTTATAGACAAACAATACGATGTTTTGGTTTGTACCAACATCATTGAAACGGGGCTTGATATTCCGAATGCCAATACCATCATGATCAATAATGCACATCAGTTTGGGCTAAGCGACCTTCATCAGCTGAGAGGAAGAGTTGGCCGTTCGAACCGAAAAGCATTTTGTTATTTGTTTAGCCCGCCACTCTCTGTTTTGACTTCTGAAGCACGAAAAAGGCTGAAGGCTTTGGAAGAGTTTTCGGAATTAGGGAGTGGATTCAATATTGCCATGCGGGACCTTGATCTTCGTGGTGCAGGTAATTTGCTTGGAGGAGAGCAAAGTGGGTTTATTGCAAATATTGGTTATGAAACCTACCAAAAGATTTTGGAAGAAGCCATCCAGGAATTGAAAGAAACTGAATTTAAAGACTTGTTCAAAGAAGAGCTTGAAAAAGAAAGAAAATTTGTACATGATGTGCAGGTCGATACGGATGTGGAAATGCTGATCCCGGATGATTATGTCAACAATATCCAGGAGCGGTTAAACCTTTATACGGAGCTTGATAAAATTGAAACGGAGGAAAAACTGGAAGCTTTTGCAGAAAATATAAAAGATCGGTTTGGGCCAATCCCACCGGAAGTCAATGAACTTTTTGAAGGCGTAAAACTCCGTTGGGTTTGTAAATTATTAGGTTTTGAAAGGTTGATTTTGAAAAACAATAAATTGCGTTGTTATTTTATCAGCAATCCGCAATCTCCGTTTTTTGAAACGGACTTGTTTAAAAATATGATCCAATATATTGCCGTTCATGGCCAGGAAAAAGGCCTGTCTTTCAAAAAATCAATTCAACATTTTTTCATTGTAAAAAATGATGTTAGTTCCCTTCAGGCTACAGGTAAAATTTTGGAAGATCTGAAAGAGAGCCTTTCTGTAAATGTATCTGCTTAAGTAAGTCTTTGGTTCTCAAAAAACTGCAAAAGGATTGAGTCAAGAAGTAAAAGCGATAAGTCTAGATGGGAAATTCGGCTGGTTTTGGAAGTGTAAATATGAAAGTGGTTCCCTTTCCAAAAACGGATTCGACCCTAATATTTCCTTTATACATGTTTAATATTTTCTGTACAGTGGATAGGCCGATTCCTGACCCTTCAAAATCAATTGGAGAATTGAGCTTTGTAAAAAGCTGGAATATATTTCCAATATGTTCTTCCTTTATCCCGATTCCATTGTCTTCCAGTCTAAATTCATAAAATGCTCCCTTATCCTGCCCATAAATATTAATGACGGGAGCAACATCATCTTTTCGGAATTTTAAAGAATTGGAAATCAGATTTTGGAAAACCTGTAA
>SMVB01299963.1_pt1 | contig 11382 bp, 6 predicted proteins | sample 2456461 | NCBI WGS metagenome assembly SMVB01 (sample SAMN11095934, study PRJNA526329) | marine sediment metagenome | biome: Marine sediment; feature: Surficial sediment; material: Deep marine sediment; isolation source: Hadal surficial sediment | place: Pacific Ocean | collected 2014-05 | depth 0-1...
CGAAGAGGTAGCTCTGATTCAGACTCAGGCTCCAGTACCTTGCCGGGTCACCTCGAAAGAAGTCGAACCCCAGCACTGCGTAAACCCAGTACGCGTAGGCGACATAAAGAAGTCCGATCGGGAGGAGGGCACCAAGCCATCTCATCGGTCGATGTCCGCCTGACGCCGCTGGTTGTCGCGGCTGCCGTCTGCAGCTTTGAGAGGCTCCCGACATCACCGAAGTGTCGCCGGCTGGCGCTCGATCATCGATCCACTCAAGGCGACGCTATCGACCGTGTCGGAAAGGGAGCGACTCGCCGGTGGCATGATCTTCACAGCTATCGAAGAAGGCTCGCGATGGGATCACTTGCGAAGCTGGCGCACCGCCGGCCACGAGGACCGGGGACGGCGACACTCGCCTGCCAGCCGGGGCGATCAGTCGCCGCCCTGCTCGTACTCCGACTCGAGTAGCCGGGCGCCCCTGAGGATATTTCCCATCGCGTAGTTACCCTCGTGACAAGCGTACTCGTAGACCTTGCTGTCCTTGGCCTTCCACTCGTACTCTCCGGCCCAGGGCGCTGTCCAAGAAGGCGGATCCTCGACTCGGAAGTTGTAGAGCAGGTTCCCCTCCTGCGTTCGTGAGAAGCGCTCGGTGACGTGGAGGTCCTCGTCGCCGCCGTAGAGACCGGTATCGCTGCGGAAGTTCTTGGTCTCTACCACCAGAGTGTCGCCATCCCAGTAGCCAATGGAGTCACCGAGCCACTTGCGGTTGCCGTCAGGACCGTGCTCGGAATCGATCCGGACGATGCGGGCGTCGTGCACCATCTCCGCAAGGATCACGACGTGGTCCTCGGTCTGCACGATGCTGAGGTAGTTGTTGTAGAGGCTCGGCAGCATCGGCGGACCGCCACTGAATCCCAGAATGCAGCGCTCGGCCAGGGCGAGGCTCTCGGGACCGTCGAAGGGCCCGGGGCCGTCCTGCTCGAGCCATGATGCGGTGCCATCGTTGTTGTGGGTGAAGGAAGCGAAGCCGCTGGCTAGCTTCTTCATGCCCTTGGGTGTCATCGGTGGACGTCGGCCGTTCTTCGGCTCGTAGATGATCGAGGTGCGGAACTTGCCGTCGACCATGACGGCATCAGATCCCGGATCGATCCAAAAGATGTTGTAACCGCCGACGCCGCCGCCGCCGAACCGGTTGTCGCCATCACCGCCCACTGGCGGCGCCCCGCGGTCAGCCGCACCCCCCTTGTCGGCCTCGGCCTTAGCCCAAAAGGCGGCCTGGGTCTCCTCGAGGTTCTTCGCCTCGGCCGAGCTCAGGTAAAGGTTGTCCCCGAACTTCGTCGGGCGATCGACGGGAGTAACCGTCCCGGCGTCGTAGGTACCGGAGAGATCCGGTTTGCCGTACGACGTGCGCTTGACGGCGTCGTCCGCGGCGAATGCCGGTAGAGAGAGGAGGGCGAGCGCGAGGATAGAAACCGTGATCTTACGCATGAGAAGATTCTCCCGGAGACCGCAAAGGTTGGCTTTCTGCATTGAGAATCCTAGCACTGGCTAGTGATCTCACTTACGTGCTGGTGAGCCCCCGAGAGCCTGACGATTCGTCTCTGTCCGCCAAGCGCTTACCGCCGGCGCCAGGTGCGCTGACCCCAGGGGCCTGTAGACACTCTAGCTCAACTCCCCGACATCCTCCTCCACCCCTGCCAACAGGTCGGGCCCGACCAGCTCGGCGATACAGCGATGAAGATCGTCTTCGAAATAGGAATCGGCTTCGCGGTGGGGCACGGCCTTTCGGAGATGGTTCTTCGCGGCCTCGACGCCGCGCCCGGGCCGCAGGGGCTCCCGGTAGTCGAGAGCTTGAGCGACGGTGAAGAGCTCGATGCCCAGTACCCGTTCGACGTTTTGCTGGACCTGGAGGAGCTTGGTCGCGCTGATTGCGCCCATACTCACGTGGTCCTCCTGGCCGAGGCTGGTAGTGATGGAATCGACGCTCGCCGGGTGGCAGAGAATCTTGTTCTCGGAGACGAGAGCGGCCGCGGTGTATTGGGGGATCATGAAGCCGGAATTCACCCCCGTCTCCTTCATCAAGAGCGGAGGCAGACCGTCGTGGCCTCCCAGGAGGAGATAGGTGCGGCGCTCCGAGATGCTCGCAAGCTCGGCGAGGGCGATCGCTGCATAGTCCATCACGAGAGCCAACGGCTGACCGTGAAAGTTGCCGCCGCTCAGGATATCGCCGTTCTCGAACACCAGGGGATTGTCGGTGACCGAGCTCATCTCCCGCTCGACCACTTGAACTGCGTGGTCGAGGGCATCGCGACTGGCACCGTGCACCTGGGGAACGCAGCGCAGGGAGTAGGGGTCCTGCACCTTGCCGCAGAACCGGTGGGAATCCAGGATCTCGCTATCCCTGAGCAGATTTCTGACGTTGCTCGCTACCACTGCCTGCCCCGGATGCGGCCGAATCGCCTGGATGCGATCGTCGAAGGGCGTCAGGCTTCCGCGCAGGGCCTCGAGGCTCATGGCCGCCAACACGTCGGCCATCTTGAGCAGATGGAGTGCCCGGTGCAGGACGTAGGCTCCGTAGGCGGCCATCATCTGGGTACCGTTGATGAGAGCGAGCCCGTCCTTGGCTTCGAGCTCGACGGGCTCGAGACCGTGCTTCGCCAGGATCTCTTGCGCGGGTACCGTGCCGTCCCCAGAACCCTCCCAGAGATAGCCATACCCCAGTAGGGGAAGAGCCATGTGGGCGAGAGGTGCCAGGTCTCCCGAAGCACCGAGGCTCCCCTTGCTGGGCACCGCCGGGATCAAGTCGAGCTCCTCCAGCCGGAGCAGTCGCTCAAATGTCGACTCCGAAACGCCGGAGTAACCGAGGCCGAGGGCGCGGATCTTGAGCTGAAGCATCAAGCGAGTGATCTCTTTGGGCACCAGCTCCCCGAGGCCGACGGCGTGGCTCAAAACCAGGTTGCGCTGCAACCTGCCCAGGTTGTCGCTCGAGATGCGTTGCGACGCCAGAATCCCGAAGCCCGTGTTGATTCCGTAGTACGCCTTTCCGTCGGTGAGCGAGCGCTCGACGATCTTCCGGGACGCGCGAACTCGCGAGGAGTCGCGGCGCAAGGCGTCGACGCTGGCTCTCAGATCCTCGTACAGCGTCCCGATGGCGACCCCGGGCAAGAGCGGCGCGCCAGGAGATCCGGAATCGGCCTTCATCGAGGCACCGTCTTCGCGCGTGATCCTCTTCGTGGACGTGCTCCCCCTGGTGGAGGGGCCGTGCAACCGAGTCGGATCTGCGACCCGGGTTGACGGCCGCTCGCGATCACTCCGATCCCTCGGTCTCGGCAACACCCGAGGTCATCTCCGAGAGTATCTCCTTGGCTCCTCGGCGCACCAGCACTTCGGCAGGTGGAGCCTGGAAGAAGCTGTAGCCCTCCCGGTCCTTCCAGGCGTAGGGTCCGCCGACCTTGCAGCCCGCCGCGAGAGATTCGTCGCGAACCCGCGACGCCAGGGCTTCGTACCCCGGATCGCCCTGCTCGAGACCGGAGAAGCTGCTCAGGTCGGTTGCCGCGACGAACACGACGTCGATGCCATCGACTGCAGCGATCTGGTCGGCGATCTCGACCCCTTCGGGAGACTCGATCATCCCCACCACCATGATGTTCTCGTTGGCCGTCTGACGATAGTCACGCCCCCAGAGAGCACCGTACTGACCTCCGCCCAGACTGCGGGCGCCCTGCGGGGGATAACTCGCGAACTTGACCGCCGCCTCGACCTTGGCAACCGTCGTGACCATCGGCACGATGATGCCCAACGCACCGACGTCGGTCGCTTTCTGGATGTCGCTCTCGGTAGCGTCGGGCACGCGGATGAAGGGAATGGCTGGAGCGTCTCGCCCGGCCCAGATCATCCTGGCGACCTCCTGATAGGTTAGCGGGCTGTGCTGCATCTCGATCCAGAGGAAGTCGAATCCGGCATGCGCCATCGCGCGATAGATGTCCGGGTCCGAGGTCTGAATAGTCCCGCCGACGACTCGCCTGCCCTCGAGGAGCTTCTGCTTCACTGTGTTGTACATACTCACCTTTCTCGACTCAGCACTCCGCGCCCCATTAGAGCTCTTCAACAACCTTCGTCATGCAAACAGTCGATATGCTGCCGGGCCCGGGTGAAGGCGATGTCTTCCACCAAGTCTGGACTGTACACGAGCGCTGAGCCCGACTCTCTATGAGAATCGATCTCGTCATCTTCGACTGCGACGGCGTGCTCGTCGACAGCGAGCCCATCACGTCGGCGACGTGGGTCGACGCGGCCGCGGAGCTCGGGGTGAGCTGGACGCTGGAGGAACATCTCGACCGGTTTCGCGGCGGGACGATGGCCGACGTGGTCGCTGCGCTAGAGGCGGAGCTCGGCTCAGTCGTGCCGGAGGACTTCGTGGAGAGCTTCCGAGCGCGCCTCTTCAACCGTCTGCGCAGCGACGTCAAGACAATACCCGGCGTCGAAGCTGCGCTCGACGCAATCGCCCACCCGATCTGTGTCGCCAGTAACGGGCCGCACTCGAAAATGGAAGCAACACTGGGCAGCACGGGCCTCATCTCGCGATTCGAGGGCCGCATCTTCAGCGCGTACGAGATCGGACAATTCAAACCCGACCCAGGCCTGTTCTTACATGCAGCGCACGCCCTCGGCGCAACTCCGCTGCGATGTGTCGTAGTTGAAGATAGCGATGCCGGCCGCGAAGCAGCCCTCGCTGCCGGAATGCACGCCTTGCTCTACGACGCCGAGAGCGGGATCTCGTCCTTCGAGGGGGCCACCCGCTTCACAGACATGAACAGGTTGCCGGAGCTCCTGGAGCGGATCTGCGGACTCGCGAGCTAGGAGCGCGTCCGCTTACACGGACGGACTCCTAGCCTCCCGAGACCGCCTGCAGAACAGTGATCGTGTCGCCGGGCTCGAGCGGAACGTCGAGGCTCTGGAGCCATCGGGTGTTCTGATCGTTGTAGAAGAGATGGACGTGCGGCCGAACCGATCCGTCCGCCTGGAAGAGGTGCACCTCCAGGAGCGGATAGCTCTCGACGAGAACCCGCAGGGCCTCGGCTAGCGTCTCCGCTTCCACCCGAACCTCGCTCTCGTTGCCGGTGGCCGCGAGCAGCAAGCTCGGAATCGCCACCTTGACCATTACTTTGGCCATCAGTCGAAGACCGCCGCCGCAACGCTCGAGATACGTGGCAGCAGACACGGCATCTCTTCCCAGCTGTCGCCGGCCCTTGGGGTAGGCCCTGACGCAGAGGCTGCCATGAGTCGCCGCCGTCGCGAGTGCGATAGACGATGAGACGACCGCCCACGGGGAAGCGATACTCGTCGCTTTGCTGCGGCACGATGAAGAGCGTGCGGGGGTCGCCGGGATCCATCACCATCGGAAATCCGAACGACGACGGCACGCCGTTTTCAATCCTCTCCCAACTGTCACCGGCGTCCGTGGAGCGGAAGACACCAACGTGGTTCTGCTGGAAGAGAAGATCGGAATTCTGCGGCGAGAGCACCATCTTGTGCACACAGCAGCCAATGTCCTCGTTCTCCGGATCGTCCGCCACATTGGGGATTCCCTTGTTGCGCAGAATCCAGGTCGAGCCACCGTCCTCGGTGCGGAAGCACCCGACCGCCGAGATCCCGGCCCACATCCGCTCAGCGTTCGAGGGGTCGATGAGCAGGGTATGACAACACAGCCCGCCGGCGCCCGGCTGCCAGCTGGAGCGACTCGGATGATCGTTGAGACCGCCCAACCCCCAAGGAAGGGTCCATCGACACGCCACTCACGGCGCTCCTCGTCCGAGCGGCAGAGAAACGCGCCCTTGAGAGTTCCCACCATGACCACGACTTGAGACATCACCACTTCTCTCTAGCGGTCCGCGGATCTTCCTCTTCATACGTGGAGGCAGAAACCTTGTTCATGCCCCCGCGATTGGCAGCAAGAGCCGGTCGATCACCGCACGGATCTTCTACGCCCCTGGCCAGCTACCATTGCACGCCAAGCATGATGCAGTTCAGGCCGCTGCCGATTCCCAGGAAGGCCACGCGGTCGCCCGACCGTAGCGCCTCCCGCTCCTCCGCAAGGGCGGCGGTGATAGGAAGCGACACGGTACCGATGTTGCCAAGATTGGGGTAGGTGGAAAAATCCTTCTCGGTGGCGATTCCGAGCGACTCGAGGATCGTGTCCCGATGCGGCGTGCCCACCTGATGACAGATCACTCGGTCGACGTCGCTGGATTCCCAGCCCATCTGGGTCAGGAAGTCCTGCCACGTCTCGATTCCCAGAGCCACGCCGTGCTCCAGCACGGAGGCGGCATCGGTGACCATAGACTGCCTCAACGGCTCTACGCTGTGCAGCGTGGGAGCGTTGGCAAGGCCCCAGCGACACAGCTTGTAGTGCTCGGGAGCCGTATGTTGCGCGCCTCCGAGCACGCGGTGAGCCCGCTCGTTACCGAAGGAACCGTCGGTGAGGAGCACGGCGACCGCGCCCGAGCCGCCAGTGAGGGTCGCCAGACTCTCGGTGTAGGAAGCCATCGTGCCCTCGTGCAGCATATGCTCGATGGTCACTTCCACGATCTCGCGCGCCGTTTCGGCCGAAACGACGATACCGGCACGAATCTGCCCCAGCTCGATGCAGTTGGCGATCTCGCGGACGCCGTTGAGGATGCCCAGGCAAGCGTTGCTGATGTCGTAGACGGCCGCAGCGCCCTCGACCCCCAACTCCGCCGCCACGGCGCACGCCGTCGCGGGCTCGAAGCTCTCCCGGCAGACGCCGGCATACACCACGGTCTCCAGCTGTTCGGCCGCAACGCCGGACCTGGCGAGGGCCTTCTGCGCCGCCGCTGCCGCGCTATGAGACAAGGAATGGCGCGGCTCCCACCAGCGGCGCTCGGCGATGCCGGTAAGCGCCTCGAGTGAGCCCTCCGCAAGGTGCAACTTGCGGTAGAGAGGCTCGAGGCGCTCCTCCAGCTCATCGGACGTCACTACGACGGGTGCCAGCTCGTAGCCGATCGCTTCGAGATACACCCTGGTGTACTTCATTCGCTCTGCCGCCCCATCTCGAGGCTGAAGTCTTCCAGGTGATAGATGGTGCGACCGTCCACACTCAGGTATCCGACTGCCACTACGCGCCGAGCGTCGTCGTTGACATCGGTGATGGCCGCTTCCACCTCTACCCGGCTATCAGACGGAAGCACCTGGCCCCGGTACGCCCAACGATGCTGTCTGCCCAGAGCGTTCGTCTGCCACGACGTATCGGAGTCGGCGCCCCAGCGATCCGAGGCGAAAGCCTTGAGCAGCTGGAGGAACGACTCGCATCCCAAGGAGCCCGGCCACACGGGGTCCTGCATGAAGTGCGCCTTGAAGAACCACGCGCCGCGATCCACCGGAATGCTGCCACGGACGAAGCCGAGGCCGTGTGGCCCGCCATCGCGCAGCAGCACATCGACGCTCGCGACCATCCGGAAGCGCTCCTCTGGATGGGGCGGCTCCGTCGGGTACTCGAAAGTGACAGCCTGAGCCATCTCCGCCTCGGTCGGCTCGTACTTCTTCGCCTCCCGAATGCCTATCTGGTCGGCTAGAGCCTCCGCGCTGAAGAAGCCGAAGTAGGTGTCACCCTCGAAAACCACGCCCTCCCCCTCGGTCACCCGCATGTCGAAGCGCTCGATGATCATGCCACCCGAGTGCGAGACATCGGTCAGCCGCACCCTGGTGGTGAGCGTGCCGGAGTCCGGCCGCACCCTACGGTGCTGTACCGCACGCCCGCCCAGGTTTCGGAAGCGGAGGTCGGTGGGGCTCGTCAGGGCCGAGCCGCAATAGGCCGCCAGCCAACCACAGGGCTGCAGAGCTATCTCCAGGAGCACCGCATAGGGCATGTCGGCCTGGCGGTTGGACTCGAAGTACCAACCGTCCTCGGGCACGTCGTACTCCGCCGTGGCCGCTGCGCCGGCCTGCAGCTCGAAGGCTGGCCCCACTGTCTCGACAACCCGGTCCAGGAAGGCGAAGGGCGGCCCCGGAAGCCGGGCGATCGAGCGTTCCTCGTCGAAGGGCTCATACGGAGCGCCGAAGGCCTCCGAGGGTTTGCCGATGGCGAGGGCCAGGATCGCGTCGCGGTCGAAGAGGACCTTCTTCTCGCGCGGCTGCCAGAGAGCCTCCACGTCTCGTCGTCCGAGGCCTGTGAGACGCACCGACATATCGGCGATTTCGACAACGGCTTTGCCGTCGGCATACATCAGGGCATCGACGATGGCGAAAGGCTCCGGTCCGTAGCCGAGCTCCTTGATCTCGATCTCGTAGGTGACGCTCCGGGTGGTCTCGATGACCTGGCCCCGGCACTTCAAGCGGCTCTTGATGCCGGGTACGGGCTCGTAGCGAACCTTGCCCGCTTCCCCGACCCATCCCATGCGGAGCAAGTAGATCCGCAAGGTGTGGAGGCAGCACTCGTACATCAGCGTGCCGGGCATGACCTTGTCGTCGCTGAAGTGACAGGTCAGGAACCAGTCGTCGGGGCGGATGTCCGCTTCTCCCCGGATCACTCCAAGGCCGAAGCGACCTCCTTGAGGGTCTACATGACTCACCCGATGCACCAGCTCCATGAGCCCGCCGGGCAGCGTCTCGGGCGCCTCGATCGGCAGGCCCGCGAAAGCGGCGCCGAAGCAAGCCGCGAGATCGCCGCGGCGTAAGGCGGCGATCTGCTCGTCGTCGTAGGACTCGACCCCCATGGGCGCCAGGGCCTGCCAGTCTTCTGGCAGAACGCCCGGTCGCGGCTGCTCGTCGATCGTCGTGCGCACGATACCCTGGCCCGCCTCGAGCTCCTCGAGGGTGAAGAAGCCTGCACAACCCTCACGCATCGAGAGCAGCGGACGCCCCTCCACGGTCGCCTCGAAGGAGAAATAGAAAAGCCACGTCTCGCCCTGGCGAAAGAAGCGCTCGATACGGATGTCGTAGACGATGACCTTGCCGGCTTCCGGAAGATGGTCGTGGAACGTCACCACCGCGTCAAGGAGTCGATAACTGGCCAGGCCGCGGGTCTGTGCGTCGATGCCCAACCAACCGGAGAGGAAGAGGTCGGCCTGACCCGCTTCAACAGCGATGCAGGTCGGGATGGCGCCGCAGTCCAGGTACCAAGAGCGGGCTCCTACGTCGTGCTCGGTGACGACACGACCGCCCTGCATGGACTGCGCCTCGCCCTCGACGGTCAGGATGCGATCCACGAGCATCAGCGGCTCATCGGGTAGACGGACCCGGCTGGGATGCGCGTCGACAAAGGCGTACGAGTCTCCCAATACCTTGGCGATCGACCCGACGGCGAACTCCAGGCAGGCTTCGCGATCAAAGAGGATCGACGGAGACGCCGGGAACGTCGGCGGAGACGCCACTGCCGTAGACGAGCTCAGCAGAGCCGGCTGAAGCAGCCCACCCTCTACGCCATGCGACAACTGCTCGGCCAGCCGGAGCTGGTAGGCAGCCGTCTCCTGCAGCGTGCGGTCGAGATCGTAGGCGGTGCGAAGGTAGGTAGAGTGCGCTCGGGCGCGAGCCTCACTCGAGGCACTCAGACCCTGCAGCAGCGTGAGGTCGACAGAAACAGTCGCCGCGTCCGGCGGGAGAGCCGGCGGAGCCGGGGTCTCGGGCACCGGGGAGGCCACGGGCACCGGCCGCGGGCGCGGCGCCGACGGCACCGGCGTCTGCGCCGGCGGTGCCACCTGCGGGCCCGGGCGCGGGATGTGAAAGGGATCGCCCCCGATGAGGACCTTCAGCGCCGAAGATCCCTCCCGCAGCGCGCTGCGGTGGCCGAGAGCTCGGGTTTCGACACCGTAGAGAGGCTGCAGGTCGACCGGAACCCTCTCCGCAATCAACCGGCCCAGAAGGCGCAGCAGCGAAGAGACGTCGCCTTGCTGAGCGCTCAGCGCCGACTGAGCGACGTGGGGACGGCCTTCGAGGATCCGTGCGATCATTCGAGTGCACGAGGCGCCAGGGCCCATCTCCAGGAACACCCGTACTCCGTTCTCGTAGGCCCGCTCGATGAGCCGCGGGAAGTCGAAACCCCTCACGGCTTGTTCGAGAATGCTGTCGGCGGCGCTCTCCCGTGTTACCTCGTAGACGTCTCCCGCCGCGGAGCTGTAGAACCTGACACCGGCCGGCGCCGTCGTCGGAAAGAGGTGGAAGTCGTGGTACTCCTTGGCGACAGGCTCGGCTACCGCGCAATGCACCGTGGGAACGCCCTCGAGTGCGTGGAAGTTGCAGTGCAGCGCATCCACGACAGCGGCCACCCGCCTCCGGTCGCCTCCGATCACGCACTCCGCCGGGGTGTTGATGATCAGCAGGTAGACGCGCTCCTCGGCGTCGAGCACTCCGCGCACCGCTGCCGCGGCGCGATCCACGACACCGGTGACCCAGTCCACTCCTTCGAGCTCGGTCAGCCCCCAACTCTTCCGAGTACTGTCGCAGGGCCCAGCGAGGTCGTCGGTGAAGAGCGAGCTCCCCATCAGGCGCTCGAGCATCATCTCCCGGTCGCGCCAGGCGCGCAGCGAGAACAAGCCCGCGGATTCCCCGAGGCTGTAGCCGAGCACGCTATCGGGCTCGATACCGAAAGAGCGCACCAGATCGCACACCAAAGTGCCCAGGGCTACCTGCGCGATGATGAAAGCTCTCTCGTCGTCGACCAGATCCTTGGTGGACGACGCATTCCAGAAGCGATCGGGCAGGAGCTGCTGCGGGAGGTAGAGGTTCTCGGCATCCTGCCGACGAGCGATCTCCGGCCACTCGACGGCGAGCTCGCGACCCATCCCGATGTAGTGGTTGCCGGAGCCCGGAAAGACGAACGCGAGTCTGCCGCGCCGGCCCAGAGGATGGGAGTTCCAGAGAATCCGTTTCGACTCCGGCAGCGCACTGTCCTCGGCTCCTCCTCGCAGCATGGCGCTCGCGGCGCTCGTCAGACGCAGCAGCTCTTCTCGGGATCGTGCCACCAGGGACAGGCCGAGCTTGGCGTCCGGGCTCTGCCCTACCTTCCGGAACCAATCGTGAGCGAGGAGCTCGATGGATCCGGACTCCTGCCGGGCGTGGGCTGCGAGCGCGGTGAGCCGAGCCTCGAGGAGGGCGACGTCGTCACCTTCCACAGCGAAAAGCGCCTCGCTGCGAGCACCCAGGGGCTGCCGGCGATGGGCGAGGGTGACCGCGCTCTTGCTCTCCTCGTGCTCTTCCAGCACTACGTGACAGCACCCACCGTCCACGCCGAGGGCGCTGACGCCTGCGCGGCGTGGGCCGTCGGCTCGATTTCGCAGCCAGTACTGGGGCTCTCTGGCGAGCAGGAAATCTCTCGGCGAGAGGTCTGCCCGCACCGTGCGTAGCCCTCGGACCTTCGGCAGCACTTCCTGATATAGACAGAGCGCC
>SMVB01419257.1_pt1 | contig 11382 bp, 10 predicted proteins | sample 2456461 | NCBI WGS metagenome assembly SMVB01 (sample SAMN11095934, study PRJNA526329) | marine sediment metagenome | biome: Marine sediment; feature: Surficial sediment; material: Deep marine sediment; isolation source: Hadal surficial sediment | place: Pacific Ocean | collected 2014-05 | depth...
CGGCGTCGGGCATTCCGGCGGCAAATACCACGCCCACAAACCCAACCACGGCTGCTGTGATCACGGCCAGCAGATGACTTCGAGTAATGACCAACGCGACCACGAACCCTCCGATCACCGGCCCAGCGAACAGGGGCTCATCAAACGCCCTTACCGATGTCTTCCACATGAAGGCCATGACCGTCCCTGCGAATACGCCGATGGCGATCTGGGGCGGCACGATTCGGGCAAAGGCGTCCGTCAGCCGCAGCAGGGAGATTGCCACCGCCACGACGCCGACCATCAGATTGGCGCCCAGAATCTGGGCCAGGCTGAATCCGCTTGCTGACCCGGCGATGAACACTAGGGCTGCAATCGAAAGGTTGATGGACACTGGTTGCCTGGTGAACAGAGACAGGACCAAGGAGAACAAACCGGTGGTCATCCAGGTGATGAAGAACCAACTACTGGCTTCCGGTCCGCTCACACCCAATTGGGTCAGCACGCCGACTTGGACGGTTAAGCCGGCGAAGATGTAAGCGAAAAACACAGTAGTTCCGGCTGAGACCGATGGCCGCGTGATTTTGGGGAATGAGATTCGCTTGCCTGGATGCTGCCCGACCGCCGCTATCGTTGCCATCATCAAATCCCTCGACTCGATTAATCAAATTGATAATTCGAGTCTAAGGATGTGTGGGCCGGGCCACATCGCCACATCTAGGGATTTTTGGACCGGGGCGGTCGCCAAGAATTGGCCATGGAGTAGCCACCACTGGCTAGTGGATCTAAGTTTGGCTAGTGCTGGGAGAAGCGAGGAGGGCTAAGACAATCCCCGAGGGATGGCGTAGGCGGCGGCTTCCGTCCGGTTGGAGCACCCGGTCTTGCCCAGGATGTTCTTCACATGGTTGGTGACGGTGTTGAAGCTAATCACCAACTCAGTGGCGATCTCCTGGTTGCTTCTGCCGATCGCGATGAGTCGGAGGACCTCAACTTCGCGGGGGGTGAGGCCGTCCGGAGCGGCGAATGGGACGGCGGCAACCTCGTCATCGGCTTGCTGAGCAATGCCCAGGAACTCGCGCACCGCCGCTTGGCATGTTTTCCAGGCCGGTTCGCTTTCGATCAGCAGGTGGTTTTTGCTATCCAAGGCCACCAATTTGGCATCGGGAATCAAAGCACTTATCTGACGGCCCTGCTCAAAAGGGACCTGAAGATCATTGACCGCGTGCAACACCAAGGTTGGAACGGAGATCTCGGGCAGCCGGTGCAGCACGTCTATGTTGGCGGTGGTCGTCTGCACCCGCACCGCGTTCTCGGGCGAAGTAGAGATCCGCTGCAATTCGTTGAACCAACCAGCTTGCTCGGTCGTGGCTTCCGGCATGAATGTGGAGGTGAACAATTGCCTGTAAGCGGCGTCGTCCCTTCCCCATCCGTGTCTGGTCAAGGTCAATTTGGCTTCGTGCTCTTCAACGGAGTCGCCCCGCGCGAGTCTCCCTCTGGTATAAGCGCCATACAGCAATAACTTCTCCACCTTTTCCGGGTGGCGGGCCGTATATTCGATGGCTACCGAGCCTCCCTGAGACATGCCCAACAGAATGAACTGCTCAAGTTGGAGCGCCTCTACGACGGCTTCGAGGTCGCTTACCCAGGCATCGAAGGAGAGGTCCTCCACATTGCGGTCGGAAAGACCAGAGCCGCGTTGGTCGAACCTGATAACCGTGTGATGGGACGCCAATTCCACCCACCAATGGCTCCAAACCGGACTCTGCCACTCAAATTCCAGGTGGGTTAGCCAATTTGGAGCTTTTACCAGAGGCGGTCCTTCTCCCACGGTCGCATAGCAGATGCGGACGCCGTCGCCGGTCGTGCAAAACCCAAGCTTCTGGTCAGCCATCGATCAGCCTCCGCCCTGTCATCACCCGAACCTATGGCCAGAATCAAATTCTACCACTCACCGCACGAAAAACGCCTGGCGCCAACCGGAATCCCTACCCTTCTTCTGAATCCTGTTCCAGGATATTTTGAAGCCGGGCAATCTCTTTGCGTAACTCGTGCTGACGGCGGTTCACATAGAACAGGTATCCGAATAAGATCACCCAACTCACCGCAAACGCTGTAAAAAGGTAAGGCAGATTGGATGAAGGAAAGTGGGCATTCAGCAGTATCAGGTCTAACAAGCCGTCTCCTTGGGAATTATTCTAAGACCGGAGCAGTCCACGGGCCTATCGTCCGCTCCGCCGCATCAGGAACCGTATCCGGCCCACTTCGTCTTCAGTTTTCCGCAACTCCATTCGCTCCATCACCATATAGGCGAAGAAGAAACAGAAGGTGATGAACGAATACAAAAGGATGAGCGCCATGGTCCCGTCCAACGCATCGGCCTCAGCGAAGGGCCCAACCACGGGCGATGGATGAATGGAACGCCACCAGACCACCGAATAATAGACGATGGGAACATCGATGAATCCGACGATGCCCATCACTGCGGCGTAGACAGCCCCTTTCGACTGGCTGGGCGCGTAGGAACGGACCATCAGATAGGCGACGTAAATCAGCCACAGGATCAAGGTGGTGGTGAGGCGAGGCTCCCAGGTCCACCAAGTGTTCCAGATCGGCCGGGCCCAGATTATGCCGGTTATCAGGGCCAGGGTGACGAAGACGACACCAACCTCGGCGGAAGCGTGGGCTATCGCGTCCCATTTTGGCGTCCGCTTGATCAAATACATCAAGCTACCTAGAAACACGACAAAGAATGCCAGGAAAGACATTACGGCAATCGGCACGTGGAAGTAGAAAACCCGCTGCACGTGGCCCAGCACCGCGTCCGTCGGAGCGACCATGAAGATGAGATAGAGGTCCACCAGCATCATGACGCCGGTGATTACCGCCAAGGCCGTCTTGACGCTGGGAAGCCGTCCGAGACTCCCGGAGTTTTGAATGCTTTGAGTACCGGCCAAGCTAAATCACTCCTCCACCACGTAGGCGAAAACCCAAGGACATATTACCAGAAACAGTGCATCGAACACCCCGATCAAGGGCAGCCAGCGGCCCAGGCCAACGAAGGTCTCGCCGCCTATGGCCCGGGTGGATGCCTCCACCGCCGCGATGATTACCGGGAGCACAATTGGGAAGAACAAAACCGGCAGCATGATCTCCCGGGACCGGGTTTGCACCGCCATCGCCGAGAAAAGCGTTCCCACCACGGCGAACCCTAGAGTCCCCAAGAAGATCGTGAGAATTAAACTGAAAGACAGGGCCGAGAAGTCGAGCATCACCGCATAGACCGGCAGCAGGGCCGCCTCGATCAGCAGCATGAAGATCAGGCTGGTCAGGGCCTTGCCAAGGAAGATGGCGTCCCGGCTCACCGGCGAGATGAGCAGTCCTTCCAATCCGCCTTGTTCTTGGTCCCTCACGAAGGCCCGGTTCATGGCCAGAATGGCGGCGAAGGCGAACGCGGTCCACAGGATGCCCGGGGCCAGTTGCTCCGCTCTTCCGGGTGCGTTGTTCAGGGCGAAGTTGAAGACCACCACCACCAACAGCCCAAACACTAAAACAGAGACCACCAAGTCTCTGGAGCGCAACTCTAACAGAATGTCTTTCCAGACTATGATTAGCACCGGCCGCAGCAATCCGTTCACGGGCCGTTTACTGTCCGGCCTTCAGGGCGTCGGCCACGGCCTGCCTGATTACACTGTCGTGAAGTCCCCTGCCGGCGCCGTCTCCATTTTCGGGGATTTTGCCATCCAAGAAGTTCACCTTGCCGCCGCGCAACACTCCGGCCCGGTGTCCCCACGACAGCCCCAGGTCCAGGTCATGGGTTGTCATAATCACCGAGCGCCCCGAGTCCGTCCACTCAGCCAGCAAACTCCCAAGGATGGAAACCGATTCCAGGTCCAGTCCGGCTTCCGGCTCATCAAGGAGCAGCACGTCGGGCCGGTGCAAGATGGCTCTGGCGATGGCGGCGCGTTTCTGCATGCCGTTGGACAGGGTACGCACTCGGTGGTCGGCCCGGCTGCTTAGTCCCACCTTCTCCAATACCTCGTCCACCCTTGGTTTGTGGTCCTTCAGACCGTACAACCGCCCATAGTAGATCAAGTTTTCTCTGCAGGTGAGATCGTCATAAAGGAGGCTGCGGTGGCCGACGACTCCGATGCGCCGCCGCGCTTCATCCGGGCGGGTACGCAGGTTGTGGCCAGCGACTGTGATTGACCCTTTATCGGCACGGACGTGGGTGGAAAGGATTCGCAGCAAGGTAGTCTTTCCGGCCCCATTGGCGCCGAACAGCACCAATGTCTGGCCCCAGGGAACCGATAGGTCCAGATTCCAGAGGACCGGCCACTCTCCATAGCTCTTCTCCAAATCACTCGCTTGGACCGCCATCGCAGCCAGCGCAGTCATGACCGCTTCTCCGGGCCATCAGAAAAGAGTGGGCCTTCTAGATAGCGTCGCAGTATGATTCGATTGAGGGAAAGAAATGGATTCAAATGCACGCTGGAAGGACCTGGACGAGCGCCGGATTTAACTCGGATTGAGTTCCGTGGATTGCTATGTGGCGAGGCTGATTGTTAGAGACTTAAGCTACCGCGATTCTACTCAACGGTCATTTGAATAGCAAGGCAGACTCCTGCACCGGAGTTTCGGCCGGGAGCCTCGATGATAGAGGCGCGGCACGCTGGCAGCGAGCTTGGCGGCATGGTACGATAGGCGTGACTAACGGGGCGGCGCCCGGCAGTCGATATCTTGTGAAGCCGCACTGGGGGAAAGGAAGACCTGTCTTGGACGACAGAGGCATGGAAGACTTAGATTTGCTGGGCGACGAGGCCCCAGCCCGCTCCAACCGGACCAGATTCTTGGTCGTAAGCACTGTTATCGTTTTAGCTCTTGGCTACATGATTTACGCGGCGTTCCCCGGAAACGCCCTCTATTTCCTCACCGTAAGCGAATTCAACAGCAGATCGGAGGTCCAAGACGGCCGGATGCTGAGGGTGTCCGGCAAATTGGTGGAGGGGACGTTCGGCCGCGAAGGCAATTCCATCCAATCTCAATTCCAGATCACCGACAAAGACGGAGATTCTCCTGGCGCGACATTGTTGGCCAGTTACACGGGTGTCCTCCCGGACCTGTTCTTCAATCCCCACTCTGAACTGATATTGGAAGGCAGCTACACTGATGACCAGGTGTTTCACGCGGACAACATTTTTGTGAAATGCCCGTCCAAGTACCGCGACATAGAAGACGAGGTAGCGATAGCCAGCGGTTGACCAAAGGCCCGGCTGATTTATCGAAATAGAAATCCCCTGGACACATCCAGGGGATTTCCTTTTTGTGGTCGAAGGTGCGGAAGCCGAAGTTCGGCCCTTAATTCTGCCGGTGCATCCGGTCCAACAAAGATTGTTTCAGAGCAGATGGGGCATTGACGCCGGGCAGCCGGGACAGGGCGCCGATGGTCGAGGACAGTGTGCCCACGAACGCCTGGCACGGCCCGCATTTGCTCAGGTGCGCCTGGAAGGCCGAACGCTTGGTTGCCTTGAGGTCATTGTCTAGGTAGGAAGAAGAGTGGTCTGCGACGTCATCGCAATCGAACTCGCCTTTCCGGAAAAATCTTTTTATTGCTCTAATCACGATATTTGTCCCCCACTCCATTCTATGTCGACGGACCGGTGATGGGCAACACCCACACCTAGCAACCGTCACACATTCGCCGCACTGTTATTGCTCTCGGTAGGTTAGATGCACTAACTCCTCTATTCGGATGCAAAAACGCCCAGCCAACCGGCTGGGCGTTTTGGTTCCTTGGTTTTCGACGGAGGCTGGATCTAGAACTCGAAGGCGCCCATCAACGTTTCTATGGTCTTGGGTTGGGCTTTTTCCCAAGTCGCTTCCACGCTTTGGTCCAACGAGGGCCGGGTGGTGTCGTTGTATATCACCCCCACCGGCACCCCACCCTGTTGAAGCAAGGTGTGGGCGGCCGCCCGGTCTGAAGTGTCGTGGTCCTCGGGAATATCCCAAAGGGTGGGCTGAATCCCTTTCTTGATGTCGCCTTTTAGTTCTAGGAATGTGTCGTTATATGCGGTGCAGGGCGATTGGATATGGACTATCGAGAATCCTTGGTGTTCCATGCCTCGCTTGATGAGTTGGGCGAGGGGGCGAGGCTGGCCGGAGAATCCAGATGCTATAAAGGTCACGCCCAAGGTGAGGTACAGCTCCAGGGGATGGGTCTTGGTTTCCAGTTTGCCGAAGGGAGTACTGCTGGTGATAGTGCCTTCCAGGGTGGTCGGAGAACTCTGTCCCTTGGTCAAACCGTAAACGCCGTTGTCCATGATTACGGCGCAGATATTCAGATTCCTGGCGGCCTGCGGTCCGATATGCTCCCCACCGATGCTGAGGAAGTCGCCGTCGCCGGCAACCACCACCACATTAAGAGACGGTTGGGCCATCTTCACGCCTAAAGCGATGGGAAGGGAACGGCCATGAATCCCATGAATCCCGTAGTTCTGGTCTCCTTCCAACAAGTGGACCATGTTTCCAGAACAACCGATGCCTGCCACGACGACGGTGTTCTCCATCGGCTGGCCGGTCTCTTCCATCCGGTCAATCATGGCTAACTCAAGGGCGCGCCGCACGCCAAAGTCGCCACATCCGGGGCACCACTTGAAATCGTATTCAGGGTTCTTTTTGCTCATACCCTGATGGTCTCCTTTAATCGGGCGTTGGTTATCGCCGTAATCTTTTCGACTAGGGTCCGGGCCTTGAACGGGAGGCCTGTATATTGGGTCACCGATTCCGCCTTGACGCCCATAGAGCGCAGTATGTTGGAGAATTGTCCTTGGTAATTCAACTCTGGAACTATCACCAGGTCCTTCTGCTTCAACTCTTCCAGCAGCTTGGGTGGCAGAGGGTTCAGGTACATCGTGTAGTACCAACCCACCGGCAAGCCATTTTCTTTAAGAATGTTATAGGCTTCCTGGGCGGGGCCCTTGCTGCCGCCCCAAGGCATTATTGCGATGGAGTGCTCTTGCTGATCGCGTTCGTACTCTTCTTCTTCCAGCAGCTTGATTTTGCTGAACCGCCGCTCGGTCATCTGAACGTGGCGCTCTCCCAGGTGGGTGGTGTCGCCCATGTCGTCGTGTTCGCTGCCGTTGGCCACGTAGGCGCCGGGTGAACCTGGAATGGGCATGGGTGACAGTTCGCGCCCCGCGTAGCGGTGGTACCCGTTGGAACCGGTGTACACCTCTCGCCTCGGCTGCTTAACCTTGGAGAGATCGGGTTTTTTTATGTTCTGGGACCGTTCGGCCAAGGCCATCTCGGTCATCAGAATCACGGGGCCCTGGTATTTCTCCGCCCACTCAATGGCCTTGATAGCTCCGTAGAAGCATTCTTCGACGGTGCCGACCGCGATGATTGGCAATTTAACATCGCCGTGGGCTGGGTACATGCAGCTCATAAGGTCGGACTGCTCGGTCTTGGTTGGCAGACCGGTGGCCGGGCCACCTCGTTGCACGTCCACTACCACCAAGGGAATCTCGGCGATCCAAGCCAGTCCCAGGCCCTCGCTCATCAAGGAGACTCCAGGTCCAGCGGTGGCGGTCATGGCACGCTTGCCAGCGTAGCCTGCACCCAGAATGGTCGTGATTGATTCAATCTCGGAGCTGACCTGATAGGCGAACCGGTCGCTGCCGACCAAGTTGCGTTCCATATACAAAAGGATAGTGGTTGCCGGCGAGATGGGGTAGCCAACGTAGAATTCGAGACCGGCGGCAATCGCGCCGATGGAAATGGCATCGTTGCCCTTGATCATCAACTGTTCGTATTCTGGCATTTCCGGAGGGGCCAATTCGCCGAGGGAGAACCCGCTTTCCGCAATGTGGGTCCGGCCCAGGTTCAGGGCCTCGATGTTCGATCTGATGATTTCGGCGTCTCCGTCCCGCCCGCGGTTGAACCGTTGTTGAACGAAGCGTTCCAGGTTCTCCTGAGGCATGTCGATCAGGTGGGCCAACGCGCCCATGATTACCATATTGGCGGCCCGGTTGTTACCCGTGGATTTGGCTAATTCTTCGAACGGCAAGCCAAAACTGCGGCCGTCGTCCTCCAGTTGAAACTCGGTGGAGTCGAAGATTACCACGCCGTCTTCGCGGAGATCTTGGTGATGGGTGTCGTAGGCGTCCCGGTTGAATGCCACTAGGACATTCACATCGTCGCCCGGGGCGAGAACGGGGTCTACGGAGATACGGGCTTGGGTCCACGTGGGACCGCCCAAGATCTGTGATGGGAAGGTGGCGAAGGTCAATGCATGATAGCCAACTTGAGTCGCCGACTGGGCTAAGCCCTCCGCCGAGGTGACGACACCTTGGCCGCCTTCGCCCGCGAAACGTACTACAAAGTCGCGCATCTGCATATTACAAAGTCCTCAAAGCCTAGCGGGCAGGCCAATGCGGGATGATAGCTTGGGTTGAAGCGCCAGAAAACGTCAAACGTGTGGGTGAAGCCAAAGATGGAAATGGGAACGAGGGGGGCCTTAGGCGTGGCGATGTTGCCGTAGATGTCATGACGATTGTCGGAAGCGTCCTCTGAGGCGGTCCAGCGTCCCCGGTTCAATGATTTTCGTTGGGCGAACGCCGGTAATGATGACAACCAAATTGGTCGCGGCTACACGGTTAAAAGCCCATCGAATATATCATCCGCTGGTTTCAATTGTCAATTATGTGTAGCCGATTTTCTAGCTCGATTTTCGCGCCGAACCTTCAGGCGAGACCACTGCATGGCAAACACCACTCTCTGTATCCCGCGGTTTCGACAATTGACCCTTGACAGAGACGGGAGGCCGTTGTTTGACGATTTTGGCGTATGCTAGAATCCCCGGCATGGAAGAGACCAAGCAAGAGACACAGCCAGAGGCGGAGCAAGAGGCCAAGTCCAAAGATACTAAGTTCTGGGTGGCGCTGTGCCGGGTTCCGCAGCTGGGAACCGTGCGGTTCCGCCGCCTGGAAAAACACTTTGGCGCATTGGAGAACGCCTGGCGCGCTTCATTCAACGAATTGAAGGCAGCCGGACTTGAAGACCGGCCGGCCCGGGAGATCGTGGCCGCAAGGAACAATTCGTCTCCCGATGACGAGATGGCTGCCCTTGAACGTATCGATGTAACGGCTGTAACCTGGAATGTGCCAGGATACCCGTCTCTGTTGAAGGAGATTGCCGATCCGCCGCCAGTTCTCTTTTACAAAGGAACGTTGCTGCCCATCGACGAGCGGTCCGTGGCCGTTGTGGGGACGAGAAACCCCACGACCTATGGACGGGAGGCCGCTGGGATGCTTAGCCGTGGACTGGCTGAGACCGGTCTCACGGTCGTGAGCGGTCTGGCGTTGGGTATCGATGGCATAGCCCATCGGGCGGCTTTGGAGAGTGGAGGTCGCACCATTGCGGTTTTGGCCGGCGGGCTGGATGGTGTCTATCCTAAAGAGCATATCGGCCTGTTCAGGCAGGTACAGGAGCAGGGAGCGGTTATCAGCGAGCAGCCGTTAGGTGTAAGACCCGATTCCCGGAGCTTCCCTCGGCGCAACCGCCTCATCAGCGGGGTGTCGTTGGGCTCAGTCGTGGTTGAGGCAGCCGAAGGCAGTGGGGCCCGTCATACGGTCTACCATGCCCTGGAACAAAACCGGGAGGTGTTCTGCGTTCCTGGGAGTATCTTCTCACCGGCCAGCGACTTCACCAACAGGATGATTAAAGAAGGCGCGAAACTGGTAACCGGAATCACTGATATATTGGAAGAGTTGAATATTGCCGGGGCGGGTCAGGCAGCAAGTCCCCCGAAGAAAGCGAAGGAGCGAGCGCCGGAACAACTGCCGTTCATCGCGGCGGACGGTGACGAACCGGAGGAGGAGGCGCTGCTCAGTCACCTCAACGATGATCCGGTGCACATCGATGACCTTCGGCGGAACACCGGTCTTCCGATCCCCTCGGTTAGTAGTACGCTAACAATGCTAGAGTTAAAAGGAAAGATAAAACAGGTCGGTTGCATGCACTACATAAGAATCAGAGAAAAAGCGGCGGTATATGACAACTAGATCCGGCGCATCGTCAAAGACCGCAGGGAAGCCCGCGGCGAAGAAAACCACGGCCAAACGGAAGACCACGAAAGCCAAGGGTTCCAGGACCAAGTCTGCCGCCGTTAAGCTGCCAAGTTCAGCAGGCAAGAGCTTGGTGATTGTCGAGTCCCCCGCCAAAGCCAGAACGGTCGGCCAGATACTGGGCAAGAAATACGTCGTGACTGCGTCCCTGGGTCACGTTCGCGACCTACCCAAGAGCAAGATAGGCGTCGACGTGGAGCAGAACTTTGAGCCGTCGTACGTCATCATGAAAGACAAGCGTAGTCTGCTGACCCAGATCAAGAAGGCGGGCAAAGAGGCTAAAGAGATATTCCTGGCCACCGACCCGGACCGGGAGGGCGAAGCCATCTCTTGGCACATTCAGAACGCGGCTGAATGGCAGGATCTCCCCAAACCTCCCAAGCGCGTGGTGTTCCACGAAATCACCAAAGAAGCGGTGGAGGAGGCCTTCCGGAACCCCCGGGAGATCGACATGCATTTGGTCAACGCCCAGCAGGCGCGCCGCATCCTAGACCGCTTGGTCGGCTACCAAATCAGCCCACTGCTCTGGCGGCGGGTCCAGCGCGGCACGTCCGCCGGCCGGGTGCAGTCGGTTTCTCTGCGCATGGTGGTGGACCGGGAGCGGGAGATAGAAGCCTTCATACCCGTGGAATCGTGGACCATCGATAGCCTGCTGCGCAAGGTTGGCGAAGAACCGACCGATAAGAACCGATTCTCCGCCGTGCTGCACTCCATCAAGGGTGAGCGTGCCCGGATAACCATCCCCAAAGAAGAAGATGCCCGGCGTTACGAAGCCGAGTTGGCGAATGCTGATTACAAGGTAGCAGATGTCCGAAAGCGGGATGTCCGGCAGCGGCCTTCGGCGCCCTTCATCACCAGCACCATGCAGCAGGAATCAGGCCGGAAGCTGCGATTCACCGCTCAGCGGACCATGTCCGTGGCCCAGCAACTGTATGAGGGTCTCACTGTGGGTAGTGGTGGACCGATAGGCCTGATTACCTACATGCGCACCGACTCTACGCAGGTGGCGAGTTCGGCCATAGCCGAAGTGCGCGAGTACATCAAAGAGCGGTACGGCAAAGACCACTTGCCAGCCAAACCCAAGGTCTACACCCGGACCGCCAAGGGCGCTCAGGAGGCCCACGAGGCTGTTCGGCCTACCTCTATCAAAAGGGATCCAGCGTCACTGAAGGATTTTCTGTCGCGGGACCAACTGAACCTCTACACCCTGATTTGGGAGCGGATGCTGGCCAGCCAGATGGAGGATGCCAGGTCCGAGGCGACGACGTTGAACATCGATGCC